>JADGMW010000221.1_pt1 | contig 34318 bp, 30 predicted proteins | sample 8641801 | NCBI WGS metagenome assembly JADGMW01 (sample SAMN16272018, study PRJNA661076) | feces metagenome | isolation source: fecal sample from diarrhoea affected cattle A | host: Bos taurus | place: South Africa: Lokaleng Village, Mahikeng | collected 2019-09
CCCCCACCCCGCGAGAGAGCAATCCAGCCACCCCCACCCCGCGAGAGAGCAATCCAGCACCCGACACGTGGGGTCGCCGGCGGCCAAGGCGGATCGGCCGGGCGCTCGGTGGTGCGCGACTGGATTGCACTCTCACGCTCAGGGTGCGCGACTGGATTGCACTCTCACGCTCAGGGGTGCGTGACTGGATTGCACTCTCGCGCTCAGGGGTGCGTGACTGGATTGCACTCTCGCGCTCAGGGGCGCGCGACTGGATTGCACTCTCGCGCTCAGGGGTGCGCGACTGGATTGCACTCTCGCGCTCAGGGGAGGGTGAGGAGTCCGTCGGTGAGAAGGCCGCGGACCGTGGGCAGCACGTCGGCAGCGACGTCGGACGCCGGGACGTCGAGCAGGGCGCCGAGCGCACCGATGATCTGCCCGGCGGTCAGCTCCCCGTCGCACGCGCCGACGAAGGCCGCGAGCGCCGTGCCGGCCTGCACCGTGCGCCCGAACCCCCGGCCCTGCCGCAGCAGCACGACGCGCGGGTCGACGGCACCGGGCTGCAGGTAGCGCTCCTCGGTGACGTCCGGCGCCACCGTGAGCCGCAGCCCCGCGAGCTCCTCGGCCGACAGGCCGCTGACGGCGTCGTGCGCGGCGAGCGCGGCGGAGATCACGGGTCCGAGCGGCTGGCGCACCGGGCCCGTCTGCGACTCCAGGCGGCGCAGGGTCGGCGGGCCGGCGACCGGGCGGCGCAGCGTGACGACGCCGAACCCGACGGACGCCACGTCCCGGGACGCCAGGTCGTCGAGCCACGCGCCGTACCGCGCGGTCCACGTGCCGCGGTCGGCCGGTGTCGTGCCGCCGTCGCGGATCCAGGTCTCCGCGTACTGCGCGGGGTCCTGCTGGTCGCGCAGCACCACCCACGCGTCCAGGCCCGACGCGTCGACCCACGCGCCGATGCGCTCGTGCCACTCCTCGCCGCCCCGCACCTCCCAGTTGGCGAGCAGCTGCGCCACGCCACCGGGCGCCAGGACGTCCCCGACACCAGTGACGAGGTCGCGCACGAGGTCGTCACCGGCCCGGCCGCCGTCGCGGTAGTCGTACGCGGGCACGTCGGCGCGGCGCGGGGTGATGACGAACGGCGGGTTGGAGACGACGAGGTCGAACGTGTCGCCGGCGACGGGCTCGAGCATCGACCCGGCGCGCAGCTCGACACGGTCCTCGCCCAGTCCCGCCAGCGCAGTCGTGAAGCGCGCGAACGCCAGGGCGCGCGTCGACAGGTCCGTCGCGACGACGTGCTCCGCGTGCCGGCTCGCGTGCAGTGCCTGCACGCCGCAGCCCGTGCCGAGGTCGAGCACCCGCCGGCGCGGATCACGGACCGTCGCCTGCGCGAGCGTCAGCGACGCGCCGCCGACGCCCAGCACGTGGTCGGTGCGCAGCGGGCCGCCGGTCGCCAGCTCGCCCAGGTCCGACGCGATCCACCACGCGGCGTCGCCCGCACCGTCGCTCGCGGCGTAGGGACGCAGGTCGACGACGGCCCTGACCTCGTCGTCGGCGCCGTGGCCCGCGACGTCCACCAGGCCGAGGCGTCGCACCCCCGCGACCCCCACGGTCGGGAGCGCCGCCTGCAGGGCGTCGGCACGCACCGGCACGCCGAGCAGGAACGCGCGCGTCAACGTGCCGGCGCGCCCGGACCCGGACCCGGTCGCGGGCTCGGTCGCCCGCAGCGCCGGCAGCACCTCCCCGCGGGTCAGCGCCCCTGCCGCGACGGGGCCGAGGATCTGGTCGACGTGCTCGACGGTGAACTGCGCGGCGGCGAGGTCGGCGCGCAGCGCGTCGACGAGTGCGGGCACGACGACGGGCGCGTCAGGGGTGGCGGTCACGCCTCCATCGTCCCAGGCGCGCGGCGGCGCGACGGTGCGTGCCGTCAGGCCGGGAGGTGCAGGTCGACCACCAGCGGCCGGTGGTCGCTGGCGACACCGACCGCGGCGTCGTCCAGCACCCAGGCGTCCAGGACGGGCAGGCGCGGGTCCACCAGGACCACGTCGATGCGCACGCGCGGGACGTCCGCCGGGTACGTCGGCTGGTCGGCCCCCACGACGCTGGCCGCGTCCTGCAGGCCACCCGCGGCGTCGCCCAGGACGGTCCAGGACGGTCCCCCGGGGCGCTCGTTGAGGTCTCCCGCCACGACGACCGGCCCCTCGGTGCCGCGCAGCAGGCGCCGCACCACCAGGTCGACGTGCCGTTCCCGCTCGGCGGCACGCAGCCCGAGGTGCACGACCACGACGCGCACACCGTCGACACGGGCGGTCGCGACGCCGCGGCGCGTGCGCCCGACGCGCCAGGGCAGCCGCAGACCCGCGGCGTCGTGCACGCTGCGGTACGGCGCGACGAGCAGCGCGGTCGTGCGCGCACCGCCGCCACCCACGGCGACGCGCAGCCCGGTCCGCGCGGCGAACCGCCGCAACCGGGTCCGTCCGGACGCCCCGCGGGGCGGTTCCTGGACCGCCAGCACGTCGGGGCGCACGCCGCGGACGACGTCGACGAGCGCGTCCAGCTCGTCGCGCAGGCCACGCAGGTTGTAGGTCATCACCCGTAGGGTGCCGACGTCGCGCGCGTCCACGGTGGCCTCCGTCCGTCCTTCGGCTGCGCGAGCGTACCGACCCCTGGGGCCAGGGGCACCACCGCACACGCCGTGGACCCGTCGCCGATGACGCAGGACGCCCGTGTGAGGCCTCCGCCGCCCCACACCGCACCGCCGCGTGTGCCGTACGTTGGTCGCGATCGATCGATGGCTGCGCCTGCGCGCGCGCGACGAGGGGACCACCCGTGCGACGACGTCCGACCGCACTGGCGGCGAGTGCCGTGACGGTGCTCCTGCTGAGCGCCTGCACCGGTGACACCGGCCCTGACGCGACCACCGCGGGGACCACGCCGCCGGCGTCGGCAGCTGCGACGAGCGACCCGACCGACGAGGAGCCTGTCGCGGGCGGCGTCACCGTGGAGTGCCTGCGGGGCACGTGGCGCCTGGACCTGGCCGCGATGCAGGACGACCTGCTCCGGATGTTCGAGTCCGCCGGCGACGACCAGGGCGCCGTGGACATCACCGTCGACGGCACCTCCACGTACGAGTTCGCCGACGGCGGCGCGTTCACGGCCGACGTCGACTCGAGCTCGGCCATGACCATGTCGGGCGACGGCGTCGAGCTCACGTCGGAGTCGCGGTCCACGGGCGACCTCACCGGCCGGTGGGCGCTGGCCGGTGACCAGCTGACGATCTCCGACATCGACTCCGCGGGCCTCGACGTCACGACGAGCGGGACCCTCGACGGCGAGGAGCTCGAGCTCCCGGAGGGGTCCGCGGAGGACGCGATCGAGGCGCTGCCGCCCACGGCGTCGACCGCGACCTGCAGCGCGAGCACGCTGACCCTGGTGGCGTCGCTGCAGTCCGACGAGAGCAGCGAGCCCGTGACGATGGCCTACACGCTCCGCCGCTGACCAGCCCTGACCAGCCCCTGAGCAGCGCGCCGCCCTCCCGTCCACGAGCGACGGGAGGGCGGCGCGGCTGTGCCGGGCGTCAGCCGACGAGCTGCGTCTCGTGCTCGAGACGGCCCTCGCGGTCGACCTTGGCGGCGCGCAGCCGGGAGGCGATGACCGCGCCGAACGCGATGGCCGTGGCGACCAGGGCGATCGTCAGGCGCAGCGTGTGGTTCGCGTCCGCGCCGACGGACACCGCGACGATGGCCGGGGCGATCAGCACGGACACCAGGTTCATCACCTTGATGAGCGGGTTGATCGCCGGGCCGGCGGTGTCCTTGAACGGGTCGCCGACGGTGTCGCCGATGACGGCGGCCGCGTGGGCCGGCGAGCCCTTGCCGCCGTAGTTGCCGTCCTCGATGATCTTCTTCGCGTTGTCCCAGGTGCCGCCGGAGTTCGACAGGAACACGGCCATGAGCACGCCGGTGGCGATGGTCCCGGCCAAGAACCCCGCGAGGGGCCCGACGCCCAGGCCGAAGCCGACGGCGATGGGCGCGAACGCGGCCAGCAGACCGGGGGTCGCCAGCTCGCGCAGCGAGTCGCGCGTGCACATGTCCACGACCCGGGCGTACTCGGGGCGCACCTCGCCCGTCATGATCCCGGGGTTGTCGCGGAACTGGCGACGCACCTCGAAGACGATCGCGCCGGCGGCCCGCGTCACCGCGTCGATGGCCAGCCCCGAGAAGAGGAAGACCGTCGCACCACCCAGGATCACGCCGACGAGGGTGATGGGGTTGATGATGTCGTACGACATCATCGCCTCGACGAGGTCCCCGCCGAGCCCGCCGGAGATGTCCTCGAGCGCCGTGCGGACCGCGTCCGCGTAGGACCCGAACAGCGCGGTCGCCGCGAGCACGGCCGTCGCGATCGCGATGCCCTTGGTGACGGCCTTGGTGGTGTTGCCGACGGCGTCGAGGTCCGTGAGGATCTGCGCGCCCTCGGGCGTCACGTCGCCCGACATCTCCGCGATGCCCTGCGCGTTGTCGCTGACCGGGCCGAACGTGTCCATGGCGACGATGACGCCGACGGTCGTCAGCAGGCCGCAGCCCGCCAGCGCGATGAGGAACAGCGCGAGCGGCACCGAGCCGCCGGCCAGCAGGAACACGCCGCAGATGGCCGCCGCGATGATGCCGGTCGTGTAGACCGCGGACTCGAAGCCCACGCCGATGCCGGACAGCACGACGGTCGCGGGACCCGTGAGCGTCGTGCGTGCCACGTGCAGCGTGGGCTTGCTGGTGGTGCCGGTGAAGTAGCCGGTGACCCACAGGATGACGCCCGCGAGGACCACGCCGATGAGCACGGCGAGCGACGCGACGAGGCGCGGGTCGCCCGCGTGGCCCTCGAGGCCAGTCGTGCCGCCCGGCAGCTCGGCGAACGTCCCCGGGAGGTACACGTACGCCGCAGCCGACGCGAGCAGCACGCCCACGAGCGCCGAGACGTAGAAGCCCCGGTTGATCGCTGCCAGCCCGCTCTCGGAACCCCGCACCCGCGTGATCGCGACGCCGAGGGCGGCGACGAGCGCGCCCACCGCGGTGACGATCAGCGGGAACACCATGCCCTCCTCGCCGAACGCCGCCCGGCCGAGGATGAGGGCCGCGACCAGCGTGACCGCGTAGGACTCGAACAGGTCCGCGGCCATGCCGGCGCAGTCGCCCACGTTGTCGCCCACGTTGTCGGCGATCGTGGCGGGGTTGCGCGGGTCGTCCTCGGGGATGCCCTGCTCGACCTTGCCGACCAGGTCCGCACCCACGTCGGCGGCCTTGGTGAAGATGCCGCCGCCGACGCGCATGAACATCGCGAGCAGCGCGGCACCGAACCCGAAGCCCTCGAGCACCGCGGGGGCCTCGCCGCGGTAGAGGAGCACGACGAGCGACGCCCCCACCAGGCCGAGGCCGACGACGGCCATGCCGACCACACCGCCGGTGCGGAACGCGATCCGCGCACCCTCCGCGCGGCCGTCGGGCCCCGAGGCGGCCGCCGCGACGCGCAGGTTGGCGCGGGTCGCGAGCCACATCCCGAGGAACCCGATGGCGGCCGAGAACCCGGCGCCGACGAGGAAGAAGACGGACCGCCCGATCTTGACGCCGCTGTCGCCCGGCAGCAGGAACAGCAGGGCGCAGACCACCGCGGCGAACACGGCGAGGGTGCGGAACTGCCGACTCAGGAACGCCGAGGCGCCCTCCTGGACCGCGACGGCGATCTGTTGCATCGAGGCCGTGCCCTCACCGGCCGCCAGCACCTGACGACGGAGCACGGCGGCGACCACGAGGGCCGCCAGTCCGATCACGGCGATCGCCGTGACGATCGTGATGCTCGTGGCACCGAGCTGCATGCATCCTCCTCGACACACCGGCGCGCTCCCCCTGAACGCAGCCCCACCGCCCGGCCCCGTTGCCGACGGACCGGGCGAGTCTAGCGGGGGGTGTGACGCAGGTCGCACCCCGGCGGCACTCGCCCGCGGGTGACGTGGCGGTCAGGAGGCGAGCGCGCCGTCCAGCGTCTCGTGGATCGCGAAGACCTGCGTGAGCCCGGTGATGCGGAAGACCTTGAGGAGCCGCTCGGAGTCGACCACGAGCTCGAGCCGACCCCCGGCGAGCCGCACCCGCTTGAGGGTGCCGACGAGCAGTCCCAGACCCGTGGAGTCCAGGAACGTGACGCCCGTGAGGTCGACGACCAGGTCCGTGCGGCCCTGCGAGACCAGCAGCGCGAGACGTTCGCGCAACCGGTCGGCCGAGGCGACGTCGACCTCACCCGCGACGTGGACGACCGTGCGCACGCCGACGTCCTCGGTGGTCACCTGCACCTCCATGGACGTCCCCCTCCTCATGCCGTCGCGCCGTCTGCATTCAAGCATCCCCGCACCCGCTCGGCGGCTCGCACACGCAAGTCGGAGCGCTCGACCCAACCTTTCGGGGCCGTCATCCGTCACCATCATGTGAGGGGGCAGCTGCGCGCAGACCCCGACGGCCGACGACAGGAGCACCGTGACCGCCTGGCAGGACGCGCTGGACGAGCTCGTCCGGACGCGCGGTCGTGCGCTCGTCGGGTACGCGTACCTGCTGACCGGCGACTCGCGCGAGGCCGAGGACCTCGTGCAGGACGCGCTGGTCCGCACGTTCACGCGCGGCCGCGGCACGCGCGAGGTCGCGTCCGCCGAGGCCTACGTGCGGCGCGCGATCCTCACGACGTACGTCGACGGCTTCCGCCGACGACGCCACTGGGCCACCATCCGTCACCTCGCCGCGGTGCCCGAGCCGAGCCCGCCCGACGGGCCGCACGCCGGCCCCGAGCCGGTGGTCACGACCCGCCTCGCGGTCCAGCAGGCGCTCGCCCTGCTGCCGCCGCGCGAGCGGGCCTGCATCGTGCTGCGCCACTTCGAGGACATGACGGTCGCCCAGGTCGCCGACGCCCTGTCCCTGTCGATCGGCACCGTCAAGCGCTACCTGTCCGATGCCACGCGCACGCTCGAGACCCACCTCGGTGACCTCGCAGGGGTCGACGACGCGCCCGCGCACCTCACCGACGAGGTCCTCGTCACCGTCCGGAGGTCACGTTGAGCACACGCCTGGATCTCGCGCTGCAGGAGCTCGCGGACGCCGCCGGCGCGACGAGCGGGTTCGGTGACCCCGACACGTCCACGACCGTCCAGACCGTGGCGCGGCTCACCGCCCGCGTCCGCCGGCGCCGCACGACCCGCGGGGCCGGGACGGCCGCCGTCGCGGCGAGCGCGGCCGGGGCCGTCGCGCTCGTCGCGCCGCAGCTCACCCGGGACGTCTCCCCCGCCGGCGATCCGGACGCGGCTCCGGGGACGTGCCGCTCGGCGGTGACGACGCTCCCGTCGGGGCCCCGGGACCCCCTCAGCGTGGAGCTGGGCCCCCGTGCCGGCGGCGACGTGCCGGTCATCGCACCCGCGGGGGCCGGCGACGGCCTGGGCACGTGGCAGGGCAGGTCGGCGGACCTCGTCGTGAACGTCTCGCAGATCCCGGACGCCGGTGTGGGGGCCACGCGCCTGCGGTTCCTGGTCACCCAGGAGGGCGTGGTCAAGGGGCTCACCCAGGGGCCCCTGTCCGTCACGCCCACGACCACCGACGAGGTCCTGCGCACGCACCTCGCCACGCCGGCCCCGGCCACGACCGAGGACCTGCCGGTGTACCCGCTGGAGGACACCGGCCACCGGTGGCAGATCGCGGAGACGTCGACGGGCGTCCAGCGCGTCGCGCAGAGCGCCGAGCTCGGGTTCACGGCGTGCGACGGCACCGGCAAGCTCCCCTCCGGGACGTACCAGGTCTACGCCACCATCGCCGACGCCGTGGGCACGGCCCGCGGTTCGGCAGGCCCGTGGGACGTCGAGGTCGCCCAGGACGACGAGGCGACGTCCCACGACCTGCCCGACGGCTTCCCCGCGGACGTGCCGCTGATCCCCGGGCGACTGGTGAGCGCGGACCGGCACGGCAGCGGGTGGACCGTGGAGATCGCCACACCCGGGAACGACCGCGCCACGCTCGCGACCACGATGCTCGCCCACGTGGGGCTGCGCGGCAGCGGCGTCGGCGACTGGGACGGGCACGTCCTGCCGCCGCCGTTCACCAACGTGCTCTTCTCCGGCGCAGGCGTCGAGCTGCCCGGGTGGGCCGTGCTGGCGGCCGCCTCGCGGACGGCCGACGGCGAGCCGTCGGTCGTGTACACGCTGACGCGGCGGCCCTGAGGCCGATCCGCCCGCTGGTACAACGTTCCGGAGTGAGGCTCACCCCCGGTGCAGGCGCTCGCGGGGGACGCGCGCGAGCGCCTGCGCGTACTCGTCGGTCGCGCCGTCGGGGCGGACCTGCTGCAGCACGTGGTCGCGCACGCCCAGGTCGGCCAGCGCCGCGCCGAGGTCCGCGACGTCCGCGTCGGTGAGCACGGTGGGGTCGACCGTCGTGCGGACCTGCACGTCGACGGCGCTGTCGAGGACGAGGCGCAGGGACTCGAACGCCTTGTCGGCGGTCGTCGTATCCCCGCCCGCGCGGGTGATCGCGCGGTACAGGTGCGCCGGGGCCTTGATGTCCAGACCCACCCAGTCGACGTACGGCAGCAGGTCGGGCAGCCGCGCGGGGTAGGCGCCAGCGGTGTGCAGGCCGACCAGGAAGCCGGCCTCCTTGACCTCGCGGGCCGCGGCGACGACGCCCGCCTGCCGCGTCGGCTCACCCCCTGACAGCACGAGGCCGTCGAGCAGCCCACGGCGCCGGCGCAGCAGGTCCGTGACCGTGGACCACGCCACGACGCCCGGCAGCCGGACGTCGAGGATCGCGCTGTTGTGGCAGTACGTGCACCGCCACGGGCAGCCCTGCAGGAACGCCGTGGCGACGAGCTTGCCCGGCCAGTCGACCGTCGACAGCGGCGTCAGGCCCGCGATCTGCAGGGACGCGGCCCGCTGCTCCCAGCTGTCCGGACCGGGCGCCCCCTGCACGGGGCCGCCCGGTCCGGCGTCGTGGCGAGCAGTCACGCCCGCGCGCCCGCGGTCTCGAGGAACGGCACGCGCTCGGCGTGCTCGCCCTGCTTGCCGATGTTGAACGAGCTGACGGGCCGGTGGTAACCCATGACGCGCGTCCACACCTCGCACGTCGTGACCTCGCCGTCCTCCTCGCACGTCGGGCACGTGGGGTGCTCGCCGGACAGGTAGCCGTGCGCCGGGCAGATGGAGAACGTCGGCGTGACCGTCAGGTACGGCAGGCGGAACGTGCTCAGCGCGCGCCGCACCAGCTCGCGGCACGCCTCGGGCGTCGAGATGCGCTCCGACATGTACAGGTGCAGGACCGTGCCGCCCGTGTACCGCGTCTGCAGCTCGTCCTGGCGCTCGAGCGCCTCGAACGGGTCGTCCGTGAAGCCGACCGGCAGCTGCGAGGAGTTGGTGTAGTACGGGTGCTCGGAGGTCCCGGCCTGCAGGATCGTCGGGTAGCGCTTCTTGTCCTCCTTGGCGAACCGGTAGGTGGTGCCCTCCGCCGGCGTCGCCTCGAGGTTGTAGAGGTTGCCGGTCTCCTCCTGGAACTCGACCATCCGCTCGCGCACGTGGTCCAGCACGCGCAGCGCCATCGCGTGGCCGCGCTCGTCGGTGATGTCGTACAGGTCGCCCGTGAAGTTGCGGACCATCTCGTTGAGCCCGTTGACGCCGATCGTCGAGAAGTGGCTGTCCAGCGAGCCGAGGTAGCGGCGCGAGTACGGGAAGAGCCCCTCGTCCATGAGCCGCTGGATCGTCGTGCGCTTGAGCTCCAGGGACGTGCGCGCGAGGTCGAGCAGGCGGTCGAGGTCGGCGACGAGGGCCGCCTCGTCACCCGGGTGCAGGAACCCCAGGCGCGCGCAGTTGACCGTGACGACGCCGATCGAGCCGGTCTGCTCGCCGGAGCCGAACAGCCCGTTGCCGCGCTTGAGCAGCTCGCGCAGGTCGAGCTGGAGGCGGCAGCACATCGACCGCACGTCCCCCGGCTCCATGTCGGAGTTGATGAAGTTCTGGAAGTACGGCAGCCCGTACTTCGCCGTCATCGCCCACAGCCGCTCGGCGTTCTCCGACTCCCACGGGAAGTCCTTGGTGATGTTGTACGTCGGGATGGGGAACGTGAAGACGCGGCCCGACGCGTCGCCCTCGGTCATGACCTCCATGTACGCGCGGTTGAGCATGTCCATCTCGACCTGCAGGTCGCCGTACGTGAAGTCGCACGGCTCGTCGGCGACGAACGGCGTCTGGTCCGCGAGGTCGGCGGGGCACGTCCAGTCGAACGTGAGGTTCGTGAACGGCGTCTGCGTGCCCCAGCGCGACGGCACGTTGAGGTTGTAGATGAGCTCCTGGATGCCCTGGCGCACCTCGGTGTACGTGAGCTTGTCGAGGCGGACGTACGGCGCCATGAACGTGTCGAAGCTGCTGAACGCCTGCGCGCCGGCCCACTCGTTCTGCATCGTGCCGAGGAAGTTGACGATCTGGCCGATCGCGGCGCTGAAGTGCTTCGGCGGGCGCGCCTCGACCTTGCCGGGGACCCCGTTGAGGCCCTCCTGCAGGAGCGTGCGCAGCGACCAGCCGGCGCAGTAGCCGGACAGCATGTCGAGGTCGTGGACGTGCATCGACCCGTCGCGGTGCGCCTGCCCGACCTCCGCCGGGTAGACCTCGTTGAGCCAGTAGTTGGCGATGACCTTGCCGGCCGTGTTGAGGATCAGGCCGCCCAACGAGTACCCCTGGTTGGCGTTCGCGTTCACCCGCCAGTCGCTGCGGTCGAGGTACTCGTCGACGGTCGACGCGACGTCGACGACGACCGGGGTGCCGGTGCGGCTGTGCTGCGGCATGCGTGCGCTCCTTGTGCTGTGCGATCCCTTGAAGTGGATCACCACCCAACGGCGCCGGGCACTACATCTAGTGGTTCAACACGCGCGACACGCCCACATGTGCGGTTCCCAACCCCTCCGCGGCGGCATCTGTGAGGACGTTGGTCCCGGCGGACGGGTGAATCGGCTCACGACCCCGCGGGCTCGACGCGTCGCAGCCGGACCTGCTGCCCCGGCCGCAGCTGGGCCGCGCGGGCCTGCGCGGCGCGGGTCAGCACGGCCACCACCGGGTACCCGCCCGTCACGGGGTGGTCCGGGCCGAACAGCACCGGGCGGCCGTCGTGCGGCACCTGCACGGCACCGACGACGAGCCCCTCCGACGCGAGCTCGCCCCGCGTGACGCGCGTCAGGGGCGCGCCGGTCAGCCGGACGGCGACGCGGTTGCTCGCCGCGTCGACCTGCCACACGGTCGACCACAGGCCGGCTCGGCCGCGGACGTCGAGGTGATCGAGGCGCGGTCCGTCGGCCGCGTCGAGCAGGACGACCGAGGTGGACGGCTCCCCGGTGCGGGCCGGGCCCTCCCCGTCGCCCGGCGCAGCCCCGGGCAGCGGCGGCTCCGGCAGCCCGTCGAGCGCCGACCCGAGCGGCAGCACGTCACCCGGTCGCACGGCCCGCGGACCCAGTCCGGACAGGACGTCGGCCGACCGCGAGCCCAGGACCGACGGCACGTCGATGCCCCCGCGCACCGCGAGCCACGTGCGCAGGCCGTCACGTGGTGCGGCGAGCCGCAGCGTCGAGCCCGCCGGGGCGCGGACGGCCGTCGCGTGCGGCACCGGCACGCCGTCGATCTGCGCCGCGACGTGCGCGCCGGTCACCGCGACCGCGGTCGTGGTGCCGCACCGCAGGACCAGCCCGCCCAGCACGACCTCGAGGCCGGCCGCGTCGGCGCGGTTGCCGACCAGGCGGTTCGCCCGGCGCAGCGCGTCCGGGTCGGCGGCACCCGAGCGCGGCACGCCGACGGCCGCCAGCCCTGGACGACCCGCGTCCTCCACCAGCGTCAGGGGGCCGGTCGCGACGACCGTCAGGGTTCGGGCAGCAGGGGCAGCGCGTGGCGGCTGCGCACCGGAGGACACCCCACGGGGGCCGGGGGCCGTGGTCACGCGCGCGGTCCGGCGTCGGACGAAGCGCACGACGTCACCGGGCGCCAACAGCGCCGCACCCTCGCGGCCACGCGTCACGTCGAACATCGCGACGTCGGTCGTGCCGAGCAGCCGCCACCCGCCCGGCGACGCCGCCGGGTACACGGCGGTGAACTCGCCCGCGACGGCCACGGCCCCTGCCGGCACGCGCGTGCGCGGTGACGCGAGCCTCGGCACGTGGAGCCGGGGGTCGAGGCCGACGACGTAGGCGAAGCCCGGCGCGAAGCCGCCGAACGCCACCCGGTAGCCGTCCGACCCGCCGGCCAGGTGCCGGCTCACGACGTCCTCGTCACTCAGCCCGGTCTCGCGGGCGACGTCCTGCAGGTCGGTCCCGTCGTAGACGACGGGCACCTCGACGACCCGCTCGCCCCCGGACGCACCTGCGGCGCCCGCCGGGCCGCGCATCCCCTCGGCGCCCGCGTCGTCCCACCGGGCGTCGACGTCGGCCGCCACGCGGGCCACCGCCGCCGCCCACGTGCGACGACTGCGGGCGGCACCGCGCACGAGCACCGTCCGCGCGGCGGGGACGACGTCGACGACGTCGCGGAGGTGGGCCGCCCGCAGCGCGGCGTCGAGCGCCCGGACCGCGGCCAGATCCGCGACCTCGACCAGGACGCCGTCCTCGCCGCACGACAGCAGCCGGGAGGCCACGTCAGCGCTCGGCGTGCGGGTCGACGCCGCTCGGGGCCGCGGCGTCGTGCGACCGCGGGCCACGGCCGGGATGGGCAGGGACGACGAACGGCCGGACGTCAACCCCGGCCGCGTCCAGCGCCGCGCGCACCGCGGTCGCGATCGCCACCGCGCCAGGCGTGTCCGAGTGGACGCACAGCGACGCCGCGGTGAGCTCCACGACGGTGCCGTCGACCGCGGTGACGAGCCCGTCGACCGCCATCCGCACGGCCCGCTCGGCGGCCTCGTCGGGGTGCACCACCAGGGCGCCGGGTCGCCCCCGCGGCACGAGCGTGCCGTCCGCCGCGTACCCCCGGTCGACGAACGCCTCGCCCACCACCGGCAGACCGGCCGCCCGCGCGAGCGTCAGCACCCGGGAGCCGGGCAGCCCGAGCAGGGTGAGCGTGGGGTCCGTCGTCACCACCGCCTCGACGACCGCGCGCGCCTGGTCCGCGTCGTGCACGACCGCGTTGTACAGGGCGCCGTGCGGCTTGACGTGGGTGACGCGCGCGCCGACCGAGGCCGCGACCGCGACCAGCGACCCGATCTGGTAGGCGACCTGCGCACGCAGGACGTCGGCCGGCACGTCGAGCCGCCGTCTGCCGAACCCGTCGCGGTCGTCGTACGACGGGTGGACGCCGACCGCGACGCCGCGGACCACGGCCGCCGCACACGTCAGGGCCATCGTCCGCGCGTCACCCCCGTGGTACCCGGCGGCGACGTTGGCGCTCGACACCAGGTCGAGCAGGGCGTCGTCGCCCGGCGGCTCGAGGCGCCACGGCCCGTCACCCTCGCCGAGGTCCGCGTTCAGGTCGATGACGCCCACCCCCTGATCCTCCCGCACGTGACCGCGATGGCCGCGCACGACCGCACGCCACGAACACGGACCCCCGGTCGGCGGCACGACCGAGGGTGCGAGCCGGGACGGTGCGAGGATGGGCAGGTGGGTCCCGGCGAGCTGCTCGACGTGCTGCTCGCCGGTGGTCGGCGGGCCGACCGGGCGACGCACGTGCGCCACCTGCCCGCCCGGGACGGGGTCCGCGCGGACTGGCCGGCGTGGGCGGACGCCGACCTCGTGCGGGGCTACCGCGCGCTGGACGTCGAGCGTCCGTGGGCGCACCAGGTGGACGCGGCCGACGCGGCCTGGTCGGGTCGGCACACGGTGCTCGCGACCTCGACAGGTTCCGGCAAGTCGCTCGCGTTCTGGCTGCCCGCGTTGTCCGCGGTCCGCCGGGGTGCCGCGGGCTCGCTGCTGGACCCCGGACGCATCGAGACCGTGGCACGTCGCCCCACGGTGCTGTACCTCAGCCCGACCAAGGCGCTCGCGGCCGACCAGCTCGCCGGGCTGGAGCGGCTGCTCGTCGCCGCGGGTACCCGCGACGTGCGGGTCGCGACCTGCGACGGCGACACGACGCGCGACGAGCGCCGGTGGGTCCGTGAGTACGCGGACGTCGTCCTGACCAACCCGGACTTCCTGCACTTCGCGCTGCTGCCCGCGCACGCGACGTGGTCCCGGCTGCTGTCGTCCCTGGCGTACGTGGTGGTCGACGAGTGCCACGCGTTCCGCGGCGTGTTCGGCGCGCACGTCGCGCTGGTCCTGCGGCGGCTACGACGGCTCGCCGCGGCGTACGGGGCCGCGCCCGTGGTCGTCCTGGCGTCGGCGACGACGTCGGACCCGGCCGCGAGCGCCGCCCGCCTGCTGGGCGTGGCTCCGGACGAGGTGCACGCGGTGACCGTCGACACCTCCCCCGCCGGCCGCAAGACGGTCGTGCTGTGGCAGCCGCCCGAGCTGCCGGGCGGCGACGGGCCGTGGGCGGCGCTGCTCCCGGGCGAGGACCCGTGGTCCACCGTCATCACCGTGCCCGCAGGTGACGGGTCCGCGCGGCGGCCCGAGGGAGAGGACGACGGAGCCGCCGTCGGTGAGGAGCCCGACCCGGGCGTCGAGCGCGCGCCTGGCGACCGGCCGACCGTCGCCCCGGAGGGCTCGGGCCCGGTGGGCACGGGCGAGCGGCTCGTCGCCGTCCCCCGGGACCGTCCCCGGCGCACCGCCACCGCGGAGGTGGCGGACCTCCTCGCCGACCTGGTCGCAGCGGGTGCGCGGGTGCTGGCCTTCACGCGGTCCCGGCGGGGGGCGGAGTCGGTGGCGGCCGCGACCCGCGACCACCTCGCGGCGGTCGACCGGACCCTGCCGCCGCTCGTGTCGTCGTACCGCGGCGGCTACCTCCCGGAGGAGCGTCGGGCCCTCGAGCGCGCCATCCGCGACGGCCACCTGCGGGCGCTGGCCACGACGAACGCGCTCGAGCTCGGGGTCGACATCTCCGGGCTGGACGCCGTGCTCATCGCCGGCTGGCCCGGCACGCGCGTGTCGCTGTGGCAGCAGGCGGGGCGCGCCGGCCGCGCCGGGGCCGACGGGCTGGTCGTGCTCGTCGCGCGCGAGGACCCGCTGGACACCTACCTGGTGCACCATCCGGAGGCTGCGCTCGACGCGCCCGTCGAGGCGACGGTGTTCGACCCCGGCAACCCGTACGTCCTGGCGCCGCACCTGTGCGCGGCGGCCGCCGAGCGCCCCCTGCGCACCGAGGAGCTGGGGCTGTTCGGCCCCCGCGCGCTCGAGCTGCTCACCGAGCTGACCGAGCGCGGCATCCTGCGCCGGCGCCCGTCCGGCTGGTACTGGACGCACGCGGAGCCGGCGAGCCGCATGACGGATCTGCGCGGTGCCGGTGGGGAGCCGGTCCGGGTCGTCGAGACCGCCACGGGCCGGCTCCTGGGGACGGTCGACGCCGCGTCCGCCGACGCGACCGTCCACCCCGGGGCGGTGTACGTCCACCTGGGGGCGACGTACGTGGTGGACGAGCTGCACCTGGACGACGGTGCCGCGCTGGCGACCCGCCGGGACGTGGACCACGGCACGTGGGCACGGTGGGTCACGTCGACGACGGTGGTGGACGTCGAGCGCGAGGTCGCGTGGGGGCCGCTGACGTGGAGCTACGGGCAGGTGGACGTCACCACGCAGGTCGTCGGCTACCAGCGCCGCCGGATCCCGGACCTGCAGGTGCTGTCGACGCACGAGCTCGACCTGCCGGCGCGGACGCTGCGGACGACGGCGGTCTGGTGGACCGCCCCGCCCGACGTGCTGGAGGCGGCGGGTGTCACCCTCGAGGCCGCGCCCGGCGCGCTGCACGCCGCCGAGCACGCGTCGATCGGGCTGCTGCCCCTGCTCGCGACGTGCGACCGCTGGGACCTGGGCGGGCTCTCGACCCTCGTCCACCCGGACACGGGGCACGCGACCGTCTTCGTCCACGACGGGCACCCGGGCGGTGCCGGCTTCGCCGAGCGCGGGTTCGAGCTCGGGCCGGTGTGGCTCACCGCGACGCGCGACGCGATCGCCGCGTGCCCGTGCGCCACGGGCTGCCCCGCGTGCGTCCAGTCCCCCAAGTGCGGCAACGCCAACGAGCCCCTCGACAAGGCGGGCGCACTCCGCCTCCTCACGACGGTCCTCACCCACACCACCCCTGACCCCCTCCCCGCGTGAGAGTGCAATCGAGTCACCTGCCGAACTGGATCGCCCTCTCACCACGGCAAGGGCGACAGCCAGCCCACCCCCCTCCCCCCGTGAGAGTGCAATCCAGTCACCGCGTGGGACTGGATTGCACTCTCACCACGGGAAGCGACGGCCAGCCCCCACCCCCTCCCCGTGTGAGAGTGCGATCCAGTCACCGCGTGGGACTGGATTGCACTCTCACCAAAGGGGGTGGGGTCATCGGAGGGAGCGGGCGGGCGGGCGGGGGCCGGCGCGGGCGACCGCGCGGGCGTCGCCGATGCCGGTGGTGGCGCGCACCCGGACCGTCACGTCACCCGCCGGCCCCGGTGTGCACGAGGTCAGGAGCGCGCCGTTCCGACGGGCAGCGACGGACGCCTGCGGACAGGGGTCGGCCCCACCCTCCGCGACGTGCTGAGCGGCCGCGAGCGCCGCGAGGTCCGCGGCCGTGGCCGCCGTGGCCGCGGTGACGTGGGCGGACCCGACGAGCCCCGCGACGAGCACCAGTGACAGCGCGACCGACACCACCGCCAGCACCAGCACCGCACCGGAACCCGCGTCACGCCCTACGCCTGGGGCGAGTCGACCCGGCTCGGGGCAGCGCGCGTGGACCGCGCGGGGAGCCGGTCGCCCGTCGGCACGCGACGCTCGCGGCGGCAGCCCCGCGGGCCGACCCGTCGGCGACCTCATGGCTCCGCCCAGCTCGTGGCCGATGCGCGTGCGCGGGCACCGGCAGCGGGCCATGCGGTGAACGGTGTGCTCACCGTGACCGTGACCCAGTGGCCCTCCCGGGCGACGCGCACGTCGCCGCCACGGGAACCGAGGACGTGCCGTGCGGCAGCGACCACCTCACCGTCCGGCTCCCCCAGTGCCGCCACCCGGGCGCCCGTGCGCGCTGCGTCCAGGCAGGTCAGGCGGGTCAGGGTCGCGGCACCGGTCGCCAGCACGGCGGCCAGCACCACGGCCACGGCGACCATGCCGACGGCGAGCTCTGCGGTGACGGCGCCGCGGTCCGCGGGGTCGTGCGGGCCGACCCGGGCGTCCGCCGCGTCCCGGGCGGCCCGCGCCATCGGTCCGGTCCTGGCGGTCCGCGCGACGATCCACGAGCCGCGGCGCCGTCGGGTCATCCGCCGAGCGCCTGCCGCACGATCCCCGACAGCAGACCCTTCACCTCGTTCCCTTTCAGCACCACGACCAGCACGCCGGCGAACCCGACCGCCGCCAGGGTCGCGATCGCGTACTCCGCCGTCGCCATCCCCGCGTCGTCCAGGTGTCCCCGCGAGCCGCGCAACCGCCCGGCCACGGACGTCACCCGCTGTGCCGCCTGCCGCGTCGCGTTGGCGACCCGGCTCCTCGTCTGGTGTCCCATCCGTCTGCTCCTTCGTCCCTCGACCGGGTCCGCTCGTGCGGGCCGGGCACCGTCGTGGCGCCTGGGACGAGCCTCGGGCGGCGGGGTCCTGCCGTGGTGGCATGCGGGCGGATCCGTGGATCGGGCGCACGGCGCCGGTGCCTGTGGGCGGCTCGCCGTGGCCCGGCGCCGACCCGCCGGCGCCGGGCGGCGGTCACGGCACCGCTCCCCGCAGGTCCCCCGCGAGCCCCAGGACGACTGGGGCGAGCCCGAGCAGCACGAAGGCCGGGAGGAAGCACAGCCCGAGCGGCAGCGTCAGCCGCACCCCCAGCGCGCCCGCGGCGGCGCGGACGCGCGCGCGCCGCTCGCGCCGCAGCCGGGCGGCGGCCGCGCGGAGCTGCGGTGCCGGTGACGCCCCCGTGTCCCGGCCGACACGCAGCGCCTGCGCGAGTGCCGCCATCGATGGCGGTGCACCCTCCCAGGCGGCCTCCCACGGCGCACCGAGCCCCAGGGCGGTCCCGGCGCGGACGAGCGCGTCCCCTTCCTGCTCGCCGAGGTGCCGTCCGGTGACCACCAGGGCCGCCGGCACGGGCGCACCGCCGCGCACGGCTGCGGCGCACAGGTCCAGGACGAAGGCCGCGTCGAGCGGGCCCGACGACGCGCCGGAGCGGCCTTCGCGTCCGCGGACCGTGGCACGGACCCACCCGGGCCTCCGGCGACCGGCCGGCACGCCCGCACCTCGCCACGCCCCGGCCCACGGGAGCACCGCGGTGAGCGCGCACACCGCGACGACGACCCCCGCCAGGACGGGGCTCACGGCGTCGCCGCCCGCCGCAGCAGCACGCCGACCCACGCCCGTCCGGCCAGGACGAGGGCGACCCCCGTCACTCCCAGGGCGCTCCCCAGGCCGCCGTCCGTGAGCACCTGCCACGGCCGGGCCCCCATCGCGCTGCCGACCAGCAGGCCGAGGACCGGGAGCGACGTCAGGACGCGCGCGGTCGCCCGCGGGCCGGCCAGCGCAGCCGCGAGCTCACCCGCCTGCTCGGCGTCCGCCGCGACGGCGTCGGCCAGGTGCTCGAGCACATCGGCGAGGGGTGCACCCGTCTCGGCGGCGACGTGCGCCCCGGCGACGACCGCACGGGCCCGCGCGCGCAGCGCAGGGCCGGCGCGGGCACCGTCGTCGATCGCCGCGACCACCACGTCGACGTCGGGCACCTGCCGATCGACGGCCGTACCGAGCACTCCGGACCAGGCCGCGCCGGGCGGGACCCCTGCGCGCACCTGGGCCGCCACCGCATGAAGGACTCCCGTGAGGTCGGTCCGCTCGCCGTGCGCACCTCCTGACGCCCCTCGTCGCGAACCGTGGGGCCAGCGGACGCTCGCCGGCCCCGAGCGCCGAGCCGATCTGTCCGGTCGCCGTCGCGCCCGTGGGCTCGCTGCGCGGCCGTCCGGCGCGTCGGCGCCGCCCCGACGCGGCGAGGGGCCGGTGAGCGCGAGCACCGCCAGCCCCACCAGGACCCCGACGACGATGCTCACGGCCCGCCACCGCATCGACCCCGTCGGTCGGCGCGGCTCACGCCTCGACCCCCGTGCGCGCGGCGAGCCGTGCCCATCCCGGCCCCGGCCGCGCGCGACCGTCCTGGGCGACGTCGACGGCCGTCGTCACCCGCAGGTCCCCGCCACGGTCCCGTTCGACCACGCCGACCTCCGCCAGGTACCGACGCCCGGCGTCGGGGCCGCGCCGGACCCGACGGACGTGGAGCACTGCGTCGACGGCGCTCGCCGCCTGCGCGGCGACGGCCGCCCGGTCCAGTCCCGCGAGCGCGGCGAGCGCCTCGAGACGCGCCGGCACGTCGGCGGCGGTGTTGGCGTGCAGCGTGGCGCAGCCGCCCTCGTGGCCGGTGTTGAGGGCAGCCAGGACCTCGCGGACCTCGGCGCCGCGGCACTCCCCCAGGACGATCCGGTCGGGTCGCATCCGCAGCGCCTGGCGCACGAGGTCGGCGAGGTCGACCCCGCCCGCCCCGTCGACGTTGGGCGGGCGGCTCGTGAGCCGCACCACGTGCGGGTGGTCGGCGACGAGCTCACCGGCCTCCTCGACGAGGACGACCCGCTCGTCGTGCGGGACGAGGGACAGCAGCGCGGCGAGGAGCGTCGTCTTGCCGGCACCCGTGGCCCCGGAGACCAGCACGTTGGCCCGGGACGCGACGAGGCCGTGCAGGACCGGGACGACGGCGGGCGTCACGGCACCGGCGACCACGAGCTCCGCCAGGGTGAACGCCCGGGGCCGCACGACGCGCAGGCTCAGCACCGTGCAGGTCTCGGCGAGCGGCGGGAGCACCGCGTGCAGGCGCGTCCCGTCGGGCAGGCGCGCGTCGACGGTCGGCGCGGCGTCGTCCAGGCGGCGTCCCGCTGCCGCAGCCAGGCGCACGGCCAGCGCACGGACGTCGGCGGGGGTGCCGAGGTCCACGTCGACGCGGACCAGGCCACCGGAGCGCTCGACCCAGACGTCGCGCGGCCCGTTCACGAGCACGTCCGTGACAGCCGGGTCGTCGAGCCACGGCTGCAGCGCCCCGGCGCCGAGCAGCTCGTCGGCGACGGCCCGCACCGTCTCCGCCAGGGGCACCGGCCCCAGCAGGGTCCCCTGGGCACGCAGTGCGGCGTCCACGAGCGCCGTCAGTCCCTCGGCGCCCGTCGGTCGCACCCGCATCGCCTCCCGGACGTGGGCCACGACCCCGTCCGGCGCGGCGCGACGGCACGGGACGGTGCTGCGCCGCGCGTCGGGCGCCCGCGGCGGGCCGACAGCACGGCTCACGTGCCGATCCCCAGCTGCCGGACGACCGCGTCCGCAGCCCGGGCCGCCGGCCCTCGCCCGCCCGGCCCGACGCGCTCGGCACGAGCGACCAGGGCCCGGTCCCGTCGCGCGACGTGCCACAGGTCCAACCCGCTGGCCGCCGCCACGTCGGCCGCGCCGAGGGCCGCCGACGCCCCACCCCGCACCACCAGCCCCCGTCTCGTGGCGGCCTGGTCGAGGCGGGGCCGCAGCGCGAGCGCACCGGCGACGCTGCGCAGGTCGGCCCGGGCGACCACGACCACCGCGTCACAGGCCGCCAGGGGTGCGTCACCGTCGACGACCGCGCCCCGGTCGAGGTCGAGGACCAGCGCCCCGACCTCGCAGGCCAACGCGTGCAGCACGTCGATCCGGACCCCGGGGTCGACCGCTGTGGGACGCGTGCGGTCGGCCGACAGCACGGCGCACGCCCCCCACCGCGGCAGCAGCGCGACGACGTCGGCACCGCGCACGTCTCCCCCGGCGCCGCTGAGGTCGGGCCACCGGGCACCGTCGACGTCCTCGACGCCCACGACGACGTCCAGCCCGGCCGCCCCCCGGTCGAGGTCGACCAGTGCCGTCGAGGTCGCCCGGGAGAGCCGGCGGGCGACCAGCGCGGCGAGCGTCGAGGCACCCACGCCGCCGGCTGCGCCGACGACGCCGACCACCACTGCTCGTCGTCCCGTCCGCACCCGCGCCTCCGTCCGCCGTCCCCGGCGTGGGGCCCTGGCACCGTCGACCCTCCACCGCCCCGGGCCGTCCGCACCGACGACGGGCCGGATCTGTGGACGCACCCGCCGACACCAGGCCCTGGGGTCGGCTCGACGTCGTCGCGGACGTCTTTCCCGCGTCGGACGACCACCGGACGGGTGGTCGGGCACACGCCCGCAACATGGCTGTCACCGGGGCCCCCTACAGTCCCGCCCATGCTGCTCGACCCCGGCACCGGACCCGTCCGCGCCGCCACCTACCTGCCCTCGACGCCCGAGAACGTCCTCTGGGGCCGGCTGCCGTGCGCCACGGACACGCCGGTGCTCACGGTCGACACCGGCACGGAGGTCACGGTCGACACCCTCAGCCACGAGGGGATCCTCGAGGACCAGGGGCGCGACCCCCGGGCGTTCTTCGGCGCCCACGGCCTGACGGACGTGCTGGCGGACGCCGTCGCGCTGGCGCGGTCCGACCACCCGCACGACCCCGCGCTCGACGGCCCGCACGTCGTGACCGGTCCGATCGCGGTGCGCGGTGCGCGGCCGGGCGACGTCCTCGCGATCACGGTCGTCGAGACGCTCCCGCGCGTCCCCTACGGCGTGATCTCGAACCGGCACGGGCGGGGCGCGCTGCCGGACGAGATGCCGCAGGGCGGCGTCGACGTCGTGAGCGTCGTCGCGCGCCTGGACGCGAGCGGCACCCGTGCCGTGATGCCGCGCGCGGCCGGCAGCGACCGCACGGTCACGTTCCCGCTCGCGCCCTTCCCCGGGATCCTGGGCGTCGCGGTCGCGGGTGACGACCGGCCGCACTCGGTGCCGCCGGGTGCGCACGGCGGCAACCTCGACATCAACCTCCTGCAGGCCGGCGCCACGCTGTACCTGCCCGTGCAGGTCGACGACGCCCTCGCCTACGTCGGCGACCCGCACTTCGCGCAGGGCGACGGCGAGGTCGCCCTCACCGCGCTGGAGGCGTCCCTGCGGGTCACGCTGCGCCTCGACGTCGTCCCCCGCGTCGACGCGGTCGCCGAGCTCGGGCACCTCGTCGGCCCCCTGGTCCGCACGGCCGAGCACCTCGTCCCCACCGGCCTGGACGTGGACCTCGACGAGGCCCTGCGGCGCTGCGTGCGGGCCGCGCTCGACCTGCTCGAGGCGAGGTTCGGCATGGACCGCGCGCACGCGTTCGCGTACCTGTCGGCGGCGACCGACTTCGACGTCTCGCAGGTGGTGGACCGGGTCACGGGCGTGCACGCGCGGATCCGCCTGGCGGACTTCGACGAGCCGCACGCATGAGGACCGACCCGCCCCCCGGCCTGCTGGAGGCACTGCGCGCGTACGAGCGCGCGCTCGGCACGGACGACCTCGCCGCGCTCGACCGCCTGTTCACCCCCGGACCGGCGACCCTGCGCGGGGACGCGACGGGTCTGCTGGTCGGGCACGACGAGATCGCGGCGTTCCGGGGCGCCCGCGGCGGCGCGCCGACGCGTCGCCTGGTGGAGGTGCACGTGCGCACGGTCGACGACGACCACGCGCTGGTCGTGGCCGTCACCGAGCCGGTCGGCGGCGGGCGGGGGCAGCAGACGCAGCTGTGGGAGCGCGGCGCGGGCGGCTGGGTCGTCGTGGCAGCGCACGTGCACGCCCCGGGACCGGCGTTCGACTCGCGCGTGTGGCGCGTGCTGGGCGACCCCCTCGTCGCCGGGCTCGACGACGGCCCGCTGGCGGGTCGCACGGTCGCGGTGAAGGACCTGTTCGCCGTGGCCGGGCAGCGGGTCGGCGCGGGCAACCCGACGTGGCTCGCGGCGGCTCCGGTCGCGACCCGCCACGCGGCCGCGGTCGACCGGCTGCTCGCCGCGGGTGCCGACGTCCGCGGCGTCGCGCGCACCGACGAGCTCGCGTACTCCCTGGCGGGCACCAACGCCCACACGGGCACGCCACCGAACCCACGGGCGCCAGGCCGTGTGCCGGGCGGGTCGTCGTCGGGCTCGACGGCGGCCGTCGCGCTGGGGCAGGCCGACGTCGGCCTGGGCACGGACACGGGCGGCTCGATCCGCGTGCCCGCGTCCTACCAGGGGCTCCACGGGATCCGGACGACGCACGGCGCGGTGCCGACGGCCGGCCTCGTCCCGCTCGCGCCGACGTTCGACACCGTCGGCTGGCTGACGCGCGACGTCGACCTGCTCGCCGCCGTGGGCGACGTCCTGCTGCCGGCCGGCCCGGGCGGGGCCTGGTCGCCGCACCTGACCGTGAGCCCGGCGCTGCTCGCCCACGCGCACGAGGACGTGGCGGGACGCGTGGCGGCGTTCGCGCGGCACGCGGGCGCGACGCCCACCGACCGGTGGGACGGCGTCGACCTCGCGGAGTGGGCCGAGGTGTTCCGTGTGCGGCAGGCGTGGGAGGCGTGGCAGGAGCACGGCGCCTGGGTCGACGCGCACCCCGGCGCGCTGGGTGCCGACGTGGCCGGCCGGTTCGCCGCCGCGTCGCGCGTGGGTGACGACGCGGGCGCGGCCGCCGGCGTGCGACGCGGGCTGATCCGGCAGCAGGTCCTCGAGCTCGTGGGCGACGACGTCCTGCTGCTGCCGGCGTCCGCGTCGGTGGCCCCCCGCCCCGATCCCGCCGAGCTCGAGACCGTCCGTGCCGCGACCCTGCGCCTGACCTGCGTCGCAGGACTGGGCGGTCTGCCCGCGGTCGTCCTGCCGTGCGGGACGGGGCCCGACTCCCCGTCCGACGCCCCGGACGCCGAGGGCGCGCCCTGGCTGCCGGGCCGCCGGGCGCCCCTGCCGGTCGGGGTGTGCCTCGTCGCCGCTCCGGGCAGGGACCGCGAGCTCCTCGCCCTGGCCCGCGATATGTCGTCACGCCGCTGAAACACGCGTGTCCCTCGACGCACACATCGCACGCCTACGGTCGGCGCAAGCGAGAGGACACGAGCATGCTGCTGGAGGAGTTCCACGCGCTGCCGGTGGCGGCCGCGGAGGCGCTGGTGCGGACCTGCGCCGACGTGCCGTGGTGGGCCGCTGCAGTCGTGGCGGCGCGCCCGTACCCGTCCGTCTCGGCGCTGCGCGCGCAGGCCGACGTGCAGGCGTTGGCGTGGGGCGCCACGGACGTCGCGCAGGCCCTGGCCGACCACCCCCGCATCGGTGAGCGGCACCGCGCGGCGGGCGCGACGGCGGACCTGTCGGCGCGCGAGCAGGCCGGGGTCGACCCGGGCGACGCGGACGTCGCCGCTCGTCTGGCTGCGGGCAACGCCCGCTACGAGCGGCGCTTCGGGCGCGTGTTCCTGGTCCGCGCCGCCGGTCGCAGCAGCACCGAGATCCTCGCGCTGCTGGAGCAGCGCCTGAGGCACGACGACGCGACCGAGGCCGAGGTCGTCGCCCAGCAGCTGCGCGAGATCGCCGCCCTGCGCCTCGTCGGCCTCGTCACCGGTGACCCCCGCCCGTCGGAGCCGTCCGTCACGTCGGCGCAGGTGACCGGGGCATGACCACCTGCTCGACGCACGTCCTCGACGCCGCTGCCGGCCGACCGGCGGCGGGCGTCGCCGTCACGCTGCACGCGGCCGACGGCACGCTCCTGGAGTCCGGCCGCACCGACGACGACGGCCGGCTGCGCTGGTCCGCCGACCTCGCGACCGGCACGTACGGCCTGCGGTTCGCGACGGGCGCGTGGTACGCCGCGGCCGACGTCGCGACGGTCCACGCCGCCGTGCACCTCGAGGTGCTCGTCGACGGCGCGCAGCCCCACTACCACCTGGCGCTGCTGCTGAGCCCGTTCGCCTACACCACGTACCGAGGGAGCTGACGCATGGCCGTGGGAGACGTCGTCCTGGGAGCGAACCAGTACGGGAAGGCCGAGGTGCGCCTCGTGCGGGTCACGCGTGACACCCCGGTGCACGAGATCGAGGACCTCACGGTCACCACGCAGCTGCGCGGTGACTTCGAGGCGTGCCACACGACGGGCGACAACGCCCACGTGGTGGCGACCGACACCCAGAAGAACACCGTGTACGCGTTCGCGAAGCGGTACGGCGTCGGGTCGCCGGAGCGCTTCCTGCTGCGGCTGGGGCGGCACTTCGTCGACGGGTTCGACCAGGTCACCGGCGGGCGCCTCGCCGCGGAAGTGCACGCGTGGGACCGCATCGCGGTGGACGGCGAGCCGCACGACCACGCGTTCGTCCGCACGGGACGCGAGACACGGCGCGCGGTGGTGCAGCTCGACGGCGACGACGTCCACGTGATCTCCGGCTTCACGGGTGCGACGGTGCTGAAGTCGACCGGCTCGGAGTTCTGGGGCTTCCCGCGGGACGCCCACACCACGCTGGCGGAGACGAAGGACCGCGTCCTCGCGACGTCGGTGACCGCCTGGTGGCGGTGGACCGACGCCGACGTGGACTTCGAGGCGCGCTACCCCGTCGTGCGCGACCTGCTGCTGTCGACGTTCGCGCAGGTGCACTCCCTGGCGCTGCAGCACACGATCTTCGCGATGGGCCGGGCCGTGCTCGAGGCCTGCGACGACGTCGCCGAGGTGCGGCTGTCGTGCCCCAACAAGCACCACTTCCTCGTCGACCTCGAGCCCTTCGGCCTGGAGAACCCGAACGAGGTGTTCTACGCCGCCGACCGCCCGTACGGCCTGATCGAGGCGGCCGTGCACCGCGAGGGCGATCCCCCGGTGCCCCACGTCTGGGCATCCGTGCCCGGTTTCGTCTGAAGGGGGCGACGATGACGACGACGGCCGAGAGCGGCGCGCCCGTGCCGCGGGCCGGCACCGAGCCGGTCCCCGGTGACCTGCTCACCGCCGTGCGCGGCCGGCAGGTGCTCCTCGACGGCGTCCTGCGTCCGGCGACCCTGCACCTCGCCGACGGGCGGGTGAGCGCGGTCGGTCCGTACGACGACCCCGTCGACGGCCCGGTCCTCGCGGCACCCGACCACGCGTACGTCCTGCCCGGTGTGGTCGACACGCACGTGCACGTCAACGAGCCGGGCCGCACGGCGTGGGAGGGGTTCGCGTCGGCGACGCGCGCGGCCGCCCTGGGGGGCGTGACGACGCTCGTCGACATGCCGCTCAACAGCATCCCGCCGACCACGACGACCGCGGGGCTCGCGGCCAAGCGGCGCGCCGCGACCGGGCAGCTGTCGGTGGACGTCGCCCTGTGGGGCGGCGCGGTGCCCGGCAACCTCGACGACCTGCGCCCGCTGTGGGACGCGGGGGTCATGGGCTTCAAGTGCTTCCTGTCGCCGTCGGGCGTCGAGGAGTTCGCGCCGCTGGGTCCCGCGGGCTTCGACGCGGCGCTGCGCACGGTCGCGGCGTTCGACGGCCTGGTGATCGTGCACGCGGAGGACGCGGACGTGCTGGCGGGCGCCCCGGTCCGCCCCGGCGGCGCGTACCGGGACTTCGTGGCGTCGCGCCCCCACGAGGCGGAGACCGCGGCGATCGCGCGCGTCGTCGCGGGTGCGCGCACCACGGGCTGCCGCGTGCACGTGCTGCACCTGTCCAGCGCCCGCGCGCTCGACCTGCTGGCCGACGCGCGCGCCGAGGGCCTGCCCGTGACCGTCGAGACGTGCCCGCACTACCTGACGTTCGACGCGGACCGGATCCCGGACGCGTCCCCGGCGCACAAGTGCTGCCCCCCGATCCGCGACGCCGGCAACCGCGAGGCGCTGTGGGACGGCCTGCGCGCGGGGGTCATCGACGTCGTCGTGACGGACCACTCGCCCTCCACCGCGGCCGAGAAGCTGCGCGGCGGCGGGGACCTGCAGCAGGCGTGGGGCGGTGTCGCCGGGCTGCAGGTCGGGTTCCAGGCCGTCGCGCACGGTGCCGCGACGCGCGGCATCGACGTCGCCGACGTGAGCCGCTGGATGTCCGCGTCCACCGCCGACCTCGTGGGCCTCGCGCACAAGGGCCGGCTGGCGCCCGGCGCCGACGCGGACGTCCTGGTCCTCGACCCGCACGTCCCCCTGCACGTGGACGTGCGGGCCCTCGCCCACCGCAACCCCGTCAGCGCGTACGACGGTGTCGAGCTCTCGGCGTCGGTGACGGCGACCGTCCTGCGCGGACGCGTCGTGGCGCGCGACGGCGCGGTGACGGCCGGCACGGGGCGTCTGCTGTCCCGCCCGTGAGGCGACGCGGCGTCATCCGGCGCGCACCCGACGGAAACCTCGGTGAAACGGCCGTTTCGTAGCGTGCCGACCATGACCCTGCACCCGCCGCACCGCCTGCTCATGGGGCCCGGGCCGATCAGCGCCGACCCCCGCGTGCTGCGGGCCATGTCCGCGCCGCTGGTCGGCCAGTTCGACCCGGTGATGACGGGGTACATGAACGCGACGCAGGACCTGTACCGCCAGGTGTTCCGCACCGCGAACGACGCGACGCTCCTGGTCGACGGCACCGCGCGTGCCGCGATCGAGGCGTCGGTCGTCTCGCTCGTCGAGCCGGGCGACCGCGTGCTCGTCCCCGTGTTCGGGCGGTTCGGGCACCTCCTGGTGGAGATCGCACGCCGTGCCGGCGCGCAGGTCGAGACCGTCGAGGTGCCGTGGGGGCAGGTCGTCGATCCCCAGCGGGTGGCGGACGCCGTCCGGACCCACCGCCCCCGGCTCGTCGCGGTCGTCCACGGCGACACGTCGACCACGATGCGCCAGCCGCTGGCCGACATCGGCGCCGTCTGCGAGGAGCACGATGCGCTGCTCTACGTCGACGCGACCGCGTCCCTCGGCGGCAACGACGTGCGCACCGACGACTGGCGCCTGGACGTCGTGACCGCGGGGCTGCAGAAGTGCCTCGGCGGGCCGTCGGGCAGCGCGCCGGCGACGTTGTCGGACCGCGCCCGAGACGCGGTGCAGGCGCGTCGGCACGTCGAGGAGGGCCTGCGCACCGACGACGACGAGCCGCGCGGCACCGTCATCGGCTCCAACTACCTCGACCTCGCACAGCTGCTCGACTACTGGGGGCCCCGCCGCCTCAACCACCACACCGAGGCCACGTCGATGCTGTACGCGGCGCACGAGTGCGCGCGCATCGTCCTCGAGGACGGGCTGGACGCGACGATCGAGCGCCACCGTGTCGCGGGCGCGGCGATGGCCGCGGGCGTCGAGGGGCTGGGGCTGCGGCTCTTCGGCGACCCGGCGCACCGCATGCACAACGTGGTCGCGGTGCACGTCCCGGACGGCGTCGTCGCCGACGCGGTCCGCCAGTCGATGCTCGACGACTTCGCGATCGAGATCGGCACGTCGTTCGGCCCACTGCACGGGCGGGTGTGGCGCATCGGGACGATGGGCTGGAACGCCCGCCGCGACGCCGTCCTGACGACGCTCGCGGCGCTCGAGCACGTGCTGCGCGCGCACGGCGCCACGGTGCCGACCGGCGGCGGCGTCACCGCGGCGCAGGCGGTGCTCGCCGCATGACCACGGCCGCCGACGTCCTGGCCCGCTGCGACGCGCTCGCTGCGTGCAGCGACAACCCCGACCACCTCGACCGTGCGCACCTGACGCCCGCGCTGGCCGCCGCCCACGGCCTCGTCGAGGGCTGGATGACCGCAGCGGGCCTGCGCACGTGGCGCGACCAGGCGGGCAACCTGTGCGGACGTGTCGAGGGCCGCGAGCCAGGGCTGCCGGCGCTGCTCCTGGGCTCGCACCTCGACACCGTCCCCGACGCGGGCCGGTACGACGGCATGCTCGGCGTCCTCATGGCCGTCGCGGTGGTCGAGCGGCTGCGCGACGAGGTGACGACCTGGCCGTGCGCGCTGGAGGTCGTCGGCTTCACGGACGAGGAGGGCGCGCGCTTCGGCACCGCGCTCCTGGGGTCGCGCGCGCTGGCGGGCTCGTGGGACGACGCGTGGTGGGCGCTGCGGGACGCGGACGGCACGACGCTCGCGCAGGCGGCCCGCGACTTCGGGCTCGACCCCGCACGGATCGGCACCGCCGCCCGGCAGCCCGACGACCTCGTGGGGTACCTCGAGGCGCACATCGAGCAGGGACCGCTGCTCGAGGAGGCCGACCGCTCGCTGGGCGTCGTGACCTCGATCGCCGGCGCGCAGCGGTTCCGCGTCGAGGTGGTCGGCGAGGCGCGGCACGCGGGCGGCACGCCGTACCCGCGGCGCCGCGACGCGCTCGTGGGCGCGGCCGAGGCCGTCCTGCTGGTCGAGAGCACGGCCCGCAGGACGGGCGCCATCGCCACGGTCGGGCAGATCAGCGTCGAACCGGGCGCCGTCAACGTCATCCCGGGCCGGGCGGTGTTCTCCGTCGACCTGCGCGCCGCGACCGACGCCCAGCGCGATGCCACGCGCCACGAGCTGCTGACCGGGCTCGAGGCCCTGTGCGCCGCGCGCGGCCTGCGCATGACCGTCACGGACCTGTACGAGGCGCCCGCGACGCCGTGCGCCGGGTGGCTGCGCGACGCGCTGCGCTCCGGTGTCGTCGCGTCGGGCGACGGCGACCCGATGGACGTGTGGAGCCCGGCGGGGCACGACGGCATGGCCGCGGCGGCCGTGACGGACGTCGGCATGCTGTTCCTCCGCTGCCACGACGGCATCAGCCACCACCCCGACGAGGCGGTCCGCGAGCAGGACGTCGCCGCCGGGCTCGACGCGTTCACGACCGCCGTGCGGGAGGTCGCGCACCACGCCCCGGCGCGCACGGCGCCCGGTGACGGACGGAGCGGCGCGCGGGCCGAGGCACGGGCATGACGACCGTCCCGGCCGCCGTCGTCCCGGCCGCCACCGTGCCGGCGGCCGCCGCCACCGACGTCGACGGTCTGCGCCTCGACGAGCGCGTGGTGGCCCGCTACGCCGAGCTGCCACCGCAGGAGCGGCGGGGTGCGGACGTGCTGCTCGAGCACTTCGGCGACCTCTCGACCTACACGGCGGCCGAGCTCGCGACGCTCGCCGGGGTGTCGAAGGCCACCATGAGCCGGCTGTTCCGCAGCCTGGGCTTCGACGACTTCACCCAGGTCCGCGACCACGTGCGCGGCCTGCGCCAGCACGGGGTGCCGGTGACGCTCGGTACCGCACCGGACCTCGACGCGCACGCCGCGGCGGAGGCCGTCGCGGTGCGGGCGGCGGTCGCGGCGCTCGGGGTGCACCTCGACGCCGTCGCCGACGTGCTGGCCCACGCGCCGCGGGTCGTCGTCGTCGGCCTGCGCAGCAGCTACCCGGTCGCGCTGCACCTGCGCCAGCAGCTCACGCAGGTGCGCCCGCACGTCACGCTCCTGCCCCAGCCCGGGCAGTCGTGGTCGGAGGACGTCGTGGACCTGTCGCCGCAGGACGTGGTGGTGCTCGTCGCGTTCCGGCGCCGGCCGCCGGGCGTGCGGGCGCTCGCCGAGCGGGTACGGGCCGGCGGGACGCCCGTGGTGCTCGTCGCCGACCCGACGGCGCGCGCGCTCGCGGCTCACGCCACGTGGTGGCTCGAGTGCCCGGTGCAGGCGCGGGGCGCGTTCGACTCGTACGCCGCCGCGTCGTCCGTCGTCGCCGCGCTGGCCGACGCCGTCCTGGCACGCCGCGGGCGCACGGGCGAGCAGCGGGTCGCCGCGATCGACTCGGCGTACCGCACGCTCGGCGAGGTCGAGGTGCGCTGATGGACCTCGCCGTGACGTCTCTGCGGTCCGCCCGCACGCGGGCCGACCTGCGCCTGGCGCCCGGGGAGCGGCTGCTCGCGGGCGGGACGTGGCTGTTCTCCGAGCCGCAGCCCGGCGTGACGGGCCTCGTCGACCTCACGACGCTGGGGTGGGCGCCCGTCGAGCGCACGGCCGACGGGCTGCGGATCGCCGCGACGTGCACGGTCGAGCAGCTCGCGGCGTCCGCACCCGACCCCGCCTGGACGGCGTGGCCGCTGGTCGGCGCGTGCGCCGACGCGCTGCTCATGTCGTTCAAGGTCCAGGGGCAGGCGACGGTCGGCGGCAACGTCGCGCTCGCCCTGCCCGCGGGGGCGATGACGACGCTGCTGACGGCGCTCGACGCGGTCGCGGTCGTGTGGACGACGGACGGCGGGGAGCGGCGAGAGGCCGTGGCGGACCTCGTCGTCGGGCCCGGCCGCACCACCCTCGAGCCCGGTGAGGTGCTGCGCGCGTTCGACGTCCCGGAGCACGCGCTGAGCTCGCGCGTCGCGGTGCGCCAGGTGTCACTGACGGCGGTGGGACGGTCCGCCTCGCTCGTGGTCGCGCGACGCGACGCGAACGGCACCGTGACGCTCACCGCGACCGCCGCGACGCCGCGCCCGGTCCAGCACCGGTTCCCCGCTGCGCCCACGTCCGCGCAGGTCAGCGGGGTCCTGTCGGACGTCGAGTGGTACGACGACGTCCACGGCGCCCCCGACTGGCGGCGCGCCGTGACGACGCTGCTCGCGCACGAGGCCGTCGGGGAGGTGACCGCATGAGGGTCGACGGTCAGGAGGTCACCGCCGCGCCGGCCCCCGGCCAGTGCCTGCGCACCTTCCTGCGCCAGGAGGGGCACGTCGCGGTGAAGAAGGGCTGCGACTCCGGCGACTGCGGCGCGTGCACCGTGCTCGTCGACGGGCAGCCGCGGCACGCGTGCCTGGTGCCCGCCGCGCGCGCGGTCGACTCCGAGGTCACCACGGCGGCCGGCCTCGGCACGCCGGACGACCTCAGCCCGGTCCAGCGGGCGTTCGTCGACGCACAGGGCTTCCAGTGCGGGTTCTGCACGGCCGGCATGGTCGTCACCGCGAGCGCGCTGGCCGACGACGACGGGCACGTGCACCTCGACGAGGACGGCCTGGTCCGCCGCTTCAAGGGCAACCTGTGCCGGTGCACGGGCTACCGGTCGGTGCGCGACGCCCTGGCGGGCAAGACGAACGTCGTGCGGGACGGCGGGGTGGGCGACTCCGTCGCCGTGCCCGCGGGGCGGCGCATCGTGTGCGGGCGCGAGCCGTTCACGCTCGACGAGCCACCGGCCGGTCTGCTGCACCTGGCCGTGCTCGGGGCGCCGCACGTCCACGCGCGGATCCTCGCGATCGACACCAGCCGCGCCGAGGCGCTGCCCGGCGTGCACCTGGTGCTCACCCACCGCGACTCCCCCGACGTGCTCTTCTCGACCGGCCGCCACCAGCACCGCACCGACGACCCGGACGACACCCGCGTGCTCGACGACGTCGTGCGCTTCCACGGTCAGCGCGTCGCGGCGGTCGTGGCCGACTCGGTGGCGGTCGCGCAGGCGGCGTGCGCGCTCATCGACGTGGCGTACGAGCCGCTGCCCGCCGTGCTCGACCCGCAGGAGGCGCGCCGCCCCGGCGCTCCGCTGGTGCACGGCGACAAGGACGCCACGGCATCGCGCATCGCCGACCCGGCGCGCAACGTGGTGGCCGCGAGCCACGGCGAGGTCGGGGACGTGGCCGCCGCCCTGGCGGCGTCGGCGCACGTCGTGCGGGGTACGTGGCGCACGGCCCGCGTGTCGCACACCGCGCTCGAGACGCACGCGGCGGTGGGGTGGCTCGACGACGACGGGCGGCTCGTGGTCCGCACCAGCACGCAGGTCCCGTTCCTCGTGCGCGAGGAGCTGTGCCACGTGTTCGGCCTCGACCGCGAGCGCGTGCGGGTCGTGGCGGCGCGCGTCGGGGGCGGGTTCGGCGGCAAGCAGGAGCTGCTCACGGAGGACCTCGTGACGCTCGCGGTGCTGCGCACGGGCCGTCCCGTGCAGTACGAGATGACGCGCGAGGACGAGCTCGCGCTGGCGCCCTGCCGGCACCCGGTCCGCGTCGAGGTCACGCTGGGCGCCGACGCCGACGGGCACCTGACCGCGATGCACCTCGACGTGCTCACCGACACCGGCGCCTACGGCAACCACGCGCCGGGCGTGCTGTTCCACGGCATCCACGAGTCGGTCGCGCAGTACCGGTGCCCTGCCAAGCGCGTGGACGCCGAGGCGGTGTACACCCACCAGCTGCCCTCGGGCGCGTTCCGCGGGTACGGGCTGGGGCAGGTGATGTTCGGGCTCGAGTCCGCGATCGACGAGCTGGCGCGCGAGGTCGGCCTCGACCCGTTCGAGATGCGCCGTCGCAACGTCGTGCGGCCCGGCGACCCGTTCCTCGTCAACCACGCCGACACGACGACCGACCTGGGGTACGGCCTGGTCGAGCCGGGCGACGACACCCCGTCCTACGGGCTCCTCGAGTGCCTGGACCTGGTGCAGGACGCACTGGTCACGACGCGCGGGGGTGACGCGGCGGTCGTGCCGGTCGGCGACCGGTGGCGCGTCGGCGAGGGCATGGCTGTCGCGATGATCGCGACGATCCCGCCGCGCGGTCACCACTCGACGGCCGAGGTCTCGGTCGACGCCGACGGGCGCTACGAGGTCGCGGTCGGCACCGCCGAGTTCGGCAACGGCACGTCGACCGTGCACGTGCAGCTCGTCGCCACCGCGCTGGGCACGACGCCCGACCGCGTGCGGCTGCGGCAGTCGGACACCGACCGCGCCGGGTACGACACGGGGGCGTACGGGTCGACGGGGTCGGTCGTCGCGGGACGGGCGGTCGCGCAGGCGGCAGCGCTGCTGCGTGACGACCTGGTCGCGGCGGCCCGTCACGTCGTCGAGGGCGCGCACGAGGCGGGCGTCGCGTCGGGCGTCGCGTCGGACGTCGCGGGCGGGGACGGCCCGACGGACCACGACGCCCCCGTGGTCGGACCGGACGGCGTGCGCGTCGGCGGCCGCCTCGTGACCTTCGCCGAGCTGGGCCCCCGCAGCGCCGAGGGCACGCACCACGGCAGCCCGCGCTCGGTCGCGTTCAACGTCCACGGCTTCCGCGTCGCGGTCGACACCGCGACCGGCAGCGTGCGGATCCTGCAGTCGGTGCAGGCCGCCGACGCGGGCGTCGTCCTCAACCCCGAGCAACTGCGCGGTCAGATCGAGGGCGGCGTCGCCCAGGGCATCGGCTCGGCGCTCCAGGAGGAGACGCTGCTGCGCGACGGGGTCGTGGTCACGCGCGCCCTCCGGGCCTACCGCGTGCCGCAGATGGCCGACGTCCCCCCGACGCGCGTGCTGCTGGCGCGCACGCGCGACGGCCTGGGCCCGCACGGCGCGAAGTCGATGAGCGAGGCCCCGTACAACCCGGTCGCGCCGGCGCTAGCCAATGCGGTGCGCGACGCGCTCGGCGTGCGCCCGCACGAGATCCCGATGACGAAGGACCGGGTGTGGCGGCTGGCGCGGGCAGCGGCGGCGTCCTGAGGAACAGGTGCCGCCAACGCGGCCAGTTGGCGAACCACCCGGTGACCGGGTCAGGCGAGCGAGCTCTGGACCCT
>JADGMW010000223.1_pt1 | contig 34145 bp, 32 predicted proteins | sample 8641801 | NCBI WGS metagenome assembly JADGMW01 (sample SAMN16272018, study PRJNA661076) | feces metagenome | isolation source: fecal sample from diarrhoea affected cattle A | host: Bos taurus | place: South Africa: Lokaleng Village, Mahikeng | collected 2019-09
CCGCCGTCGCGGCGGTCGACGCGCTGCTCACAGCCCCCCCGAACGTGGCGCTCTCGAGCGTGGGCCCGTCGGACGGCGGCGCCGTCTTGCGGGTCGCGCGTCGTCGGGCAGGCTTGCTGGGCGCGGTGTCGGGAGCAGGGCCCCCGGCGTCGACCTTCGTGGTGCTGTCGCTGTTCTCAGGGGTGATGTCGAACGTCACGCGTGGTGCTCCTGCATGCCCCTCGGAGCCGGCCACACTCCTCGGCGCCCCAGGGGCGGTCGGTCGTCGCTCGCGCTGTGCGCTGCGACGGAAGTCGTCGGTGGCGGCTGCTGCACCGCGGTCGGCGCCATCGCCAGCCAGCATGTCGTTCGAGAGCCCCACGGTGGGGATCGGTCACATCCGGCGGCGCCTGGCGAGCTCGACACGCTAGGTACTGCGAGCACGGTCACGGAATCAGAACGGTGTGGTCGCCCTGGAATCCGCTGCCAGTATCGCACAGGAGCCTTGAAACGGGGAGGCGACGCGGCGGGTGCACCATGGAGTCGGGCTCGTGGTGTGCGCGCGATGGCCCAGGACCTAGGTCCCGGGCCCCCCGCCCACGCCGACCTACCGTTCGGGCAGGGAGCGTCGGCCCGAACCCCCGTAGCCAAGCACGTGACGGAGTCATCTCGTGGAAGCCCTCGACCTGGCCAGGTGGCAGTTCGGCATCACCACCGTTTACCACTTCATCTTCGTCCCGTTGACGATCGGCCTCGCCCCGCTCGTGGCCCTGATGCAGACCTTCTGGGTGCGCACCGGCAACGAGCGTTGGCTGCGCCTCACCAAGTTCTTCGGGAAGCTGCTGCTGATCAACTTCGCGATCGGCGTCGCCACCGGCATCGTGCAGGAGTTCCAGTTCGGCATGAACTGGAGCGAGTACTCGCGCTTCGTCGGCGACGTCTTCGGCGCCCCGCTGGCGATGGAGGCACTGGCCGCGTTCTTCGTCGAGTCGACCTTCCTGGGGCTGTGGATCTTCGGCTGGGACAAGCTGCCCAAGAAGATCCACCTCGCGTGCATCTGGGCCGTGGCCATCGCCACCAACCTGTCGGCCTACTTCATCCTGGCCGCGAACTCGTGGATGCAGCACCCCGTCGGCACCGTGTTCAACCTGGAGACGGGCCGCGCGGAGATGGTCGACGTGTGGGCGGTGCTCACGAACAACACCCTGCTCGCCGCGTTCCCGCACACCATCACCGCCGCGTGGCTCACCGCCGGCACCTTCGTCGCCGGCATCGCGGGCTGGTGGATGGTCCGCCTGGTCCGCAGCGGCCAGGCCGAGAAGGCGCGGGAGGTCTACCGCCCCGCGGTCGTGCTCGGCATGGTGACGATGCTCGTCTCCGGCGTGGGGCTGGGCCTGTCCGGCGACTTCCAGGCGAAGCTCATGTTCGAGCAGCAGCCGATGAAGATGGCCGCGGCCGAGGCCCTGTGCGAGAGCACGGACGGCGCCGCGTTCTCGATCCTCGCGATCGGCGACATCAACGCCGACTGCGACGGGGTCACCCACCTGATCGAGCTGCCGGGCGTCACCTCGTTCCTCGCGTCGAACGACTTCACCGCGCACCTCGACGGCGTCAACCAGCTGCAGGAGCGGTACGAGGAGCTCTACGGCGAGGGCGTCGACTACGCGCCCGACCTTGCCATCACCTACTGGAGCTTCCGGCTGATGATCGGCCTGGCGGCCGGATCTGCCGCCCTCGCCGCCGCATCGCTGTGGCTGACCCGCAAGGGCCGTGTCACCGACAACATCTGGTTCTCGCGGCTCGCGATCGCCGCGATCCCCATGCCGTTCCTGGCGAGCTCGTTCGGCTGGGTCTTCACCGAGATGGGCCGCCAGCCCTGGGTGGTGGCCCCCAACCCGACCGGCGTGGACGGGGTGTGGCTGCTCACCGCGCGCGGCGTCTCCGAGGTGGTGAGCCCCACCTCCGTGATCATCTCGATGGTGGCCTTCACGGCGCTCTACGGGGTCCTCGCGGTCATCTGGTACAAGCTCATGCACCGCTTCGCGGTCGAGGGCGTGGCCGACACCGAGCACGACCCGAGCCCTGACAACCCTGACAACCGACCCGACGACCACAGCGGCGACGCGGCCGACAAGCCGCTGTCGTTCGCGTACTGAGGCAGGAGTCATGGAGCTCACGACAGTCTGGTTCCTGCTGATCGCCCTGCTCTGGGCCGGCTACCTCGTCCTCGAGGGGTTCGACTTCGGGGTGGGCATGCTGCTCAAGCTGCTCGGGCGCGACGACAAAGAGCGTCGCGTCATGATCAACACCATCGGCCCCGTGTGGGACGGCAACGAGGTGTGGCTGCTGACGGCGGGAGGCGCGACGTTCGCCGCCTTCCCCGAGTGGTACGCCACGATGTTCTCCGGCTTCTACCTGCCGCTGCTGCTGATCCTGCTCGCCCTCATCGTCCGGGTCGTCGCGTTCGAGTGGCGCGGCAAGATCGACGACGACGCCTGGCGCAACCGCGCGGACTGGGCTCTGACCATCGGGTCCTGGGTCCCCGCGATCCTCTGGGGCGTCGCGTTCGCGAACCTGGTGCGCGGCGTCGAGCTCGACGCGAGCCACCAGTACGTCGGCGGGTTCTTCGCGCTGCTCAACCCGTTCGCCCTCGTGGGCGGCGTCACCACCGCGCTGCTCTTCGCCACGCACGGCGCCGTCTTCCTGGCCCTGAAGTCCGACGGCGAGGTGCGCCGCCGCGCCGGCGCGCTCGCCTCCCGGCTGTCCGTGGCCACGCTCGTGGTCGCCGCCGCCTGGGCGGTCTGGGCGCAGGTCGCGTACTCCGTGGCCTGGACGTGGGCCGCCGTCGCCGTGGCCGCGATCGCCCTGGTGGCGCTCGTCCTGGCCACCCGCGCCCGCCGTGAGGGCTGGGCGTTCATCGCCTCGGCCGTGACGCTGGTCGCCGCCGTGGTGCTGATCTTCGGCTCGATGTACCCCGACGTGATGCCCGCTTTCAACCCCGCCAACTCGCTGACCATCGACAACGCCTCGTCGTCGTCGTACACGCTCACGGTGATGACGTGGGTCGCGGTGTGCCTGGTGCCCTTCGTCCTGCTCTACCAGGGCTGGACGTACTGGGTCTTCCGCAAGCGCATCTCGGCCGAGCAGATCCCCGACTCGATCGGCCTGACCTTCGCCCGCGTGAAGGCCGCCGCCTGGGGCTCGGACAACGGCGGCGGCTCGCACCACGGCGACGACGGAGCGGCCACGGACGACGGCCCCGTGGCCTCGGGCTCGCGGTCGGGCGACTCGTCGTCGTGAGGCGCGTCCGGCTGTGAAGCCACTCGACCCGCGGCTGCTGCGCCACGCGCGCGCGGCGCGGCGGTACGTCGGCCTCACGGTGGTGCTGGGCCTGGCCGTCGCAGGCCTGGTCATCGCCCAGGCGTTGCTGCTCGGCCAGGCGCTGGGATCCGCCGTCCAAGACGGCGCGGACCTGGCGGAGCTGGCGCCGCTGATCGGCTGGCTCGTGGCGGTGGTGGCGGCGCGCGCCCTCGTCGCGGGCGCCCAGGAGCGGTACGCGCACCGGGCCGCGACCCGTGCGATCGGCGAGCTCCGCGCGCAGGTGGTCGAGCGGGCCACGGCCCTCGGCCCGCGCTGGCTCGCGGGCGGCGCCGGCCCCCGGGTGGTCACGCTCGTGACGCGGGGGCTGGAGAACCTCGAGCCCTACTTCGTCAAGTACCTCCCCCAGCTGGTGCTGGCGGCGACCGTGACGCCGGCGACGGTGCTCGTGGTGCTGGGCCTGGACTGGATCTCCGCGGCCATCGTGGTGGGCACCATCCCGCTGGTCCCGCTGTTCATGGTGCTGGTCGGCCGGCTCACGCAGGGCCGGTCGGAGCGCGGGCTGCGGGTCATGCAGCGGCTCGGCTCCCAGGTGCTCGACCTGCTCGCCGGGCTGCCCACGCTGCGCGGCTTCGGCCGTGAGCGCGGGGCCGCGGGGCGGGTCGCCGAGCTGGGCCGGGCGCACCGCCGGGCCACGATGGGCACGCTGCGGATCGCGTTCCTGTCCGGGATGGTCCTCGAGCTGCTCACCACGCTCGCCGTGGCGCTGGTGGCCGTCGCGATCGGCATGCGGCTGGTCTACGGCCACATGGACCTGGTCACCGGCCTGACGGTGCTGGTGCTCGCCCCCGAGGTGTACCTGCCGCTGCGCCAGGTGGGCGCCCACTTCCACGCGTCGACCGACGGGGTCGCCGCCGCGGAGCAGGTCTTCGAGGTCCTCGAGACCCCGTTGCCCGAGCAGGGCTCCCAGCCGTGCCCCGACCTGCGGACGGCCGCCCTCAGGCTGCGGGACGTGAGCGTGCGCGCCCCCGGACGTGACGTCCTGGCCCCTGCGGGGCTCGACGTCGAGCTGCGCCCCGGGCAGGTGCTGGCCCTCACCGGCGCGAGCGGAGGCGGCAAGACCACGGCGGTGTCGGTGCTGCTCGGCCTGCTCCGGCCGGACACGGGCGCCGTCGAGGTGGTCCCCGCCGGCGGTGACGCGCTCCCGCTGGCCGACATCGACCTCTCCACCTACTGGAGCCAGGTGTCATGGCTGCCGCAACGGCCGGTGCTGGAGCCGGGCACGGTCGAGGAGGTCGTGTGGGGCGGCGCGCTGCCCCGCACGGGCACGGCCGACAGCCGGGCGGGCGACGCCGGCACGAGCGCTCGGGACCGGGCTGCGGCCCTCACCGGGCTCGACGCCGTGGTGGCCTCGCTGCCGGGCGGCTGGGGCGCGCCCCTGGGCCGCGGCGGGAGCGGGCTGTCCGTGGGGCAGCGCCAGCGGGTCGCGCTGACCCGCGCGCTGCTCTCCGACGCCCCCCTGGTGGTGCTCGACGAGCCCACCGCCCACCTGGACGCCGCCTCGGAGGACGTCGTGCTCCGGACCGTCGAGGCGCTGCGACGCGACGGGCGGACCGTGTTGCTGGTCGCGCACCGCGCGTCCCTGACGGCCCTGGCCGACCAGGTCGTCGAGGTCCGGCCCGCTGACGTCGACGATGCCGCGCGCGCCGGTGAGGAGGTGGCCGCATGACCGCCGCGACCGCCGCCCCGACCGTCCCCCCGACGCCGTCCGCGCTTCCCGCCGAGACCTCTCACGCCGCCGCCACGGACCGCCGGCAGAGCCGGTGGGCCCGGAGCGACGACCCGCTGTGGCGCGCGGTGGCGCTGCTGGGAGTGCGCCCGGCGCGGGTGGCGCTGGCGGTGCTGCTCGGCGTCCTCGGCCTGGGCTGCGCCGTGGCCCTGGCCGCGGTGTCCGCCTGGCTCATCGCCCGCGCCTCGCAGATGCCGCCGGTGCTGGCCCTGTCGGTGGCGACCGTGGGGGTGCGGGCCTTCGGCATCGGCCGCGGGGTCTTCCGCTACGTCGAACGCCTGACCTCCCATGACGTCGCGCTGCGCGGCATGGCGAACCTCCGCACCGCGCTGTACCGCCGTCTCGCGGTGGGCAGGCCCGAGGCGACGCTGCGCCTGCGCCGCGGCGACCTGCTGACGCGCGTGGGGGCAGATGTCGACGCGGTGGGCGACGCCGTCGTGCGAGGACTGCTGCCCATCGCGGTCGCCGCGGTGCTCGGCGTGGGCACGGTCGTCGCGATGTCCCTGTTCCTGCCCGCCGCGGGCTTGAGCCTCGCGGCCTGCCTGCTGCTGGCGGGCGTGGTGGCGCCCTGGCTCGCCGCCCGCGCCGCCCGCACCACCGAGCAGCGCGCCGTGCACGCCCGGGCCGCCCTGTCCACGGTGGCCCTCGGCCTGCTGGACGACGCGGGGCCGCTGACCGTGCAGGGCCGCGCCCCCCAGGAGCTCGCCGCGCTGCGCGAGGCCGACCGCGAGCTCGCCTCGGCCGCCGACGCGGGAGCCCGCCCGGCCGCCCTGGGCGCCCTGCTCGGGTCGCTCGCGACGGGCCTCGCGACGCTGGCCGCGCTGCTGCTCGGCGTGCCGGCCGTCCAGTCGGGGGCGTTGGCCCCGGTGGAGCTCGCCGTCATCGTGCTGACCCCGCTGGCCTCGTTCGAGGCCGTCAACGTGCTCCCCACCGCGGCGATCCAGCTGCAGCGCTCACGCGCCGCCGCCCGGCGCATCATGTCGCTGCTCGACGCCGCGGCGCCCGACGGCGGCGTCCCGGTCGAGCTGTCGGACGATCCCGGCCTCTCCCCCGCCACCTCGCCCGCCCCGCAGGGCCCGCCGCCCACCGAGCTGCTCGCCCGTGGCCTGGCGTGCGGGTGGCCCGGCCGCGCCCCGGTGGTCGACGCGCTGGACCTCGACGTGCGGCCTGGCCGGTCGATCGCGGTGGTCGGCCCCAGCGGCGCCGGGAAGACCACGCTGCTGCTGACCCTCGCCGGGCTGATCCCCCGCCAGGGAGGCAGCCTCGAGCTGGGCGACTTCCCCCTCGAGAGGCTCCCCCACGACGAGATCGCGCGCAGCGTGGTGCTCACGTCCGAGGACGCGCACGTCTTCGAGACGTCCGTCCTGGAGAACCTGCGCGTGTCCCGAGGCGACGTGACGCCCGAGGAGGCCGTCGCGGCACTCGAGCGGGCGGGCCTCGGCCAGTGGCTGGCAGCCCTGCCCGACGGCGTGTCCACCGAGCTGGGCCCGGACGCGCAGAGCGTCTCCGGTGGCGAGCGCCGGCGCCTGCTGCTGGCCCGGGCCCTGCTCTCCCACGCGCCGCTGCTCCTGGTCGACGAGCCGGCCGAGCACCTCGACGCCGAGACCGCCGACCGGCTGGTGCGCGACCTTCTCTCGCAGGGCTCCGACGACGCGCGCCGGGGTGTGGTGGTGGTCACGCACCGCCTGTCGCCGCTCGACGCCGCAGACGAGATCCTGGTGGTCGAGGGCGGTCGCGTGACCGGTCGCGGCAGCCACGAGGATCTGCTGGCCGCGCATGCGGGCTACCGTGATGGCTTCGCACGAGAGCACGAGGCACCGGAGGAACCATGATCGACCGCCCGACCCGCGGTGGCGCCGCAGTCGAGGACGCCCCGACCGGCGACGGTCTGACGGAGCTGCTCAACGCCGTTCTCTCCGTGGCGAGCGACCTCGACCTGACCGGGGTGCTCGAGCGGTTCGTGCACGTCAGCGCCGAGCTCACTGGCGCGGCGTACGGGGCCATCAACGTGCTCGACAAGCGCGGCGCGTCGACGACCTTCGTGCAGACGGGTGTCCCCGCGGCGGTCGCCGCGATGCTCGGGCACCCGCCGCACCGGGTCGGCGTGCTGAGCAAGATCCCGGCCACCGGCGTCCTGCTGCTCGACGACCTCATGCAGCACCCGGCGTTCGAGGGGTTCCCGCCTGGGCATCCCCCCATGGGCTCGTTCCTGGGCGCGGCCGTGCGCGTGCGCGACCAGGTGTACGGCTACCTCTACCTCTCCGACAAGGCCGGCGGGTTCACCGAGGACGACGCCACGGTGGTCGTCGCGCTCGCCGCCGCCGCGGGGGTCGCCGTCTCTAACGCCCAGCTCTACACCGAGGCGGCGCGCCGGGAGCACTGGCTGCGCGCCGGGCAGGACATCACCACGATGCTGCTCTCGGGCGTCGACGAGGAGGACGCGCTCGCGCACATCGCCGCGACGGCGCGCGACGTGGCCGACGCCGACACCGCCGCCCTGGCGCTGCCCGGGATGGGCGGGGAGCTCATGATCGAGCTCGCCGACGGCCACAACGCGGACAGCCTGATGGGCGAGATCATGCCGCGCGACGGCCGGTCGTGGTCCGTGATGACCGAGGGCCGCGGCCTGCTGGTCGAGTCCCTGTCGCGGTCGCGCGTGGTGCGGGTGGTGCCGATGCGCGCGTTCGGGCCGGCCCTGTTCGCCCCGCTGCAGACCTCCGGGCGCGGGGTGGGCGTGCTGATCCTGCTGCGCCGCATCGGCAGCCCGACGTTCGACCCGAGCGACCTCGTGACCGCCGAGTCGTTCGCCTCCCAGGCGGCCCTGGCCTTCGTCCTCGCCGAGGCCCGCCACGCGCAGGACGTCGCAGCGCTGCTCGACGAGCGCGAGCGGATCGCCCGGGACCTGCACGACCTGGCCATCCAGCAGCTCTTCGCCACGGGCATGCAGCTCGAGACGGTGCGCCGCCGCGCGGCGCGAGGCGTCGACCCCAGCGAGCTCACGAGCATCGTCGAGGAGGCGCTCGACAACGTCGACGGCTCCGTGCGGCAGATCCGCCAGATCGTCTACGCCCTGCGGGACCCGGACGCCGCCACCGGCCTCGTGGAGAGGCTGCGCCGGGAGGCCAGCCTCGCCCGCACCGGGCTGGGCTTCGCGCCGTCCCTGGTCGTCTCGCTCGACGACGTCCCCGTGCCCGACGGCGACTACCTCGAGGCGGACCAGGTCGACGCCCGCGTCGGCACCGACCTCACCGACGACGTCGTCGCCGTGGTGCGCGAGGGGTTGGCGAACGCCGCCCGGCACGCCCACGCGTCGGGCGTCACCGTGCGCGTGTCGGTGCGCGGCTCCGGCCCCACCGGCACGGTGCTGGTCGAGGTCGAGGACGACGGCTCCGGCCTGCCACCCGTGCGCGACCGTCGATCGGGCACCGGCAACCTGGCCGCACGCGCCCGCCAGCACGGCGGCGCGTTCAGCCTGGGCGTCTCCCCGAGTGGCACGGGGACGCTGCTGAGCTGGTCGGCGCCGCTCGGCTGAGCCCTGGAGCGAGAACGGGCCGGCCGAGGCGCACTCGGCCGGCCCCGCTGCTGGGGCGCCTGCTAGGACCGCTGCAGGGACCGCTCAGCGGCCCGTCTCGGCGCGCCAGCCGCTGTGCTTGCGCGCCGACACCCAGGCGGCGACCTGGGTGCGACGCTGCAGGCCCATCTTGGCGAGCAGCGAGGTGATGTGGTTCTTGACGGTCTTCTCCGCGACGCCGAGGCGCTCGGCGATCTCCCGGTTGGACAGGCCCTCGCCGATCAGGTCGAGCACCTTCATCTCGCTCGGTGTGAGGTTCTCCGTGGGATCGTCGTGCCCCGCCCGCCGGCGCGTCACGGTCCGCTCGTCGAGCAGCGTGCGGCCCGACGCGACGGCGCGCACCACGTCGGTGATCTCGGCGCCGCGCACGCTCTTGAGCAGGTAGGCCGAGGCGCCGGCCTCGAGCGCCGCCGTCAGCGCGTCGTCGTCGTCGAAGGACGTGAGCACGATCGCGCGGACGTCCGGGTGCAGCTTGCGCACGGCGTTGATGAGGTCGATCCCCGTGCCGTCGGGCAGCTGCAGGTCGACCAGCAGGATCTGCGGGTGGACCAGGGTCGCACGGCGGACGCCATCGGCGACGGAGCCCGCCTCGGCGATGACAGTCATGCCGTCGGCGCGCTCGACCACCTCGGCGATGCCGCGTCGGACCACCTCGTGGTCGTCGACGATCATCACGGTGATGGGGCCGGTGCGCTCGGGCTTCGATGCGGAGTTCGTGGGGGGCACACCTCATCGTATCCAGGGACCGGGGCGCATCCGGCCGAGACCCACCGGCCGCGCGGCATCCTGACCCCCCGGACGGCGGGCGGGGGCTCTACCAGCGGGCGTTGCGCGGGCGCGGCTGGCACCTGGGACAGGTGTAGGAGGAGCGGTTCATGAACATGTCCCGGCGCACCAGAGCGCCGCAGCGCGGGCACGGGCGGCCCTCCTGCCCGTACACCGCGAGGGACCGGTCGAAGTAGCCCGAGGCCCCGTTCACATCCACGTACAACGCGTCGAAGCTCGTCCCGCCCTGCGCGAGGGCCTCCCGCATCACCTCGGCGGCGCCGTCCAGCGCGCGATCCACCTCGGCCCTGCGCAGGGTCTCGGTGGGCCGGGCGTAGTGCAGCCGTGCGCGCCACAGGCCCTCGTCGGCGTAGATGTTCCCCACGCCCGAGGCCAGGGTCTGGTCGAGCAGCGCCCGTTTGAGGCCGGTCCTGCGCGCGCGGATCCGGGCGACGAGGGCGTCACGGTCCAGGGCCGGGTCCAGCAGGTCGCGTCCGATGTGGGCAGCGGGCTCGGGGATGAGCGGCAACGGCGACCCCGCTCCCCCGGGCGCGCCGTCAGGGGTCGGCACGAGCTCGGCGACGGAGAGGTGCCCGAAGGTCCGCTGGTCCACGAAGTCGACGGCCCCGCCGCCGTCCAACCACAGCCGCACCCGCAGGTGGGGGTGCGGCTCGGCGGCGCCGGCGTCCTCGGCCGAGCCACGGACCAGGAGCTGCCCGCTCATGCCCAGGTGGGCCATGAGCGCCGCGTCGGGCAGCTCCGTCCCGGGCGCGTCGAGCAGCAGCCAGAGGAACTTGCCCCGGCGGGCGACGGCGTCCAGGCGGCGCCCTCTCAGCCGCCCGGCGAAGTCGAGCGGCCCGCCCTCGTGCCGGCGCACGCTGTAGTCCCGGCGCACCTCGACCTCGGCGACGGTGCGCCCGGCGACGTGGCGCGCGAGCCCGTCACGGACGGTCTCGACCTCCGGCAGCTCCGGCATGGCGCCCGTGCCGGGTCAGGCCGACGGGGCCGTCGAGCGTGGGAGGGCGTCGAGCGCGCCGTAGGCGTCGGCCGCGGCCTGCTGCTCGGCGAGCTTCTTCGCGGGGCCGGTGCCGGTCCCCCGGGCCTCGCCCCCGACGATCGCGCGGGCCGTGAACGTGCGGGCGTGGTCGGGGCCCTCGCCCACCACCTCGTAGACCGGTGCGCCGAGGCCGAGCTCCGCGGCGAGCTCTTGCAGGCTGGTCTTCCAGTCGAGCCCGGCCCCCAGGTCGGCCGCGGCCTCCAGGGTGGGGCCGACGAGGCGCAGCACGACTCCCCGCGCCTCCTCGAGCCCGTGGGCGAGGTAGACGGCCCCGAACAGCGCCTCGAGCGTGTCGGAGAGGATCGAGTCCTTGTCGTCCCCGCCCGTCGCGAGCTCCCCCTTGCCGAGGAGCATGTACGACCCGAGCTCGAGCTCGCGGGCCACCGCGGCCAGGGCGCGCTGGGACACCGTCGCGGCGCGCATCTTGGCGAGCTCGCCCTCGGACAGCGTCGGGTGGGTGCGGTAGAGCGCCTCGGTCACGACCAGGCCGAGCACCGTGTCCCCGAGGAACTCCAGGCGCTCGTTCGTCGGGATGCCGCCGGCCTCGTGCGCGAAGGACCGGTGGGTCAGGGACAGCACAAGAAGCTCGGGGTCCAGCTGGACCCCGAGCTTCTCGATGAGCGGTGTGGCGGCGTCGTTCATGACCAGGTCATCGGACGGCGCGCGCTCAGCATGCTGGTTCTCACGGTCGGACGACCGCGGCTCAGCGAGCCTCGTGCTCGGTGCGAACCGCCTCGGCGTAGCGACGGTTGTTGTACGCACCGCACGACGGGCAGGCGATGTGCGGCTGCTTGTCGGCCTTGCACTGCGGGCAGGTGCTGAGCGTCGTGGCAGTGGTCTTCCACTGCGACCGACGCGCACGGGTGTTGCTGCGCGACATCTTGCGCTTCGGAACAGCCACGGCTAGCTCTCTTTCGTCTCGTCGAACGTGCCCTGGAGGCGCCCGAGGGCAGCCCACCGAGGGTCAAGGATCTCATGCGTGTGGTCCGGGTCGTCCACCAGGCGTGCACCGCACTCGGAGCACAGGCCCGGGCAGTCGGGTCCGCACAGCGGTTGAAAGGGTAGCGCAGGCACCACCGTGTCCCGAAGCGCGGGCTCGATGTCGACCAGGTCGCCGTCGAGCTCGCGCACATCCTCCTCGGTGTCGCCGTCCTCGACCGCGACCACCGCGCGCTCAGGGTAGACGTACAGCTCCTGGAAAGGCACGTCGATGTCCTCGACGACCTCTTCCAAGCACCGCACGCACTCCCCGACCGCCCGGCCGCGGACGGATCCGGTGACCAGGACCCCTTCCATCACAGCCTCGAGCCGGACTTCCAGCTCCAGGTCGCTCCCGGCAGGGATGCCGATCACCTCGGTGCCGAGGTCCTCAGGGGCGGGCACAGTCCGCTGCACGGTCCGCATCGATCCCGGACGTCGTCCGAGCTCATGGGTGTCGAGCACGAAGGGCGAGCGGGGATCGAGGTGTGTCGCGCGCTGCACGGTCCAGGTTCCCGTCATGAGGAGTCTCGGTCCGCACGATGACCGGCAGGACCAAAGAAAGATCCTACGTCACCCCGGGCCGCGTCCCAAACCGAGCCGTCAGGGCCAGTCAGGGCCAGTCAGGGCCAGTCAGGGACCGTCGGCGCCCGCCAGCCGCCCGGCGAGCTTCGCGCGGCCGGCCTGGACCTGGCTGAGGACCTTGCCCAGGTCGATCTCGAAATCGGCGAGCCGGCGGTCGCAGTAGTCGTCGGCGTCACGGCGCAGCCCTTCGGCCGTGCGCTCCGCCTCGGCGACCAGCTCCCCGGCCCGGACCCGCGCCTCCTCGACCACCTGCTCGCGCTCGACCAGCCTGGCGGCCTGCATACGGGCCTCCCGGAGCATCGCGTCGGCGGAGGCCTGCGCCGCCTCCTGCGCGGCGGCCGCGTCGGCCAGGACGGCGTCGGCGCGCACCAGCTGGCTGGGCAACGCGGCCATGGCCTGGTCGACGAGGTCCAGCAGCTCGGCGCGGTTCACCAGCACCGACGACGACATGGGCATCGCCCGCGCGGCCTCGATCGAGGCCGCGAGCGCCTCGAGTATCCCCGTGAGCCCCTCGGGCCGGGTGCGGTCCTCGGCGTCGTTGTGCGCGTCTGCGGTCGTCATCTGCTGCCTCCCCCCGCCGGGCCTGCGCCCAGCGCTTCACGGACCGCCCGGCCCACGCCGGGCGGCACCAGGTCGTCGATCTCCCCTCCGAACCGGGCCACGTCCTTGACCAGCGAGGACGCGATGTGGGCCAGGGCGGTGTCGCCGATGACGAACACCGTCTCCACCCCGGTCAGGTGGCGGTTCATGAGGGCCATCGGGGTCTCGGCGTCGAAGTCGGCGCCACCCCGCAGGCCCTTGACCACGGCGGCGGCTCCGACCTCGCGCACGAAGTCGGCGAGGAGCCCGGGGATCACCTCGACCCGCACCCCGTCGATGCCCGACAAGGCCCCGCGGGCCAGCTCGACCCTCGCCTCGGGCGTCAGCAGGGCCTGCTTGGACGAGTTCCGGGCGACGCCCACGACGACCTCGTCGAAGAGGCTGCGCGCGCGCCGCACCACGTCCAGGTGGCCCAAGGTGATCGGGTCGAAGGATCCCGGGCAGACGGCTGTGGTCACGGGTGCCAACCTACGCGAGGGCGTCCCCGGACGGCTGCGTGACAGGCTGGGCGCACCAGACCCGGGTCTCGCCGTGCGCCCGCTCGTCGAACCGCTCGAGCCCCGCTGGCCACGTGGGCTCCGGGCTGCGCGTCGAGCGCTCCACCACCACCACCGCGTCGGGCGACAGGCTCCCCTCGAGCCCGGCGAGCACCACGGCGAGGTCCTTCTCGGGCACGTCGTACGGGGGGTCCAGGAGCACCAGGTCCCACGGCTGCGCGGCGCCCCGGGCGGTGAACCGCTCGGCGCGGTCCGCGACCACGGCGACCTCGCCGGCCAGCCCCAGGGAGGCCACGTTGCGCCGGCACACCTCGACCGCGGCGCGCGCCGCCTCCACCAGGGTCGCGTGCGCCGCGCCCCTGCTGACGGCCTCGATCCCCAGCGCCCCCGAGCCGGCGTACAGGTCGAGCACCCGGGCGCCGTCCACCGCGCCCAGGTGCTCCAGGCGGGCGAACAGCGCCTCGCGGACCCGGTCGCTCGTGGGCCGGGTGCCCTTGGCGGGCACCTGCAACGTGCGCCCGCCCACCGAGCCCGACACGATCCGGGTCATCGGCGCACCGCCCCGCCGGGCTGGGCCTGGTCCTGGCCGAGGGTGTCCTGCATGCGCTCCATCATGGTGCGCGTGCCGCCGGACACGGCCACGACGATCACCGAGAGCACCATCTGGACGCCGAGCAGGACGGGCAGCACCGAGCCCAGCAGGATCGCGATGGCCACCGGGATCATCCCCAGGATCACCACGTCCGGGCCCCGCGCCAGCACCGAGGTGACACCCGACGGCAGCGCGCCCATGGGCGTCGACACGAGCGGGCCGGCCCAGTTGGGTGCGGGCCGGTAGGCCGAGCGGATCGCGGCGCCGGCCCACACAGGCGCCGAGGCCACCCCGAGGGCCAGCCAGGAGGCCACGTCACCGGCCCAGATCCCGACGGAGCCGAAGGCGACGACCGACCACAGCAGCATCACCACCGCGGGCACGATCATGCGCCAGCGCCGCACCTGGCCCGCGGGCAGCGGGAGCAGCCGGTCCAGCACCGGGGCCATCTCCGCCCGCCGCGCGCCCTCACCCGTGGCGGTCATCGCGGCATAGCCGCCGACGAGGATCGCGAGCAGGAACCCGACCGGGCCGGCGAGCTGGGGGACGAACGCCACGAGCGCGGGGACGAGCGCGGCGACGATGATCTGCACCACGTGCCGGGTCGAGCGCAGCAGCACCGTCGCGTCGGCCGTGAGGAGGGCCGCAGGGGCCCCGGAGACCCCGCGGAAGCGCCGAGAGCCGCGCCGCCGCGTCCGGGCCGCGCCGTCCGTCAGGGCGCGGCCCAGCTCGCGGGAGTCGAGGGAGACCATGGCCCCCACCGCCTGGCTCGCCACCGAGCCGCTCTCCCGCAGGGACCGCGACGGGATGCGGTCCAGCCGGCGGTCCAGGAGCCACGCGAGCAGACCCGCGGCGACCGCCAGCAGCGCGAGCAGCCAGGCGGGCGCCGTGGGCAGGGCGTCGAGGCTCCATCCGGCGACGGCGCCGGCCAGGGCCAGGACGGGCGCCGCCGCGAGCACCAGGTCGCCCACCAGCGCCGTGGTGCGACGGGACACCTGCAGCGTCTGCCCGATGCCCGCGGCCAGCACCACCACGGCCGCGCCGAGCGCCGCCCCGAGGCCGGCGCGCAGCACCTGCGCCAGGTCCTCCCCGCCGAGCAGCCCCGCGTCGAGGAGGGCCACGATGACTGCCCCGGCGGCCGCCCCCAGCAAGGGCAGGCGCCGGGAGGCCGGACGCAGCAGGCCGCGCCGGTCCACCGGCAGCGACAGCCACCAAGCCGCCTCGGCGCCGCCCGCCCCGACGGGGCCGAGCCGCCCGGCGAGCGACAACAGGACGCCCGTCAACGCCACCACGACGACGGCGACGAGCGCGGGCAGGCTGATGCCCGCGTCGACGCCGCCGGCCGGGGGCTCGGGCAGCGCCTCGCGCAAGGAGCCCGTGATGCCCAGCGCCATCCCGATGCTGATGGCCAGGGAGATGACCGCGTAGTACACGTCGTTGAGCAGCTGCCCGAGGCTGGCGCCGCCGCGCTGGTTGGCGGCCGCGGCGGTGTACCGGCGGATCGACCGGCCGGACGGCGCGGGGCCGCGGTCCGAGGGGCCCACGAGGACCGGCTCGAGCCGCTGGTCCGGGTCGAGGCCTCCGGGCTCGACGTGTGCGCTCACAGCACGCCCGGCGCGATCGCGGCGGCGGCGTCGTCGGCGCTCAGCAGCTCGCACTCGTCGTCGGCGATCAGCACAGCCCGGTCGGCGACGGCGCGCAGCAGCACCGGGTCGTGGGTCGCGAGGAGCACCGAGCCCCCGGTGGACTTCTCGGCGACGAGGCGCTCGGCCAGCCGGCTGCGCATCGTCAGGTCGAGCCGCTGCTCGGGCTCGTCGAGGACCAGCAGGGCGCGCGGCCGCACGAAGCCCGCGGCCAGGAGCAGCCGGCGCCGCTGGCCGGAGGACAGGGCCACGGGGAGCGAGGCGCCGTGCTCGGTCAGCCCGAAGGCCTCGAGCGCGTCCGCGACGACGTCGTCGGCGCCGCGCACCCCGTGCCCGCGGGCCGTCAGGTACAGGTGCTCCTCGACCGTGAGCGCCGGGAAGTAGGCGTCGTCGTCGAGCACGCTCGCGACCTTCGCGCGGAAGCCGGCCTCGCGCTCGTCGACCGGGCGGCCGAAGACCTCCACGGCGCCCCCGGCGGGCTTGAGCAGGCCCAGCACGGCGCGCAGCACGGTGGACTTGCCCGAGCCGTTCGCGCCGACCAGGGCCAGCACGCGGCCCGGCCCGAGGGTGAAGGTGACGGGAGCGCACACGGGCTCTCCGCCATACCCGACGAGGAGGTTGCGGGCACGGATGACAGGGGCCTTGGACACGCGCGCCAGAGTACGCGGCCTCCATGCGCGCCCCGCCGCCCGACTCGGACCGCGGACCCTCAGGCGCGGTCGAGGAACTCGTCCCGCTCGCCGGCGAGCTGCCTGTCGATCGCGTCGCGCAGAGCCGGCCACCCGACGAGCTCGGGGTCGGCGTCGACGAGCTCGCGCGCGTCGGCCCGGGCCTCGGCGATCACGTCGGCGTCGCGGGTCACCCGCAGCAGGCGCAGCGAGCTCGTCGCCCCGGACTGCGCGGCGCCCAGCACGTCGCCCTCACGGCGCAGGCCCAGGTCGGCCGCGGCGAGCTCGAAGCCGTCGGAGGTCCCCGCGAGGGTGGCGAGCCGTGTGGCGGCCGGGGTCCCCTCGGGCGCGCTGGCGACCAGCAGGCAGAGGCCGGGCGCCGGGCCGCGGCCCACCCGGCCGCGCAGCTGGTGCAGCTGGGAGAGGCCGAAGCGATCGGCGTCGAGCACCACCATCACGGTCGCCTCGGGCACGTCCACGCCGACCTCGATCACCGTGGTGGACACCAGCACCGGAACGCGGCCCGAGGCGAAGTCGGCGAGCGCCCGCTCCTTCTCGTCGGGGCTCATGCGCCCGTGGAGCTCGCCCACCTGGAGGCCCGCGAGGGCGGGGCGGGCGCGCAGCTCCGCGGCCACGTCGAGCACCGACCGCAGCACCCGGGCGGGTGGGCCGCCGTCGCCGGGCCCGCCGTCTGGCGCGATTCCCTCGAGGTCGCCGAGGTCGTCGGCCAGCAGGTCCGCCCCGTCGCCGTCGCCGTGCCGCCCGGCGCCCCGCCGGGACCCCTTGGCCTGCTCGTCGTCGGGCTCGATGCGCGGGCACACCACGTACGCGCGCCCGCCGCGGTCCACCTCCTCGCGCACCCGCTGCCAGGTCCGCTCGACCCAGGCGGCGTTGTCGGCGGGGACCACGTGCGTGGTGACGCCGCTGCGGCCCGCGGGGATCTCGCGCAGGGTCGAGGTCTCGAGGTCGCCGAACACGGTCATCGCCACGGTGCGCGGGATGGGCGTGGCCGTCATCACGAGGAGGTGCGGCGTCTGGGCGGCCTTGGCGCGCAGCAGGTCGCGCTGCTCGACGCCGAAGCGGTGCTGCTCGTCGACCACCACGAGTCCGAGGTCGGCGAACTGCACGGTCTCGGTGAGCAGCGCGTGCGTGCCGACCACGATGCCGGCACGACCGCTCGCCGCGTCGAGGAGGTTCTCCCTGCGGGCCGCCGCGCCCTGCGAGCCGGTGAGCAGCGCGACCCGGGTGCTCAAATCCGCGCCGCCGAGGAACCCGCCCTCGGCGAGCTCGCCGAGCAGCAGCCGCAGCGTGCGCACGTGCTGGGCGGCGAGCACCTCGGTGGGCGCCAGCAGCGCCGCCTGGCCGCCCGCGTCCACCACCTGCAGCATCGCGCGCAGCGCCACGACCGTCTTGCCCGAGCCGACCTCGCCCTGCAGCAGGCGCTGCATGGGGTGCGCGCCGGCGAGCTCGTGGGCGAGGGTCTCCCCCACCTCGCGCTGCCCGGCGGTCAGGGCGAAAGGCAGCCGCTCGTCGAACTGGTCGAGCAGGGCCCCGGGGACCCGCGGGCGCGCGACGGCCTCCTGCTGCGCGGTGCGGGCCCGGCGGCGGGCCAGCTCGGCCTGCAGCACGAACGCCTCCTCGAACCGCAGCCGGTCCTGCCCGCGGCGCCACTGGCCGTCGTCGTAGGGCTCGTGCACGAGCCCGAGCGCCTCCCGCAGCCCGACCAGGCCGCGCCGCGCGCGCACCGGCTCGGGCAGCGGATCGGGCAGGTCCGCGTCCGTGAGCGGGTCCAGGACGGTCCGCACGCAGCGCTGCACGCGCCAGGTGGGCGCCCCGGCCGAGGCCGGGTAGATCGGGATGGGCCGGCTGGCCTCGACGAGGGCGGCGGCCTCGTCGTCGGCGTCGACGCCGATGAGCTGGTAGTCGGGGTGGGTGAGCTGCCGCTGGCCCCGGTAGTCGGAGACCACGCCGGTGAACATGCCCGTGCGGCCCGGCAGCAGGCGCTGCTCGTGCACCCGCAACGCGCCGCGGCGCTTCGCGAAGAACGTGAGGTGCAGCGTGCGCGAGCCGTCCGTCACCACGGCCTGCAGCATCGCGCCGCCCCGTGAGCGCATCTCCCGGACGGTGGCCTGCTGCACCTGGGCCATGACGGTCACGTGCTCGCCCACGGTGAGGCTCGCGAGGTCGGTGAGCGTGCCGGGCTCGGAGTACCGGCGGGGGTAGTGCCGGAGCAGGTCGCCCGCCGTCCGCAGGCCCAGCTTCGCCAGCGGGGCGGCGCTGCGCTCGCCGAGCACCCGGGCCAGCGGCTCGTCCTGCCGGGCGCCAGGGCGCACCACGGCGTCGTCGGGCACGCTCATCGGCGCTCCTCCGCGGTGCTCGGCGCCTCGGCGTGCGCGGGCGCGGCCATCAGTCGACCCCCAGCCAGACGCCCGGCAGCGTCTCGACGGGCCCGGCCACGACCGAGGCGAGCCCGGGGTGGCGGTCCGCCGCGTACGCCTCCAGCCCAGCTGCCAGCGCCCCGTCGACCGTGCGCCCGAGCAGCACGGTGAGCGACTCCGGCTGGGCGCCGTGCTCGGCGACGAGCCGGTCGAGCGCCGCCGCGAGGGACGCCGCGTCGGGGTCGTCGACGCGCGTCGTGCGCAGCCGCGCCAACGCCGCGGAGCATCCGGCGAGCCGCGTGAAGCCGTCGCCCGGGCCGCCCTGCAGGGCGAGGAGCCCGACGAGCACCCGGAGGTCGTCGAGCGCCTCGACGACCTCGACGTGGACGCCCGGCGCGAGGCCGTGGGCGGCCGACCGGGCCCAATCGGCGGTGGACGCGTCACCGGGCAGCAGCACGACCCGGGACGAGCCCGCGTCGGTCAGCGCGCGCTGCAGGTTCCGGGCGCCGACCTCGGCGCCGTCGCAGCGGACCACGACGACGGCGCCGCCCGCCGCGAGCGCTGCGGCGAGCTCGGGGGACGCGGTGCACGCGACGACCCCGGGCGTGGGCGCCACCGGCTGCTCCCCAAGGCGCCCTCCGGCGCCGCACCCCGGCTGCTCGGGCCGGAGCAGGCGGACCACCACCTGGTCGCGCGCGCCCACGGCGGCCTCGGCGATCGCCCGCGCGGGATCGTCGGTGTGCACATGCACGTTCCACAGTCCCTCGGCCCCCACCACGGCGACGGAGTCCCCGACGTCCTGCATCCGCGCGCTCAGCACCGAGCCGAGGCCGCCCTCGGGCCCGGGGCCCGCGCCCTCCCCTGCCGCGTCCTCGCGGGGGCGCACGAGCAGCATCACCTCGTAGGCCCCTCCGCCCTGCGGGCCCGCGTGAGGCTGCGGCCCCGACACGGGCAGCCAGTCCAGGTCGGCCGGCTCGTGCTCCCGGCCGGCGGTGACCCGCGCGAGCGCCTGCACCAGCACGAGCAGGCCGCAGGCGCCGGCGTCGAGCACGTGGGCCGCCCGCAGCTGGGGGTGCCTCGCGCTGATCGGGCCGAGGCTCGCGCGGCCCTGCTCCGTGGCGGCGCGCAGCACTGCCGCCACGTCCACGGGCTCCGTGCCTGGCGCGCGCGACGCCGACGCGGCGGCCTCGCCCATCACCCGGGCGAGGGTCAGCACTGTGCCCTCCTGCGGGTCGGCGACGGCTCGCAGCGCCGCGGTCGCGGCCGCGCGGAGGGCCTGGGCGACCTGGGCGCCGTCGGCTCGGGCGGGAAGCGCCTCGGCGAGGCCCGCGAGGTACTGGCTGACGATGACGCCGGAGTTCCCCCGCGCGGCGAGCAGGGCCCCGCGCGCGAAGGCCCGGGCCGCGACGTCGGCGCCCTCGTCGACCCCCTCGCCCGGCAGCGCGGCCACCTCGGCGGCGCCCCCGGCGACGGTGAGGTGCAGGTTGGTCCCGGTGTCCGAGTCGGCCACCGGGAACACGTTCACCGCGTCGATGCGGTCGCGCGCACCGGCCAGCGCCTCCTGGGCCGCGAGCGCCCAGGCGCGCACAGCCGTCCCGTCGAGCAGTCTCACGCGGTTCCGTCCTCCATCCGATCCAGCCCCCACGATGCCGCATCCCGCCCACGTTTGGGCCCACCGGGGAGGTGGGCTAGTCTGTAGCGGTTGCCCGGCTGCGTCCGGGCACGGGTCGCGCCCCATTCCGGGTTGTGCGCCCGCCCCCGGACCAGAACTTCGCCGCGCTGCGGCGTGTCAAGACCGAATCAGGAGAACACCGTGGCTGCCAACTGCGAAGTCTGCGCCAAGGGCCCGAGCTTCGGGCACAGCATCTCGCACTCTCACGTGCGGACGAAGCGTCGCTGGAACCCCAACATCCAGCGCGTGCGCGCCGTCGTCGCGGGAACCCCGAAGCGTCTGTACGTCTGCACCTCGTGCCTCAAGGCCGGCAAGGTCCAGCGCGCGATCTGAGCCCTTCCCGCAGTGCGCGAAGGCCCGTGAGGAGATCCTCACGGGCCTTCGTGCTGCTCAAGGGCTGATGTGCCGTGGGGTCGTGTGGCAGGGTGAGGACATGCCGGACGATCTCGACGAGGTGACCATCCGCACCGCCCAGGTGGACGACGCCGCCGCGATCGCGCGTGTGCACGTGCGGTCCTGGCAGGAGGCCTACGAGAGCATCGTGCCCGCCGCGCACCTGGCCTCCCTCGACCCGGAGACCCGCGCCGACGAGTGGGCCCGGAACCTGGCGAGCGCCCCGCACGACCACGTCCGCACCTGGATCGCGGCGCTCGAGGGGACCCTGCTCGGGTTCGTGACCGTCGGCCCGAGCCGGGACGAGGACGCGCGACCGCGCGAGCGCGAGATCTACTCGATGTACCTGGACCCGGGGACGTGGGGGCACGGCGTCGCCCGCCACCTCGTCCGGACGGTGGTGCACGAGCTCGGGGAGGCGGCGCCCCTGTCGCTGTGGGTGCTCGCCGAGAACGAGCGCGCCCGCCACTTCTTCCGCCGCACGGGATTCCAGGCCGACGGCACCGAGCGCTTCGAGGACGTGGGCGGCGCCGAGCTGCTCCAGGTCCGCTACCGCCGCGGCTGACGCCCGCCGCGCGCGGCTACCGCGCGAAGTGGTCCCACCCGACTCCGTCCACGCCGGGCGCGCCACCGTCGACGGTGACCGCCGGCCCGTGCTCCGAGGCCGCGAGCACCCGCCCCACGACCCGGAAGGGCGCCGGCGGCGGCGTGCGGGCGGGGAACGTCGCCAGGAGGCCGTGGTCCTCACCGCCCGCCAGCACCCACGCCCGCGGATCGGCCCCCACGGCGCGCGCCGCCGCAGAGACCCGGGCCAGGTCCTCGCCGAAGGCCTCGTCCACCGGGTCCAGGTCGATCCGCACCCCGCTCGCGGCGGCGATCCGCCCGGCGTCGCGCAGCAGCCCGTCGGAGACGTCGAGCATCGCGGTCGCCCCCGACGCGGCGGCCGCGGCGCCGGCGCCGATCGGCGGGTCCGGGCGCAGGTACGCGGCGACCAGGGCGGGGTCCAGGTCGGGCAGGCCCGCGCCGAGCAGCGCCAGGCCGGCGGCGGAGCGCCCACGGACCCCCGCGTGCGCGACGACGTCGCCGGGCCGCGCCCCGGAGCGCAGCACGGGGGCGCGGCCTTCCAGGTCCCCCAGCACCGTCACCGACACGACCACCACCGGCCCTCCGGACAGGTCCCCGCCGACGACGCCCGCGCCGTGCGGGCCGCAGGCGCTCGCGAGCCCGCGCGCGAGCCCTTCCACCCACGAGGCGGGCAGGTCCGGCGGGGCGACGAGCGCGACCACCAGGGCCGTGGGGCGGGCCCCCATCGCGGCGATGTCCGCGAGGTTCTGCGCGGCCGCCCGCCAGCCCACGTCGGCGCCGCTCGACCACTCCCGGCGGAAGTGCTGGCCCTCGACCAAGACGTCCGTCGAGACGACCACACGACCGTCCTGCGCGCGCACCACCGCCGCGTCGTCGCCGGGCGGCACGACGGTGCCGGGCGCCTGGGGCAGGTGGGGGAAGATCCGGGCGAGGATCGCGTCCTCGGACAGGTCGGCGACGGTCGGGTCGTCGGAAGAGCTCACGGCGCCACGGTATCCCGGACACCAGGCGGTGGTCGCTGGCCGGCGCCCCGCCGGGTTAGCGTGGCGGCGTGAACCCTGCCTCCCCCGCGCGACGGGCCCTCGGCGTGGTCGCCGCGACCTCCGCTCTCGGCCTGCTGCTCGCGGGCTGCACGTCGGCGGTGTCGGTGGCCGGCGCCCCCCACGCCGCGGACCCCGCCTGCGCCAGCGTCGTGCTGGCCCTGCCCGAGGTGCTCGGCGACCTCGAGCTGCTCGACACGACCAGCCAGGCCAGCGCCGCGTGGGGCTCGCCCGAGGCCGCCGTGGTGCTGCGCTGCGGGGTCGACGCCCCGCCGCCCACCACCGACCGCTGCGTCACCGTGGAGACCCCCGGCGGGCCCTCGGTGGACTGGGTGACGGTGGCCGGCGAGCCCGACGCCGACGGCGCGACCGACTGGACGTTCACCACCTACGGCCGCGAGCCCGCCGTCGAGCTGCTGGTTCCGGCCGCGGTCACCGCGGGCCACTCGACGAGCTTCGTCGACCAGCTCGGCCCGGCCATCGCCCTCGTGGAGCCCACCCGCTCCTGCCTGTGACCGCGAGGCCCGGCGGGTTCAGCGCGGGCGGGTGGGGTCAGCGCGGCCGGCGCCTCAGCGCAGGCCGGTGGGCCGGTGCAGGGCCAGCTGCAGCAGCTCGTCGACGAGCTGGGGGTACGGCAGGCCCGAGGCTTCCCACATGCGCGGGTACATCGAGAACGGCGTGAAGCCGGGCATCGTGTTGATCTCGTTGACGACGACCTCGCCCGCCTCCGTGACGAACACGTCGACCCTGGCCAGCCCTTCGCAGCCGACGGCCTCGAAGGTGCGCACGGCGACGTCCCGCACCCGCTCGATGACGTCGGCGGGCAGGTCGGCGGGGCAGCTCAGCTCGACGTCGGCCTCCGCCAGGTACTTCGCCTCGAAGTCGTAGAAGTCGTGCCGGGCGTCGGTGACCACGATCTCGCCGGGGAGGGAGGCCCGCGGGCGCTCCGCGCCCGGGCTGCCGAGCACCGCGCACTCGATCTCACGGCCGACGATGGCCGCCTCGATGATCACCTTGGGGTCGTGGCGCTCCGCCTCGGCCACCGCGGCGGGCAGGTCGGCGAGGTCGGTCACCCGCGTGATGCCCAGGCTGGAGCCCGCACGGGCCGGCTTGACGAACAGCGGCAGGCCCAACGGCTCGAGCCGTGCGCGGACCCCGTCGGGGTCGCGGTCCAGCTCGCCGGGGCGCAGCACCGTGTACGGGCCGATCGGCAGCCCCTGGCCCGCGAGGACCAGCTTCATGAACTGCTTGTCCATGCCCACCGCGGACGCGAGCACCCCGGCCCCGACGTACCGCAGGTCGGCCAGCTCGAGCAACCCCTGCACGGTGCCGTCCTCGCCGAACGGGCCGTGCAGCAGCGGGAACACCACGTCGATCGGCCCCAGGTCCCGGGGCGGCAGGCCGTCGCCCAGCACGTGCGCAGAGCGCTCGTCAGGGGACTGCGGCAGCAGCACCCGCTCCGGGGCGTCGGCGACCTGCGGCAGCCGGCCCTCGGTGATCGACCACGCGTCCGGGTCGGGGTCGACGCCCACCCACCGGCCGCTGGGGGTGATGCCCACCGGGATCACGTCGTAGCGGTCGCGGTCGATCGCCCGCAGCACGCCGCCCGCGGTCGCACAGCTGATGGCGTGCTCCCCCGAGCGGCCGCCGAAGAGCAGCAGCACCCGGGGGCGCCCGGCCGGGGTGGACGTCGGGGCAGGGTCCTGGGGGCGCGGGGTCGTGTCCATCGCGTGCGACCTTACCGCGCGCCGTCGAGCGCCCCCGCCGCCCGGAGGCGACCCGTGGGCCCCTTGGACGCCCCTGCCCGGACACGCGGGCCGTGGGTAGCCTGCTGCCATGTCGCACGAGCCCGCAGACCAGGCCCCGTCCACCCTCGCCGTGACCGCCGGACGGCCCGTCCGCACGCAGGGCTCACCGGTCAATCCGCCGCTCGTGCTGTCCTCCACGTACGTCTCGACGGGCGTCCCCGGCCCGGGCGAGCTGCTGTACGCGCGCGCCGGCACGGAGACGTGGCAGCCGTTCGAGGAGGCGCTGGCCGCCCTCGAGGGCTCCACCAGGCCGGGGCTCGTGTTCGGCTCGGGCATGGCGGCCATCGCCGCGGCGCTCTCCCTGATCCCGGTCGGCGGCCGCCTCGTCATGCCGCGCCACTCGTACCAGGTGACCCTGGCCTACGCGCAGGAGCTCGCGGAGCGGTCGGGCGTCGACGTCGTGCTGGTGGACATCGACGACACCCCCGCCGTGCTCGCCGCGGTGGCCGCCGCTCCCACGTCCATGCTGTGGGTCGAGTCGCCCACCAACCCGATGCTCGAGGTGGCGGACCTGCCCGCGCTCATCACCGGAGCCCACGCGGAGGGCGCCCTGGTCGCGGTCGACAACACGTTCGCCACACCGCTGGGGCAGCAGCCGCTGTCCCTGGGCGCGGACCTGGTGGTCCACTCCGTGACGAAGTACCTCGCGGGGCACAGCGACGTGGTGCTCGGCGCCGCCCTTTCCGACGACGCCGAGCTGCACGGCCGGCTGCTGGCGCACCGCACCCTGCACGGCGCGATCGCCGGGCCGTTCGAGGTGTGGCTCGCGCTGCGCGGGCTGCGCACGCTGGCGTTGCGGGTCGAGCGCTCGCAGGCCACCGCGGCCGAGCTCGCCCGGCGGCTGGCGGAGCACCCGGACGTCCTCGAGGCGCGTCACCCGAGCCTTCCCTCCGACCCCGGCCACGAGCGGGCGGCGCGCCTGATGAACGGGTTCGGCTCGATCATCGGGGTGCGTCCCCGCGGCGGGTCCGACGCGGCTGACGCGGTGACGCGCGCGGTCCGCCTCTGGGCGCCCGCGACGAGCCTGGGCGGCGTGGAGTCCACCCTGGAGCGGCGCCGGCGGTTCGCCACCGAGTCCCTCACCGTGCCGGAGGACCTGCTGCGCCTGTCGGTCGGCATCGAGGACGTCGAGGACGTCTGGCGCGACCTGGACCAGGCGCTGCGCGCGGCGCACGCCGCTGCGCCGGCCGGCGCGGAACTGCGCGCCGACGAGGTCGCGGGCGCCTAGTCCCCCCGACGCTCCGGGCTGGGCCCGCTGCCCCCGTCAGACCCGCTCGGCCTTGTGCGGGCGGCCCAGCAGCAGCGGCGCGAGCTCCTCGACGGGCAGCCCCTCGTGCAGCACCTGGACGACGGCGGACGTGATGGGCATCTCGACGCCCACGGACTGCGCGAGCTCGAGCACCGACCGTGAGCTCTTGACGCCCTCGGCGGTGCCGCCGGTGGCCGTGAGCGCCTCGTTGAGCGTCATCCCCTGCCCCAGGTGCACGCCGAGCTTGTGGTTGCGGGAGTCGGGCGAGGCGCAGGTCGCCATGAGGTCGCCCATGCCGGCCAGGCCCGGGAACGTGGCCGGCTGGGCGCCGAGCGCGAGCCCCAGGCGGGTGATCTCGACCAGCCCCCGCGTGATGACGGTGGCCATGGTGTTGTACCCGAGCCCGCGGCCCTGCGAGATGCCGACCGCGAGCGCGATGACGTTCTTGACCGCCCCGCACAGCTCCACGCCGACGACGTCGTCGTTGGTGTAGGGCCGGAAGTACGCGGACGCGCAGGCGCGGGCCACGAGCGCCGCGGTCTCCGGGCTGGTGGACGCGACGACGGTGGCGGTGGGCTGGTGCTCGGCGATCTCACGGGCGAGGTTGGGCCCGGACACGACGGCGACGCGGTCGTCGGGGAGCGCGAGGGCCTCGGCGACGACCTGGCTCATCCGCCGGTCGGTGGCGAGCTCGACGCCCTTCATCAGGCTGACCGCCACGGCGCCGGCGGGGAAGGCGGCGCGCAGCGGCTCGAGGGTGGCGCGCACGCTCTGCGAGGGGATCGCGATGGCGACCAGGTCGACCCCTGCCAGGACGGCCGACGCGTCGGTCGACGCGCGCAGGGCGGGTGGCAGGTCGACACCGGGCAGGTAGCGCTCGTTGCGGTGCTTGAGCGTGATCTCCTCGCACGTCGCGGTCGTCCGGCCCCACAGCGCCACGTCGCAGCCCGCGTCGGCGAGGACCGCGGCGAAGGCCGTCCCCCAGCTTCCGGTGCCCAGCACCGCGGCCCGCAGGCCCGCGCCGGCGCTCACGCCTGGGCCTCCGGCCGTGCGCGCCGCGGGTCGAAGACCTCCGCGGGGGCCTTCTCGCCGCGGATGTCCTCGAGCAGCGCGGTGATGGCCGCCATGACCCTGCCCGTGGCCTCGCGCAGCGTCGCGGTGTCGAGCGGGCGGCCGTAGAGGTCGTCCAGGGCCACGGGCGGCCCGGCGACCACCGTCACGAGCTTGCGCGGGAAGGGCCGGAACACCTTGCCGTAGCGCCCCAGCACGTTCTGCGGGCCCCATTGGGCGACGGGGATGACCGGGACGCGGGTGGTCAGCGCGAGCCGGGCGATGCCGGTCTTGCCGACCATGGGCCACAGGTCCAGGTCCCCCGTGAGGGTGCCCTCGGGGAAGACCGCCACGCACTCCCCCTTGTCCAGCGCCTCGACGGCGGCGTCGAGCGACTGTCCCGCCTGCACGGTGTTGCGGTGCACGGGGATCTGGCCCGTGGCGCGTAGGAGGCCCCCCATCACGGGGATCCTGAACAGCGACGATTTCGCCAGGATCTTGGGCGCGACCCCGTGGTCGTACAGGAAGTGCGCGAAGGTCAGCGGGTCGAAGTTCGTCATGTGGTTGGCCGCCGCGATGTACCCCCCCGACGTGGGGAGGTGCTCGGCGCCCCGCCAGTCGCGCCGGGTGATGGCCCGCAGCAGCGGCCGGATCACGCGGGCGACGTTGCGGTAGGCGCGGTTCGATCGCTCCGGTGCTCGCACGGTCAGGGATGCTACCCGCCCGGGCCGGGAGACCTCATCTGGTCCCAGGGCTGGCCGTGGCGGGACCGACCATCACCTCGTCGCCCTCGTCCAGGAGCGCTCCGGCGAGCACCTCCACGTAGCCGTCACGGCGCTCCCCCAGCTCGACAGCGACCCTGCGGGCGCCCTCCTCGCCCGCCGCCATCACGTACGTGCCGTCCTGGTCCTCGTGGACCGCGTCGAGCGGCACCACGAGCCGGGGGGCCGGGGCCTGCCCGCCCATCAGGGTGACCACGACGCGGGCGCCGTCCGCGATCCCGGCCTCCGCGGCGCCGGGCGCCGCGATGGCCACGGCTCCGCCGGGATCGGCCGTCGCCCCGCCCGCCCCCGGGACGGAGGCGACGGCCGAGGCGGTGGGCACGATCGTGCCCGGCACGGCGTCGTCCGAGCCGGCCACGCGCACCTCGACCGCGGCGCCCGGCTCGAAGGCGTCTCGCTGGGCGGCTGGCCCGCTCACGGTGAGCAGCGGCGTCCCGCCGACCAGCTCGGCCACCGTGGCCTGGTCTGGGGTCAGCACGGCGCCCAGCTCGGTGATGCTCGTCACCATCGCCCCCTCGCCCGGCACGTGGGCGATCTCGGCGGGCGGCAGCCACACCCCGGCCTCGTCCCTCGCGCGGAGCAGCGCCCGCCACGCCTGCGCGACGTCCGCGGCCGGCGGCTCGCCCACCCCGTCCTCCGCGGCGTCCTGCGCGGCCTGCAACGACGCCCAGCGGTCCTCGGCCTGCTGCAGGGCCGCCGTCCGCTGGGCGTCGGGCGGCGCGGTCTCGTATCCCGCCTGCGCGTACAGCGCGGCGACCGCGTCGGCCGTGAGCGGCCCGAAGAGCCCGTCCAGGTCGCCCGTGTACAGGCCGAGCCCGGCCAGCGCGGCCTGCAGCTGGCGCACGTCCTCCCCGGTGTCGCCGGCGCGCAACGGGCGGTACAGGGGCACCTCGGTGGCCAGGGCGATGATCGGGCGCCCCGAGATCCCGATCACCACGTTCCCGGACGAGACGACCGTCCCGACGTCCGCGGGGGCGTCCGTCACCACGAGCCGCTCGACGGGGGGCGCCGCCGCCGGCGCCGGGACGGAGATCCGGGAGGCGAGCCGCACCGTGCCCCGCAGCGTGGGCGCCTCCTCGCCGAGAACACGGCGCTCCACCACCGCCCGGGTGGCGGTCGTGGGCTCGGGCTCCCGCTTGCTCGGCGCGGAGCGCGTCGTGGGCGTCAGGAGGGCGACGACGAGCACCGCCGCGACGGCCGCCGCGAGGGCTGTCGCCACCCACCACGCGCCCGCGCGGGGCCGCTCGGACCGGGCGTGCGTCGGGCTGGCGCGCCTCATCGTGGCGCCTGCACGGGCGAACCCGGGACGCCGTGCGCCGTCGCGGGGCGGGCGCGTCCACGCGAGGGGCCGCCACGGGTCGTCTGCACGAGGCCTCCCCCCACACCGGAGCGCATGAACGCGGCCGGGGGGACGCCACGTTCGCACGCTACCCCCGAACCCACGGCCCGGCTCTCCCAGGGCGCCACCTGCGAGGACCCGCCGACGGGCCCTCGGGCCCGGCCCGCTCAGGGAATGAGGACCTTGAGGTGCTGCACCAGGCCCACCTGGGCGCCGCCCACCTCGCGCGTGCTGCGCAGGTCCGTGCTGTGCCAGCCGGAGCGGGCGTAGAACCGCCGGGCGCGGGCGTTCTCCGGGATCACCCACAGCACGGCCACCCGGTGGCCGAGCAGCACCAGCTCGTCCTCGGCCGCCGCGAGCAGTGCCGGCCCCACGCCGGTCCCCCAGGCCTCGGGCAGCACGTTGATCGCGTACAGCTCGCCGTCGGGGACGCTCTCGAAGGCCGGCCCGAGGTTCGCGAAACCCACCACGCGCCCGTCCAGCTGCCCGACGAGGGTGTGGGGCCGCAGGCCGTCCTCGAGCAGCGACCGCCACCGGGCGCCGACGACGTCCGCGTCCATGCCGTCGAGCAGCTCGTCCGGCAGCATGCCGCGGTAGGCCGAGCGCCAGGCCCCGACGTGCACCTCGCCCAGCGCGGGCGCGTCGCCGGCCGCCGCGGGGCGCACGACAACGCTGCCGCGGCGGCCCACGCCGGACGGCCGCGGCGACGGGCCGGAGTCCTCCGCGGGGTGGTCCGGGTCGCTCGCCGCGGCGGTCACGCTGGGCTCAGTCCCGGCTGAACTCGGCGCCCAAGGCGCCGAGCTTGTCCATGAAGTGCTCGTAGCCGCGGTCGATCAGGCTGATCCCCCGCACCGAGGACGTGCCCTTGGCGGCGAGCGCGGCGATCAGGTGCGAGAAGCCGCCGCGCAGGTCCGGCACCACGATGTCCGCGGCGGCGAGCGGCGTCGGGCCCGAGATGACGGCCGAGTGGTAGAAGTTCCGCTGCCCGAAGCGGCACGGCCGCCCGCCGAGGCACTCCTTGTACACCTGGATCGTCGCGCCCATGCCGCGCAGCGCGTCAGTGAAGCCGAAGCGGTTCTCGTAGACCGTCTCGTGCACGATGGACAGGCCCTTGGCCTGCGTCAGCGCCACGACGAGCGGCTGCTGCCAGTCCGTCATGAATCCCGGGTGCACGTCGGTCTCCAGCACGATGGAGCGCAGGTCCCCGCCGGGGTGGAAGAACCGGATGCCCTCGTCGTCCACGGCGAACTCCCCGCCCACCTTGCGGAAGGTGTTGAGGAACGCCGTCATCTCCGGCTGGGTGGCGCCGCGCACGTAGATGTCGCCGCCCGTGGCCAGCGCGGCCGAGGCCCACGACGCGGCCTCGATCCGGTCGGACAGCGCCGTGTGCTGGAACCCCACGAGGCGGTCGACGCCCTCGATGCGGATCACCCGGTCGGTGTCGACGGAGATGATCGCGCCCATCTTCTGCAGCACGTTGATCAGGTCCATGATCTCGGGCTCGATCGCGGCGTTGGCGAGCTCGGTGATGCCCTCGGCGCGCACCGCCGTCAGCAGCAGCTGCTCGGTGGCGCCCACGCTCGGGTACGGCAGCGCGATCTTGGTGCCCTGCAGCCGGCGCGGGGCCTCGATGTGGATGCCCCCCTCGCGCTTCTCCACGACCGCGCCGAACTGCCGCAGGATGTCGAGGTGGAAGTTGATCGGCCGGTCGCCGATCCGGCACCCGCCCAGGTCGGGGATGAACGCCTCGCCGAGCCGGTGCAGCAGCGGCCCGCAGAACAGGATCGGGATGCGGCTGGAGCCCGCGTGGGCGTCGATGTCGGCCACGTGCGCCGACTCGACGTTCGACGGGTCGAGCACGAGGGTGCCGTCCTGCGCCTGGACGTCCACGCCGTGGAGCTGGAGCAGACCGGTGACGACGCCCACGTCGCGGATCTGGGGGACGTTGCGCAGGGTGCTCGGGGTCTCGCCCAGCAGGGCGGCCACCATGGCCTTCGAGACGAAGTTCTTGGCCCCTCGGACGGTGATCTCACCCGACAGCGGGGTGCCGCCGTTGACGTACAGCAGGTCGCTCATGCCCCCATGGTGAACCATCAACATGGCCTGGACGTAACGGACGGCCCGCTGCCCCGTCCCCGAGCGCCGAACCTTCACATCGTCACGCGCGCCGGAGCACACATGTGGGCCCGTCGACCGGCGCTCGGGCTCCCGTCCCCCGGACGCACGACAGGCGGCCCCCCGGCGTGGGGGCCGCCTGTGGCGCGGCTGGGCAGGTCAGGACGTGCGCGTGGCCCCGAGGTCGACCGGGACGCCGACGGGCCGGGCCGCCTTGATCTCGACGGGCGGCAGGTGCTTGGCCGGCAGCGTCTTCGGGCGCCACCCGGCGCGCGACTTCTCGAACTCGGTGATGTCGGCCTCGTGCTGGAGCGTCAGCCCGATGTCGTCGAGGCCCTCGAGCAGGCGCCAGCGCGTGTAGTCGTCGACCTGGAAGGGGACGACCACGTCGTCGCACGTGATGGTGCGGCTCTCCAGGTCGACGGTCACCTCGGTGCCCGGGCGGGTCTCGAGGATCTTCCAGATGAGCTCGATGTCCTCCTGCGAGGCCTGGGCGGCGAGCAGCCCCTGCTTGCCGGAGTTGCCGCGGAAGATGTCCGCGAAGCGGGAGGACACGACGACCTTGAAGCCGTAGTCCTTGAGCGCCCACACGGCGTGCTCGCGCGAGGAGCCGGTTCCGAAGTCGGGGCCTGCGACCAGGACGGAGCCCGAGCGGTACGCGTCCTGGTTGAGGACGAAGGACGGGTCGCCGCGCCAGGCCGCGAACAGGGCGTCCTCGAACCCGGTGCGGGTGACCCGCTTGAGGTACACGGCGGGGATGATCTGGTCGGTGTCGACGTTGCTGCGACGCAACGGCACCCCGACGCCGGTGTGCTGGGTGAACTTCTCCATGATGGGTCTCTCGTTCTCGTGGTCCGTCGGGGTCAGACGAGCTGCAGGTCGTCGAGCGGGCTGCCGTCGGGGGCGACGACGTCGGGGCCCAGGTCGGAGACCGACGAGAGCGTGCCCCGGATGGCCGTCGCCGCCGCGACCAGCGGCGAGACGAGGTGCGTGCGCCCGCCCTTGCCCTGCCGGCCCTCGAAGTTGCGGTTCGACGTGGACGCCGAGCGCTCCCCGGGCGCCAGCTGGTCGGGGTTCATGCCCAGGCACATCGAGCAGCCCGCGTTCCGCCACTCGGCGCCGAAGTCCAGGAAGATCTGGTCGAGGCCCTCGGCCTCGGCCTGCAGGCGGACCCGCGCCGAGGCGGGCACGACCAGGACGCGCACCGAGTCGGCCTTCTTGCGGCCCTTGACCAGCTTGGCCACCGAGCGGAGGTCCTCGATCCGGCCGTTGGTGCACGAGCCGATGAAGACGGTGTCCACGGCGATGTCGCGCAGCGGCATGCCGGGCGTCAGGCCCATGTACTCGATGGCCCGCTCGGCGGTCTGGCGCTCGTCCGCGTCGGCGATCTCGGCCGGCACGGGGACGTTCGCGGACAGCGGCAGTCCCTGGCCCGGGTTGGTGCCCCAGGTGACGAAGGGCTCCAGGTCGGCGGCGCGGAGCACCACCTCGGCGTCGAACTGCGCGTCGTCGTCCGAGCGCAGCGTCTTCCAGTACTCGACGGCCTCGTCCCAGTCGGCGCCCTCGGGGGCGTGCGGGCGGCCCTTGAGGTACTCGAAGGTCGTCTCGTCGGGGGCGATCATGCCCGCGCGGGCGCCAGCCTCGATGGACATGTTGCAGATGGTCATGCGGGCTTCCATCGACAGCGCGCGGATCGCCTCGCCGCGGTACTCGAGCACGTAGCCCTGCCCGCCGCCGGTGCCGATCTTGGCGATGATCGCCAGGATGATGTCCTTCGACGTGGCGCCCGCGGGCAGCTCGCCGTCGACGGTGATCGCCATCGTCTTGAACGGGGCCAGCGGCAGCGTCTGGGTGGCGAGCACGTGCTCGACCTCGCTGGTGCCGATCCCGAACGCGAGGGCGCCGAACGCGCCGTGCGTCGAGGTGTGCGAGTCGCCGCAGACGACCGTGAGCCCGGGCATCGTCAGCCCCAGCTGCGGTCCGACCTGGTGCACGATGCCCTGGTCCGCGTCGCCCAGGGAGTGCAGCCGCACGCCGAACTCGGCGGCGTTGTCGCGCAGCGTCTGGATCTGCGTCCGGCTCGTGACGTCCGCGATGGGGCGGTCGATGTCGAGCGTGGGCGTGTTGTGGTCTTCGGTCGCGAGCGTCAGGTCGGGCCGCCGGACGGGGCGCCCCGCGAGACGGAGTCCTTCGAACGCCTGCGGGCTCGTGACCTCGTGCACGAGGTGCAGGTCGATGTAGAGGAGGTCGGGCGCGCCGTCGGCGCCGCGGCGCACGATGTGCGCGTCCCAAACCTTCTCTGCCAGCGTGCCGGCCATGTCGTGTCCTCTCGGTGTCCCCCGATGGGTGGTTACGGGGTGGTATCTACTCGACTCACTTGCATCTCAGTCTACGAGACGGCAATATCGACCTATGGACAACTCTAGCGGAGTCGGCGTCCTGGACAAGGCAGCGTCCGTCCTCAGCGCCCTCGAGGCGGGACCGGCGACCCTCGCCCAGCTCGTCACTGCCACTCACCTCGCACGCCCGACCGCCCATCGACTGGCTGTCGCGCTCGAACACCACCGGCTCGTCGCCCGCGACATGCAGGGCCGGTTCGTGCTCGGCCCGCGCCTGTCGGAGCTCTCCACCGCCGCCGGGGAGGACCGGCTGCTCGCGGCCGCCAATCCCGTCCTCACGGCGTTGCGCGACCACACCGGTGAGAGCGCGCAGCTCTATCGCCGCCAAGGAGACCAGCGTATCTGCGTGGCCGCGGCGGAACGCCCGATCGGCCTGCGCGACTCGATCCCCGTGGGCGCGACCCTGACGATGCAGGCCGGCTCCGCCGCGCAGATCCTGCTCGCCTGGGAGGAGCCCGACCGGCTGCACCGCGGCCTGCAGGGGGCGAAGTTCACAGCGACGATCCTCTCGGGCGTCCGCCGCCGCGGCTGGGCGCAGTCGGTGTCGGAGCGCGAGGTTGGCGTCGCGTCCGTCTCGGCCCCGGTGCGGGGGCCCTCGGGGCGCATCGTCGCCGCGGTGTCCATCTCCGGCCCGCTCGAGCGCCTCTCGCGCCAGCCCGGGCGGCTGCACGCGGGGGCCGTGGTCTCCGCGGCCAACCGGCTCACGGAGGTGTTGCGCCGCACCGGCGAGTAGCGCGCGAGGGCGTCGCGACGCGCCACGATCCACCGACGGGACCGGAGGACGGCTGAGGCCGGCCTCCGGTCCCGTCGTGCTTCCCCGTCGTGCGGCGCGGACGGGACGCGCGGACGATGGCGGGAACAGCACCCAGCCGGAGGTGGGAACCGTGACCGAACGCCCTGAGCGCCCCCAGTCCCCCGAACCCGAGCCGCGGGCCCCCGACCCGCACGCGCGGGCCACCGTGGACAGCGCGCTGCGACTGGTCAAGGGCTTCAGCGATGACGAGCGCGCCGAGATCGTCGCCGACCTGCACCGCCTCGAGCCCTTCCTCGCGGGCTACACCGCCGAGCAGGTCGACCTGGCCCTGGACCGCAAGGACGAGACGCACCGGGTCCAGACGGTCACGCTGGTGCTGAGCGTGGCTGGCGAGCCCGAGCTGGTGGCGAACGCCGAGGACGCGGACCCGAGACGCGCCCTGCGCCACGCTCGCGACGAGCTGGCCGCGCAGCTCCGCACCCGCAAGGACCAGCGCGAGCAGCACCAGCGCGACCCGGGCCGGAGGTGACCGACGCCAC
>JADGMW010000224.1_pt1 | contig 34047 bp, 25 predicted proteins | sample 8641801 | NCBI WGS metagenome assembly JADGMW01 (sample SAMN16272018, study PRJNA661076) | feces metagenome | isolation source: fecal sample from diarrhoea affected cattle A | host: Bos taurus | place: South Africa: Lokaleng Village, Mahikeng | collected 2019-09
TTCTCCTGGAAGGGCTGGCTCGACTTCACCACCTGCACCGAGTGCGGGCGTTGCCAGTCCCAGTGCCCTGCTTGGAACACCGGAAAGCCGCTCTCCCCCAAGCTGCTCATCATGTCGCTGCGTGACCACGGCTACGCCAAGGCCCCGTACCTGCTCGCCGGTGGACGCAAGGACATGGGCGGCGACGAGATCGGTCTCGTCGACGCCGAAGGCAACGTCAAGGAAGCCGCACTCGCAGCCATCCCCGAGGCAGCACGCCTCGAGGCAGACCGCAAGCTCGTCGGTGAAACCGTCGAAGGTGAGATGGCCCCGGTCATCGACGCCGAAACCCTGTGGAGCTGCACCAACTGCGGCGCCTGCGTCGAACAGTGCCCCGTCGACATCGAACACGTCGACCACATCATCGACATGCGTCGCTACCAGGTCCTGATCGAATCGGAGTTCCCCTCCGAACTCGCCGGCCTGTTCAAGAACCTCGAGAACAAGGGCAACCCCTGGGGCCAGAACTCCAAGGACCGTCTCAACTGGATCAACGAGATGGACTTCGAGATCCCCGTCTTCGGCAAGGACGCCGACAGCTTCGAGGACTACGAGTACCTCTTCTGGGTCGGCTGCGCCGGCGCCTACGAAGACCGTGCCAAGAAGACCACCAAGGCCGTCGCCGAACTCCTTGCCACCGCGGGAGTGAAGTTCATGGTCCTCGGCGCCGACGAAACCTGCACCGGCGACTCCGCACGTCGTGCCGGCAACGAGTTCTTGTTCCAGCAGCTCGCAATGCAGAACATCGAGATGCTCAACTCGGTCTTCGACGGTATCGAGCAGAAGAAGCGCAAGATCGTCGTCACCTGTGCGCACTGCTTCAACGCTCTCGGCAACGAGTACCCGGAGGTGGGCGGCGACTACGAGGTCGTGCACCACACTCAGCTGCTCAACCGTCTGGTGCGCCAGAAGAAGCTGATCCCGGTTGCATCCGTGAGCGAAGACGTCACCTACCACGACCCGTGCTTCCTCGGACGCCACAACAAGGTCTACGACGCTCCCCGTGAACTCATGGAAGCGTCAGGCTCCAAGCTCGTCGAAATGCCGCGCCACGGCGAACGTTCCATGTGCTGTGGCGCCGGTGGCGCCCGCATGTGGATGGAAGAGAACATCGGCAAGCGCATCAACGTCGACCGCGTCGACGAAGCGCTCTCCACCAACCCCAAGAAGATCGCCACGGGTTGCCCGTTCTGCCGCGTCATGCTCACCGACGGCGTCACTGCCCGCCAGGAGCAAGGCCAGGGCGAAGGCGTCGAGGTCGTCGACGTCGCGCAGCTGATGCTGAACTCCGTCACCCGCCTCGATCCCGCCCAGCTCGGCGAGAACATCAAGGTGATCCCGCGTGAGAAGGCACCGGTCGCTGCCGAGGCAAAGGCTGAGACCGTCGAGCAGGATCGGGTCGCCGAGGTCGAGGAAGCAGCTGCCACCCCGGAAGCCAAGGCAGCTCCGGCAGGCAAGGGTCTGGCCATGAAGGGCCTCGCCAAAGCACCAGGCGCAAAAGCTCCCGGCGCCAAGGCACCAGGCAAGGGCCTCGGAATGGCCGGCGGGGCAAAGGCTCCCGGCGCCAAGAAGGCAGCTCCCGCCGCAAGCGCGGAAGCTCCCGCTGCCGAAGATGCTGCACCGGCCGCACCCGCGGCAAAGCCCAAGGGGCTCGGTCTTGCGGGCGGAGCCAAGGCTCCCGGCGGCAAGGGACTGCAGATGAAGGGCGCCGCCAAGGCACCCGGAGCAAAGGCCGCTGCAGCACCGGCAGCGGAAGCTCCGGCAGCGGAGGCTCCCGCTGCTGAGGCTGCTGCACCCGAAGCTGCTGCACCCGTCGCCAAGCCGAAGGGTCTGGGCCTGGCGTCCGGTGCCAAGGCTCCGGGTGGCAAGGGACTGCAGATGAAGGGCGGAGCCAAGGCTCCTGGCGCGAAGGCTGCTCCGGCTGCCGCTGCGCCTGAAGCACCTGCTGCTGCGGCTGCGCCTGAGGCGCCGACGGAGGCTCCGGCTGCCGAGGCTCCCGCTGCCCAGGCGGAGGCCCCGAAGGCTCCACCGGTCGCCAAGGCAGGCGGGCTCGGATTCAAGTCGGGCGCAAAGGCGCCCGGTGCCCGGAAGGCATCTCCGGCTGCATCTCCCGCACCTGCTGCGGAGGCACCGGCAACGAAGACCGAACCCGTGAAGGCAGAACCCGCTGCAGACGCACCTGCCGAAGCGTCTGCACCCGCGGAAGCTGCGGCACCCGCTGCGGCGCCGCCCGCCCCCAAAGCAGGCGGACTCGGCTTCAAGGCCGGTGCAAAGGCTCCCGGCCGCAAGAAGTAAGCGCACCACTCGCGAATGCCCTCACCGTCATGGTGGGGGCATTCGCTTTGTCTGGAGCCCGAGGTCGGCCTGTCAATCTGCGACAAGCATCACCGCACCACGCGCACCACGCGCACGCCCGACGCCCCTTTCCTGCTGCCGTCCGATGACGTAGCGCCCCGGAGCGATTCCGGTCGCGCCGTGCTCCGGATGGATGAGGTAAGCGGTCACCTGGGTGTCGAGCACGCCGAGTGCAAGGCCCCGAGCGTCTTTCACCGGTGTCGACCACGCGCACTCCCCTACGTCTGCAACCAGACTGTGAGGGTTCCCGCCCGCCGCGCTTCGCAGCAGTTCCACTCCCGAGAGTGGAACGTCCACGGATCGAGTCCACGGTAAGGGCGTGACGATATTTGCGAGCAGCGAAAACGGGATCACGATGAGATCGCCCTGCGCTTGAAGACCGTCGACGACGGGAATGGACACTTCCTTGTCGAGATAGTCGAAGACGTCGAGGCCGGTGAGGGTGGTGAGAGCGGACAAGGTCATGTTCGAGTTCATAAGTATCACCAAGGGGTTAGAGGGTTCGAGGTTGTGTGTGTGAGGTTCAAGTTCGACGAACGAGGCGTGCATAGTCGGTACCGGTGATGCCGTAGGTCCAGCCGGCAGCATCCAGCGCGGACGTGAACCATCCGGGCACATGCAGTCCGTATCGCCGCCGATGCCCGTCGCGTTCCAGAGAGCCGTTGACCGCGAGCAGGATTCGCCCACTTCGGCCCCAGCCTTCCGGCGACGCGTAGAGCTGTAGCAGGCAACCGGCATTGCCCGGATCATCGGTTTCGTCGACCAGTGTCAGTCCGGCGCTCTCGATGTAGGTATCCCAGCCGATGCGCTCGATCGCGCACCGACGGATCTCGACATTGCGCTCCAGTGCGATCCGTTCGGCGGTCGGGTCGAGCACCACCCAGCCGGGAACGATCGCCCCGTGCAGAACGAATGCATGTGCGCCGTCTCCGAATTCAATTGCAGGGCCATCAGAATGGTGCAGTCGCCGCTCTCCCAGCGTGCTGCCCGGTATCGGTTCGCTATGCACGGCGCCGGGTCGTTCAGCCATGATGCACAGGTTGTCGAACGCCCACCACCACCCGGTCGAGTCAGCGAGTGCGGTCTGCACGTCCAGGAGTTCACGATCTTCCGAATCGAAGGTCGCGAGACCGTATCGACGGAACGTGTCGTAGTACGCGATTCGATGGGCTTCCTGCTGTCCGTACCAGGTCACTCCGCCTGCCATCGGGGTCGACATCGTTCGTATCGCGACCGCGACTCCGCCGAACAGCGTGGTGTGCAACGATTCCCAAACGGACGCCCTGATCAGGCGCTGCCTCTGCCGGCGTTCTAACTGCCAGTCAGCTTTCCGACCTTGGATACTCGCGTTCATACGTCGGCGCGATGACGCGAACATGCTCGCGATATATCCGGACGGGCAGTCGAGTCCGGCGCCGTCGAAGGACATCGTGGTCGACAAACCTTCGGCGGCGATCAGATCCGAACCGGCACGGGGAGACGGAACCCAGACAAACTCCGGTTTCGGGAGTCCGGATCGCCGATATAGTTGCGCGACAGCAGATTCTGCAGTGGATCGATCGGCCGGACGTGTACACAAGCCGCGTTCGAGCCATACGTCGCGGACTGCTTCCAAGGCCTGATTGTCTACATCGAAGATATCGATGTTCTCGGTCGATGTCGCTCGACGTGACGTCGACGAGCGAAACGGTGCGGCGCTCACGCGACGGTGGCGGTGTCCGCCTTTCCTGTAGTCATAGTTCTACAGCGTGGCACGCAAACGCTCCGGACGCAAGGGTTTCCTGGAGTGTGATGCCGAGAACGGCCACCGTTCCCCATACCGAACGTCCTATCCAGCGCCGCGAAACCGGTTCGAAATCCACGACGTTCGTGGGTTCGCCGGCCGCGTCACACACGGCCGACCGGTACCCACCGGTCGCAGCGCCGAGGACGTGCGCTGGAACGAGAAGCTCCGCGAAGACCAGCTCGGTGACGCGGGGTGGCAGGTCGGTCATTGCGGCCTTCGCACGCAGCCGCGGGGCCGTCAGCTACTGATCGCAGGCTTCCACAGCTCCAGCGTCGGGATGTCCGGTGGGGTGAACCCGAGTACCTGCCCGTAGAAGGACAACTCGGCGTTGCGTGAGCTGATGATGGTCGACTGCTTACGGAATCCGTGCGATTCACCCTCGTAGGCCAGGTAGGCGTGCGGAATACCCTTGGCCACCAGTGCATCCCGGAATCGTTCCGCCTGCGAGGGCGGCACGATCGGATCGTCGAGGCCCTGGAGCAACAACACCGGGCAGTTCAACCCGTCGACATTGTTGAGCGGAGCACGTTCGGCGTACAGGTCGGCAGATTCCGGCAGTGGACCGATCAACCCGTCGACGTAGCGCGACTCGAAATCGTGAGTTTCCTGCACGAACAGGTCCAGTTCTGCCACCCCGAAATAGGAAGCACCACAGGCGAACACGTCGGACGTGGTCAGTGCGGCCAGAACAGTCCATCCGCCGGCAGATCCACCCTCGATGGCGAGGCGGGCCGGATCTGCGAGCCCCTGCTCGGCCAATCCGGTGACGGCGGTGACGACATCCTGCACGTCGACGACACCCCACTGACCGCGCAATCGATTACGGTACTCACGTCCGTATCCGGTCGACCCGCCGTAATTCACGTCCACCACTCCGATTCCGCGGCTGGTGAAGAAGGCGTAGACGAGGTTGAGGGCCGGTGCGACGTGCGCCGTCGGGCCGCCGTGAACAAACGCGACGTACGGCGGCAGTTCGCCGTCGAGTCCTTTGTATCGCGGACTGCGCGGCGGATACGCAACGGCGTGAACTTCTCGCCCGTGTCCGTGAGCCACGACTGCTCGCGCTTCCGGAAGATATGCAGACTCGGGCAATTCTTCGACCGACGAACGGATTTCGGTCAGTTTTCCGGTACCGAGGTCCAGTTCACGTAGCGCGCCCGCCAGTTTCGCGCCTCCCGAGACGAGCAGCAACCGGTCGCCGCAAACCTGCATGAGGCCGATACTGGTGACCCCGGGGATCTCGATGTCGCGTAGTTCTCCCGACGCGGGATCGAGCACCCCCAGGGTGTCGGTTCCCACGGTGCGCGCGGCGAGAAGGTGGCCGTTGTCGAGTTCGACGAACCAGCGCGCACCGAAACGCCACTGTGGCCCACCGAAATCCGCCTCCACCGGGCAGATCGGGGTGATCTCGGCGCCGACGCGATAGATGTTCCACCAGCCGCTGCGATCGCTGATTGCGAAGAGTTCGTCGTCGGTGATCCACTCCGGTTGCAGGACCGACTCTTCGGGTCCGCCGATCAGTACGGAGTAGTCCTGAGCGACGCCGTCGACTAGTGGAGCTACCCGCAGTTCGGTACCGTCCCAGGGCATTTGCGGATGGTTCCACGCGATCCAGGCGATCTTGGTTCCACTCGGCGAAAGCCTCGGTGACGAAAGGAAGTCCGAGCCGCCGACGATCGAGCGGATCTCGCCGGAACCGTCCAGCGGAATCGCGCAGATATCGCGAGTGATCGCCCCGTCCTCCGCGTGCGCTTCCCGAACCGCCCACACCTCACCGTTCACGATCTGCAGGTCTGCGTATCGCAACGCGGCCGGCGACGCCGGTTCGGGCGTAAGAGCCCGCGGAGTGACTCCTTCGAGGATGTACACCCGTTGATCGGAGAATTCACTGAAGACCAGTTTTCCGGACTCCGTGACAGTCCAGGCGCCACCGCCGTACTCGTGAACCCTCGTCCGCGCGTTCCACGGCGCCGGGAGGATGTCGACTGGTTGGTTGTCGAGACCGGATCGACGAATCGACGTCCGACCACTCTCGGTCGGACGAATTTCAGCCCACCAGATCTCGTCGCCGACGTATCGTCCGCCCTCGACAGGGTGGCCACCTGCAGCCAGATCAGCTGCTCCGATCGGAGAATTCCACGATCCGTACGGGGCTGCAATCTGCTCGCTGGGGGTCATCGCTCGACAATAGCCAACTGGTCGCGCGACACGGTCCCCGACAATGCACTTGCACAGTGGTGGAATCATGTAACTCGTGAGCACACCAGAACCCGTCCGCCACCGTCAGCCGCAGCGCGAGCTGGAGCAGTCGTCGAAGCTCCAGAACGTCCTGTACGAAATCCGTGGACCGGTGCACGCGCATGCCGCCCGGCTGGAGGCGGAAGGGCACCGGATCCTCAAGCTCAACATCGGCAACCCGGCACCGTTCGGATTCGATGCCCCCGACGTGATCATGCGGGACATGATCGCTGCGCTGCCCTATGCGCAGGGCTATTCGGAGTCGAAGGGCATTCTGTCGGCGCGGCGCGCAATCGTGACGCGCTACGAACTGGTTCCCGGCTTCCCCGAGCTCGACGTAGACGACATCTACCTCGGCAACGGTGTCTCAGAGCTGATCACGATGACCATGCAGGCCCTCCTCAACAACGGCGACGAGGTGCTGATCCCGGCACCGGACTATCCGCTGTGGACCGCGATGACGAGCCTGTCCGGCGGTACACCCGTCCACTACCTCTGCGACGAGGCGAACGACTGGAATCCCGATATCGCCGATATCGAGTCCAAGATCACCGACAAGACCAAGGCTCTCCTCGTCATCAACCCGAACAACCCCACGGGTGCGGTGTACTCGATGGAGGTTCTGCAGCAGTTGGTCGATCTGGCGCGCAAGCATCAGCTTCTGCTCCTCGCCGACGAGATCTACGACAAGATCCTCTACGACGACGCAAAGCACATCTCGCTGGCGACGCTCGCCCCTGATCTGCTGTGCCTGACGTTCAACGGCCTCTCGAAGGCCTACCGTGTCGCGGGCTACCGCTCCGGCTGGGTCGCGATCACCGGGCCGAAGGATCATGCGGCCGGCTTCCTCGAGGGTCTCGATCTCTTGGCGTCGACGCGGCTGTGCCCCAACGTCCCCGGACAGCACGCCATTCAGGTGGCCCTCGGTGGACACCAGAGCATCGAAGACCTGATCCTGCCCGGCGGCCGTCTTCTCGAGCAGCGCGACGTCGCCTGGGAGAGACTGAACATGATTCCGGGCGTTTCGTGTGTCAAACCACGCGGCGCGCTCTACGCCTTCCCTCGTCTGGATCCGAACGTCTACGAGATCCACGACGACGAGAAATTGGTGCAAGACCTGCTTCTCCAGGAGAAGATCCTGATGGTTCAGGGCACCGGGTTCAATTGGCCCAATCACGATCACCTTCGGATCGTCACGCTCCCGTGGGCCCGAGATCTTGCCGTCGCCATCGAGCGATTCGGCAACTTCCTCACCAGTTACAAACAATAGATTCTCCGGCTGAATCCGGCTGAAATCGAGTAAACAATTCGTTGTACAAATGCCCCGTAAACGTAAAACGGCGGGGCATTTGTGCGACCTTGGTCACATTTTTCGCAAACCACACGGTTTGATTGACACTTTAACTATTTAGTGACCTGCCCTGATGTGAAAACGGTCCAACCGGTACGTGATTCGTTGCGGAATTGGTAGTTGGACAACGCGCCAAATCGGTTTGAAATTGGGTACATTAGTTATCAGCACTTCGGTGCCGCGAGCACCTGGTATCCCTCCCCCCCCCTGTGGATACCAGGTTGGTGGCGGGGACAACCCCCCCTGTTCCCCGCCACCCAGCTCGACCAATCTCCGTTTCACACCCCCTCATCGGTAGCACCGGTTTTCACGGGCACTGCCTTTCGTCGGCACTGCCTTTCACCGACACTGCCTTTCAACACTGCCTTCAGAAGCTGACCATTCGCTTCGGAGCCGATAACATTGCACCGGTGCAAATCCCCAGTCCGACACTCAGTTTCCGATGAGTCACGGCCACGGCCACGGTGGACCCATTCAGATCGGCCCCACCGCCTCACGCGTCGTCATCGGCTTGCTCGTCGTCATCGGCATGATCGTCGTCGCGGGAGCAATCGCACTGTGGCCGGACAAGAACACCATCCCCGTCCCACTCCCTTTTCAGAATGCCGACGGCAGCTCGGTGGAAACCGAGGCGGGCACGGTCACCATGCAAGACCTCGGCGACTGCGGGAGTTCCTCCGCTGGAAGGGTATTCGTCGGCGCCCCGCAACCGCCGCCCACGTCGGCCTATCAATGCCAGCGGAGCATCGTCGACATCGAATCCGGGCCGAATGCCGGAACCAAGACACTGCTCGAGGTCATCCCGGGCGCCGGTCAACCGGATCTACGAGTCGGTGACCACATTCGTCTCGTGCGTCAGACGGACCCGAACGGCAATACTCAGTACTCCTTCGAGGACTATTCGCGTGGACTCCCGCTGGCACTGATCGCTTTGGCGTTTGCCGTAGTCATCATCGCTGTTGCGCGGTGGCGCGGATTGCGCGCTCTCGTCGGACTGGTGATCGCATTCGGCGTTGTCGTCGGATTCCTCCTGCCCGCCTTGCTCGACGGCAAGCCTGCGATACCGGTTGCACTGGTCGCCGGCGCGGTGATCTTGTACGCGGTTCTCTATCTGGCGCACGGTGTCTCACTCAAAACCAGTTCGGCATTGCTCGGCACCCTCGCCGCGATGGTGCTCGCGGCGGTTCTCTCTTATCTCTGTATCGAACTGACCCATCTCACCGGGTTGTCCGAAGAGCAGAACACCAATGTGCAGACATACATCGAACACATCGACATCACGGGCCTGCTGCTGGCGGGCTTCATCATCGGATCGCTCGGTGTTCTCAACGACGTCACCATCACCCAGGCATCTTCGGCATTCGAGTTGGCCGAACTCGACAAGCACGCTCCTCGCCGAAAGGTGTTCAGTGGGGCGATGCGGGTCGGACGCGATCACATCGCCAGCACTGTCTACACCTTGGTCCTCGCGTACGCCGGCGGAGCGCTGCCACTGCTGTTGCTTTTCAGTGTCAGCGGGCGCCCACTCCAAGACGTGTTGGTCGGTGACGCCGTCGCGATCGAAATCGTCCGGTCCGCGGTCGGCGGAATTGCTCTGGCTCTTTCGGTTCCGCTCACCACCGCAATCGCCGTCATTCTCGCGCGCCCGCCCGGTAGTGCGGTCAAGACCGGCCCCACGTCAGGTGGACGCCACTCCAAACGCTGACACAGGGTCTCAGAGTCCGGGGATCGGCGGGAGGACCGGCAACAGAATCGGCGGCAGCCCCGGAATGTAGATCGCGGGCGGCGGAGGTGCGGGTGCAGGCGCCGGCGGCACATAGGTGTCCTGCACAACCGGCGGGGCCTCGACCACCGGTGGCGCTTCCTCCGTCGTGGGCGGGGGCGGAGTCGTCGTGGGCGGGGGCGGCGGAGTCGTCGTGGTTGTCGGTGCCGTCGTGGTCACCTCGGTTGCCACAGGTCCGGCTTCGTCGGAATCACCGAAGACCTTTCCGCCATAGCCCAACCCCAACCCGACGATGACGACTGCCGCGATCACACCGGCGCCCAGGCCGGCGAAACGCAGCGGATTCCTCGGTTCCGTGGACGTGGTTTCCGCAGTCTGTGTACCGGCAAGCCACGACGGGTGCGCGGTTCCTGCTCCTACTCCCTCGTCTTCGCGCACCGCCGAGTACGCCTGGGCGTCAACCATCACGGCCTCGGTGTCGGCGTCACGTTCTGTGCCGAATCCGTCCGTGGCCGGGTCGCTGACGGCGACCGCGAGATCTGCGGCCGGATCGAATCGTTGCTCGTGTCGGTTCGGTCGCGGCTGCGGCAGGTCCGCGGCATACGGACTCGACATCTGTTCCTGTGGAACAGACTTCGTCTCGGCAGCGACCTCCGGCCGTTCCGATTCGGGGAGCGTAGCGACTCCTCCATGACTGAACGCCTGTACCGGGACAGGCACCTCTGCCGGTGTGTGAATCGGATAGGGCGCGAAGATCGGTGCCACCGCAGGGGCCTGGACCGGTGCAGCGACAGGTCGTGACGACGGCGCCAGGGACGACTCCGCGATCAGTGCAGCGCCTTGCGCAGCCACCAGTTCAGGCTGTTCTGGCGCGATGACGGGGCAATCCAGCCACGCAGCGAGCGTCGCCCGCACGATCGGGATGCGCGCACCGCCACCGATGAGGACAATCGCGTCCGGGTTACGGCCGGACGTTGCGATGACCTCCCGTATTTCTCGGGCAAAGGCCTCCACCGACGTGATGACCAACGAATCGAAAACTTCCCGCGACAGCAGGAGAAGCCCACCAGGACCGGGCAGGCACACCGCGCTCCGTGTGGACAGTTGTTCCTTGGCAAGTCGGCATCGCGACTGCAGTTCGGAGTCGCCGCCCGGGTCGGCCGGCGTCGAGATTCGGCGGCGTACGGTCTGGTCGGAGTAAACGAGGTCGTCGAAGTGGTCGCCGCTGATCCGAGTCGACCGAGCAGTCACGACGGTAGACCTCGAATGCCTGTCCACAACGCTGATCGTCGATCCCGAGCTACCCATGTCGACGACGACAAGCGTGCTCTGGTCGGTCAGCGCACCGGGTTCCTCGAGCATCCGAAGCGTGGCTGTAACTTCGGGAATCAACTCGAAGTTGCCGATGCCTTTCTGCTCGAACGCGGCCTGGAGTGCACCGGCTTGCGCTTGATCGCGGTAGGCGACGACCGTATGACTGCCAACGCCGACATTCTCGGCCAATGCCACCTTCGTTGCTTCTGCGGCGATTTCCTCGGGAACGTCGCGTCCGCGATCGACCGCTCTCGATCGAAATACCGGACCACGGTGGTCGGGCGTCCCCGGGCGCGCCAAACGCACAGCGCTGGCTCCCACCGTCACACCCAATACCAAGTTCATGATCCACCTTCGTCGACCGTGGACGGGTCCTGTCAGCAGACCCCGTCATTCCCCGGCCGGAAGTCTACCCACTAGGGGTGGTCTACAAGGTTCGCGCATCGCATCTAACGCCTAATCGCAGCTACTTTTTCGCTACCTGGACGTTCGACCTACCGCCCCAATCCGCGATAGTTCCATCCAGCAGCACGCCAGACCTCCGGATCGAGGCAATTTCTGGCGTCGACGATGACGCGTCGACGAACGAGCGGATCCAGATCGGCGGGCACGAGCGAGGCAAACTCGTCCCATTCGGTCGCAATCAAGACGACATCAGCGTTCTTGCAGGCGTCTGACGTGGAGGTTGCGTAGTGAAGGGTGGGAAAGAGTCGGCGAGAATTGTCCATTGCCTTCGGATCGAAGACGGTGACTGCCGCCCCGTGCAACTGCATCATTCCTGCGACGTTGAGTGCAGGCGAATCGCGCACATCGTCGGATTCCGGCTTGAATGCAGCCCCCAGCACCGACACGTTAGCTCCCAGCAAACCATCATCACAGGCCGCCGTCACCAGCTCGACGGCTTTCGTGCGTCGTCGCATGTTGATGCTGTCGACCTCGCGAAGGAAGTACAACGCTTGGTCCACACCCAGTTCTCCGGCCCGCGCCATGAATGCCCGAATGTCCTTCGGCAGACATCCTCCGCCGAACCCCAACCCCGCGTTCAGAAACCGTCTGCCGATCCGATCGTCGTATCCGAGAGCGTCAGCCAACATCGTCACGTCGGCCCCGGTGGCCTCGCACACCTCCGCAATCGCATTGATGAAGGACACCTTGGTGGCGAGAAATGCATTCGCCGATCCCTTGACCAACTCGGATGTCGCCAGGTCGGTCACGAGAAACGGCACCCCCGCGCCCAATATCGCGGCATACACCTCACGAAGAACATCTTCGGCATTTCCCGGTCGATCACGATCGATCCCCAGAACCAACCGATCAGGTCTCAAAGTGTCCGCGATGGCGTGCCCCTCACGCAGGAACTCCGGATTCCAGGCCACCTCTACTGCTGCGCCCGCCGGCGCGCCGGCACGTAGTCGCTCGCCGAGAGCGGCAGCCGTACCTACCGGAACCGTCGACTTGCCGACGATCAGAGATGGCCGTCGCAACAACGGCGCCAGCAGATCGATCACCGAATGAACGTGGCTCAGATCCGCGCCGTACTCCCCTTTCTTCTGCGGAGTCCCCACACCGACAAAATGAATGTCGGCAAAATCTGCGGCATCGGCATAGGACGTCGTGAACCGGAGCCGACCCGACTCCAGATTCTTCTCCAGCATGTCGGTCAGACCCGGCTCGAAGAACGGGACCTCCCCACGGGACAACTTGTCGACCTTGGACTGGTCGATGTCGACCCCCAGCACGTCGTGACCCAATTCGGCCATACACACAGCGTGGGTCGCGCCCAGGTATCCCGTTCCGAACACGGTCATCTTCATGTGTTGTTGGTATGCGTCCGAACTTTCCGAAACGCATACGCCAGATGGGCGCGAAACCAACATCGGGCGTACGACGAGTGCGTCGCGCGTGCAACCTATGCTTCTGCCATGCACGTTCTCTTCGTTTGTACGGGAAACATCTGCCGATCACCCACGGGCGAACGCCTCGCACGTGCATATGCCGCCGAAGCCGGGATCATCGGATTCACCGCGTCGAGTGCTGGAACCCGGGCGATGGTCGGGCACCCGATCGAGCCGACGGCCGCGAGGGTTCTCGCGGGGCTCGGCGGCGACCCCACGGAGTTTCAAGCTCGACGCATGACAACAGCGCTGGCCTCGGACGCCGACCTCATTCTCACGATGACCGAAAGTCAGCGAGACAAAGTCCTGGCGATGGCTCCGGCGCGGCTGAAGCGCACGTTCACCCTTCGAGAAGCCGCACGGTTGGGCTCGCTCGCGGATGCAGGAACGGTCGACGACCTCGCCGCCGCCAGGCCCCGATTTCGTGCCACCGAACCCGAGGACGTCCTGGATCCGATGGGTAAGGAAGAGAATGTGTTTCACGAGATCGGACTTCAGATCGCCGATCTCGTCGGCCCACTGCTCAGCCGACTTCGCTTCGGTGAGCGCTGAGCGAGGTCACCGCGGTCAACTGCGGTAGCGATTTGTCCGACTCGTAGTAATAGCTGTACTCGTACGCATTGCGTCCGCGAGACGGCGTCATCGTGATGACAGTGCCGAGGACGTGCGCACCCACACTCTGTAGGTTTCCGACCGCGCGCGCCAGTTGATCGCGCTTCGTGGAGCCGTGTCGGGCGATCACCAGAGCGCCGTCCGACATCGCGGCCAAAACCGCAGCATCCGTGACGGGGAGCAACGGCGAGGCGTCGATGATGACGTAGTCGTAGCGCGCCCGCAGTTCCTCGAGAACATGTTTGGCCGTGTCCGTACCGAGTAGTTCGCTCGGGTTCGGGGGGATCGGTCCGGAGGCGAGCACAGTCAGCCCGTCGAACTCGGTCGGCTGAAGCACATCGTCCAGCGTCGCTCGACCGGAGAGCACCGAACTGACGCCGACACTTCCGATCAATCCCAAGTACTTCGATACTCGCGGCTTGCGGAGGTCGCCTTCCATCAGGCACACCGATTTGCCGGCCTCCGCCAAGACGAGAGCGATGTTCACGGCCGTGGTCGTCTTACCCTCGGAGGGAAGCGAACTCGTGACGACGATGACACGCGGTGGATGGTCCACCTCGAGGAACTGAAGGTTGGTGCGCAATTCACGGAAGGCTTCGGCACTCACGGAATTTCCGTCACTGAAAGCGATCGCGTGATTGACCTCGACCTCCTTGTCGAACGGGATCGTGCCCACCATCGCCGAACCCGCAATCTCTTCCACCGTTCGTCGATCCTTCACCGTGTTGTCGAGCCGATCACGAATCAACGCAAGCGCGATTCCCGACACCAGCCCCGCCACGGCTCCCAGAGCGAGGTTGCGTGAAGTCTTAGGTGACACGGGAACAGTCGGCTCTTGGGCCTGCTGCTCGACGACCACACGCGCAGGCGGCGTTCCGCCGTTCTCAGGCGTCTCCAGTTCCTTTGCCAGTGAGACGAATTCGGACGACAGAGTATCTGCAATCTCCCGCGCGAGTTCCGGTGAAGGATCCTTGACTCCGAGGTCGATCAGCACAGTGTCGGGCGCCGACGTCGCAGTGACCTTGGACGCCAACTCGTCAGCCGACATCCCGCCGACCACTCTCGGCCCCAGTGCGTCGATCGTCCGCTGCGCGAGAGTTCGGCCGGTCAGGAGTTTTGTATAGGACAGAACACGCTGCTGTGACAGCTGGCTACCTTGAAGCGCCTCGTTGACCGAAGTACCCGCCGACGTCGAAACGAAAAGCCTCGTCGAGGCCTGGTAGATCGGTGTCGACAGAAGGGACGCACCAAGAGCTCCCAGGATTCCGAGTACAGTTACAGCAGCAACTATTCGCCATCTGGCTTGCAATATCTTCAGGTAGTCGACAATTTCCATCTTGATGTCTCCTTCGGCTCACGCATGTCCACTGCGGGTCTGAGCGGTTCTTGCCGGTCAGACCGCGAGGGCGAACCGGGCTTTCTCAACTTCGATATCGATCAACTGCAGCAGGCACGATGCCTGGTACTCACGGACGTCCCAATCCGCGGTAAGTCCAACCAGCGCCTCGCCAGTCGTCGGGGGAAAGGCAATTGCGCCCGTCGACGATCACCTTCTTGCGAACCACCGAATCAAGATCGGACGGCTGCAACTTCAAGAATTGGGGCCACTCGGTCAACACCAGGACGACATCAGCACCTTCGCAGGCCTCCAACGCATTTGCCGAATAGGTCAACGTCGGGAACAGCGCACGCGAATTGTCCATGGCCTTCGGGTCGTACACGTTCACCGCAGCACCTTGGAGCTGAATCTGGCCCGCGACATTGAGCGCCGGCGAGTCACGAACGTCGTCCGAGTCCGGCTTGAACGCGGCACCCAGAATTGCAACTCTCGCGCCGAGCAGCGATCCGCATGCCTCCCGTGCCAATTCGACCATGCGTGTACGTCTGCGCATGTTGATGTTGTCGACTTCGCGAAGAAACGTCAGTGCTTGGTCGGCACCTAGTTCACCGGCGCGAGCCATGAATGCACGGATGTCCTTCGGTAAGCAGCCTCCCCCGAAACCAATTCCCGCGTTGAGAAATCGACGTCCGATCCGAACGTCGTATCCGATCGCGTCGGCGAGCACTGTGACGTCGGCACCAGCAGCCTCGCACACTTCGGAAATGGCGTTGATGAACGAGATCTTCGTGGCCAGGAATGCGTTCGCTGATGCTTTGACCAACTCCGCCGTAGCCAGGTCCGTGACGAGAAAGGGAATCCCCTCATCGACAAGGTCTGCATACACTTCGCGCGCAACAGATTCCGCGCGTCCGTGTCGATTGCGGTCGACCCCGAGCACCAGACGATCGGGATGCAATGTGTCCTGGACGGCAAATCCCTCACGGAGGAACTCGGGATTCCACGCCACTTCGACGGCGTCGCCGCTCGGTGCCAGCTCCCGCGCGCGCTTACCGAGCCGTTCCGCGGTGCCCACCGGTACCGTGGACTTCCCGAAGATGACCGAGGGCTTGGTGAGTAGCGGTGCCAGAGTCTCGATCACGGCATCCACGTAGATCATGTCCGCAGCGAACTCGCCCTTTTTCTGCGGTGTACCGACCCCGAGGAAGAACACGTCCGCAAATTCAGCGGCTTCCTCGTAAGACGACGTGAACTTCAGTCTTCCTCGATCGATATTTCTTCGTAGAACCTCACGCAAACCTGGCTCGTAGAAAGGAACTTCCCCTGCTGCCAGTTTCTCCAGCTTTGCCGCGTCGACATCCACTCCGAGGACCTCGTGACCGAGTTCGGCCATACAGGCCGCGTGTGTCGCGCCCAGGTATCCCGTGCCGAAAACTGCTATGCGAGTGCTCATGGTGCTCGATCTACTTTCTCGAGAGTGTGTGAAGTGTTGATGGGATGGGAAATTCACGTACGTAGGGCACCGATGTTGTCGCGGTACCACGAGACCGTCGACGCGATCCCTTCGCACAATCCGATGGTCGGCCGCCATCCAATCTCTCGCATCATGCTCACGTCCAGAAGTTTCTGCATCGTTCCGTCAGGCTTCGAGGTGTCCCATCGCGTCTCGCCGGTGTATCCGACCTCGTCGGCAACCATCGAAGCGATCTCACGAATTGTGTGATCCTCGCCGGTTCCGACATTGACATGCGATGCACCGTCGTAGTTGTCGAGCAGATGCAGACACACCGACGCCAGATCGTCGACATGCAGAAATTCACGGCGAGGATTGCCACTCCCCCAGTTGACAACCAACGGCACTGCGGACGACTGCGCCTCGTCGTAACGCCGAACGAGGGCGGGCAGTACATGCGATCCGCGCGGCGAGAAATTGTCGCCCGGGCCGTACAGGTTGGTGGGCATCGCCGAGATCCAGGATCGACCATGCTGTCGTCTGGCAGCTTGGACATGGAGTATTCCCGCAATCTTTGCAATTGCATAGGCATCGTTGGTCGGCTCGAGATGCCCGGTGAGCAGGTACTCCTCCTTGATCGGCTGCGGCGCCAATTTCGGGTAAATGCACGATGATCCGAGGAACAGGAGACGCTCGACGCCGTGTGCAAGCGCAGCGTCGAGCACGTTCACCTGGATCCGAAGATTCTCCGACAGGAAGTCGACGAGGAACGCGCTGTTCGCCGCAATTCCACCAACTTTTGCTGCTGCGAGGATCACATTGGTCGGCTTTTCGCGGGCAAAGAAATCGAAGACAGCGTCCCGGTCACGCAAATCGAGTTCGGCGGACGACTTTCCGAGAAGGTTCGTGAAGCCTTCGGATTCCAGGTGCCGCCACACCGAGGAGCCGACCAATCCTCGATGTCCGGCTACGTAGAACGGTGCGCCTCGATCGAGCGCTCGCGCTGCGAACGAATCACTCATCGCGTCGCCAACCAGTCGGGAAGTGCCGGAGTGTCGATCCACGGGCGCCCCTCATGTTCGAGCGCTTCGATGTCTGCGTCGACCATGATCCGGGCCAGTTCGGGGGTGTGCACTCCGGCCTTCCACCCGAGTTTGCGCTCGGCATGACTCGGATCCCCGATCAAGGCGTCGACCTCAGTCGGACGAAGGTACCGCTCGTCGAATCGCACGTGATCTTCCCAGTTCAGACCCGCATGTTCGAAAGCGACTGTCAGGAAGTCGCGCACCGAATAGTTGCCACCGGTGGCGAGCACAAAATCCTCAGGCTCGTCGACCTGCAACATGCGCCACATACCCTCGACATACTCCGGCGCATATCCCCAATCACGAATCGCGTCGAGATTACCCATGTACAGATGATCCTCGATCCCTGCCTTGATACGCGCCACCGCACGCGTGATCTTGCGCGTCACGAACGTCTCACCGCGCCTGGGAGACTCGTGATTGAACAGAATTCCGTTCACCGCGAAGATCCCGTACGCCTCACGGTAGTTCTTCGTAATCCAGTACGAGTACACCTTCGCCGCACCGTAGGGAGAGCGTGGATAAAACGGCGTCTCCTCGTTCTGCGGCGGTGGCGTCGCACCGAACATCTCAGAACTCGACGCCTGGTAGAACCGGCAGTCGAGCCCCGCCATCCGAACCGCCTCCAGAAGACGGATCGACCCCACACCCGTCGTGTTCCCCGTGTGTTCGGGTTCGTCGAAGCTGACCCGGACGTGAGACTGCGCAGCAAGGTTGTACACCTCGTCCGGCTTGATCTGCGCGAGCAGCGTCACCAGGCGCGCTCCGTCACTGAGGTCACCGTAGTGAAGGAAAAGCCGCGCATCCACATGGTGGGGGTCCACATAAATGTGGTTGATCCTCGAAGTGTTGAACGTCGACGATCTACGGATCAGTCCGTGAACCTCGTAGCCTTTGGAGAGCAGCAACTCGGCGAGGTACGAGCCGTCCTGCCCCGTGATTCCGGTAATCAGTGCGCGTTTCATCCTGCGTTCCTTCCGTTGCGGGACAGCCCGCCTGATAGTTGCGAAACCACGGTTGTGGTCCGTATTCCTCCGAATCGACCGGCAGTCTTGATCTCGCTCATGCGTGTCCTCTCGAACGGCCGAGGAACTTTCGAATGTCGCGCGATGCCAACCGGACGAATGTCGAGTTACCGAACAGGTAGCGCCGCCACAGACGTTTGGGTTCCGATGCAAGTCGATACATCCACTCGAATCCCGAATTTCGTACGAAAGACGGTGCCTCAGAAACGGTTCCGGCCAAGAAGTCGAAGGCCGCGCCGACACCGACGGCCACGTAGTCGGTTCGATCCGCTATCGCCTTCGTGACAAAATCCTGCTTCGGCGCTCCCAAGCCGACCCACACGATGTCCGGCGCCGACGGACCGACCTTCGTGATGATGTCATCGACGAACTCCTTGCTGAACGCGGCAAACGGCGGGGCGTAAGTGCCAGCCACCGTGATGCCCGGGTACAACTCTTCCACTCGATCCGTCAAAAGACTCAACGTCTCTTCTGTCGTGCCGACAAAATGGTGACGAAGGCCGTAGCGGCGCCCCTTGTCCAAGGTGGCCTCGAAGAACGATGGACCCCGGACTGGTCGAACACCGACGTGATCGGAAGCGGTGGCGCCGATAAGGCGCATCACCCAACTGACCGGGGTTCCGTCTGCGAAGTTCACACCGGGGCCCTTCAAAATCGCGGAGTAGTCACGATCGTTGTGCGCCGCCGACACGCAGTAGGAATTCGACAACCTCACGGAGACTCCGGTTCCCGCTCCCTCTCGTCTGTCGTTGACTACCCAATCGGTAGCTCCCTCGAGGTTGGTCGCGGCAAACGGAATGCCACCCACCTCGATGACCTCGAACGGACTGCTCATCTGTCTCACCACTTTTCAGCGTTCCTTTGTTGACGTTCATTGCACTGGCCGTAGCTGCGCGACAAGACCGATTTCAACCGAGATCGAGTCCAATCACGCTGCGGTTCAAAGAGAGAAAGCTCTGTCTCGACAACCGATCGAGCGATACGCGAGACGAGAGTCGACGCCGGCGCAACCGGGATCGCCACAGCGTTCCTACCGGCCAGTGTCGGTACACCGCCGAGATCCAAACAGACCACCGGCAGGCCCACGGCCGCTGCTTCGGCCGCCACCCAGCCGCCCGAATCGTGCATGCTCGGGAAGAGCAGAACGGAGGAGGCCCCCATCTCGCCCACCACTTCCGATCTGTCGCGCCACCCGCGAAGCGTGATCTGACCGCGGCGATACGGAAGCGACATCTCAATCCGCCCGCGGGCGGGTCCCTCCCCGACAAAGGTCATGGACCAATCGGTGCCCAGCTGCTCGAGCGCATCCAGAATCAGATCGATTCCTTTGTACTGCAACAGTCTTCCTACGAACAAGAGTCTTCGTTTCGGCCTGGGTACCGTTTGCTTCTCGATTCCGTCGTAGTCCAGGACACAATTGGGTTGGACGACGACGTTGCGTGCCCGCGGTGCGCCACGTCCGCTGTCGGAGTTCATCGCGATGAAAGTGTCGACTCGTCCTGACATGAAGATGTGTGTCAGTGACCGAGCGGCTTTCGTCGAGCAGGTCCGAACTGCCGTGGTTGCCAGATACCGCATACCGATGCGCTTGGCGAGTGGCATCGGCGGGTAGGTGTTGCCCCCGGCAGGCCCCCATACGAGTCGTGCGCCGCCGGCTCCACCGAACAGCACCGGTGGGGGCAGCCAGTCGGACGCGAACGTTGCATGGTGCAGGACGTCGAAGTGTGCCGCTTCACGCCGAACGAACAGTGAAGTGTGCCAGAGCCATCGGAGATATCGACCGTACGATCCGGCCTCTTCCGCGGTCAAAGTCGCTATTCGTACGACACGAACTTCGCAACCGAGCTGTTCACATTCTGCTTCCAATGTGGGAGCCTCACCGGAGCGAGTCACCACCGTGATCGACTCACACAGTTCGGAAGCCGCCGAGAGAAGCGCCCAACCCGCCCCGGATTCACTCCCCTGATTCGGATCGCAGGCGTATGCCGTCATCAACAACCGTGTCATCGCGCTACCTCGAGCCTCTGTGCGCGCGGCATCCGTGAACCGCGGTGGCCGAATTGCTCTGAGAACCAACCGATGTTTCGTGCACCGTTGTCGAGAACCACGCGTTTGATCCGTGGGCTGATCAGGGCAGCGGGGATCAAGGTCGCCGACGCGAGTACGAGCAAAGCGCGTTTGGCAATCTGAACCGTCAGCAGTGGCAGTCCGAGCTGTCCCTGACAGACCGCGAGGATTCGTCCGTTGTTGACGTACCGGGCGAAGAGCCAGGAGTCCCGACGCCGTTCCTCGTCGACGGGTTCGTACGCAAGCGCCTCGTCGCACCACAGCAGCCGGACACCGCCGGCACTCATCCGGAGCGTGAACTCGGTGTCCTCGCCGCCAGGCAGATCCCAGTCGTCACTGAAGTTCAAGCCGTTCAAAGCTTTCAGGTCCAACAACAGATTTCCAGCACCTGCCGACGCAACCGGCGTCCCGGTCGAATGTCGAACGCGAGTGTGCAATGGAAGTTCCGAGGCGGGCAGGCCCACCGGAATCACGGGACCGGCCACAGCACCTGCGTCGAAATCTGCGGCGCAGGTGAGGAGATTCGACAGCCAGTCGAAGTCGACGTACTCGTCGTCGTCGACGAAGATGATGTACCGACGATTTCGTGCACGGGCGAGATCGACCAGCGCACGTCGTGCCGGAGATACCCCGCCGAATCCGAGATACAATCGTTCGATCCCGTCGGCGACATATATCGGCGTCGTGGATTCCGGATCGTTTTCGCCCACCACGATTTCGGCCTCGACGCCGGCGCCCTCGATCGACGCCTTGACACTCTCGACGCACACAGCAAGTGAGGCTTCTCGACGGAACGTCAGAATCGCGACCATGACGCCGCTCAGGTTCTTCATGAGAGATCAACTTTCGGTCGAGAGGTGTGATTCATCGAGACCAGGAGTGCGACGCTCGCGCTGACACATGCCGACAGCGCCAAGGCTCCAGCGACATAGACGGCATCGTCGGACAGTCCGGCCCCGAGAACGATCAGAAGCTGCACCGGCAGCAGCACTGCGCGGAACGTGTTGAGGGTTCCGGTCTTGTCCAGGACGCGGATCGACGTGCCGATGCCCAGAAGAATCCCGTTGAACGCCACCGCCAGCCCGCACATCAGAATGACCGGTATCAAGTTCGGAAAGTGCGTCCCGACCAGATGATCCATCAATCGCACTCCCGAGAGTCGAATCTCGAGCGTGAGACAGATCAGCGAAACGCAGATGATCGAAACCCAGAAGACCTGCAAGCCCACTCGGCGACCGAGTGCCATGCACTCGGCCGGGCTCATCGCTTCGACACCACTGCCGAACTTGCGCATCAGAATTGGCGAGATGCCCGCGAACATCAAGGACAGTGGACCGAGCAGTGTCTGGGCAGTTCTGATCTCACCGATCATCGAGATCGACGCCACCACGGTCAGTATCAAGAACATCGCCTGCTGCGCAGCTGATCCCATCAATATCTCGATCGCAAACGGCACGGATCTGTACCGGTGAGTGCGTGAGTACCTGATTGACGGCACCGGCGGTATCAGACGCATGGTTGCGTGACCGAGAACGAGCGCGACGAAGACACCGACCGTATAGGTCACGAGTGCAAGTGTCAGATTCTCGACCAGGAAAGCTGCTACAAGGACGAACGAGAGTGTCACGATCTGTATCGACGCAGAGATCCAACTCGCACCGTCGTGCATCAGCATCGTGCGTATCACGTCGAACACCACGAAACCAGCTGCAGCCAAGGCGTATACCGTGAGATCCATCGAGTCCGAGCCGGCAATCAGGAACAGAGCCCACACCGATGTCACTGATACCGCCGCCAGCGCGATCGTGGGTGCCAACGCCGGTCCGCGCTCGTCGGTCCTCGCCCCTCGTGACAGCCAGACGTCGACGCCGATCGCTCGCCCCAGTGCCAGTGCCAACAGACCCGCCGATTGAATCACGGCAATCTGTCCTACTTCGATCGGACCGCCGAGTCGTGCCACCGAGGTGAGGACGACAAAAGTGAGGATGCTCGAAAGCGCCTGATCCGCCATGAATGTCACATGTCGAGTGCGATCGTTCACGATCTCACCTCGTTGATGAGCTCACGCATCGACGTCGCTGCCTTGCCCGATGTGAAGCGATTCGAGTAGTGACGATATGCGGATCTACGTATCGCCGATCGGTCGCCCGCTCCGAAGATCCGGTCGAGGGCCTCGCGAATCGACGACTCATCCAAGGAATGGAGAGGCGTTCCGCCAGGTCCGACGATGTCCGCGAGAGCGCCGCTGGTTGCGTAGATGACCGGGGTGCCAACCGACATCGATTCGATCGCAACGCGTCCGAACGGCTCTGCCCATTGAGACGGCACCACGGACGCCGCACTGTCGCGGAGTATCTCGATCACATCTTCGTGTGAAGTGAATCCGGCCAGCGTGACGTTGTCGCGAGCTGCGCTGATGCTGGAGATCTCGGCGTACTGCGGTCCGTCACCGAGCACTGTGAGTGAGGGATTTCCCTCGTCCTGTGGCCAGTTGCGCACCAGGTCCAGGACACCCTTCTCCGGTGTCAGTCGGCTCACGCAGACAACCGAATCAGTGCTCCGAAACGCGGGTTCGTTTTCTTCGAATCCGAAGTTCGGACGAACCACGACGCGATCGGAATCGATCAGTGGCCCCTCGATCAGCCGCGCTGTCATCGCGCTCGTTGCCACGAACCTGTGCTGCTTCCATCCCGAGACGCTCAGCTTGACTGCCGCAGCACTCAAGTAGCAGACAAGGCTCTGAAGTCGGCTGTTGCCGTAGCATCCGTTGCGGACACAGCTCGAGAAGTAGTTCGTGGAACCACATTCGGTGCACGTGCCATCCCCGCGCAACTTGGCTGACGGTGTGGCCAGGCGGTAGTTCCGAACCGCCTGCAGCGTAGGAATTCCGGCTGCTCGCGCAGCCACGAGCAACGAGGCCGAAAACGCAGGCCAGAGATTGTTGACGTAGACGACGTCGGGCCGCTCCGAACGGATAATACGAAACGCGTCGACAAGTACCCGCGGGCTGAATACTGCTGTGACTGCCGCCCACGGTCCCCCGGAGATCTCGGAGTTGTCCGTGGTGCACCGAACCGTCTCGTATCCGATCGATTCGAGGAGCTTGGATTCGTTCGCAAAGCTCTGCTCCTCGCCACCCGGGTTCCGATAGATCGCATGGAACATCAAGGCTTTCGGCTGCGTGGATCCACCGGCGGCCGTTAGGGTCACATCAGGCTTCGAACGCGCTACATCGAACGTCTTGTACATCTCACCGACCTCCTCTTTGCTGCGTAGCGAGGCTGTACACATCGTTCGTGTCGGCACGCCGCGCACTGTGAGAGCGGTGCGTCGAGGGTCCGTACGGTGCCAGGAAGACCCATACGATCAACCACATGGCGCCGAAGAAGAGCGTCGATTCCGTCAAGTCCATCGAGAAGACGAGAACCATGATCGCGACGACGGCGATGTACTCCGTTCTGCTGCGAGCTCGCCCGAGCGCCGTGCGCAGAACCAGGTAAAAGCCGGCCAACAGCAGCAGGAATCCGATCCAACCGATCTGCAGACGAATGTCGAGCATTCCGTTGTGCGCGCTGGTCGCCGGAAAGGACAGCTTGGACCGGATCATCTGTCCAACGGCGCTGTCAGGTGCCCAGACCGAGCCGAAGCCCCAGCCGAGCAGAGGCCGCTGTTCGGCGTAGTAGCCGGATACCGTCCAGAGATGTAGCCGGCCGGTCAACGTGACATCTCGCGAGAGTATCGCTGCGACATCGGGTCCGAGCACCTTCATCGCGCCGGACACCCCGATGTAGAGCCCGATGATTACCGTCGAGGCGAGGTGAGCGTTCGGAGTCCGTCGAAAACACTTCAGAGCAAGCACTGTCGCCAGTGCAATCCCAGCAGCGACGAGACTGGTCTGGCTCCGGGCTTCGAACAACACGATGCCCGCGACAGCAAGCGTCGCCCCCCACGGTATCCGCTTGACGTCGGGAAGCATGAGTATGACAGCAACGAGAACAACTTCGATCGCAGCCATTCGGCCCAAAGTGTTCTTGTGGGTGAAGATTCCGCGATAGGCAACGGCGCGGGTGTCCACGTCGATGCCAGTCGAAGGATCGAGAATCACGACGATCAGAGACAGGACGAGTAGTACCAGCAAGGTGATGGCCACAGTCCGCACTCGCACCGCGAAGGTCAACTCCCGGGCGACGATGATTCCCGTGATCGCCAGGCACACGATGACGATGCCGGCGACTGCGGAGTTCCGGGGTAGCGTCGACCAGTACCAGCTGGTCGCCGGAACGCAGGCCGCGATCAGAAGCGCGAAGACGGGCCAGGTCGCATTCCGTGAGTATCGCCGATCGAGGAAGTAGACCAACGCCAGTGTCGCCGCGAGAACGGCCGAACCGTGTACGAGCAACGATCCGAGAGCTGTCTTCTGCGTGTACGCCTGAAAGGCTCCGCTCGCGCCGATGACCGCGATCACCAATGCCGTTCGCAAGATCAGCGGATCGTGCGGAGCCTCATTTTCGCACGGCACCGGTGCCGCCTTCTGGTCAGTAGGCGCCATCACTTCCCACCACCGCCTTGAGCGTCTTCGCGACGATCATGACGTCACCCATCATCGACCAGTTGTCGACGTAGGAAAGGTCAAGGCGGACAGTGTCTTCCCACGAAAGATCCGAACGTCCACTGACTTGCCACAGGCCGGTGACACCGGGCTTGACCAGCAGTCGGCGACTGACCGCACCGTCGTACATCTCGACCTCGCGCCGAAGCGGTGGCCGCGGTCCGACGACGCTCATCTCTCGCCGAAGGACGTTGACGAACTGGGGCAACTCGTCGATCGAGTACCGACGCATGAAGCGACCGACAGTCGTCACCCGCGGATCGTCTCGCATCTTGAAAAGCACTCCGGCGCCTTCGTTCTCCTTCATCAGCGCCGTGACCTGAGAATCCGCATTCTGGACCATCGAGCGGAACTTGAGCATCGGGAACGGCTGCCCGTCCAACCCCATCCGCTCGGACTTGTAAAGAACCGGCCCCTTGCTCGTGAGCTTGACTGCGATCGCAGCCGCCAGAAGCACCGGACTGATCACGACGAGTACCACGGTTGCGAAGACGATGTCGAAGGTCGTCTTCGTGAACTTCTGTGCGCCGTGATAGCGCGGACGCTCGACATGGATCAGCGGAAATCCAGCGACCGGGCGCATCGACAGCCTCGGTCCGGACACGTCCAGAATCCCCGGTGCGACAACAAGGTCCACATGATCACGCTCGAGTTCCCAGGCCATTTTGCGCAGCCCTTCCGGGCCGAGTCGCTCCGACGCCGTCACCGCCACCGTGTCGGCCCCGACCTGTTCGAGTGCGTCGGCGACGCTGTGCTCGTCCCCGAGCACCGGAATGTCCCGGCCGTTCACTGTGACAACTTCGCCCACGTCTCCGCCGTAGCCAGGTACGCAGACGCCGACGACTCGGTATCCATGGGAATCGTCGCGCTCGAGGTTGCGTGCAAGATCGACAACCGCCCCTCGCACACCGACCACGAGAACTGCAGTTCGAAATTCACCTCGGGCCCGCTCACGAGCAATCACCCGTCGCCAGATCCAACGACTCGCGATCAAGGCGGTCAATCCCATCGGAAACGCAACTGCGAGGTACAGGCGCGCGATCTCCAGGTGAAGGAGAAGGCTGGCGATCGCAATCAGTCCGAACAGGCGGAGCGTTCCGACAGCGATCAATCGGTACTCTTCAGGGCCGCTTCCGATCACCCGAGGAGATCTGGTGCGAAACACTCTCAGTACGGCGAACCAGCCGATGATCAGGGCGAAAGACAGTGCGGTGTAGCTCAAATGGCCGAACGCTTCACCGTCGACGACATCCGCGTCGCTACCGAATCGCCACCATTGAGCCAGAAACACAACTGCCGCAACGATGATCGTGTCGGTGATCGCCAGGCGACGAAGATACGCAGATTGCCATTTCCTGCGTGCGGACACTCCACCAGCCCGCTCCGGCGCTACTCGTCGGTGTTGTTGTGGCCGTTCGTTCGTAGGCGCGGCCATATCGAGAACCGTCATGTGTTCAGATACCTTTCCCCATGCACAGAATTCGGCCTGAAGCTGTTCACCGGCCGAGGTCCATCGGACCGCCGTGCCGAATCCCGATGCTTCGACTGCGAAGCAACTGCTCCGCATCACTGCGTTCAGTGCGAATGGTCGCATTACGTGCGCCTTGTAGTTAGCCCGGCGACTATTGTCAGGCCTCGGCCCAACGGTCGATTGATGCGGCATTGCCGCAGCTCACACCCCATGATTGAAGCAGAGTCCACTAACGACCCAAACACGGGACGATCGGCGATTTCTCCTCGCCCGCTGACGTCGCCAGCCTCGATATTGCCGGGACTCAGGACTTGGCAATTATTCGGCTAGCTGGTCAGTACCAGTGAGGAGTTTGCCACATTCCGGACAACGTGGCAATAGCGCTTTCCGAACTTCTTCCGGACTCCGGCATTGAACTCAGTTACTTACCCTCCAAGCAGGAAGGTGCGAACATTCCCCACTATTACCGGTGCGTACCTATAGTTTTCATTTCCGTGGTCAATTGGACTCCACGTTTGGACGGAAACAAGCACGCAGTTGGTAATCGCTCTGCAAACCATGCTTTGATGCGTTCAGCGTCGCCTCAACCCTGGACGATTGTCCGATACTTCGCCTATGGGTGTCTTACCTACGACGGGCCGACAATGCGCGAACCTGCGATCGGGCGACACCGAGAATTCGGACATGCGAAAGGAGGAGCCTGCTCCCTCAACGACAGTCTGCGAGGTCCTAAAATAGCTGCAGCACAGTTGAATTCGAGAGGTGCGAATTGTATAGCCCCCCCGGCTGCAAAGCGGGGAGACCGCTACTGATGGCCATGGCCAGCGTGTGTGGCCACGTATAGGGTCAACTGACGCTCGACACGCTGGTTGGCACCCAGTAGCGGAGCGTGTCTCTCGAATAATCGACGTTGCGGGACAACTGATCAGCTGGGCGCAGGCTATCGAGAAAACCCCGCACGCTTCAATGGCCTTACGCGAACCCGCGTTCGTTTCGTCGCAAGTCATCAAGACACGACCGAGGCCCACCGGTTGTGTGGCATACGTGAGCACCTCCCGCAGAGCAGTCGACGCTCTCCCTTTCCGGTGTTCCGACGGCCGGACCCCTTCTTACCGTCTCGAGCGATCCGCCAGTTGGTTGCCGGGACAATGTCGGGCCCGGCAACGCCGCCGGCTGCGCGAACAGCTCCTGCACCCTCTGTCCAAATCCATCGCGGGATGCAACCAGATCGATCTACCCAACTACTGCGACGACCGATGAACCTGCATTCCGGCAATGCGCGTCGCAGACTCAGAGGACCCGACTAGAGATTGCGTCCGATTCACCACATAGGGAAGGGCCCCCGAGCATTGCTCGGGGGCCCTGTGAGGCGTCGGGTTTAAAGTACGACCAAGTCAGATGACTGTCGACGTGACCTTTCGTTCGCCAACTGGATTGCTGTCCACGGAACCTCCCACGGCCACGTCAGCGACAACCGGATCGGAATCGTAGTAGTACTTGTATTCGTAGGATCCACGGCCGTTCAGCGGGGTCATCGTGATGACGGTGCCGAGAATCGTCGCACCCACACTGTGGAGATTGCCGACCGCCCTGCTCAGCTGTTCCCTCTTCGTCGAGCCGTGACGCGCAATCACGAGCGCACCGTCCGCCAGAGCTGAAAGAACTGCAGCATCCGTAACAGGAAGCAACGGCGAGGCGTCGATGATGACGTAGTCGAACCTTCTGCGGAGGTCGGCAAAGACTGCATGAGCAGTGTCAGTGCCCAGCAATTCGCTCGGGTTCGGAGGAATCGGACCCGAGGCAAGAACCGTCAGGTCGGCATTGCTCGTAACTTGAAGTACGTCGTCCAGGTCTGCTTGCCCGGCCAGGACCGAACTCAGACCGACGCTTCCGATAAGTCCAAGGTACTTCGAAACGCGAGGCTTACGAAGGTCACCTTCGACGAGACACACCTTCTTGCCTGCCTCGGCCAACACGAGTGCGATGTTGACCGCAGTCGTGGTCTTTCCCTCGGAGGGAAGAGAACTCGTGACGACGATGACACTCGGTGGGCGATCCACGGCCAGGAACTGCAGATTGGTTCGGAGCTCGCGGTACGCCTCGGCACTTGCGGAATTGCCCTCGTGGAAGTTGATCGCTTGATGAACTTCGCGTTCCTTGTCGAACGGAATTGTTCCCACCATCGCCGCGCCGGCGATGTCTTCGACCACCTTGCGCTCTTTGACGGTGTTGTCCAGGCGATCACGCACCACAGCCAACCCGATCCCCAGCAGAAGCCCGATCGCGGCACCGAGCGCCACGTTCCGCGATGTCTTCGGCGACACCGGTTCCGCGGGAGTTTGTGCTCGCTGCTCGACAACGACGCGCGCCGGCGCTGTGCCCCCATTCGCAGGCGTACCCAGATCTTTGACCATGACGACAAACTCGTCCGACAGCGCATTTGCGATTTCACGTGCCAGTTCAGGCGACGCATCTTGCACACTCAAATCGAGAAGTACCGTGTCCGGCGCCGATGTCGCGGTCACCTTGGACGAAATCTCCGCAGCGGAAAGCCCGCCGAGCCGATCGGGCCCGACTGAATCGATCGTTCTTTGTGCCAGTGTCTCGCCGGTAAGGAGCTTGGCGTAGGAAGTGACCAACTGCTGCGAGAGCTGGTTACCTTGGTAAGCCTCGTTCACGGTTGTTCCGGTAGAGGTCGACACGAACAGGCGCGTGGAAGCCTGGTAGACCGGCGTCGCAATCAACGAGGCGCCCAATGCGCCCAAGATCACGACCACAGTGACGACAGCGACTATCTTCCACCGTGCCTGCAAAATCTTCAGGTAGTCCCGTACATCCATCGTCGAATCTCCTTCGGCTCGAACACGTATCACGTCTTCGAGTAGTAATCGACAGCCGCTGTCGAGCCGCTGCACTCAATGCAGGCTGAACGAGGCAGCCAATCTTCTATCGCGCGTCCCTGCGTCCCAGCGCGAGGTATTTGCCGAAACAGCCAGGGGGGAGAAGCCTTCACGGCATCTCACACATCTCACTTCCTGGCCGATACATGATCGGGAAGCGGCGAACACGCGACACTGACAAACCCGCGACACTGACATCGGGTCCACTCGCACATCGCGCAGAGCAGACACAACGTGCAGCCAGGCTGAACTCTACTGCGTCATTGGTCTTTTCACCACCGCAACGGAGCCTCGGAACGCCCTCGGTATCGTCAATCGACCGCGCCGACCGCGAAAGGGTCACATACCATGGCGAGCCGTAGGACCAACGTCCGTCGTCGACCAACTACGTAACTTGCCGCCGGAAGTTGATGCACACCAACCGAACAAGGCAACATGCCCCTCACCATGCGACGCACGATCTGCGATCCCAGCATCTCCCCCGGTCACAGCTCGCTCGCTGACAGACTTTGGTCCCGGGCGCACGGCCACTTCCCCTCGATGCCTACAACAACCCAGCCTCCGTGAAGGTTTCACCGGTTTACGGCCTTCCGAGACCTCGGTAGGTCCACCCTGCGTCGCGCCAGGTGGTCGGTTCCAGGCAGTTACGTCCGTCGATGATGACCTTCTTGCGGACGACAGCTTCGAGGTCCGACGGCAACAGCTTTCGAAACTCGGTCCACTCGGTCAGAACCAAGACGACGTCAGCGCCTGCGCACGCGTCAAGTGCGCTCGAAGTGTAAGTGAGGGTGGGGAACAACGCCTTCGAGTTTCCCATTGCTTTCGGGTCATAGACATTGACGGCAGCGCCTTGCAGCTGAATCTGGCCGGCAACGTTCAGCGCAGGTGAGTCACGCACGTCGTCGGAGTCAGGCTTGAAGGCGGCACCGAGAACCGCAACGTTGGCTCCTAGCAGCGAACCACACGCTTCTCGAGCCAGTTCGACCATCCGAGTGCGGCGACGCATGTTGATATTGTCGACTTCGCGTAGGAAAGTGAGTGCTTGATCTGCTCCCAGCTCACCCGCACGTGCCATGAAAGCACGGATGTCCTTCGGTAGGCAGCCACCACCGAAACCGATTCCGGCGTTGAGGAATCGCCTACCGATTCTCGCGTCGTGGCCGATGGCATCGGCAAGAACGGTCACATCTGCACCCGACGCCTCACAGACCTCCGAGATCGCATTGATGAACGAGATCTTCGTCGCCAGAAATGCATTGGCTGATGCTTTGACCAACTCCGAAGTCGCAAGGTCGGTCACGACAAAGGGAATACCTTCGTTCAAGAGCTGCTCGTACACTTCACGCGCAACCGATTCCGCACGTCCGGGTCGATGGCGGTCGACCCCGAGCACAAGCCGGTCCGGGTGAAGCGTGTCTTTCACCGCGTAGCCTTCCCGGAGAAATTCCGGATTCCACGCCACCTCGACGTCTTGTCCGGCAGGCGCCAGTTCGCGTGCCCGCGCACCCAGTCGCTCTGCTGTGCCCACTGGCACAGTTGATTTCCCGAAAATAACGGTCGGCCTGGTCAAGAGGGGCGCGAGCGTCTCGATCACCGAATCGACAAAACGCATGTCGGCCGCGAACTCCCCCTTCTTCTGCGGCGTGCCGACGCCGAGGAAATGGATGTCGGCGAACTCTGCGGCTTCCTCGTAGGAGGCGGTGAATCGAAGACGTCCCGCGGCTATGTTGCGGCGCAGCACTTCCTCGAGTCCTGGTTCGTAGAAAGGAACCTCCCCAGCTTCGAGCATGGCGAGCTTGTTCGGATCAACATCCACCCCGAGAACCTCGTGGCCCAACTCGGCCATGCACGCAGCATGTGTCGCCCCGAGGTAGCCGGTGCCGAATACCGCAATACGAGAAGTCATAACGATGTCTGCCTGTCGAAGTCGGGATTACGTCGAATAATGCTGTAGTACTTCATGTCCTGATCGAATCGACATTCTGTCGATACCACTCCACGGTCGATGCGATCCCCGCACGAAGGTCAATCCTGGGCTGCCACCCCAAATCTCGAAGCTTCCCGATGTCGAGCAACTTCCGCGGCGTCCCGTCAGGTTTCGAATGATCCCATTCGATCTCGCCGTCGAACCCGATCTCGTCCGCCACGATCGCGGAGATCTCCGCGATACTCTGGTCCTCGCCCGTACCGACATTGACGTGTTCTGCTCCGTCATAGTGGTCGAGCAAGTGAAGGCAGGCATCCGCCATGTCGTCGACGTGGAGAAACTCGCGCCTCGGCGTCCCGCTGCCCCAGTTCACGACTGACGCAACTCCATCACGGCGCGCGTCGTCGAAGCGCCTGATGAGGGCCGGCAGCACATGAGAGCCCTTGGCAGAGAAGTTGTCACCCGGGCCGTAGAGATTGGTCGGCATCGCGGAGATCCACGGACGCCCGAACTGCTTTCGAACGGCCTGTACCTGCAGGATTCCCGCGATCTTTGCGATGGCATATGCATCGTTCGTCGGTTCCAAATGACCGGTCAGAAGATATTCTTCGCGAATCGGTTGAGGAGCGAATTTCGGGTAGATGCACGATGATCCGAGGAACAGCAGGCGATCTACGTCGAATTCGGCCGCCGCGTCCATCACGTTCACCTGGATGCGAAGGTTGTCGGAGATGAAGTCCACCGGCAGTGTGCTGTTCGCCAGGATCCCGCCGACTCTGGCTGCCGCGAGAACCACATTCTTCGGCCTCTCAGCAGCGAAGAATTCGAACACTGCACCGCGGTCGCGAAGATCTAGTTCGGCAGACGTGCGACCGACAAGGCGACTAAAACCGTCGGCTTCCAACCGACGCCAAATCGCTGAACCCACGAGGCCACGATGACCCGCGACGTACACCGCGTCGCTCCGATCGAGGGGCTTCTGCGCGTACGCCCCCGTCATCGAGCGTGCTCCCAATCCACCAGGTTCGGACGGTCGATCCAGGGCTTGCCCTCACACGTCAGAGCCTCGATGTCCGCATCGACCATGATTCGAGCCAGCTCAGGGGTATGCACAGTCGCCTTCCAGCCGAGCTTCTGCTCCGCCTTACCGGCATCTCCGATCAACGCATCTACTTCCGTCGGCCGCAGATAGCGCTCGTCGAAGCGCACGTGATCTTCCCAGTTCAGGCCGGCGTGCTCGAAGGCCACCGTCAGGAAATCCTTGACCGAGTAGTTGCCGCCTGTCGCGAGCACGTAATCGTCCGGTTCGTCGGCCTGCAGCATTCTCCACATTCCCTCCACGTACTCCGGCGCATAGCCCCAGTCGCGGATTGCATCGAGATTGCCCATGTACAAATGGCTTTCCAGACCGGCCTTGATCCGTGCCACCGCTCGCGTGATCTTACGAGTGACGAATGTTTCGCCTCGCCGGGGAGATTCGTGGTTGAACAGAATTCCGTTCACGGCAAAGATCCCGTACGCCTCGCGGTAGTTCTTGGTGATCCAGTACGAGTACACCTTCGCAGCACCGTACGGCGATCGCGGGTAGAAGGGAGTCTGCTCGTCCTGCGGAGGCGGTGTCGCACCGAACATCTCGGAACTGGACGCCTGATAGAACCTGCATTCGAGACCAGCCATCCGGACTGCTTCGAGCAACCTGATCGACCCGATTCCCGTCGTGTCACCGGTGTGTTCCGGCTCGTCGAAACTCACCCGCACATGGGACTGCGCTGCGAGGTTGTAGACCTCGTCCGGGCGTATCTGTGCGAGAAGAGTGACCAAACGCGCCCCGTCGCTGAGATCGCCGTAATGAAGGAACAGTTTTGCATCCGGCGTGTGGGGATCCACATACATGTGATCGATTCGAGCCGTATTGAACGTGGACGATCTACGAATAAGTCCGTGGACCTCGTACCCCTTGCTCAACAACAGCTCGGCCAGGTATGAACCGTCTTGGCCTGTAATTCCGGTAATCAGTGCACGTTTCACTTGAAACTCCGTCCTCGAAGCAGATACTTGTCTGCGAGTAGTCATCGGCCGAATTGTGTTGTGTGGGAATAGCGAACCCACAAACAGAACTGAGAAACCCTCACGGCATTACTGCCCCCTTGATCCGCGATCTCAAGTCCTCCAGTTCCGCGGCAGCGGAATCCATTCCGCGAAAGATACGGATAGATTCGTCGTGCCCGAGATTCAAGCTGCCACCCGTCGCATCGTCCATCCAGGAGGCCTGCGGCGCGAGTACCGGTTCCAGTGAATCCCTCAGCTTCGGTACCGAACTGGTGCCCGACATCACCGGTATCGATCCGCCTCGAGCGCTCAGGATCAAGACATGGAGGCGGTCACTGATGGTTACGGCAGCGCGCTCGTACAGGGCGCGGACAGCGAACTCCTGTTGCCGATGGGTCACGTCATCGTCCCATCCCACGTACGGAATACCCAGCGTTGCAGCAACTTCGCGATTGTGGCTGTCGTCCTCGGCAACTTGGCAGCAGGCCACCAGATTCAAACCGATTGCCTCGACCTGACTCTGGATCGACCGAAGAACCGCGTAGTTCACCGGCCGGTCATGCCGAAGTGAAAGCAAGGCTATTTCTCGGCGCGCGGATTCTCGGCCTGCAGACTTCGCTCCGTCGGATAGGCCGGCCCGGAACGCGAGATCGGGATAGAACCGACTCTTACCTCGCAGGTACTCACACGTCCTTTTGTCACGTGCCGCGTAGACGTCGGCTAGGCCGACGAGGATCTTCTCGGGTACTGCCGCCATTGAGCTTCGCACTTCGATCGACCGTCCCAAAACGAGGACTCGTGTACCGAAC
>JADGMW010000227.1_pt1 | contig 33815 bp, 26 predicted proteins | sample 8641801 | NCBI WGS metagenome assembly JADGMW01 (sample SAMN16272018, study PRJNA661076) | feces metagenome | isolation source: fecal sample from diarrhoea affected cattle A | host: Bos taurus | place: South Africa: Lokaleng Village, Mahikeng | collected 2019-09
GCAGCATCAGCACCAGGCACCATTATCGCAAGGCGGCCTTCACCGGAGGCTTACGGCTCTCTGGCGCCTCTGCTTGAATGACAAAGCCGCCGAATGTCGCGATAACGGGATGCATCCGGCCCAGTCGCCGTCGGGCTGATTTTGGACAGCAGCGCGACTTTCATTCTTTCTTCTCTCGATGCCCATTCGGTCAGCCGTCGTTAGGATAGCGCAGGCACACATTTGCGTTGGAAATGTGCGCCTTCAATTCCGATTGTATATTTGCTGAATGTATTACAAACTTTCCATTCAAGGCGGGGGGAAGATCCTCGCTGGCTCGTTCTGTTTCAGCTGATTGGAAAGACCCCATGGGCAAGGTCGATATCGCGTTCGACACCTACTACACGTATGAAGAGATGACGGAGCATCTCAAGGCGCTGGCGGCGGCTTATCCCAAGCTGGCCAAGTTGAAATCGGTCGCAAAGTCGCATCGCGGGCGCGATGTTTGGCTGATGGAAATTACCAATCCGGACACTGGTCCGGGCCTTGAAAAGCCGGGCTTCTACATCGACGCGCAGATCCATGCCGAGGAGCACGCGACGAGCGCAACGGCGCTTTATGGCATCTGGTATCTGCTGACCAATTATGGGACCGACGAGGAAGTCACCCGGCTTGTCGACAGCCAAGTGTTTTACGTGCTGCCACGGATCAATCCCGATGGTGCCGAACTCTCCCTGCTCGAGCCCTATCACCCCTGGTGCGGCAATGGCCGGTTCCTGCCGGGTGAAGACCGCATCGAGGGACTGATCCCGCAGGACATCAATGGCGATGGCTATATCGTCAATATGCGCGTGCCTGACCCTCTCGGCGAATGGAAGAAGTCGGAGGCCGATCCGCGTCTGATGGTGCAGCGCGAGCCTGGCGAGGAGGGCGGCGAGTATTTCCGCATCTATCCCGAGGGGCTGATCCGCAATTACGATGGCGTGCATGTTCCGATCGAAAAGCAGCAAGACGGGAACATGAACCGCAACTTCCCAACCAACTGGTCGCCGCAGGAATATGGCGCAGGCGAATATCCGTTCTCCGAGCCGGAAGCCATGGCGATGGGCCGGCTGGTGCTGGACCACCCCAATATCTGCGGCATGTGCGCTTATCACACCCATGGCGGCATCATCCTGCGTCCTTCGATGATGAAGTACGACGCCGACATGAGCCCGCGCGATCTGGCGCTCTACAAGGATCTGGGCAATGTCGGCACGCGCCTGACCGGCTACCCGACCATCTCGACCTATGAGGACTTCACCCCCAACAAGTCCATGGCGCGCCACGGCAGCCTCAAGGACTGGGTCTATGAAGAGATGGGCATCATCTGCTTTTCGACCGAACTGTGGGATATCGAAACCGCCGCCGGCGTCGAGAAGAAGGGCTATCTCAATTTCGGCCCGCGCGATGCCGAGACCCAGCAGAAGCTCTTCAACTGGGTTCTGGAAAATGTCGGCGAGCATGGCTTCCGGGACTGGGAGAAGTTCGATCATCCGCAGCTGGGCGAGGTCGAAGTCGGCGGCATGGTCTATATCTGGAGCTACCGCAATCCGCCGGGCAAGTTGCTGGAAGAAATCTGCCACAACAACACGATGTTCAACCTCCGCCATGCCGCTGCGGCGCCGCAGGTGAAGATCGACGCGTTCGAGGTCGAGGCGCTCGGCTCGGACCTCTACAAGGTGTCCGCTGTCGTCGCCAACCACGGCTATCTGCCGACGAACCTCTCGGATGTGGCGATCGAGAACAAGGTCGCCAAGCCGGTGACGATTGCGCTCGAGCTAGACAACGCCGAAGTGATCATCAATTCGCAGAAGCAGGTTCTGGGCAATCTCGCCGGTCGCAACGAACGCAAGGCCGAGTTTTCGAACTGGCTGCCGCAGTGGTCCCCGACCAAGAAGCGCGCGGAGTGGCTGGTCAAGGCCAAGGGCCCCGGCGCCAAGGTCACCGCTGTTTCCGTATCGGAAAAGGGCGGCACCCACCGCATCAGCGAAGTTCTCGCCTGACACTTTTCCAATCAGCCAAAAGAGAGGGCCGGCTCGCACCGGCCCTCTTCATCTCTCCAGCAGCGATCAGGCGAGCAGTCTGGACAGACCGTTTCGCTCGTAGAATTCAGCCATGTTGATGGCCTGACCATTCTGGCTGCTCTCAATGCCGGCAAAGCAGAGGCTTAGGGAGCGAAGGTGGTCGCGGCCGTCGCAGGGCGCAGGCGTCCCATTGCGCACAGCAGCGATGAACTCTGCCAACAGAGCAACGCTGTCGTCATAATAGGGAGCGGCGTCCGGCGTAGCGATATCGATCAGCTCGGGATCGGCGCTATTGGCATAGGCGAGATCGGAATGCAGCTTGCGCTGCACCAGAATACCGTCCGCACAATCGACCCGCCATTCGAAATTGTAGACGTTCCAGCCGCCGGACCACGTGCCGTGATAGTTCACCTCAACACCGCCTTCGAGGCCGAGGAGACAATTCACATTGGCCTCGTGGGCATACATGCTCCAGGGCGGGTTCCATTCGCGGCAGGCAATGGTCTCGACCTCGCGACCATGCACGAAGCGGATGAGATCGAGGTGGTGGATCGTCTGCTCGAGCATCATCGGATGCTCCATGACGAGGGGATAGCGATTTATCCCCGGACGCTTGCCGTTGCGGTTGGTACGATAGTTGAACTGGCCAAAGCCCACCTGCCCCAGCTTTTCACCGGTCAGCCATTGGCGCATGGTCTGGTTGACGGGCAGATAGCGGAAATTGAGGCCGACGCTCATCGGCAGGCCACTGGCATCTGCCATGTCAACGATCGCCGCCGCATCGGCCAGCGTGGTCGCAAGAGGCTTTTCAGCCAGGATTGGCAGGCCGGCATCAAACAGGCGGCGCATCTGCTCAAAATGCCCATCCGGCGGCGTCACGAGAATAACGGCATCAAACTGGGCTGATGCCAACGCGGCCCTAAGATCGGTGAAGGCCGGCGTTTCCGGATTTTCGGCGCTGTAGAGATCAAGCGAGGCCTGGCTCGGGTCGACAATTGCGGCCGTCAGCACATTGTCCGACATCTTGGCCACTTTCCCCCACATGCGCCCGCGGGTGCCTGCCCCCAATTGCAGAATACGAAATGTCACGGTGTCCCCCTTCCAGCGGCATCAACCCGCACTAAGGGACTGCCGCACCGAAGGGAGATTAGTGTCTGATTGTAATACTGTCGACAGGCTCCTCGAGTCTCCTGCCGAATTGTGTCAGACCATTGTGGCAAGCGCGCTTGGCTCCATCTCAAAGTAGATCAGCCAACGCATCGACATGGTCGCCTCCACGCCATTGTCCAACCAGACCTGCAGTGTAACCTCCCGCACGATGCCGAGGGTAACCCTGCGCAAATATTACCGGGGTTTGCGTTTTCGGGTCAGGGCGACGAAGAAAATGCCGCCGACGAGGCCGGTTATGACGCCTATGGGGATGTCTTGGGGCGGGATGATGATGCGGGCGGCGATGTCGGCAAGGACAAGGAAGATGGCGCCGACGAGAGCCGAGAACGGCAGCACGCGGCGGTAGTCGCCACCTACGACCATGCGGACAATGTGCGGAATCATAAGGCCGACGAATGAGATAACGCCTGCGAAGGCGACGGCGGCGCCCGTAAGAAGGGCACAGACGACGAAGACGACCATGCGGAAACGGCGGGCCGGGATGCCGAGCGTGGTGGCGGACTCATCGCCCAAGGTCATCGCATTGAGGTTTCTGGCGTTCGCGAAAAGGTAACACCCGCAGAACAGCAGTGCCAAAAGCGGATATGGCAACTGGCCCCATTGTGAGAGCCCCAGGCCGCCGAGCATCCAGAAGATAACGGTGTGCGCGGCACGGGGATCGCCGAGGAAAATACCGAGGCTGCCGAGTGAGGTGACCACGAAGGAAATGGCGACGCCGGTCAGCACGAGGCGACTGGCATCAGTGGCGTCGGACAGATTGGCGACGAAGACCACGAGCGCGGTGGTCACCAGGGCACCGGCGAAGGCGAAAAGCGGCACGGTGGCAAGACCGAGGAACATGCCGGTGTGCAGCAGCACGACGACCGCGCCGAGAGCGGCGCCGGAGGAAATGCCGAGCAGGTGCGGATCGGCGAGCTGATTGCGGGTGATGGCCTGCAGCGCCGCACCGACGAGCGCCAGGCTCGCGCCGATGGTGGCGCCAAGGATCACCCGCGGCAGACGCACTTCCCAGACGATATTGTCCCGACCAGGCGACCAGGTGACCTCGACGCTGCCGGGGAAGATGTGATGGGCGATCACGCCCCACACCGTCTCGAGGGGGATTGCGACGGCGCCAAGACTGACAGCCGCGACCATGGTCGCGACAAGCAGAACGGCCAGCCCCACCAGAATGAGGGGGAGCTGATGCAGGATGGCGTGCCGGGGACCGGAAACGAGATGGTGATGGGACATGGCAAAACGGACCGGCCCCTAGGGACCGGCCCTACTTTCAGCTTGGATTGAACGCGGTGGCGAGGCGCTTGATAGCCGCGATATTGCGCGGGCCCGGCGTGGCCTCGACATATTCGAGGACGACGAAACGGTCGTTCTGGACGGCAGGAATGTCCTTGAAGGCCGGATTATCCTTCATGAAGGCGATCTTCTGCTCGGCAGTGACTTCGCCGTAATTGACGATCACCACAATGTCCGGATTGCGCTCGATGACGGCTTCCCAGCCGAGTTCGACCCAGCCGGCCTCAACGTCGTCCAAGATATTGGTGCCACCAGCCGCTTCGATCAGCGCGGTGGGCATGGCATAGCGGCCGGCGGTGAAGGGCTTGTTCTCGCCAGAGTCGTAGATGAAGACGCTGGGCTTGTCGCCCGTCGGCAATGTGGTGGCGAACGCGGCCAGCTCCTCGCGATAGGAAGCGACCAAGGCCTCAGCCTTGTCCTCGACGCCAAAGATCCGGCCAAGGTTGAGCAGGTCGACATACATATCGTCGATCGAGGATTTCGGCCGGTCCATGACATGGATGCAGCTTTCGGTCAGCTCATAGACAGCAATGTCAAACGGCGCCAGGGTTTCGGGCGTCACCTCGCCTCCCACCCGCATGCCATAGTTCCAGCCCGCGAAGAAGAAGTCGGCATCGGCGCCGAGCAGGACTTCGCGCGTGGGGTAGTCGGGCGAAAGTTCGGGCAGTTCGGCAACACCAACGCGCAGTGTCTCGTCGAGGGTCTTCCACTCGGACACGCCGGTGTAACCGACCATGCGTTCCGTCAGGCCAAGGGCCAGCATCATTTCGGTGAGGTTGACATCATTGGAGATCGCCCGCGATGGCGGCGCGTCGAAGGTAACTTCCCGGTCGCAACTATTGACGGTGACGGGGTAGGCCAATGCGGTCGCGGCGCCGGCGGCGAGCAGCAGGGGCGCCATAAGGGCGGAAGCAAATTTCATGATGGGGTCTCGGTATTCTCATCAAGATGAAAGGAAAAACGGGGGCGCCCGGTGACCGGATGGGTGTCGATGGCGACGCCAACCGCGAATGTCTGGTTGACCGACTGCGGGGTCAGCGCTTCTGTCGGGGAGCCCAGCTGCACCTGATGCCCATGATCGAGCACGAGGACAGTGTCTGCATGGGCCGACGCCAGCGCCAGATCGTGGAGGGAGACGATGACGGTGATGCCCAGCCGCGACAACAACTCGAGCACTTCGAGCTGATGGCGGATGTCGAGGTGATTGGTCGGCTCATCGAGGATGAGTAGGTCCGGCCCCTGCAGCAGGGCACGGGCGATCATCACCCGCTGTTTTTCGCCGCCGGACAGGGTGGCGAAATCCCGGGATGCGAGGGCGGAAAGGCCCATCAGACTGAGGACATCGCTGATGCGGCGCCAGTCCGGCCGCCCGAAGCGTGTCAGATGCGGGGTCAGACCCAGCTCGACGATTTCGGCCACGGAGAGACCAAAATCCACCGCCGGTTCCTGCAGCACGGTGGCAATGCGCCGCGCATAGTCTTTGGGTGGGACTGACCAGATATCCCTGCCGTCGATCCGGATCTGACCCGAACTTGGGCGATTGTAGCGGTAAAGACAGCGCAGGAGCGATGATTTGCCGGCACCATTGGGGCCGACGACAGCCAGCATGGTTCCGGGCGCAACCTCGAAAGAGATGTCTGAGACAAGATTGCGGTGGCCCTTGGGGCCCCAGCTCAGCTTCTCTACCGCCAAGGTAGCAGGACGCACTGGACGCCGCGCACCGGCAAACTGCTGCAACCGCGCGCTAAAGGCGGGAAGGCTCATCGACTTGCTCCGCAAATGCGGGACGCAATGCGGGCAAAATCAGATCGAGCTTTTTCAAATAGACTGCAAGCGCCATCATCATTCTCCGCGGCACACCCCGGCCGGGTTGAAAGGAATGTCGATGGCAGGTCTCCTGGCTCACGGGTCAACGCGCTTCCGACCTTCCCGACCCCATGGGGTCAGTGGATTATTCGGAAGAACTCGCCGTCTACAGTTGCGGGGGCAGCCACGGTATTGCGTCCTGATGGATACGTCGCACCGTGTTCCCTTTTAATCCCCGTTGGCAGTTGCCGCCGGGGAACCTACGACGCCTTTGGACCTATTGACCCCAGCCCACGACGTCAAGCCCCTCCCCCATATTGTCCCGACCGGCTGCACTTGGTTGGGTCACGGACGCGTGATAATGTCACGCGGGGATATCAGGGAGCTCAAGCATGGATAATCAGACTGCGCTGTTGCGCGAGGCGATTGCACTCTCGAAGTCCGCCGTCGACCATAGAAACGAGCCGTTTGGCGCGGTTCTGGTGAAGGACGGAGAGATCATCCTGCGCGCAGAAAACAGCGTTTTCGGAGGCCGCGACATGACCAACCATGCCGAGATGAACCTCGTGAAGCTGGCCGCGCAGCACTACGACCCTGCGTTTCTGGCCGACTGCACGCTCTATTCCAACACCGAACCCTGCGCCATGTGCGCCGGAGCGATCTACTGGTCCGGAATCGGGCATCTAGTTTTTGCCTGTTCGGAACAGCGGCTGGGTGAAATTTCTGGCATTGGCCTCGCGGTGCCCTCACGCTCTGTGCTGGAAACAGGCGCCCGCAGCGTCACGGTCATTGGTCCGACGGAGCTCGAGGAAGAGGCCGCAGAAGTGCACAAGGCCTTCTGGCCCAAGCATCTGGGCAAGGATTGAGCCTTTGCCCTACTGCACCACGACATAGTGCGAGACATAGCGATCGTTGGCCACGAACGGCTTTTCCGGGTGTTGGGTCAGAGCGAGCAGGACGGGCGGAAGATCGGGCCGCGTATTCTCGAGCACGCGCATGGCCCGCAGCACGTCGCGCTGTCGCGTGGCGGCATAGCGAGTGAGCATGACCACAGCATCGGCAAACTGCATGGCATAGGCGGCGTCCACCACCTCGGTCAGCGGTGGCGTATCGAGGATGATGTAGTCGAAGGTGTCGCGGGCCGCGACCACCAGATTGCGAAAGAGCTCACCTACAAGCAGATGCTCGGTGGGGCCGGCGCCGGGGCGGGTGTTCACCACCGCCGAGATAGCGCTGAGTGGATCGGTCTTGATCGCGGTGGGAAAGCGCTCGGGGGGAAGCTTTCCGGTGAGATATTCGACAAGTCCAGCCGCGGGGGCCGCGTCGAGGTGGATAAAGAGCGATGGCCGGCGCAGATCGGCATCGATGATGAGCACGCGACGACCAGAGAGAGCATAGGTGCGCGCCAGGGCAAGGGCTGTCGTCGTCTTCCCCTCGTCCACCACCGCCGAGGTCACGAGAATGACGCGTCCTCTGCCCCCGCCGCTGCCGGTATAGGGTGACGGCAGGCGCAGATCGAGGCCAAGCCGCAGCCGGCGGAGGCTTTCCGAAAAGCTGGAAAGAGGGGTGCGGACCACGGCATCGGCCATGCTCGACGACGTGCCACTGTCGCGCTGCCACGACGGCGTGATCGCGGGGATTGCGGTGGTAACCTCCCTGCCCGTCAGCAGCGCTAATTGCTCGAGCGTGACGACGCCGCTCATATAGCTTTCGCGGAACAGCGCGGCGCCGACCCCGAGCCCGACGCCGAGGAAGGCGGACACGGAAAGGATGAACGGCAGGCCGCGGGATGAGGGCTGTTGCGGCGGCGTCGCAGCAACGACAAGTCGGCTGTCGGCCTGTTGCAGTTCGGACCGAAGCTGCAGGTCATCGAGCCGGGCCAGCAATTGATCATGCTGGGTCCGAGCGAGTTCGTTGCCGCGTTGCAGGATGTGGAGGCGTTCCTCAACGGCCGGCGGCAAAGACCCGTCGTCCAGCCCGTCCAGTACGACGTCCCGCCGCGAAGCGATCTCCGCGTCGAACGGCAGGAGCTGCGCCTTCAACAGGTCCAATTCCGCGTGCACCGCGGCGAGGAGACGTCCTTCGAGATTGATCAGATCTGTCTCGATCGCCGAAATTTCCGGGCCGACCAGAGGAAGCTGAGCCGAGCGCGCCAGCATTCCTTCGCGTTCGATCACCATGTCGTCTATGGGCTGGGACGCGAGCGCCTGGGAAACAGCAGCGAGATCGCCTTCATCGAGCCCGGTTTGCGCATGGGTGATGCGCCCCCGCAAATCGCGCGCGGCGCTCACCGAGGCAAGATGGGCTTCAACCTCGGCCGACAGCTGGCCGCTCGCCAACGGCATGGCGAAAAGGCGGATATTTTCATCGACAAAGGCATCGACGGCCTCGCGGCGGAGCGCCAGCGCGGCTGAGACTATTGCAAGCTGGGGCGAGAGCGTCTCGATAGCGTCGGCAATGGCCGCCATCTTGGCCTCCCGCTGCAAATCTATATGAGCCGACACCACCGCATTGGCGAGAAGCGCTGCGCCATCCGGGCTATCCGTCGTCGCCGTTGCAGCAATGATGTAGGTTGACCCGCGCCGGTCAAACGTAACGGCGTCTTCAAGCCGCCCCAGCAGATGAAGCGGTCCGAGCGCAGGTGCCGACGGTTCACCCATGCCAATGAACGCGCGGGCATGCTCGGCAATGCCCGGTCGGTCAGGAAAGATGGTGCCGATGTCGATAGCGGCATTGTCGATGATCCGCAGGAAGGTCGGGGCGGAGCGCATGATCTCCACCTCGCTGTCGATGCGAGCATTTTCGGTAGCAAGGGAAAGCGGCCGAGCCGTTTGAGGATCGAGGAGATCATCCTGTCGCGGATCGACCCGCACCAGCGCGGTGGCGGAGTATTGCGTCGGCGAGAGTAGCGCAACCCAGATGCCGACGATAAGGCAGACACCGACGACCAGCGCGATAAGGCGCGCCTGCCTTACAAGAACAGCCAGAAAAGCTCGGAGATCAACTTCATGGTCATCCATGGAGGCCTCAGCAATTCCATTCAATGTTTAGTAAATAACAGCCTCCAGAAAGGAACGCCACTCAATACCATTTGGAGGTGCGCAAATAGAACTCTGGAAAGTGCCCAAACAAAGTGATTAACTTAGTATTAACCACATTGGGGCTGGGCAGAGCATGGGCGCAAGTGCACCCTTCGAGGCGTTGAATGTCACTGTCAGCGAGGCGGGGTCAGCACTCGGGCACGACCACGAAGGCGCCAACTGGAGGCCAAGGCGCCGCCGAACACTTGCGGTGAAACGGGCGATGGACGTCATCGGCGCGGCCTTTGGTCTGGTACTATTCAGCCCCCTGCTGCTGATGGTGGGCGTCTGGATCGTCGTCGTTGACGACAATTCACCAATCTTTCGCCAGGAGCGCGTCGGGCTCGGTGGAAGGCGTTTCGTGATCTACAAGTTTCGAACGGTCTATACGCGCTTTTGCGATCCGACGGGGCGGACGATCTTTGGTCCGGCTGACAACCGCCTACTGCCCTCGGGTCGCTTCCTGCGCAGCTCACGCATCGACGAGTTGCCGCAGCTGCTCAACATCCTGCGCGGAGAAATGTCGCTGGTTGGGCCCCGACCGCATATTGCGGATATGCTGGTCGAAGGGCGGCAGTACGCCAGCCTCGCGCCGGGCTATGACCAGCGCGCCGACATGCTGCCGGGGCTGACGGGCTGGGCGCAGTGCCACGGCCTGCATGGTACGCTGCGGACGACGGACGAGGCGATCGCCCGTCTTGAGCACGACCTCACCTATGTCCGGGATTTCTCGATTCTGCTGGATCTCAAAATTCTGGCGAGGACCGTGTTTCATGTCCTCGCCATTCTCAGATCGTGACTGACACGCAGCCTGTCAGCGGGCGAAGGGCACCTTGGCGGTGAGAACATCGCCGGAATTGTTGAATTCGACCTCGAAATTGACAACGATATTGTTGTTGGACAGCACGATGTTGGAGCCGATGCGGACATCGCTGCCGCCGCGGTCGCGCTGATTTTCGCTGAGGTCGAAGCTGATCGAGTTGCCACGGTTCTGGCCGATGGCCATGCCGGTAAAACCGGCGTTGGAGCTCATGGCAGCCTCATAGCGCCGCGCTGAATCATTATAGGCGATGGTACCGCTAATGGAGAGCGTCGTGTCCACCAAGGTGCAGCGGCCGGTATAGTTGATGCGCTGCTGATTGCCCTTGGCGACGTTGAGGCGGCAGCGGAAAGCTTCCGGCTTGTCGCCTCCGACAAGGGCGCCTTCGCCGCGCCACTGGCCGATATAGGTGCTGAGCAGCGCCAGTTCGGCCTCGCCCGCCTGTGCCGTTGCGCTCAGCGCCTGAGGCGACAGAGCGAGAAGCGTCACCAGAATCATTTTTTTCAATGCGAACTTCAAAGTCGACCTCCCAAGCCGCGCCAAGGGCACTTCGCGCCCTGCAGAATAGTTGCATAACAGCGAATGACTGCCACGCTACCCCCGAATTACAAAATAATCGGTGATTATCCAGTCTGGACGCAGGAAACTGTCTTCATAAGTTTGTCAGACGTGACAGCATGGCACCACTCGACGGGGACGTTGGGAAGACCACAAGCTCAAAGGGATGGGTGAATTGCGGGAAGCTCGATCGCCACTGATTTCGGCGCACGAAGTCGACTACACCCTGGATGTTGCCGGGCGTCCCCTGAACATCTTGCGCAAGGTTTCGCTTGAAGTCGCCCCTTCCGAGGTGGTGGCCATAGTCGGGCCCTCGGGCAGTGGCAAGACATCACTGCTGATGTTGCTGGCCGGCCTCGAGCAGGCTGCTGGCGGCAAGATCACGGTCAACGGCCACGACCTTGGCAAGCTGGGCGAAGACGATCTGGCTCGCTTCCGCCGCAAGACGCTGGGCATTGTGTTCCAGAGCTTCCACCTTATTCCCTCGCTGACGGCGATCGACAATGTCGGGCTGGCGCTTGAGATCGCCCGGCAGGACCTGAGCATGGCCGAGGTGCGTGCGCGCGCGGCCAAGGCGCTAGAGGCCGTGGGCCTCGGCAGCCGGCTCGATCACCGGCCGACCGCACTCTCGGGTGGCGAACAGCAGCGCGTCGGTCTCGCCCGCGCGATCGTTGCCGAACCCAAGCTGCTCCTTGCCGACGAGCCCACGGGCAATCTTGACCAGAAGACCGGCAAGGCCATTGCCGACCTCATGTTCAGCATCACCCGCGACCTCGGCACGGCGCTGGTGATGATCACCCATGATCCCCTGCTCGCAGCGCGGGCGGACCGCATGCTGACCATGAGCCAGGGCGAACTGAGCGAAAACCTGGTGGCCGGCTGATGGGAAACATCTGGCCCAAGCTGCGTATCGGGCTCCTTGATATGCGCGGCGATCTGCGGCGCTTTGTGCTGCTGGTTGTCACCATGGCCGTCGGTACGGCGCTAATCGCCGGCGTGAGCTCAGTGGGCGCGGTCATTGATCGGGCCATGCTGCGCGAGGCTGCGCAATTGATGGGCGGCGACATCGAGCTATCGCGCGCCGACCGCGCGGCCAGCGACGCAGACCGGGTGTTGTTCTCCGGCTATGGCGCGGTTGTCGAGACCGTCGACTCCAATCTGCGGGCGCAGGCGGGCGAGAATGACGCCTTTGTCGACCTCAGCGTTGTCGGCCCGGGCTATCCGCTGCTGGGCCAGATCCGAAGCCCGCAGGTCGCGCCGGGCACCGATATCCAGGCGTTTCTGGCCGAAACCGAAAACGGTCATGGCGCGCTTGTCGCGCCGCTGATGCTCGACCAGCTCGGTATTACTGTCGGCGACAGCTTTGAGCTGGGCGGCACGAGTTTTGAAGTGCGCGGGGCGCTTGACGGTATACCGGACGATCAGGTGCGCGGCTTCCGACTCGGCCTGCCCGCACTCGTCACCATTGATGGTTTCGCCACCGTCTCGGACCGAACCTCTCCCCTCCCCGGCCTCGGCACCTGGTTCCGCTACAAGATTCTGCTCGACGGGCAGTCAGCGGACGATGCCAAGGCGCAGCTGAGTGAAGAGCTTAGCGGCAGCGTCTGGACCATCCGCACATCGCGCGAAGGTCTCGGTGAGATGGTGCGCTACTATGATCTCTTCATGCGCTTCCTGCTCATTGTCGGGCTCGGCTCCCTCTTGATCGGGGGCGTCAGCGTCTGGAGCGGGATGAACGCCTATGTCGGCGAACGCTCTGGGGTCATTGCGGTTTTACGCAGTCTCGGTGCCACCACGGGACGCGTGTTCACCCATTTCTTCGTACAGGTTGCGGCGCTGACCGCCGTCGGTGTCGGCATCGGCATTATCACCGGCGCCTCGATCGCGCTGCTGATCCTGCCGACGATTGGCGATGCCGTTGGCATTGCCCTGGCTCCGACGCTCGACGCGCGCGCCCTTTTGGTTGCGGCCAGCGCGGGCGTGATCATTGCGCTTGCTTTCGCCTATCTGCCGCTCCTGCAGGCCCAGACCATCCGTCCGGCTGAGCTCTTCCGCTCGCAGCGCCAGGCACTGCCGCCGGTGGACTGGCGTGTCGTGCTTCTCTCCTGGCGCGCGCTGCCCCTCGCCGTCGCGGCACTCCTCTTCTTCCTCCTCGCCCTTGCGATGACCGGAGACGCAGGTCTTGTGGCCTTGTTCATCGGCGCAGCGGCGCTGGCAACTATTCTCTTTGAGCTTGTCATCCAGTTGATGCAGTTCGTGTTCAAGCGACTGCCGGACGTACCGTCCCTGACCTTGCGGCGGGCGCTCCGGGCAATCACCGGCTCAAAGAGCGCCACCATGGCGGTGGTTGTATCCATCGGACTGGCACTCAGCATGCTCGTGGTGATCATCGTGCTGCAGAATAATCTGCGGCAGGAGTATCTTGGCGCGTCTGTGTTTGATGCACCGACCCTTGTGGCTTCGGATCTTTTTGATGACGAAGTGGCCGATCTCGAGGCCATGGCAACGGCCGGATCGGGCATGACCAAGCTGGTGGTGACCCCCATGCTGCGGGCGACCCTGAGCGCGGTGAACGGCGTCGATGTCGCGCAGGTCCGCACCGATGGCCCCGAGGCCAGCTTCCTCCTCGGCGGGGAAGTGCCGATCACCTATCGCACTGTTTTGCCGAGCTCCTCGCAAGTGACGCGCGGCGACTGGTGGCCGGCCGATTATGCTGGCCCGGGCCTTGTTTCCCTCCACCAGAGCCTCCGCAACGGGCTGGACGTCGATATTGGCGACACGCTGACGTTCGATGCCTTTGGCGAAAAGTTCGAGGCGCAGGTGTCCAATTTCCGGGACTATTCCTGGCAGGGCGGCACTGATTTTCTCGCCACCTTCTCTCCAGGCGTCCTGGAGAATTATCCCTCGACGCTGTTCGCTGCGGTGACGGCGGCTTCGGGGCGCGAGACCGAGGTGGAGCGCCTTCTGGCGAGCAGCCTGCCCGATATTCGCTTCATTGCCATTGGCGATACGCTCAAGCAGGTGACCGAAGCCCTGTCGCAACTGACTCTTGCCGTGGTGCTGGTGGGCAGTCTTGCCGTGGGCAATGGCCTGCTGGTGCTGATCGGCAGCCTTGCAGCCGGACGGCGGCAGCGCCAGGCGGATGCGGTGATCACCAAGGTACTGGGCGCGACACGCAAACAATTGCTGGGCGGCGATTTTCTGCAGTTCCTGATCCTGTCGCTCGCCGCTGCAATCCCTGCGCTGGGCCTTGGCCTGGGGCTCGGCTGGCTGGCCAGCATGATGCTGCTCAATGTGCAGTTTTCCATTGACGGATCGGCACTTGCCATCGTTCTGGCGGTCGCCGTGCTGATGACGGCGCTGCTTGGATGCGTAACGATCCTGAGGGCTGTATCGGTGCGCCCTGCCCGGCTGTTGCGCGATCTCTAGCCGTTTGCAATCGCTTCGGGGTCCGGGCGCGCGTCCGGACCAGATCACAAGATCGGATTGAACGAAAAAGCGCCGCTTTCGGGCCTCTGCGGGCATCGGTTCTCACGAAGGGTTGAATGCTTCAGACTTCGTGATAGACAATATACCCCCTATCACTCGCAACGAAGCCATCTGTCATGAGCCGCAATTTCCTGGTCGTCGACCCAGAAGAAGACCTCGAAGTGCTCAAGGGACTGGCTTCGCCCATTCGCGTGCGCATTCTGAAACTGCTGCATATCGAGGGCCCGCTTAACGGGAATGACATTGCCGACAAGCTCTCCCTGCCGCAGTCGACTGTCTCGACCAATCTGCAAATTCTCGAAGGCGCAGGGCTGATCCGGACGGAAACGCAGAAGGCGCGCAAGGGCAACCAGAAGATCTGCCACTCGACCTTTGACGAAGTGCTGGTGATGTTCAAGGAAGACATCGCACCGCTTAAGTCGAACGCGATCGAGGTTGCAATGCCGCTGGGGCTTTATACCAGCTGCGAAGTCTCCGCGCCCTGCGGGCTCTGCTCTGCCGACGGGATCATCGGCCTACTGGACGTGCCCAATACTTTCCTCGACCCCGAACGGATGAAGGCGGGCCTCATCTGGTTCACCCAAGGCTATCTCGAATATCAGTTCCCCAATAACGCCAAGCTGGCCCAGAACACCATTGAAGCCATGGAGTTTTCGATGGAGCTGAGCTCGGAAGTGCCGGGCACCTCTGCTGATTGGCCAAGCGACATTACGCTATCGGTCAATGGCACCGAGATCGGCACCTGGACCAGCCCGGGAGATTTTGGCGACAAGCGAGGGGTTTACACGCCGAGCTGGTGGAAGCTGAAGGGCAGCCAGTATGGCAAGCTCAAGAGCTGGCGGGTGACGATGGACGGGACTTATGTCGACGGTCTCAAGATTTCGCCGATCTCGCTGATCGATCTCGACCTTGCCAATCACCACTCGATCCGGTTGCGGATTGCGGTCAAGCCGGATGCTAAACACCCGGGCGGCATCAATATTTTCGGCCGCGGCTTCGGCAATTACGACCAGGACATCATCCTGCGGTTGCAGACCGAGCGCTGACCGCCCGCCAGCGCCGATGGGGCCTTCGGCCGGACTACGACTTTTGTAGGGACCCGACTGCGCCAAAAATCATACAAAAGAGCCTCGGGGCGGCTTGCGCGCGCCCGACTTTCCCATGTACAACCGATTTACTGATACAAATCAGAATATCGGAACGTATGGGAGGGTCCAGTGAAGGCGTCCGTTATCGCAAATAAGGATTTTACGATCTCGCAAATCGATGATCGTGTCTACGGGGCTTTTCTCGAGCATCTGGGCCGCGCCATCTATGAGGGCATCTACGAGCCGGACCATCCGACCGCAGACGCCGATGGCATGCGCGGCGACGTGGCCAAGCTGGTCAAGGACCTTAATGTACCGGTGGTTCGCTACCCCGGGGGTAACTTCGTGTCCGCCTATAACTGGGAAGACGGCATCGGCCCGCGTGAGGAGCGCCCGACCCGCCTGGACCTGGCCTGGCACACGTCGGAAAGCAATGCCGTCGGCATCCACGAATTCGCCGACTGGTGCACCACCGTCGGCACCGAGATGATGCTGGCCGTCAATCTCGGCTCGCGCGGCGTCGATGATGCGCGCAATTTCCTTGAATATGTGAACCATCCGGGCGGCTCCTACTGGAGCGATCTGCGCATCAAGAACGGCCGCAAGGAACCGTGGAACGTCAAGATGTGGTGCCTCGGCAACGAGATGGACGGCCCCTGGCAGGTCGGCCACAAGGACGCCGATGAATATGGCAAGCTCGCCGCCAACACGGCGCGCGCCATGCGCATGTTCGACAAGAACCTCGAGCTGATCGTCTGCGGTTCGTCGCATTCGGAAATGCCGAGCTTCCCGGACTGGGAGCGCATCGTACTGGAGCACACATATGATCACGTCGATCATATCAGCCTGCACATGTACTTCGCCAATCGGGACGACGACACGCCGAACTATCTCGGCCTCAGCCACAAGCTGGACCGGTATATCGAGACCGTTGCCTCGACGATCCGGCAGGTAAAGCACAAGAAGCGCTCCAAGAAGGACGTCTATATCTCCTTCGACGAATGGAACGTCTGGTACCATTCCAACAAGAAGGATCGCGAGATCCTGGATGGTGGCAGCGGCTGGCCGCATGCGCCGGGCCTGCTTGAGGACATCTACAATTTCGAAGACGTGCTGATGGTGGGGCTGATCCTCAACACCTTCATCCGACGCTCGGATGTGGTGAAGATCGCCTGTATCGCCCAGCTGGTGAACGTGATCGCTCCGATCATGACCGAAAAGGGCGGCCCGGCCTGGGCCCAGACCATCTACTACCCCTACTACTTCGCGTCGGTTTACGGCCGCGGCACCGCGCTGCAGCTGGTGACCAATTCGCCGGGCTACGAGACCACCCACGCCAAGGACACCCCGTTCGTCGACGTGTCGGGCGTGCACAATGAAGAAGAGGGCACGCTGACCTTCTTCCTCGTCAACCGGCACACCACCGACAGCCTTGAGACCGAAGTGAGCCTGCAGGGCTTTGGCACGGGGTCGATCATCGACCACCAGGTCATGACCCACCCCGACCTCAAGGCCGCCAACACGGCCAAGAACCAGGACGAGGTCAAGCCGCGCAAGGGTGACGGCGCCAAGATCGGCGGCGATAAACTCAGCGTGACCCTGCCGCCCTACTCCTACCAGATGGTGCGGGTGAAGGTTTAATCTGCACCCTTGGGGGACACCCCCTCCTAGCCTCCCCCTGATAGGGGGAGGGACTGGTTCGGTGGCTCCCCGTGATAGGGGGCGAGACAGTTTCGGCGGCTTACAGGAGCGCGTGCGCAGGCATTCGCATGTGGGCCGAGTTGGTTAGCAGACTGTTAGCATTGAGATCGCGAAACCGCGAAAATGGGGGCGTGCCGGCAACGGCGCGCCCCTACGCATTCTATATCATGCTTTCCGATTTACATCACGATGTGCATTGACAACGAATGCGGTGCCGCTAAGTATTACTTATGGGCGCCGTGAGGTGTCTAGAAGCGAAGTGCGGGAGGCTCTTCGCCATGGGAGGATATAATTAATGGATAGACGCAGTTTTCTCATCGGGTCGACCGCGATCGGCGCCATCCTTGCCGCAGGCAATGGCATGGTCTTCGCCCAAGACGCAGGTTCGGCCCCCGATCTCGCTCAATTTCCGCGCAAGGAAACCCTGATCATCCATAACCCTGAAGGGGTTATCCGTAATCCGGCATGGTTCAACAACTGGGTTATCGGCTCGGGCGCAGGCCTGTCCAACGGCCTGCACCAGCTGACAACCGACACGTTCTGGTTCGTCGATCCCGATGCGGGCATCCCGGGCGCCAGCGAAAACGCCATCTACAACTCGCTCGCCGACGATCTCTGGCAGTATAATGACGACTTCACGGAAATGACCGTGAAGCTCAAGAAGGGCATCTACTGGAGCGACGGCAACGAGTTCACCGCCGACGACGTCGTGTTCACGGTCGAAAAGCACAAGGCGACGCCGGGCCTTGCCCAGAATGGCGCCTATAATGCCCAGGTCGAGAGCGTTGAAGCCGTCGACCCCTACACCGTCCACTTCAAGCTCAAGGGTTCGAACTCCCGCTTCCACACGCTGTTCTCGATCCGTTGGGGCGGCGCCTGGATCATGTCCAAGGCCCAGTTCGAAGGCGTGGATGACATCCTCAGCTTCACCAATGATCCTCCGGTGAGCCTCGGGCCCTATACGCTGCACTCCTATGATCCGAACGGCACCTGGTTCATCTGGCAGCGCCGCGAAGACTGGCAGCGCACCGCCATGGGCATGATCGCAGAGCCCAAGCCCAAGTTCATCATCTATCGCAACAACATCTCGCCCGACGCGCGCCTCATCGAAATGCGCAACGGCAATCTGGACATGGTGCACGATCTGTCGCCGGAAGCGACATTCTCGATCCTGCAGCAGGACCCGCAGATTCAGGGCTGGTTCCCGGGCTTCCCCTATGCCCACCCCGATCCGACCCTCGTCATGGCGATCTTCAACCTCAAGAAGGATCTGTTCACCGACAAACGCGTCCGCTGGGCGCTGGCGCTCATGCTCGATGCACGCGCCATGTCGATGGCTTCCTACCGTGGTGCGGCGACCCTATCGGCAATTTCGGTTCCGCCGACCGGCACCCATCCGCGCGACTATCACGGCCCGCTGCAGGACTTCCTCATCGACTACGAGATCGACACCGGCAGCCGCAAGATCAAGCCATACGATCCGAATGTGGGCCTGCAGATCGCCGACATGGTGCGTGGTCAGTTCCCCGACGCGCCGACCGACGAAGCCGCAATCCGCAACGCTTTCGGCTATGGCTGGTGGCGCCAGGATTCCCAGGCAGCAGAAGAACTGCTGATTTCGGCCGGCTTCACCAAGAATGGCAACCAGTGGATGATGCCCGACGGCCAGCCCTTCCGCTTCAGCGTGATGGTGCCGACCGATGGCGTGGTCAACCGCCTCGGCTCGATCATTGCCCAGCAGTGGGCACAGAACGGCATTGGTGCGGAACTGGAAGCAGCCTCGGATACCTGGGATCGTCAGCGCGTCGGCAATTACGACGTCAACATCTCCTGGGCCGTGGAATCCTGGGGCGGTCACCCCGACCTCAGCTTCTTCCTCGACAGCTATCACTCCGAGTATGTCCGCCCGCTTGGCGAAAGCCAGCCGGACCGCAACTGGATGCGCTGGGAAGATCCGCGGCTTGACGAGATCATCGAGAAGGTTCGCGCCAGCGACTTCAACGATCCCGCCGGCATCGAATACGGTCATGAGTTCGTCAAGCTTCACCTCGAAGAAATGCCGAACATTCCGATCATGGCCTACAACGTGTTCTCGGTGCAGTCTAACCGCTACTGGACCGGTTGGCCGAACGCGGACAACCCGTATGCGAACCCGGTGACGAACTGGTCGAACGGCCGGTACATCTTCACCCAGATCACGCCAGTCGAGAGCTGATCCCTCCCCGCCTGGCGGTCCGGCCTACGGGCCGGGCCGCCGGGTGGTGGCGCCTCTCAAAGCCTGCTCCCGCCACAGTCGCGTGCGGAGCTCACGCTCCTCCTCGGCGGATGCAGGCACAGGTTCGAGCGGGAATTCGCACTCCCCCAAAGCTCAACCTGACCGGTTCATTCTCTCGCCGGACCTCACCGAGAGTGACACGCGCAAGGAGCTCTGATGCAGGGTTATCTGTGGTTCGTGAGCAAGCGTTTACTACAACTGCTTGCCGTTATCTTTTGCGGGATATCCGCAACATTCCTCGTCACCCATCTGTCGCCGATCGATCCGGTGGAACAGGTGCTGGGCCGGCTGTCCGGGCGCTCGAACCTGCCGCCCGAGGCAATCGAGGCGACACGCGTGGCGCTGACCGAAATGTACGGCACCAACGAACCCATCCTGCAGCAATATATCAATTTCTGGCTGCGCCTCGTGCGCGGCGACCTTGGCCCCTCGCTGCTGGCCTTCCCGACCCCGGCCATGGAACTGGTGGGCCGGGCCATGCCCTGGACGCTGGGCCTGCTGACGACCTCGACGCTGATCACCTTCATCGTCGGCAATCTGATGGGCGCGCTCGCCGGCTATAACCCGGACAACAAGTTCCTCAAGGCGTTTGGCCTCATCTCCATGGGCATCCAGCCGGTGCCCTATTATGTGGTGGCCTTCATCCTCCTCATCATCTTCGGATATTTCCTGCCCATCCTGCCGATCAATGGCGGTTTTGCCATGGATGTGCGGCCCGGGTTCAGCTGGCCCTTCATCAGCTCTGTGCTGCAGCACTCGATCCTGCCGGCGACATCGCTGGTGCTGGTCGGCTTCGGCGGCTGGTTTCTGGGCATGCGGGCGCTGGTCAGCAATGTGGTCAATGATGACTATGTGACCTATGCCGAACTGGCCGGCGTCAAGCGCGAGACCATCGTCGGCGGTTACGTCATCCGCAACGCCATGGTGCCGCAGCTTACGGCGCTGGCCATGGCGCTGGGCGGGGTGTTTTCCGGCACCATCATCACCGAGCAGGTGTTCAACTATCCCGGTATCGGCTCGCTTCTCGTCGATGCGGTGAACTGGGGCGACTATTCGCTCGTGCTGGCGGTTTCAACCGTCTCCATTACGGCGGTTGCTGGCGCGATCTTCATCGTGGACCTCATCCATCCGCTTCTCGATCCTCGTGTGCGTGCGGAGTAGGCCATGTTTTCCGTCTTTCGCGACCTTATCCGCTACAATCTCGAATTTGCCATCGGCATGGTGCTGGTCACCATCGTCGTGGTGTTTGCGGCGCTCAGCTTCATTTCGCCGGTCGATCCGACGCTGATCTACATGTCGATGCCCGACCAGCCGCCATCGGCGGAATACTGGTTCGGCACCAATTCGCGCGGGCAGGACCTGTTCTGGCAGCTGTCCGCCGCGTTCCGGAACAGCTTGATCTTCGGCATTACCGTGGCAGTGCTGAGCCGTATCATCTCGATCGCGGTGGGCTTGGCCTCAGGCTATATCGGCGGCTGGGTTGACCGGGTGCTGATGTTCATCAACGATATTTTCGTTGCCGTGCCGATTTTCCCGATCCTCGTGCTGTTCTACTTCGTGCTGCGCAACAATATGGACAGCTTCACCCTGGCGCTGATCATGGCGTGCTTCGGCTGGCCGTTCGACGCGCGTCTCATCCGCTCGGTGGCGGTGGGGCTCAAGCATCGCGAGTTCACCCGGCATGCGGTGTTCTCGGGCATGTCGACGCGAAAAGTGCTGCTCGAGGAGCACCTGCCCTATGTGATGCCGATCGTGTTCGCGACCTTCATGAACAACATGCTGTGGTCGATCGGGCTCGAGGTGACGCTGGCGGTGCTGGGCTTCACCAATCTGAACAACCCGACCATCGGCACGGTGCTCTACTGGGCCAATTCGCACTCGGCCATGGTGGTGGGCGTGTGGTGGTGGATCGTCATTCCGGTGGTTTTGATCGTCATGACGTTCCTGGGACTGTTCCTGCTGGCCGTCAGCATGAACGAATATATCGACCCGCGCAGCCGCCTGCGCCGCATGGGAGCCTAAGCCATGACCCGAGACACATCGAACGACCTGCTGACGGTCGAAGGGCTCAAGGCCTATTACCAGATGAGCTATTTCGGCGTGAACCGCGAAGTGCGGGCCGTCGACGACATCACCATGACCATCAAGCGCAACGAGGTCTATGGCATTGCCGGGGAAAGCTCGTCGGGCAAGACCAGTTTCATCAAGGTGCTGGCGGCGGCGATGCGGCCACCGCTGCGCATTGTTGACGGGTCGGTGAAGTACCAGTTCAAGGACCGCAAGGTCGATATCGCCACGGCCACCGACAAAGAAATCGAAGCCATCCGCTGGAGCCACCTCTCCTACATCATGCAGGGGTCGATGAGCGTGCTCAATCCGGTGCGGCGCATCGGCAAGACGTTCCATGATTTTGCGGCCAAGCCGCTGGGGCTGTCGGGCAAGGCGTTCGAAGACCGGGTGATCGCGCATCTGGCGCGGCTGAAACTGCCGCCGGAAGTGCTAAGGGCCTATCCGCATGAGCTTTCGGGCGGCATGCGGCAGCGCGTGACCATCGGGCTGGCGACAGTGTGCCATCCCGAATTCATCATTGCCGACGAGCCGACGACGGCGCTCGACGTGGTGGTGCAGAAGGAGGTGCTCAACCTCATCCGCGACATCCAGAAAGAAATGGGCGCCTCGGTGATCTTCGTCACCCACGACATGAGCGTGCATGCCAATGTCGCCGACCGCGTGGGCATCATCTATGCCGGGCGGCTGGTCGAGGAAGGGCCGACGCGCGAGATGTTCTTTGCGCCAAAGCATCCCTATACCGCCCATCTCGTGGCAAGCCTGCCGCGCATTGGTGACACGACGCAGCGCCCTGCCCTTGAAGGACGGCCGCCGAACCTTTCCGATCCGCCGGCCGGATGCCGGTTTCATCCGCGCTGCCCGCTGGCCATCGACAAGTGCAAGAAGGAAGTGCCGCCCATGGAAACGGTGGGGCCGGAGCATCGCACCGCCTGCTGGCGCTGGCGCGACGTGGAGCCACTGGTCAAGGCTGCAGCACCGCATGGAGTAATGGCATGACAACGCTTCTCGATGTGCGCGGCGTATCCAAGAGCTTTACGATGGGCGGGCTGTTCGGCCGCAAGATCGTGCCGGCAGTGCAGGATGCAAGTTTTTCGCTGTCTTCGGAAAATCCCGAGATTTTCACCATTATCGGCGAGAGTGGCTCGGGCAAGACGACGCTGGCGCGCATGATCCTGGGGCTCGAGGACGTCACGGAAGGCGAAATCCTGTTCCGCGGGGAAAAGGTCGATCGTCACGCCGGCAAGGACAAGCGGCACGAATTCATGAGCCATGTGCAGCCGGTGTTCCAGAACCCGTTTGAAGCGTTCAATCCGCTGAAAAAGATCGAGCGCTATCTCGAGAGCACGGCGCGGCAGTTTCTCAAGACCACCGACAAGGCTGTCATCGACCGGGCGATGGACGAGGCGCTGCAGAAGGTGGGGCTGAGCCTTGTCGAGGTGCGCGGACGCTTTCCGCATGAGATGAGCGGCGGGCAGCTGCAGCGCGCGGCAATTGCGCGGGCGCTGATCCCCAATCCACCGCTGCTGATTGCCGACGAGCCGGTGTCCATGGTCGACGCCTCGCTGCGCATGAGCATCGTCAATCTGCTCAAAAGCCTGCGCGACGATCTGAAAGTCTCGGTGATCTACATCACCCACGACCTGGCGACGGCCTACTACATTTCCAACCGGCTGATCATCATGCAGCGCGGGCGGATCGTGGAAATGGGTGATGCGCGGACCGTGCTGGACAATCCGGAACATCCGTATTCGCGGCTGCTGAAGGCGTCGGTTCTGTCGACGGATGATGCCGGCGACGGCAAGCTTATTACCGACCCGGAAATGGTGCGGCTGGCGACTGAGCTGGTGGCGCGACCGGGCAAGCTGGTGACGCGGGCGGATGGGCGCGCGGTTCGGGTTTACGAGGCGGCTTGAGACAAGACCCCCACCTAACCTCCCCCTGCCAGGGGGAGGGACGGATCGAGGTTGGGGAGCGGCCGGTGGTTTTACCGACAGAACCCCCTCCTAGCCTCCCCCTTGCTAGAAGGGAGGAATGGATCGGGGCTGCGGTGAGTATGAGGGACCAAAAGAATGAGTGCGCCGGTATATCGGGATCCGATTCAGGATGGGGCGGCGGATCCGACGGTGATCCGTCGGGAAGGCACCAACGAATGGTGGATGTTTTATACCAATCGCCGGGCCAATGCCGGGGGCGACGGGTTTTCGTGGATCCATGGTTCGCCGATCGGGGTCGCGGTTTCGACCGATGACGGAGTGAGCTGGACCTACAAGGGCACGGTGAAGGGGCTCGATGCGCCGGGGGATGACGGGCTCAATACGCATTGGGCGCCGGAGGTGATCTTCGCCGAGGGGCGCTATCACATGTTCCTCAGCTATATCAAAGGGGTGCCGACCCATTGGAAGGTGCCGCGCACCATCACCCATTTCGTCAGCGATGATCTCGAAAACTGGGAGCGGGTGGGACCGCTCAAGCTTTCGAGCTCGAACTGCATCGACGCCTGTGTGTTCCGCTCGCCGGAGGGGATCTGGCGGATGTGGTATAAGGACGAGGGCCAGGGTTCGAGCACCTGGAGCGCCACCAGCCCGAATATGATGGACTGGACGCTGGAAGGCGAAGTGCTGCCGGGATCGCCTGAGGCGCCGCCGCATGAAGGGCCGAACGTCTTCGAAATGGGCGGGTTCTATTGGCTGATTACGGATGAATGGCGGGGCCAGGCGGTCTACCGGTCGGACGATACGCTCAAATGGACGCGGCAGGGGACTATCGCCGGGGAGCCGGGCGAGGACCCGCTGGACCAGAAGTTTGCGCGGCATGCCGACGTGGTGGTCACTGGCGAGAGTGCGGTGATGTATTATTTCACCCATGCCGAATGGGACGAGACCAAGAACCCATCGGCCGGGCCGCCGGATGCGCGCTCGCGTGCCACCGCCGTGCATCAGGCGCGGCTTTGGGTCGAGGACGGCGTGCTCAAATGCGACCGGAATATCCCCTTGGGGCAGCCGGTTCTGGCGGGTGGCTAACTCTCAGTCGGCGTCCAACCGGGACTGGGCTCGCGCTTGAGCGGGCCCATCGTTGTGATGTCATCGCCCCGGCGCATGGAAATGTTCATGCGGAAGGAATTGCCGATGCGCTCGGAGCGTTCGACGAAGAGCGCGGCGATGTCAGGCGGGCAGAGTTCTTCGGCGGTCTCGCGGAAGAGGCGCAGCCAGCGCATGAAATGGGCGTCGTCCAGCTCGGGGATGGCCAGATGCTTGGGCATGGGGCGGCCATTATAGGTGCCGGTGCCGAGCAGCATGGAATTCCAGAATTCGGTGATGAGATCGATGTGCGCCGGCCAGTGGTCGGCCGGAATTTTGCTGTTAAACACCGGGCCGATCAGGGGGTCGTGGCGGGCGCGACCATAAAAGGCTTCAACGACGGCGCGGACCATGGGCTGGTCGAGGCCTTCAGGCGTTTCCCAGCCGATGCGGGTAAGACGCGTGCCTATCGGGGGACGATCGGGGACGCTCATGACGCTGGCTCTTCGGTGATGGTGTAAGTGCAGCGCCGGCCACCGCTGACGATGTGCTCGCTGCGCTCGACCGTGGCACCGGGGCCAATGACCGACCGAAACACGTCAAGCTCGGCGCGGCAAAAACCCTGGCAGGCGGTGGCGGCAGCGCAGATGGGGCAATGGTTTTCGATGAGCAGCAGCGAGCCGTCGGGCTGCTCGGACCACTCGGCCATATAGCCTTCGCGGCTGCGCAGATCAGCCAGCGCGGCGACGCCCGCCTTGAGATCGGTGGCGGTGGAAACCGCCTGCTCATAGGCGCTGCGGGTGTCGGATTCGCGCGCGGAGATGATGGTATCAAGGGCCGCTTCGCCGAGCTGGGCGCGCACAATGTCGAGCAATTGCACGGTCAGCGCCGCATGGGTATCAGGAAAACGCGACTGGGCGGCGGGCGTGAGGCTCCATTGCTGGGTCGGGCGACCGACACCGGCAGAGAGGCTGCGTGCCTCGACAAGCCCCTCCTCGGCGAGCCGCAGCACTTGCTGACGGGCGGCTTCTCCGGTGGTGCCCAACATTTTCCCCAGCGCGGCCGACGACAGGGCGCCATGCATCTTGAGCAGCATGAGAATGCGCTCGGCCGGGCTGCGCGGCGACCAGGACTGGGATTGGGGCAGTGCGTTTTCCAAGATGGACCTTGACTAAATGGCGCTAAGGGTTTTCAAAGTCAGTACTTGGAAATTAGACCGGACTGCGCCGCAAGGCAAGCCGGCGCACTGCGAAAGGTTATTGAGATGAGCTTTACGCTACCCGCCCTGCCCTATTCCGTATCTGCTCTGGCCGACGCCGGGATGAGCCAGGAGACGCTTGAGCTGCACCATGGCAAGCATCACCAGGCCTATGTGACGGCGCTGAACGGCTTTGTCGAAAAATACCCCGAGCTCGCCGGCAAGTCGCTTGAGGAGATCGTGCTGTTCGCCAAGGACAAGGCCGACATGGCCCCGGTGTTCAACAATGCCGGCCAGCACTGGAACCACATCCATTTCTGGAATGCGCTGTCGCCGACCGGTGGCAAGCTGCCGGGCAAGCTCGAAGCCAAGATCGTGGAAGATTTCGGCTCGGTCGACGCCTTCAAGGAAAGCTTCAAGACTGCCGCCACCACCCAGTTCGGGTCGGGCTGGGCCTGGTTGGTGCTGGGCGAGGACGGCAAGCTCAAGACCTCAAAGACCGCCAATGGCTCCAACCCGCTGGCGTCAGGCGAAGGCAAGGCGCTGCTCGGGCTCGACGTGTGGGAACACAGCTATTACGTCGATTTCCGTAATCGTCGCCCCGACTATGTGAGCAACTTCCTCGACAAGCTGGCGAACTATGAGTTTGCCGAAGCCAATCTGGGCTAAGTCGCTCCACCGCGCCCGATCCCCAGGATCGGGCGCCCCGAGCATTGCATTCGGCGGCGCTTCCGGGCGATGCTGGGTGATTGATTTTGACCGTTGATGTCCCGACATGACGGGCATGAGGTCTCGAGTATGACAATGGCTGATTTCGACCTTCCCGACACCATGGCCCTGCGCCCCAGCCGCCGGCCACCGGTGGGAAGGAGCGAGTTCCGCGCCGTGATGGCGGGCATGGCGTCGACCGTCTGCGTGGTTTCGGCCAAGCGTGGCGACGAAATGGTGGGGCGGACCGTGACCTCGGTGCTGTCGCTGTCAGCGACGCCGCCTGCCCTGCTGATCTCCATCGACATCGTCAGCCGGCTTGCCGATCTGATCGCCAAGACCGGTGGGTTCTCGCTGGCGATGCTGGCGACAGAGCAGACAGAGATTGCCGACGCCTTTGCCGGCAAGCTGGAAGCCGAGCACAGATTTGGCCTTGGACGCTGGGGCAAATGGCCCTCGGGCCACCCCAAACTGCTCGACGCGGTGACGACGCTCGAATGCGACGTGATCGGGTCCATGGAAACGGGAACGCATGTGCTGTTTGCCGGCGCCATTGTCGAAGCGGAGACCAGTACCGACCGGATGCCGCTCATCTGGCAGCGGCATGGCTATCATGGGCTGAGCGCCCACGAGGACAAATAAGGCTCTGGCGGCGCGACGGAAAACCGGCCAAGCTGCCAGAGGAATGCCGCAATGATTGTCACACCGGGCAATGGTGCAACCCCTGGCCGCGGGGCCCGTTTCCAGAGTGACCAGGAGGCGAAGGTGCCGCGCTTTTTCTTTCACTACCGTACCGATGATGAGCTGATCCGCGACGAGGCGGGCAGCGAGCATCCGGATCTGGAAGCGGCCGAGCACAATGCTGCCGAGATTGGCAAGGCGATCATGGACAAGCTGGCGGGCGAAGGCGGGGAAACCGGCATGCCGCGCAGTATCGAGATCACCGATGCCGAAGGGCACGAGCTGCTGTATGTGGTGTTCTGGGTGGGCCCCAAGATCGGCGGCGGTCCCGGCACGCCCATAACACCCGCCAGCGTGCACTAGGCGCGGCCCAGCCGAATTTTCGACAGAGACAGACGCTTTCCATGCGGGGCATTAGCCTGTGCACGGAACTGCTTTGCTATGGGCAGGCGAGATCAGGGACTAGAAAAGAGGCCCGGCATGGGCGGTGACCACGAAGCCCAGAATGAGGGCGGCGGCCAGAGCCGCATAGGAAACCATCAGATAGATCTTCGACATCGGGAACCCCGGAGATTGATCTATCGAAAGACTACCAGATCAATCGAGTTTAACAAGAGGTAAACGCGCGGCTGAGGCGGGGTGATGCGAAAAGCTTTGCCTGATTGTGACGATATTATGAAATGGCGTGCTCAAATTAGGCCCGGAAGCACAGGCTTGTCAGGAGGGGAGACAGGACTGTTTGGCCTGCTAAGCTAGGGGACGGAACTGGAGGGGGATAAGCATGGCGGACATGCGGCTGCGGGAATTCGTCGAGGCCGGGAAACGGCTTGCAGGGGAAGACGAGAGCCTTGCGCGCTTTCTCGAGGCAGCACTGCGCGCCACCGACCCCGATGACTTGGCGCGGCAGGAACCGAGCCACTTTCTCGAGGTGTTGCGCCGCAGCCATGAGCGGTTGATCAAAGGGGGCCCAGAGGAGACGCGGATTTTCGCCACGCCTCCGGCCGATCCCGGGGCGCCGCTGGTGCTCGACGTGATTTCTCCCGACATGCCGTTCATCGTCGACAGCGTGCTGGCCGCCCTGCGGGCCATGGGTGGCGCCATCCGGCTGCTCGCCCATCCTGTGGTGCATCTGGGCAGCGACGGGGTGAACGACAATGGCGGGGCTGCGCTGAGCGTTCTGCATATCCACAGCGATCCGGTGGCCGATGCCGAGGCGCTGCGGGGCGAAATCGCCCTTGCGCTGCGCGATGTGGCGCGGGCCGTCAATGACTGGCGCCCCATGCTGGAGGCGGTGCGCGGGGCGATGGGTGGGCTCGGAGGCCTGCGCGCCGATGTGCGCGACGAGTCCCTGCGCTATCTCGAATGGCTGACCGAGCATAATTTTACGTTCCTGGGGGCGTGCGAGTTCCGGCTGGACGGCGAGAGCCTGGTGCCGCGGCCCGAGACGGCGCTGGGGATTTTGCGCGATCCGGAGCTGAAGGTCCTGCGGCTGGAGGACAGCTATGTCGACAGCACGCCGCAGCTGGTGGATTTCCTCAAGACGGCCGAGCCGCTGCTGGTCACCAAGGCCAATGTGCGCAGCCGCGTGCATCGGCGAGTGCACATGGATTATCTCGGGATCAAGCGCTATGGCGCCGACGGGCAAGTGGTCGGGGAATTGCGCGTTGTGGGGCTGTTTACCGCCCAGGCGCTGGCAACACCGCATACCGATGTGCCGCTGATCCGGCGCAAGATTGCCGAGGTGATGCGCAAGTCGGGGCTCGATCCGCGCAGCCATGCGGGGCGGACACTGCTGAGCGCGCTCGACAGCTATCCGCGCGACGAGCTGTTCCAGATCGAAGTGGAGCAGCTGGCAGAATTCGCCGAGGCGATCGCGGCGCTTTATGACCGGCCCAAGGTGCGGGTTCTGCCGCGCATCGACCGGTTTGACAATTTCGTCTCGGTGCTCGTTTTCGTGCCGCGCGACCGCTATGACAGCGCCGTGCGCTCGCGGATCACGCGGACCCTTGCGCAGATCTACGAGGGCCGGGTTTCGGCCTATTACCCGAATTTCCCCGAAGGGGAGCTGGTGCGCCTCCATGTCATCATCGGGCGCATTCACGGCAAGACGCCGAACCCGTCGCGGGCAGAGCTTGAGGCGCGGATCGAGGCGTTGACGCGGGACTTTTCGGATTTGCTGGTGGCCGAGGCGCCGGACCCGGGTGCAATCAGCGATTATCGCGGGGCGTTTTCGCAGGCCTATCAATCGCGAAAAAGCGTTGGCGAGGCGCTGGAGGATATTTCGGTCTTCCAGGGTCTGGGCGAGAGCGGCGGGATCGCCATTCGCCTGCAGCAGCGGGAGGCGTCCGAAGGGGCGCTGGCGATCAAGTTCTACAAGGCCGGCGGGGCCATTGCGCTCAGCGAGCGCGTGCCGATGCTGGAGCACTTTGGGTTCCGGGTAATCGACGAGCGCACCTATACGCTGGTGCCGCGCGACGGGGTGGAGCGGTATCTGCATGACATGGTGCTGGAGCCGGCCAATGGCGCGGCGCTCGATGTGGCGGCGCGGGCCAACGCCATCGAGAGCGGGCTGATGGCGGTGTGGACCGGGGCGGCCGAGAGCGACCAGCTCAATAGTCTCGTCACCCAGGCGGGGCTCAGCTGGACCGACGCGGCGCTGCTGCGGGCGCTGTCGCGCTATCTGCGGCAGGTGGGGACCTCCTATTCGCAGCGCTATATCGCCCAGGTGATGGTGACCCAGGCCGCGTCGGCCCGGGCGTTGGTGGCGCTGTTCAACGCGCTGCACGATCCTGCGGTGACGGATCGGGAGGCGGCGGCGGATGCGGCGCGGGCGGAAATAGCGGCGCAGCTCGAGACGATCTCGTCGCTGGATGAAGACACGATCATAAGGCGGTTCCAGAACCTCATCGAAGCGGTGCTGCGCACCAATGCCTTCCAGCGCGACGAGAGCGGCAATCGCCGGCCGGCGCTGGCGCTGAAGTTCGACAGCGGCAAGGTGGAAGGCATGGCCGCGCCTCGGCCCTATCGCGAGATTTCGGTCTATTCGCCGCGCGTCGAGGGCGTGCATTTGCGCTTTGGCGCGATTGCGCGCGGGGGTCTGCGCTGGTCGGATCGGCCGGAGGATTTCCGCACCGAAGTGCTGGGGCTGGTGAAGGCTCAGCAGGTGAAGAATGCCGTGATTGTTCCAGTGGGTGCCAAGGGCGGGTTCGTGCCCAAGCGACTGGTGCCGGGGATGGCGCGAGAGGCCTTTATGGCCGAGGGGACGGAGAGCTATCGGATCTTCATCGGCTCGCTGCTGGATGTGACCGATAATCTTGTCGACGGTGCCGTGGAGCCGCCCCAAAATGTGGTGCGGCGCGATGGGGATGATCCTTATCTCGTGGTGGCGGCGGACAAGGGCACGGCGAGCTTTTCCGATCTGGCGAATTCGATCGCGCTGGAGCGCGGCTTCTGGCTGGGCGATGCCTTCGCCTCGGGCGGGTCGGCCGGTTATGACCACAAGGGCATGGGGATTACCGCGCGCGGCGGCTGGGAGGCGGTGAAGCGCCATTTCCGCGAGAGGAACCGGGATATCCAGCGCGAGCCCTTTACCGTGGCCGGTGTGGGCGACATGAGCGGGGACGTGTTCGGCAATGGCATGTTGCTCAGCCAGCAGATCCGTTTGCAGGCGGCGTTTGACCACCGCGATATCTTTATTGATCCCGATCCGGACCCGGCCAGCAGCTTTGCCGAGCGGCAGCGGCTCTTCGCCCTGCCCCGTTCGAGCTGGCAGGATTATGAGACCGCGCTGATCTCGAGGGGTGGCGGGGTGTTTTCGCGGAGTTTGAAGTCCATTCCGCTCAGCGCCGAGATGAAGGCGCTGCTGGGATTGGAGGCGGATCACGCGACGCCCGCGGAGGTGATGCGGGCGATATTGATGGCGCCGGTGGACCTTCTCTGGTTCGGCGGGATCGGCACCTATATCCGCGGCACCGACGAGGACAATGCCAGTGTTGGCGACCGCGCCAATGATGCCATCCGCGTCACCGGCGCCGAGGTGCGCGCCAAGGTGGTGGGCGAAGGCGCCAATCTTGGCGTGACGCAGAAGGGGCGCATTGCGTTCGCCCAGAAGGGTGGGCGGATCGACACCGACGCCATCGACAATTCGGCCGGGGTGAATTCCTCGGACCTTGAGGTCAATATCAAGATCGCGCTGGCACCGGTGGTGGCGTCTGGAGCGCTGGATGGTGAGGCGCGGCGAGCATTCCTGGCCCGCATGACCGACGAAGTGGCGGCGCTGTGCCTCCGGAACAATTATCTGCAGACGCTGGCCCTGTCGCTGGCCGAACTTGCAGGAGCTGGCGACTTGCCCAGCCACAGGGCGCTGATCGAGACGTTGGAAGCGCGCGGCCTGCTCGACCGGGCGGTGGAATTCCTTCCCAGCGACGCCACGCTCGATGCGCGGGCAGCGGAGGGCAAGGGGCTGGTGCGGCCCGAACTGGCGGTGATCCTGGCCTATGCCAAGCTGACGCTGTTCGATGATCTCCTCGCCAGCAGCGCCATCGACGAGCCCTATCTGGCCGGGGAGCTCTATCGGTATTTCCCCCAGACGCTGAACGCCACCTATTCCGAGGCGGTGAATGGGCACCGGCTGAAACGCGAGGTGATTGCGACCGTGCTCACCAATGCGATGATCAATCGGGGCGGGCCGGCATTTGTGACCGAACTGACGGCGGCGACGAGCGCCAGCGCCGGCGAAGTGGCGCTGGCCTATGCGGCGGTGCGCGATATCTATGGGCTGACGGCGCTGAATACGGCTGTCGATGCGCTCGATGGCGTGGTGCCGGGCGCGGTGCAGCTGGCGCTTTACGCCCAGATTGCCGCGCTCATGCGGCGAGAAACGCTCTGGTTCCTGCGCAATGGCAATGTCGGCGCGGGGATCGCCGGGCTGGTGGAGCGGCATCAAGCGGGCGTGGCCCAGTTGCGGGCGGCCCGAGAGGCGATGACAGGGCCAGACGTTGCCGAAGCCATCGCGGCACGGGCAAGGGGCATGGTCGGGCACGGGGTCCCCGAGGATCTGGCGCTCCGCATTGCCGAGCTACCGGTGATCGGCAATGGCAGTGACATCGTGCTGGTGGCGGAACGGGCGGGCGTGGCGGTCGAGACCGCGGCCAATGCCTATTTTGGAGTCGCGGGGCTCTTCGACATTTTCGGCATGGCAGAGGCCGGTCGCGGCATGGTGCTGGCAGACCGCTATGAGCGCATGGCGCTCGACCGGGCGCTGGCCAATCTCAACCGGGCACAGCGGGACCTCACGTCGGATGTGCTCGCCGCTGGCGGGCTGGAGACCTGGCGCGGCGCGCATGAGGCAGCGATCGCGCGGACGATGAGCGCGGTGACGGAGCTGACGGAGGGTTCGGCGAGTGTGTCGCGGCTGAGCGTGGCGGCGGGGTTGCTGGCGGATCTGGCGCTGGAGGCGTGAGCGGGGGCTTCGGCGGTAGACTGAAAGATCGGGGTCGTGGCACACCCCACCCCAGCCCTCCCCATCAAGGGGAGGGAGAAACTCAGCGTGTGGGGGGATATCTGGCGCAACTGAATCTCGATTTATGAGCCGTCACCCTCCCCTCACCCGAAAGTCTTTCTTGTGCCAACGGGCGGGTTGGGGAGATTGGGGGGACGCAGAGGAGTTGCCCCTATGACCAAACTTGCCCAGTGGCTCGAGACGCAGACTGATGACCGTGAACTGGCCAGCGTGCTCGTCAGCATGGCCCGATCCGGCGCGGAAATCGCCGAGGTGTTGCGGCAGGCGCCGATTTCCGGGCAGACCGGGCTGGCCGGGGCGACCAATGTGCAGGGCGAGGACCAGAAGGCGCTCGACATCATCTCGAACGACATTGTTCTCAAGCACATAGGCGAGAACACTGCGGTTTCGATTCTGATCTCGGAAGAGCTGGATGAAGCGGTTCAGTTTGAGACTCAAGGGCGGTTCATCGTTGCCACCGATCCGCTGGATGGGTCTTCAAACCTCGACGTAAACGTCACTGTGGGCACGATCTTTTCGGTGCTGCCGGCAGCGGGTGGGATGCTGCAGAAGGGGACCGCGCAGGTTGCTGCGGGTTATGTCGCCTATGGCCCGGCGACGAGCCTGGTGCTGCGGATCAACGGGCCGGTGGCGGTGTTTACGCTCGACGGTGCGGGCGAATGGGTGCTGACGGTTGAAGCGGCCAAGGTGCCGGAAGCCTCGGGCGAATTTGCTATCAATACCGCGCGCGAGCGGTTCTGGGATGCGGCGACGCGCGGCTATGTCAGCGAGAGCGTGGCGGGGGAAACCGGGCCGGCCGGCAAGCGCTACAACATGCGATGGGTGGGCTCGATGGTGGCCGACATCCACCGCATCCTGATGCGCGGCGGGATCTTTATGTATCCGCTCGACAGCGAGACCGTGAGCAAGGGCGGGCGGCTGCGGTTGCTCTATGAGGCGAACCCGATGGCGTGGCTGGTGGAGGGCGCTGGTGGGGCGTCGACCACGGGGACGCAGGGCATTCTGGAGGTGGCGCCGACGGGCATTCATCAGCGCGTGCCGGTGATTTTGGGCTCGGCCGAGGAAGTGCGGCGGGTTGAGGGGTTTTACGCCCGGGGGTAGCACCCCCACCTAACCTCCCCCTGAAAAAGGGGGAGGGACAGATCGCGTTTTGGGCGGGTGTGGTGCAGGGAACGCGCTCCCGTCCTCGTATTTCGGCATCACCCGGCTTGTCCGGGTGATGTCGTTTTTGGGGAGATGGATTGCCGGGACGAGCAACCGTGGACATCACTGTTGGAATGCCGGTTCCTGTCGGG
>JADGMW010000229.1_pt1 | contig 33636 bp, 27 predicted proteins | sample 8641801 | NCBI WGS metagenome assembly JADGMW01 (sample SAMN16272018, study PRJNA661076) | feces metagenome | isolation source: fecal sample from diarrhoea affected cattle A | host: Bos taurus | place: South Africa: Lokaleng Village, Mahikeng | collected 2019-09
GGCGGAACCGCACCACGCACCCCTCAGGAGCACTCATGTCCGTCCCCGTCGGGATCCCCGGTGTCGGCCCGGTCACGGACGACGCCGGCAAGACGCTGCCCGCCGTGCGCGCGTTCAACCCGTTCGACACCGCGGGCCGTGAGCCCTCCGGCCCGCACCGGTCGGACGACGCGCCCCCTGGCCACCGGTCACGCGCGCTGACGGAGCGCCGCGCGGTGCGCACCGTGGCGGGGTCGCTCCTGCCCCTGCTCTTGCTGGCGCTGTGGCAGTGGAGCACCACCAGCGGCGGCGTGCCGGCGCACCTGCTCCCCTCGCCCGCGTCGGTGTGGCAGGCCGCTGTCGACCTGGCCGAGCGCGGGCTGCTCGGCCAGTACGTGGCCATCTCGACGCAGCGTGTGCTCATCGGCTTCGCCGTCGGCGCGCTCCTGGGGCTGGCCGTCGGCGCGCTGGTCGGGCTGTCCCGGGTGAGCGACGTGCTGCTGGCCCCGACGCTCGGCGCCGTGCGCGCGGTCCCCTCGCTCGCGTGGGTGCCGCTGCTGCTGCTGTGGGTCGGCATCAACGAGGACTCCAAGCTCATCCTCATCGCGATCGGCTCGTTCTTCCCCGTCTACACGACCGTCGCGTCGGCGCTGCGGCACGTGGACCCGCACCTCGTCGAGGCCGGCCGGGCCTACGGGCTCACCGGCCCGCGCCTGCTGGCCCGCGTCCAGCTGCCCGCGGTGGTGCCCACTGTCATCTCCGGGCTGCGGCTCGCGCTCGCGCAGTCCTGGCTGTTCCTGGTCGCCGCGGAGCTGCTGAACTCCTCGATGGGCCTCGGGTTCCTGCTGCTCGAGTCCAACCAGAACGGGCGCGTCGACCGGATGATCCTGGCGATCGTGCTGCTCGCCGTGCTCGGCAAGCTCAGCGACTCCCTGATCGGCGTCGCGGAGAAGTCGCTGCTGCGGAGGTGGGCGTGAGCACCGACGTGGACCGCCCGACGATCTCCGCCCTGCAGGTCGAGGACCGCACGTTCCCCGCCCCTGCCGACTTCGCGGCCCAAGCCAACATCGGCCCCGCTGAGCACGCGCGGCTGCTCGCGACGGCAGCCGCCGACCCGGTCGCGTTCTGGGAGGACGCAGCCCGGCGGCTGCACTGGGACACCCCGTGGCACACGACGCACACCTGGTCCCCCGCCGTGCCCGTCCCGGGCGGCGAGCCCGACGAGCTCACGGTGCCGCACGCCCAGTGGTTCGTGGGCGGGCGGCTCAACGCGGCCGTCAACTGCGTGGACCGGCACGTCGACGCGGGGCGCGGCGACAAGGTCGCGCTGCACGTCGAGGGCGAGCGCGGCGACCGCCGCTCGATCACCTACGCCCAGCTCCAGCGCGAGGTCGCGCAGGCCGCCCACGCGCTCACCGCGCTCGGCGTCGGGAAAGGCGACCGGGTGGTCGTCTACCTGCCGGTCATCGCCGAGACGGTGGTCGTGACCTTGGCCATCGCCCGGATCGGCGCGGTGCACTCGCTGGTCTTCGGCGGCTTCTCCGCGGAGGCCGTGCGGTTCCGCGTGCAGGACACCGGCGCCAAGGTGCTGGTCACCAGCGACGGGCAGTTCCGGCGCGGCCAGGCCGTCGAGGTGAAGTCCGCCGCCGACGCCGCCGTGGAAGGGCTCGACCACGTGGAGCACGTGCTCGTGGTGCGCCGCACCGGCCAGGACGTCGCGTGGACGCCGGGCCGGGACGTGTGGTGGCACGACGCCATCGCCGACGTGCCCGACACCCATGAGGCCGAGTCCTTCGACTCCGAGACCCCGCTGTTCATCATCTACACCTCCGGCACCACCGGGAAGCCGAAGGGCCTGGTGCACACCACCGGCGGCTACCTCACGCATGCCGCGTGGGCCCACTGGGCGCACTTCGACGCCAAGCCCGACGACGTGCACTGGTGCACCGCCGACCTGGCCTGGGTCACCGCGCACACCTACGAGATCTACGGCCCGCTGGCCAACGGGCTCACCCAGGTCATCTACGAGGGCACGCCCGACACCCCGCACCGCGAGCGCCACCTCGAGGTCATCGAGCGGTACGGCGTCACCACCTACTACACCGCGCCCACGCTGCTGCGCACGCTCATGACGTGGTTCCCGGACGGGTTGCCGGGCACGTACGACCTGTCGAGCATCCGCCTGCTCGGCACGGTGGGCGAGGCGATCAACCCCGAGGCCTGGGTGTGGTTCCACGAGCAGATCGGCGGCGGCCGGGCGCCGATCGTCGACACCTGGTGGCAGTCCGAGACGGGCGCCGCGATGATCGCGCCGCTGCCCGGCTCGACGACCCTCAAGCCGGGCTCCGCGACCCGCCCGCTGCCGGGCATCTCCGCCAAGGTGGTCGACGATCAGGGCGAGCCGGTGCCCTTCGGCTCGGGCGGCTACCTCGTGGTGGACCGGCCGTGGCCCGGCATGGCCCGCACGGTCTGGGGCGACGACCGCCGCTACCTCGACGCGTACTGGCGGCGGTTCGCCGGCAAGGGCGAGGACGGCCAGGGCTACTTCCTCGCCGGCGACGGGGCGTCGTGGGACGCGGACGGCGATATCTGGCTACTCGGCCGCATCGACGACGTCGTGAACGTCTCCGGGCACCGGCTGTCCACCATCGAGATCGAGTCCGCGCTCGTCGCGCACGCCGCGGTGGGCGAGGCCGGGGTCGCCGGGGTGCGGGACGCGGTGACCGGCCAGGCCGTCGCGGCGTTCGTCATCCCCACCCAGGCGCCCGCGCGCCGTGCGGACGGCTCGCTCGACACCGACGCCTGGCACGCCGCCACGGCCGCCCTGCGCGACGAGCTGCGCTCCCACGTCGGGCGGGCGATCGGCCCCGTGACCAAACCCCGCGAGGTCCTGCTCGTCCCCGACCTGCCCAAGACCCGCTCGGGCAAGATCATGCGACGACTGCTGGCCCAGTTGCACGACGGGGACCCGCTGGGCGACGTGACGTCGCTGCAGAACCCATGGGCCGTCGACGACATCGCCGCGCTGCTCGCCTCGCGCCCCATAGCGAGGCCCTCCGGCAGCGCGTCCAGCGCCGCACCGATTGATCCATCGACCAGCAGGGGGACACGATGAGCACGGACGCACGCAGCACACGCATCACAGGGGCCGAGCCCACCGACCTGAAGTTCGCCTACTGGGTCCCGAACGTGTCAGGCGGCCTGGTCGTCAGCGACATCGAGCAGCGCACCGACTGGGGGTACGCGTACAACCGCGACCTGGCGCGCACCGCCGAGGCGAACGGATTCGAGTACGCCCTGTCGCAGGTGCGCTACGCCGCGAGCTACGGCGCGGCCCAGCAGCACGAGTCCACCAGCTTCTCCCTGGCGCTGCTGCTGGCCACCGAGCGGCTCAAGGTCATCGCGGCGGTGCACCCAGGCCTGTGGCACCCGGGGGTGCTGGCGAAGTTCATCATCACCGCCGACCACCTCTCCGGCGGCCGGGCCGCGGTCAACGTGGTGTCGGGGTGGCTCAAGCAGGAGTTCACCAACTTCGGCGAGCCGTGGCTCGACCACGATGAGCGGTACCGCCGCACCGCCGAGTTCATCCAGGTGCTGCGGGGGTTGTGGACCGAGCAGGACTTCGAGCTGCTGGGCGACTTCTACCGCATCCACGACTTCACGCTGCAGCCCCCGCCCGTCGACGTCCCGGGGCGCCCGCACCCGGAGATCTTCTTCGGCGGCAACTCCACCGCGGCGCGGGCCACCGCGGGGCGGCACGCCGACTGGTACTTCTCGAACGGCAAGGACTACGACGGCTTCACCGAGCAGCACCACGAGGTCTCGGCGCACGCCGCGGCGGCTGGCAGGGACGTGCGGTTCGGGCTGAACGGCTTCATGATCGTGCGCGACTCCGAGAAGGAGGCCCGCGAGGTGCTGCGCGAGATCGTCGCCAAGGCGAACAAGCCAGCCGTCGAGGGGTTCCGTGACGCGGTCGCGCAGGCGGGGAAGGCCACACGCGACGGCAAGGGCATGTGGGCGGACTCGACGTTCGAGGACCTGATCCAGTACAACGACGGTTTCCGCACCCAGCTCATCGGCACGCCGGAGCAGGTCGCGGAGCGCATGGTCGAGTACAAGAAGCGCGGTGTGGACCTCTTCCTGCTGGGCTACCTGCACTTCCAGGAGGAGATCGAGCAGTTCGGCCGTTCCGTGCTGCCGCTCGTCCGTGAGATCGAGGCCGAGGAGGCACGAGTCGCATGACCGACCGACGCTGGGGATTCCGCACGCGGGCCCTGCACGCTGGGGGCATCCCCGACGCCGCGACCGGCGCGCGCGCCGTCCCCATCTACCAGACGACCTCGTTCGTCTTCCAGGACACGGACGACGCCGCGAACCTGTTCGCGCTGCAGAAGTACGGGAACATCTACTCCCGCATCGGGAACCCGACCGTCGCGGCCCTGGAGGAGCGGATCGCCTCCCTCGAGGGAGGCATCGGCGCCGTGGCGACCGCCTCGGGCATGGCCGCGGAGTTCATCACCTTCGCCGCGCTCGTCGGCGCCGGCGACCACGTGGTCGCCTCCGCCCAGCTCTACGGCGGCACCGTCACCCAGCTCGACGTGACGTTGCGCCGCTTCGGCGTCGAGACGACGTTCGTGGCGGGCACCGACCCGGCCGACTACGCCGCGGCCATCCGGCCCGAGACCAAGGTCGTCTACACCGAGGTGGTGGCGAACCCGTCCGGGGAGATCGCCGACCTCGAAGGGCTCGCCGAGGTGGCGCACGCCGCCGGGGTCCCGCTCGTGGTCGACGCCACGCTGTCGACGCCGTACCTGATCCGCCCCATCGAGCACGGCGCGGACATCGTCATCCACTCGGCCACCAAGTTCCTGGGCGGGCACGGCACCACGCTGGGCGGCGTGGTCGTCGAGTCCGGCCGGTTCAACTGGGGCAACGGCAAGTTCCCGCAGATGACCGAGCCCGTCCCGTCCTACGGCGGGGTGAGCTGGTGGGAGAACTTCGGCGAGTACGGGTTCCTCACCAAGCTCCGCAGCGAGCAGCTCCGGGACATCGGCCCGGCGCTCTCCCCGCAGTCGGCGTTCCAGCTGCTGCAGGGCGTGGAGACGCTCCCCCAGCGGCTCGACGCGCACCTGGCCAACGCGCGCGCCGTCGCCGAGTGGCTCGAGGCGGACGACCGTGTCGCGTCGGTCCTGTGGGCAGGCCTGCCGAGCCACCCGCACCACGAACGGGCCGCGCACTACCTGCCCGCGGGGCCCGGAGCGGTCTTCGCCTTCCGGCTGGCGGGCACCGCCGACCGCAGCGGGCGGGACGTGGGGCGCCGGTTCATCGAGTCGTTGCAGCTCGCGAGCCACCTGGCGAACGTCGGCGACTCGCGCACCCTGGTGATCCATCCCGCCTCGACCACGCACCAGCAGCTGAGCGCCGAGCAGCTGCTCACCGCGGGGGTCCCCGAGGACCTCGTGCGGATCAGCGTCGGCCTGGAGGATGTCGAGGACATCCTGTGGGACCTGGACCAGGCCCTGGCCGCCGCCACCGCGCCGGCCGCCGCGAACGACGCCGTGGTGGAGGCAGCCCGATGACCGCCGAGCGCACGTGGATCGGGCCCAGCGCCCCCGAACGGCTCTCGCTGCTGCGCGCGACCCGCTCGGTGGCCATCGTCGGCGCCTCCAGCAACCCGTCCCGCGCGAGCTACTTCGTGGCCACGTACCTGCTCTCGAGCTCGCCGTACGAGGTGTACTTCGTCAACCCGCGCGCCACCGAGATCCTCGGCCGGCCGGTGTACCCGAGCCTGGCGTCGCTGCCCGTCGTGCCCGACCTGGTCGACGTGTTCCGCCGCCACGACGACCTGCCGTCGGTGCTCGAGGAGACCGTGGCGGTCGGGGCGAAGTCCCTGTGGCTGCAGCTGGGCTCGTGGCACGAGGACGTCGCCCGCGAGGGCGAGGCCGCCGGGCTGCGCGTGGTGATGGACCGCTGCATCAAGATCGAGCACGCGCGGTTCCACGGCGGGCTGCACCTCGCGGGGTTCGACACCGGGGTGATCAGCTCGCGCCGCTCGCTGGGCTGAGCCGCGTCGGGAGGTCAGTCGCTCGGCGGGTCGTCGGGGAACCAGACGGCCCGCCGCAGCGCGACGCGCTCGCCGTCCGCGGTCAGCGGCGTCTGCTCGCGCGCGTACTCCGCGAGCGCCCGGACCGGCGAGTGCGGCCGCCCGCTGGCGTTGACCACGCGCCACCACGGCACGTCCCCTCCGGTCCGGGCCAGCACCGCGCCGACCTGGCGGGGGCCGCCCCGCGCCGAGCCGCCCGCCGCCGTGAGGGCGTCGGCCACCGCCTCGGCCACCGTCCCGTACGTCATGACGCGGCCCGGGGGGATCATCGCGACCAGGTCGAGGACCGTCTCGGTGTACTCCTCGTCCATGCGCTCCCCCGCTCCCGATGTCAGGACCGGTCGCGGTGCACCAGCACCAGGGCCCGGTCGTCGCCCTCGCCCGCCCGCACAGCCGTGAGGACCGCCTCGGCGCCGCCGCGCCGCGTGGACAGCACGCGCTCGGCCGCGCCCATCAGCCGGTCGATCCCCATCTCCACATCGTGCCCGGGCACCTCGATGAGCCCGTCCGTGTACAGCATCAGGGTGTCACCCGGCAGCAGGCGGCCGGCGACGGGCACGCAGCGCAGGTCGCTCACGATGCCGAGCGCCGGGGCCCCGATGCTGTCGACGATGTCGAGCCGGCCCGAGCCGGCGTGCAACTGCACTGCGGGCGGGTGGCCCGCGGAGACGATCCAGTACGCGCCGGTGCTGAGATCGACCGACAGGTGGATCGCCGTGGCGAACCCCTCGTCCCAGTCCTGCGCCAGCAGGTAGTCGTTCGCGGCGGGCAGGAACTCCTCGGGTGGCATCGCGCCGAGGAGCCCGCCGAACGCCCCGGACAGCAGGAGCGACCGCACCCCGGCGGCCTGCCCCTTGCCCGAGACGTCGACGACGGCGATCTCGAGCAGCGTGCCGCGCTCCGCCGTGCTGGCCACCACGAAGTCGCCGGAGAACGCCTCCGCGTAGGCCGCCCGCAGCGCGCTGTCGACCCGCCAGGGCGCGGGAAGCCGGGGGATGCGGCCGTGCGCGGCGAGCCGGTCGCGCAGGTCCACGAGCATCAGGCCGCCGGGCGCGCCTTGCAGGCCGAGCCGCTCGCGCTGGAACGCGAACGCCAGCAGGGCCACGATGGAGACGCCCTGGACCAGCATCTCCCCCGGGGTGAACGCCTCGGAACGGGCGATCACCATGCCCACGCACTCCACGGCGATCACGGAGCACAGCACCACCATGCCGTGCAGCCGCAGCAGGAAGGCGCCGAGCAGCTCGATGAGGATGAGCACCGACACCGGCACCCAGTCGCCCGTGGTGACGACCGCCACGGACGCGACCACGGTCAGCAGGACAAGCACCCAGGTCAGCAGCGGTTGCGAGAGCGACCCGCGCCAGAGCCGCGTCCCCGCCGCCAGTGCTCGCGCGCGGGACACCGCTGACCAGTGACTGCCCACGGGGGGAGAGTAACCGGCCAGGCTGCGAGAACGAGGCCCTGACCAGGGAAAACTGGTGGCCTCCCGACGTGAGGCGCGACACTATGGCCTCATGACCCCTGTGCTTCCCGACGGCTATCGCCTGGTCCGCGTCCCCCTGAGCCGCAACGACGAGTTCCGCGAGGTCGACCACCTCTCATTCGGCTACGAGCCGGACCCCGAGACCGTGGCCCAGGTCCCCGACTACATCGAGTGGGATCGCGCCGCGGGGGTCGAGGCGCCCGATGGCAGCCTCGCCGCGGTCCACGCCTCGTTCGCCTTCACGCTCCCGGTGCCCGGCGCCGCGCCCGTGGAGTGCGCGGGGCTGACGTGGGTCGGCACGCGCCCGGACCAGCGCCGTCGCGGGCTGCTCTCGGCGATGATCTCCGACCACTTCGCGCACTGCCAGGAGCGCGGCGAGCCTGTGTCGGCGCTGTACGCGGCGGAGTCCGCGATCTACGGGCGGTTCGGCTTCGGGTCCGCGGCCGACGACCTGCGCGTGACGATCCAGCGCGGGGCGGCGCTGCGTGACGTGCCGGGCTCGGAGGACCTCGTCGTCCGGTTCGCGAAGCTCGACGCCGGGGCGCACGGCGAGCTCGTCGAGCGGGTCCACGCCGCGGCAGGGCAGGGGCGCCCCGGGTGGATCCGTCGCAGCACCGACGCCCTGCGGGCCACCGCACTGGCGGACCCCCCGGCCTGGCGCCAGGGCGGTGAGCCGCTCCGCATTGCCAGCGTGCACGGCGCCGACGGCGAGCCCCGCGCGTACGCGCTGCTGCGCCGCAAGGAGGAGTGGGTCGACAACATCCCCAAGACAAAGGTGATCGTGCGCGAGTCCGCGGCGGTGGACGCGCCGGCAGCGCACCGGCTGTGGTCGTTCCTGCTCGACATGGACCTCACCGCGTCCGTGCAGAGCGGTCCGCTCCCCGTGGACGACCGGATCCGCAGCCTGCTCGTGGACGCCCGTGACACCGCGCCCAAGATCACCGACAACGTGTGGGTGCGCCTGGTCGACCTGCCGGCGGCCCTCGCGGCGCGGCGCTACTCCGGCCCGCTCGACGTGGTGCTCGACGTCGCCGACAGCCGCCTGCCGGCGAACGCCGGCCGCTGGCGCGTGACCACCGGCGAGGTCGGCCCCGACGGCGCCTACGACGTCCAGGTGACCCGCACGCAGGACGACGCCGACCTGGCGCTGGACGTCCGCGAGCTCGGGGCCGCCTACCTGGGCGGGCGGTCGCTGGCCGCCTTCGCCGACGCCGGGTTGGTCCAGGAGCGGCGGCCGGGCGCCCTGCACGCCGCGAGCGCCGCGTTCGCCTGGCCGCTCGCGCCACTGTGCACGTGGATGTTCTGACCGGTCGGCTCTGACCGGGACCGGTCGTCGCCGCCGCGCTCCGCCTGGACTCCCTCGGCCGGGCGGAGCGCGGCGGCGTGCTCGCGCTCAGCCGATCAGCGGGTGTGCGCCTCGACGTAGGCCGTGACCATCTCGATGCGCTGGATGTGCCGCACGTCGCCGCTGAACGGCTCCGCGATGAAGGCGTCGACGATGGCGAGCGCCTCCTCGATGGTGTGCTGCCGGGCGCCGAGCGCCACCACGTTCGCGTCGTTGTGCGCGCGCGCCAGCTGGGCGATCTCCGGCTTCCACGCGAGCGCGGCCCGGATTCCGGGCACCTTGTTGGCGGCGATCTGCTCGCCGTTGCCGGAGCCGCCCAGCACGATGCCGAGGCTCTCCGGCTCGGCGGCGACGGCCTCGCCCGCGGCGAAGCAGAACGGCGGGTAGGCGTCCAGAGCGTCGTACTCGAAGGCCCCATGGTCCACGACGTCGTGGCCTGCGGACCGGAGGTGATCGACGAGGGCGGCCTTGAGCTCGAAGCCGGCGTGGTCTGTGGCAACGTGAATGCGCATGCCCAACATCCTGCCTCAGTCGAGGTGTTCTAGCCTGCACCCATGACCCACAGCGGAATCGACCTCTCAGCCCTGGACCCGGCGGCGCGCCCCCAGGACGACCTGTTCGGCCATGTCAACGGCCGCTGGCTCGCCACGCACGAGATCCCGGCCGACCGGGCGTCGGACGGCGCGTTCCGCGCGCTCCACGACCGCGCCGAGGAGCAGGTGCGCGACATCATCACCGACGCCGCTCAGCAGGCTTCGGACGCGGGCCAGGCCGCCGGCGACGTCCAGGCCAAGATCGGCGCGCTGTACGCGAGCTTCATGGACGAGGACGCGGTGGAGGCGGCTGGCGCCGCGCCGCTGCGGCCCGACCTCGACCTCATCGACCAGGCCGGCGACCGGGCGGCGCTCACCCAGGCGCTCGGCGAGCTCCAGCGCACGGGGGCCGCGGGCGCCGTCGGCTTCTGGGTGGACAACGACGCGAAGGACCCGACGCGGTACGTCGTGTACCTGGCGCAGTCCGGCCTGGGCCTGCCCGACGAGTCGTACTACCGGGACGCGCAGTACGCGAGCGTGCTCACGGCCTACCGCCCGCACGTCGCGCGGATGCTCCTGCTCGGCGGGGTGGCGGCCGACGCCGAGGAGGCCGACGAGCTGGCGGGCCGCGTGGTCTCGCTCGAGGCGCAGCTCGCGCAGGGCCACTGGGACGTGGTCCGCGACCGGGACGCCGAGCTCACCTACAACCCCATGACGCTCGCCCAGCTCGCCGAGTCGGCGCCCGGCTTCGACTGGGCCGCGTGGGCCCGCGCGCTCGGCGCGCCCGAGGGCTCGCTCGACGACCTGGTCATGCAGGAGCCGCCGTTCGCGCAGGCCTTCGCGGCGCTGTGGTCCGAGCTCCCGCTCGAGGACTGGAAGGCCTGGATGGCCTACCACGCGGTCAGCGCACGCGCGCCGTACCTCACCCGCGAGGTCGTGGAGGCGAACTTCGACTTCTACGGCCGCACCCTCACCGGCGCCCAGGAGCTCCGCGACCGCTGGAAGCGGGGTGTGAGCCTCGTGCAGGGCGTGCTCGGCGAGGCCGTGGGCGAGGTGTACGTGGAGCGGCACTTCCCGCCCACGCACAAGGAGCGGATGAACGAGCTCGTGGCGCACCTCGTCGAGGCATACCGCGAGTCGATCACCGGGCTCGACTGGATGGGCGAGGAGACCCGGGCCAAGGCGCTCGCCAAGCTCGACTCCTTCACCCCCAAGATCGGGTACCCGGTGAAGTGGCGCGACTACTCGGCGCTCGAGGTCCGCGCCGATGACCTGGTCGGCAACGTGCGGCGTGCTCACGCGTTCGAGCAGGACCGCGAGCTGCGCAAGATCGGCAAGCCGATCGACCGCGACGAGTGGTTCATGACCCCCCAGACGGTCAACGCCTACTACAACCCGGGCATGAACGAGATCGTCTTCCCCGCCGCGATCCTGCAGCCGCCGTTCTTCGACGCGGACGCCGACGACGCCGTCAACTACGGCGGCATCGGCGCCGTGATCGGGCATGAGATCGGCCACGGCTTCGACGACCAGGGCTCGAAGTACGACGGCGACGGGCGGCTCGAGGACTGGTGGACGGAGGAGGACCGCGCAGAGTTCGACACCCGCACCAAGGCCCTCATCGACCAGTACTCGGCGTACTCCCCCCGGCAGCTCGACGGCTCGCACCACGTCAACGGCGAGCTGACCATCGGGGAGAACATCGGGGACCTGGGCGGGCTGTCGATCGCGCTCAAGGCCTACCGGATCGCCCTCGGCCGCCCGCTCGACGAGGCGCCCGTGATCGACGGCCTCACGGGCGTGCAGCGGGTGCTGCTGAGCTTCGCGCAGGTCTGGCAGGGGAAGAACCGCGACGAGGAGCTCATCCGGCGCCTGGCCACCGACCCGCACTCCCCCGCCGAGTTCCGCACCAACGGCGTGGTGCGCAACGTCGACGAGTTCTACCAGGCGTTCGACGTCCAGCCCGGCGACGACCTGTACCTCGCCCCGGAGGAGCGCGTGCGGATCTGGTGACCGCGCACGCCAGGCGCTCTCGCCCGTGACGTGGCAGGGCCCCCTGCCGGCCTCAGCCGGAGGGGGCCCTGCCGCGCCAGGTCAGGGAAGCTCGACGAACGCCGACCGCGACAGCCGGAAGCCCGCCCCGGACTCCCCCACGCACGTCACGCCATCAGTGGCGCTGGTGCAGGTGTAGCCGCCGACCTTCTCGACGCTGCCGTACTCGAGCTCGGTCCCGTCGCCCGCCGGGGTCCGCTCGGGGACCGCCGCGCACGGAGAGCTGACCCCGGACGCGTCCACCACGAAGACCTGCTCGTCCTCGCCCGTGCACTCCGCCGTCGGCGCGAAGCCCGCGCTGGCGATCGAGCACGTCGCGCCGCCGACCGTCATCTCGCAGGCGATGTTGCCGCTCGGCAAGGTGAAGGAGACCGGGTCCGCCGCGACCTGGTCGACGTCTGGCTCCGCCTGGACCTGGCCGACCGCGCTCGCGGGGACGTCCGCGGGCGACGCCGCGTCGTCCTCCGCCCCTCCGCCAGCGATCGCCATCACGAGCAGCGCGAGGAAGGTCACCACCAGGACCACGTCGACGCCGAGGAAGACCTTCATCCCCGGGCTCAGCCGCATGCCGGTCTCGGCCATTCGATGCACACCTCTCGCCCTCGCCGCGCCGTACGGCGCGCGCGGCGAACAGCATCACACAGCGGAACGGGCGGGACCAGCCGTCGCGACAGCCCCGCCGCCACCCCTCGCCGGGGCGTGGGCTCCTGCCTCAGTCGAACTGCGGCCCTGCGGTGCGGCTGCGCTTGAGCTCGTAGAAGCCCGGGACGCCTGTGATCAACGCGAAGCCGTCGAACAGGCGCCCGGCAGCCTCGCCGCGCGGGATCGGCGTGACGACCGGGCCGAAGAACGCCGTCCCGTCGAACGCCACCACCGGGGTCCCCACCTCGTCGCCCACCAGCGCGATGGCCTGCTCGTGGGACGCCCGCAGGGCCGCGTCCCACTCCTGCGTCCCGGCCGCGTCGGCGAGCTCGGCGGGGAGGCCGACCTCGGCGAGCGACTCGGCGATGATCGCCGCGGTGTCCTTGCGGCCTCCGGGGTGCCGGCGCGAGCCCATCGCGTCGTACAGCGCCTTGACGTGCTTCTCGCCGTGCAGCTCGGCGGCGGCGACGATGACCCGCACCGGGCCCCACGCCTCGTCCAGCATCGTCCGGTAGTCCTCGGGCAGGTCACGGCCCTCGTTGAGCACCGCCAGGCTCATCACGTGCCACTGGACGTCCACGTCCCGGACCTTCTCGACCTCCTCGACCCAGCGCGAGGTCATCCACGCCCAGGGGCACAGCGGGTCGAACCAGAAGTCGATGCGTGGACGGTTCTGCTCGGGAGCCGTGGGGGCGATCGCGGAGGTGCTCGACGGTGACGTCTGCGGCAGCTCGGGCATGGGTGTCTCCTGACTGTGGGGGGAAAACACTGGCTCAACCCCGACCGATCGGCCCGCATTCCGCACGGACGTGCGTGAGCCTCGTCGACGAACTCCCAGCCACCGGCGCAGCCCGCCAGTCCCACAGCCGGTCGGCAGTCTGGGCCCCCGCGGAGGGACGATCCACTCGTGGCATGAGCCATCGGCTGTGGGGCCGTGGAATGATCGGATCCGGCCACGAGCCCGACCCATCCCCGTCGAAGGAGACCCCGCGTGCCTGCTGAGAACCTCACCCGTGACGAGGCCCGCGCGCGCGCGGCCGTCGTGTCCGTCGAGTCGTACGACATCGACCTCGATCTCACGACCGGGCCCGAGACGTTCGCCTCACGCACCGCGATCCGGTTCTCGGCGACGCCGGGCTCGAGCACCTTCGTCGACCTGATCGCCCCCCGCGTCCGGGAGGTCGTGCTCAACGGCCAGAGCCTGGACCCGGCCGAGGTGTTCGCCGACTCCCGGATCCAGCTCGACGGCCTCGAGGCCCAGAACGAGCTGGTGGTCCTCGCGGACGCCGCGTACATGAACACCGGCGAGGGCCTGCACCGCTTCGTCGACCCCGTGGACGACGAGGTGTACCTGTACTCGCAGTTCGAGGTCGCGGACTCCCGCCGGGTGTTCGCCGTGTTCGAGCAGCCCGACCTCAAGGCCGCGTTCACGTTCCGGGTCACGGCGCCCGCGCACTGGGTGGTCGTGTCGAACTACCCCGCGATCGGCGAGCCCGTGCCCGTCGAGGGTGGGCGCAACCTCAACGGCGGCCGCGACCAGGGCACGGCCACGTGGACCTTCGAGACGACGCCGCGGATCTCCAGCTACATCACCGCTGTGGTCGCCGGGCCGTACCACTCCGAGCACGGCGAGCTCACGAGCAGCGACGGGCGGGTCATCCCGCTCGGGGTCTACTGCCGCTCCTCGCTGGCGCCGCACCTGGACACCGAGAACATCCTCGACGTCACGCGCAAGGGCTTCGCGTTCTACGAGCAGGCCTTCGACGTGCCGTACCCGTTCGCCAAGTACGACCAGCTCTTCGTGCCCGAGTTCAACGCCGGGGCGATGGAGAACGCCGGAGCGGTCACGTTCCTGGAGAACTACGTCTTCCGGTCGAAGGTGCCCGAGGCCACCGTCGAGCGCCGCGCGGTGACGATCCTGCACGAGCTGGCGCACATGTGGTTCGGCGACCTCGTCACGATGCGTTGGTGGGACGACCTGTGGCTGAACGAGTCGTTCGCCGAGTTCGCGTCGACGCTGGCGGCCGCCGAGGCGACGCAGTGGACCAGCTCGTGGACGACGTTCTCCTCGCTCGAGAAGAACTGGGCCTACCGCCAGGACCAGCTGCCCTCGACCCACCCGATCGTCGCCGACATGCGCGACCTCGAGGACGTCGAGGTGAACTTCGACGGCATCACGTACGCCAAGGGCGCCAGCGTGCTCAAGCAGCTCGTCGCGTGGGTGGGCCGCGACGAGTTCTTCGCCGGGGTGCGCGCGTACTTCGCGAAGCACTCCTGGGGCAACACGGAGCTGCGCGACCTGCTCACCGAGCTCGAGGCCACCAGCGGCCGCGACCTGAGCGCGTGGTCCACCCTGTGGCTCGAGCAGTCCGGCGTGACGCTGCTGCGCCCCCAGATCACCACCGAGACCGCCGCGGACGGCTCCGAGGTCATCACCTCGTTCGCCGTGCTCCAGGAGGTCCCGGCCGAGCACCCCGTCCAGCGCCCGCACCGCCTGGGCATCGGCGGGTACGACGTCGTGACCGACGACCAGGGCAACAGCCGCCTCGAGCGCACCCAGCACATCGTGCTCGACGTCGACGGCCCCCGCACCGAGGTCCCCGAGCTCGTGGGCGTGCGGCGCCCCGACCTGGTGCTGGTCAACGACGGCGACCTCGCGTACGCGAAGGTCCGACTCGACGACGCGTCGTTCGCGACGGCGGTGGCGCACCTGGGCGGCTTCTCCGACTCGCTGCCGCGCACGCTCGTGTGGACGGCCGCGTGGGACGCGACCCGCGACGGCGAGACACCGGCACGCGACTTCGTGGACCTGGTGCTGCGCAACGTGGCCCACGAGTCGGACTCCTCGGTGGTGCAGGTGCTGCTGCGCCAGCTCAGCACCGCCGTGGACCTCTACGTGGCGCCCGAGCACCGGGAGGCCACCGATGTGGCCGTCGGCGACCGGCTGCTCGAGCTCGCCGAGGCGGCGGCCGCCGGCTCCGACACCCAGCTGCAGCTGGTCAAGGCGTTCGCGGGCCGGGCGAGCACCGCCGCCCAGCTCGACGCCGTGGCGGCCCTGCTCGACGGCTCGCGGACCCTGGAGGGACTGAGCATCGACACCGACCTGCGGTGGGAGCTGCTGACCTCGCTGGTCACGGGCGCCCGCGCGGGGCGTGCCGAGATCGACGCCCAGCTCGCGGCCGACCCGACCGCCACCGGGCAGCGCGCCGCCGCCGCCGCCCGCGCGGCGATCCCCACGCCCGAGGCCAAGGCGGCCGCCTGGGCGGCCGTGGTCGAGGGCGACGACCTGCCCAACGCGGTGCAGACGGCCACGATCAACGGCTTCGGCCGGGTGCACAACCTGGGCCTGCTGCTCCCCTACGTCCAGCCGTACTTCGCGGCGATCGAGGGCGTCTGGGAGTCGCGGACCAGCGAGATGGCGCAGAACGTCGTCGTCGGGCTCTACCCCACCGACCTGGCCGGTGACCCGCGCGTCGACGTGCTGGCCACCACGGACACGTGGCTCGCTGAGCACCCGGACGTCCCCGCCGCGCTCCGCCGGCTGGTGGTCGAGGCCCGGGACGGCGTGCGCCGCGCGCTCGCGGCCCAGGCGGCGGACCGCAGCAGGGCCTGACATGGGGCCCGGCGCCGACTGACGCGGCGCCGGGCCGCCTCCACGGGCCGATGTGGACGTGGCGGGCAGTCGTCGCGCGGGAGGGTCGTCGGCGCCTCAGTCGTCGTCGGCGCCCGGGTGGAGGGTCCGGTTGAGGGCCGTGACCAGCGAGCGCAGCCGGGCGTGGTCGAAGAGGTCCTCGACGAACACGAGCTGGCCGGCGCCGTCGGCGAGCGGGACCTTCCAGTTCGGGTACTCGCGGTCCGTGCCGGGCTGGTTCTGGGTGCGGCGCTCGCCGACGGCGTCCGCCAGCGACACCCCGATCAGCACCGCGGGCGTCTGGGCGATGAGCTGGTGCAGCGCCTCGACGACCTCACGCTCCGACGGGTCGGAGTCCACCAGGTCGCGCTCGCGCAGCGTCGCGAGCATCGCCTCGCGCTCGGCACGGGAGGCCTGCCGCACCACGGCCACTGGCTCGTCGAGCAGCCCGAGCCGGTCGCGCAGGGTGACGTGCTCGTCCGCCAGGTACCCGGCGGTCGGGGGCAGGTCGTGCGTGGTCACGGTGGCCAGGGCCAGGCGACGGTAGTGCTCCGGGGCCAACGGCTTGTCGTCGTGCCCCTTCTCGAACCACAGGATCGACGTGCCGAGCACGCCGCGCTCGGTCAGGTAGTCGCGCACCCACGGCTCGAACACGCCCAGGTCCTCGCCGATCACCACCGCGCCCGCGCGGTGCGCCTCGAGCGCCAGGATGCCGATCAGCGCCTCGTGGTCGTAACGGACGTACGCGCCCTGGGACGGCTCGGCTCCCGCCGGGATCCACCACAGCCGGAACAGCCCGATGATGTGGTCGATGCGGATGGCGCCCGCGTGCCGCAGCACGGAGCGCAGCATGTCCCGGTAGGGCCGGTAGGCCGCCCGGGCCAGTCCCTCGGGCAGCCACGGGGGCTGCGACCAGTTCTGGCCCTTCTGGTTGTACATGTCGGGTGGCGCCCCGACGGTGGCGCCGTGCGCGAGGACCGGCGCGAGCGCCCAGGCGTCGGCGCCGTCGGCGTGGGCCCCCACGGCCAGGTCGTGCATGATCCCGACCGTCATGCCGCCCTCGAGCGCCGCCCGCTGGGCCGCGCCGAGCTGCTGGTCGGCGACCCACTGCAGCCAGACGTAGAAGTCGACACGGTCCTGGAGCTCGACGCGGGCCTGGGCCACCAGCTCGGACGAGGCGTCCCGCGCGGCCGGGGGCCACTCGCGTCCCGCATAGCGCTCGGCGAGGGCGCACCACAGCGCGAAGTCCTCGAGCCCCTGCCCCTCGAGCTGGCGGTACTCGTCCAGCTCGGCCTGCCGGGCGGCGGAGCGGGGCGCCGCGTAGACCACCTCGAGAGCGGACTTCTTGGCCGTCCACGCGGTGTCGCGGTCGATCGGCCCGGGGTCCGAGCCCAAGGCCAGGGCGGGCTCGGCGGCCCACTCGACGAGGGCGCGGTCCGCGGCGGAGAGGTACGCCGTCTCGCGGACATCCTCGACGCGGATGTAGAGCGGGTTGACGAACCGCCGGGTCGAGGGCAGGTAGGGCGAGGGCGTCATCGGCTCGACCGGCTCGGCCGCGTGCAGCGGGTTCACCAGCAGGAAGTCGGCGCCGCAGGTGCGGGCCGACAGCCAGGCGAGGTCGCCCAGGTCGGCCAGGTCCCCGATGCCCCACGACGCGCGCGACCGCACCGAGTACAGCTGCGCCATGAACCCCCACGCGCGCCCCTCGCGCAACGGCTCCGGCAGCTCGAGGCGGTCGGGGGTGACGACCACCGCGCACCGGGCGTCGGCGCTCGGGCCGCTCGCGTGCAGCTCGTGCCAGCCCAGGGGCAGGTCGGTGGGCAGGGTGAACGTCGCCCGCCCGATCAGGGTGCCGTCGACGGTGCGCGGCGGCACGGGCACGTCGGCCTGCGTGACCTCCAGGCGGCCTCCGCCGGCCTCCGGGTCCAGCTCGAGCCAGGCCTCGACGGGGTCGCCGTGCCTCACGTGCACCGGCACGTGCGCGTGGCGGCCCTGCCGCAGCACCACCACGGGCGGGAGCGTCCGACGCCACGGCATGTCCTCGACGTGGGCGATCGCGAGCTCGATCCGCTCCGGTGACGACGCGTCCACCCCCAGGGAGCCCAGCACCGCGACGAGCGTGGCGGCGGAGACCTGGTGCAGCGTCCCGTCGAAGCCCCAGTAGTCGGGGACGACCCCATAGGCGGCGCCGAGGCGCAGCAGCGACTCGTCTGGGGCCTCGGTCGCATCGGTCACCCGTCGATCCTGCCAGAGCATCACGATTCCGCGCGTGAGCAGGGCGGGAACATTCCCGGATGATTCTGGCGAGGCGGCCTGCACGGCATCCCGGGAGCCAGGACGCCATGCGGGCCGCCCGCCCTCGGCGCATGGCCCGGGACCCGGGCCCGCCAGCGCCGAGTCGTAGGCTCCCGTCATGACGCCCGCGCACGCCACGCCTTCCCCCTCGAGCCTCGCCTACCCCCCAGCCCGCCGCGAGGACCGCGTCGAGGACCTGCACGGCCGGCTGGTCGCCGACCCGTACCGCTGGCTCGAGGACCCCGACGCGGCGGAGACCTCCGCCTGGTCGGCCGCGCAGGACGCGCTGTACGCCGCCTACCGCGAGCGCGTCACGGCACTGACCGGCGGATCGCCGGTGTGGTCGTCCGACGCGCTCGCCGAGCGGCTCCAGGAGCTGCTCGGCGCGGGCTTCGTGGGGGCCCCGGCCTGGCGCGGCGACCGCCGCTTCTTCATGCGGCGCGAAGGCGCCCAGGAGCACGCCGTGGTGGTCGTCGCCGAGCCTGACCCGTCGGCGCCCGGGCGGGAGCGTGAGCGGGTGCTGATCGACCCCGTCGCGCTGGACCCCGCCGGGACCACCACGCTCGACGCGTGGCAGCCCAGCAAGGAGGGCGACCTGATGGCGTTCCAGGTCTCGTCCGGGGGCACCGAGGAGAGCGTGCTGCGCATCCTCGACGTCGCGACGGGCGAGATCGTGGACGGCCCGATCGACCGCGCGCGCTACTCCCCCGTGGCCTGGGTGCCAGGCGGCGAGCACCTGTTCTACGTGCGCCGGCTGCCCGCCGAGCAGGTGCCGGAGGATGAGCGGCAGTACCACCGCAGGGTGTGGCTGCACCGCGTGGGCGCCGACCCCAGCGAGGACGTGGAGGTCTTCGGCTCCGGGCTCGACATGACCAACTACTACGGGGTCACGCTCACCCGCGACGGGCGCTGGCTCATGATCTCGGCGTCGGCGGGCACCGCGCCGCGCACCGACGTGTGGATCGCCGACCTCGCCGCCGACGGCCGCGACCCCCGCAGCGCCGAGGCGCTCGCCGACCCGCGCCTGGTCGAGGTCGCGGTCGGCCTCGACGCGGACACCCACGCCTGGGTCGGCCGGGACGGCCGCCTGTACCTCCACACCGACCTCGACGCGCCGCGCGGCCGTCTCGCGGTGGCCGACCCGTCCTACCCCGGGGTCCCGCACTGGCGCACGCTGGTCGCCGAGGACCCGGTCGCGGTGCTCGAGGGCGTGGCGCTCGTGGACGCGGGCGACGCCGCGGGGCCCGACGGCACGCGGCCCGAGCAGCTGCTCGTCAGCCGGCGGCGGCACACCGTCAGCGAGGTGACCGTGCACGACCCGCACACCGGCGCCCAGCTCGACGGCCCGGCCGGGGTCGTCCCCCTGCCCGGGCTCGGATCGGTGAACGGCCTGGTCACGCGCCCCGAGGGCGGCCGCGAGGTCTGGTACTCCTACACGGACCACACCACCGTCCACACCGTCCACCTGCTCGACACGGCCACCGGCGCCCAGTCGGTGTGGGCCGCCCCGCCAGGAGCCCTCGTGGAGGTGCCCGCCGTGCGGGTCCACCAGCTCGAGGCCACCAGCAAGGACGGCACGACCGTCCGCGCGATGGTCGTCGCCCGGGCCGACGCGCTCGACGCCGACGGCCGTCCCACCGCCGAGCGGCCGACGATCCTCTACGGGTACGGCGGCTTCCAGATCTCGCTGGACCCCGCGTACTCCGCGACGACGCTGGCGTGGGTCGAGGCCGGCGGCGTCTACGTCGTCGCCCAGCTGCGCGGCGGCGGCGAGGAGGGCGAGGAGTGGCACCGCGACGGGCGACGGGGCTCGAAGCAGAACGTGTTCGACGACTTCCACGCCATCGCCGAGCGGCTGGTCGCGGACGGCTGGACCACCCCGCGGCAGCTCGCGTGCTGGGGCGGGTCCAACGGCGGCCTGCTCGTGGGAGCCGCCCTGACGCAGCGCCCCGACCTGTTCGGGGCGGTGGTCTGCTCGGCCCCGCTGCTGGACATGATCCGCTACCAGCGGTTCGGCCTGGGGACCTCGTGGACCGACGAGTACGGAGACGCGGACGTGCCGCACGAGCTCGACTGGCTGCTCGGGTACTCGCCGTACCACCGGGTCGCGGACGGCGTCGAGTACCCGGCCACCCTGTTCACCGTCTTCGAGGGCGACACCCGCGTGGACCCGCTGCACGCCCGCAAGCTGGCCGCGGCCCTGCAGGCGGCGACGAGCGGCGACCCGCACGAGCGACCCGTGCTGGTGCGGCGGGAGACGGGGGTGGGCCACGGCGGCCGCGCGCTCTCGCGCACCATCGCGCTCACCGTCGAGCAGCTCCAGTTCGTGGCGGACCACACAGGGCTGGCGGGCGCCGGAGGGCCCCACGAGGACGCGAGCGGCGGCGACGCCGGGCACGCTGGGGACCAGGTGGTCGCATGAGCGCGCTCGCCTCCGTCATGACGGCGTCCCCCACGCCATCGCCGTCGCCGTCGGCCGAGCCGAGCCCCTCTGCCATCACCGAGCAGGTGGGCGAGGTGGGCGACGCCGTCGGCGACGTCGTCACCTGGTTCATGGGCGCGCCGCTGCGCATCCTGGTCATCCTGCTCGCCGGCAGCATCGCGCTCATGGTGCTGCGGCGGCTCATCGGCTCCGTCTCGGAGCACCTCGCTGAGGGGACGCCGTTCTACCAGCGCGGCATGCTGCGCCCGCTCGGCCAGACGGAGATGGGGGCCGCGCTGCAGCGGGCGAACCCGCTGGCCACCGCCCGGCGGGCGCAGCGCTCACGGACCATCGGGTCGGTGCTGCACTCGGCCGCGACGATCACCGTCGGGTCCATCATGCTGCTGCTGGTGCTCGACCAGCTCAACGTGAACCTGGGGCCGTTCCTCGCCTCGCTGGGCGTGGTCGGCGTCGCGGTGGGCATCGGCGCCCAGAGCGTCGTGAAGGACTTCCTGGCGGGGATCTTCATCCTGCTCGAGGACCAGTACGGCGTCGGCGACGTCGTCGACCTGGGGCCGGCCACCGGGACCATCGAGGCGGTGGCGCTCCGGGTCACCAAGCTCCGCGACGCGGACGGCACCCTCTGGTACGTGCCGAACGGCACCCTGACCCGGGTGGGCAACCACACCCAGGAGTGGGCTCGTGCCGTGGTCGAGGTCAAGGTCGACTACTTCGCGGACATCTCCCGCGTCCGGACCCTGCTCGGGGAGGCGGCGGCGAGGGTCGCCGCCGACCCGGTGGTGGGCTCCTACCTGCGCGACCAGCCTCTGGTCACGGGCCTGGAGGACTTGAGCGCGGAGGCCGTGACCCTCCAGGTGGCCGTCAAGACCAGCCCGGCGATGCAGTGGGAGGTCGCCCGCCAGCTCCGGTGGGAGGTGCGCCACACCCTCGAGGAGGCGGGCATCCCCCTGGGCGGCCAGCGCGACCTCCTGGCCAAGCACCAGGAGGAGTCGGCGAGCACGTCGCCGACTCCTCCTGGTCGCGAGGAGCCTGGCCCGGCGGACGGGCCGAGCGCTGGCTCCGGGAGGCCTGGGCCCGCCTAGCGCAGGGCGTCGAGCTCGACAGCCAGGTTGTCGGCCTCCGGGCCGACGATCACCTGGATGACGCGGCCCGAGCGCACCACGCCGAAGGCTCCGGACTCCTTGAGGGCAGCCTCGTCGACATGCTGGGGGTCGGTGACCTCGACGCGCAGGCGCGTGATGCAGGGTTCGAGGTCGACCACGTTGGCCACGCCGCCGAGGGCCGCGAGGATCTGCTCTGCCTTGCTCATCGATCTCCTTCTCGGTCGCACTGGGGGCGCGCGCACCTTATTCCAGGGTAGACCGCGCGGCGCCGAGTGGCGCGAACGCTCTCTGCAGGTGAACACTCGGCACGAACGAGGAGGTTGGCCCAGTGAGCACAGCACGACCCACCGTGGTCCACGGCATCGGTGTGAGCCCCGGACGCGCGGTGGCCCCGTGCGTGCTGCTGCCCGAGCCGGTGGGCGAGCCGCCGTCGGGCCGCCGCCTCGCCCCCGGCGACGACCACGCCGCCGCGGCCGAGCAGATCTCCCGTGCCGCCCGCCGCGTCCAGTCGATGCTCGAGGAAGCCGCCGACCGCGCGCAGGGCGAGAGCGAGGAGCTGCTGCGCGCCACGGCGACGATCGCCGCCGACCCGTCGCTCGTCGCGGACGCGGAGCGCCGGGTGCTCGCCGACCACCTGGTGCCGGAGCGGGCCGTGTGGGAGGCCGCCGAGGCGGTCTCCGCGCAGTTCGAGGCGTTGGGCGGCTACTTCGCCGAGCGCACGCGCGACATCGCGGACGTCCGCGACAGGCTCGTGGCCGAGCTCACCGGCCGCCCCGCCCCTGGCATCCCGGAGCACGCGGAGCCGTTCGTCCTGGTGGCGCCCGACCTCGCCCCCGCGTTGACCGCGACGCTCGATCCGGCGCGCGTGGTGGGCATCGTCACCGGCGCCGGTGGGCCCACGTCGCACACGGCGATCCTCGCGCGGGCGCTGGGCATCCCCGCGGTCGTCGCCGCGCGCGGCATCACCGAGCAGCTCGCCGAGGGCGACCTCGTGCTGGTCGACGGCTCGCACGGCACCGCGACCGTGCACCCCGACGAGGCGCAGGTGGCCGCGACGCGGGCCGCCTCCGCCCAGGCCCGCACGTTCGACGGAGAGGGCCGCACCGCCGACGGCCACCGCGTCGAGCTGCTCGCCAACGTGGGCGACCCCCGCGACGCCGCCGTCGCGGCGGCCGCCGGAGCGGAGGGGGTCGGCCTGCTGCGCACCGAGTTCGGGTTCCTCGACCGGGACGAGGCGCCCTCCGTGGCGGAGCAGGTGGCCGCCTACCGCCAGGTGCTCGCCGCGTTCCCCGGTCGCAAGGTCGTCATCCGCACGCTCGACGCCGGCGCGGACAAGCCCATGCCGTTCCTCACCAGCGACTCCGAGGCCAACCCGGCGCTCGGCGTCCGCGGCCTCCGCACCGCGCAGGACCACCCCGAGGTGCTCGAGGACCAGCTCACGGCCATCGCGGAGGCCGCCGCCGCGGAGTCCTCCCGCGTGTGGGTCATGGCGCCGATGGTGGCGACCGTCGACGAGAGCGAGGACTTCGTCGCCCGGTGCGCGCGCCACGGCCTCGACGTGGCCGGCGTCATGGTCGAGGTGCCCAGTGCTGCCCTGCTCGCGGGGCGGATCCTCGCCAGCGCGAAGTTCGCGAGCATCGGCACCAACGACCTCACCCAGTACACGATGGCCGCCGACCGGCTGCTGGGCGCGGTCGCGGAGCTCTCCGACACGTGGCAGCCCGCCGTGCTCCAGCTCGTCGCCGCGACCTGCGCGGGCGGGGCCCAGCAGGACCGGCCGGTGGGGGTCTGCGGGGAGGCCGCCGCGTCTCCCGCCCTCGCGGTGGTGCTGGTGGGGCTCGGCGTGACATCGCTGTCGATGACGCCCCGCGCCCTCGCCGACGTCGCCGCCGTGCTGGGGGCCGTCACGGTGGACGACTGCCGTCGTGCCGCGCAGCTCGCCCTCAGCGCCCCCACCGCGGCCGCGGCCCGGGACCGGGTGCGCTCGGCCCTCCCGGTGCTCGACGAGCTGGGGCTGTAGGCGGCTGCCGCCCTCCGCCGCGGGGCCCGGTGTGTCCGAGGCCACCGGCCGGTGACGCGCCCACCTGCGCGGGACCGGTGCGAGACTGTGCGGGTGACCTCCAGCGCGCCCGACTCCGCTGCCCACCGCGCCGACTCGTTCTACACGGTGGTGGGCGGCCACGAGACGTTCGAGCGGCTCGTCACCGAGTTCTACCGCGGCGTGGCCCAGGACCCCGTCCTGACGGCCATGTACCCCGAGGAGGACCTGGGCCCGGCTGCCGAGCGGCTCACGCTGTTCCTCGAGCAGTACTGGGGAGGCCCCACCACGTACTCGGAGAACCGCGGCCACCCCCGGCTGCGCATGCGGCACGCCCCGTACAAGGTCAACCCGGACGCCCGCGACCGGTGGCTCGCGCACATGCGCGCCGCTGTCGACTCCCTCGGCCTGGCGCCGCTGCACCACGCGCAGCTGTGGGACTACCTCGAGCGCGCGGCCCACTCGATGCTCAACACCTTCGACGACTGACCCCGCACCCACCCGTCCCCGAGCCACAGCAGGTAGCCGCACGATGACCTCCCAGCCCGTCCCCGCCGGCAACGGCGACCCCCAGGACGCCGTCCTCAACGTCCTCGCGCTACTCGACCTCGAGGCTGCCCCGGACGACGAGAACCTCTTCCGGGGCGCGAGCGTCCCGCACCCCAACGGCCGGGTCTTCGGCGGCCAGGTCCTCGCGCAGGCCCTTCTCGCCGCCGGCCGCACCGTCGCCGACGGCCGCCTCCCGCATTCGCTGCACGGGTACTTCCTCCGCGCGGGCGATGTGCGGCAGGACATCGACTTCACGGTCGAGCGGCTGCGCGACGGCCGCTCCTTCACCGCGCGGCGCACGCACGCGCTGCAGGGCGGCGCCCCGATCCTGTCGATGATCGCCTCCTTCCAGGAGTCCCAGCCCGGCTTCGAGTACGCCGACCCGATGCCCGCGGCGCCCGACCCCGAGAGCCTGGCCTCAGCCGGGGACACCCTGCGGGAGGTGAACCACCCGCTGGCCGAGTTCTGGGCGACCGAGACCCCGTTCGACGTGCGCCACGTCGAGCAGCCCATCTACCTGCGGCCCGACGCGTCCGGCGCCGGGGACCAGCTCGTGTGGATGCGCGCGCGGGGCCCGGTGCCCGACGACCAGCTGCTGCACCGGGCGCTGCTCGCCTACGCGTGCGACCAGGTCATGCTCGAGCCCGTGCTGCGGCGGTCCGGCGAGAGCTGGGCCTCCCCCGGGCTCTCGATCGCGAGCCTCGACCACGCGATGTGGTGGCACCGCGACGTGCGCGTGGACGAGTGGCTGCTGTACGCCCAGTCCACCCCGAGCGGGCAGGGCGGCCGCGGCCTCGGCGCCGCGCGGATCTACTCCCAGGACGGCGCCCTCGTCGCCACCACAGCGCAGGAGGGCATGGTGCGGGTCCCCCAGCCCTCGGCGGGCCGCTAGCGCCTCGACGTGCGGGAGGGCCGCTCGACGGACAGGACTGGGAGACGATGGCGTGGCGGGATTGCATCATGTCGAGGTCTGGCTCGCGGATGGTGACGAGGCGCGGGCCGAGTGGGGCTGGCTCCTCCGGCGGCTGGGGCTCGCCCTGGAGAGCGAGTGGCCGGGGGGCCAGTCGTGGGGCGCCGGCGGCGCGTACCTCACGTTGACGACGTCGCCGAACCTCGCGGGCTCGGCGCATGATCGTCGGAGGCCGGGCGTGAATCACCTCGCGTTCAAGGGCGGAGCCGCCGGTCGTGTGGACGCGATCATGGCGGACGCGCACGAGCACGGTTGGCGCCCGCTCTATCAGGAGCGGTATCCGCGTGCGGGCGGTCCTCAGCACTACGCGGGGTGGCTGGAGAATTCCGCGGGCTTCAAGGTGGAGATCGTCGCGGACGAGTCGTGACCGCGGGCCGCGTCGCCCCCGGGTCGAGGTGCGCTGCCCGCCCGCACGGCTGAGACTGCCGTATGGCCGAGACCTCTCACGCCGACGTCCTGTCGGCCCCCGTCGCCGACACCCTGCCGGGACTCGTGCCCGGCGTGGGCCCTGACAGCCGTCCCCGACCCGACGCGCCGCTGGTCGCGGTGACCGGCGTCACCGGCTACGTCGGTGGCAGGCTGGTCCCCGAGCTGCTCGCCGCCGGGTACCGGGTCCGGGCCCTGGCACGGCACCCCGAGCGCCTGCGCGGGCGCCCCTGGTTCGACGACGTCGACGTCGTCACGGCGGACGCGTCCGACCCCGACCAGCTCCGCGCCGCGCTGCGCGACGTGGACGTCGCGTACTACCTCATCCACTCGCTGGGCAGCGGGCGGCAGTTCGAGCAGCGTGACCGGCGCACCGCGCTGGTCTTCGCGCAGTCGGCCCGCGAGGCGTCGGTGCGCCGCATCGTCTACCTGGGGGGCCTGTACCCCGAGGGCCAGGAGCTCTCCCCGCACCTGGCCTCCCGCACCGAGGTCGGGGAGATCCTGCTCGCGTCCGGGGTGCCCACCACGGTGCTCCGCGCCGCCGTGATCCTGGGCTCCGGCTCGGCGTCCTTCGAGATGATGCGCTACCTCACCGAGCGGCTGCCCGCCATGACGGTGCCCCGCTGGGTGGACAACCGCATCCAGCCGATCGCGATCCGCGACGTGCTCCGCTACCTGGTGGGCGCCGCCGCGATGCCGCCCGAGGTGAGCCGGGGGTTCGACATCGGCGGCCCCGACGTGCTGACCTACCGCGAGATGATGCAGCGGTACGCCGCGGTCGCCGGGCTCCCCCGACGGGTCATCGTGGGCGTCGGGGTGCTCACCCCCCGGCTGTCCTCCCTGTGGGTCTCGCTGGTCACCCCGGTGCCGAGCGGGCTGGCCAGGCCGCTGGTCGAGTCGCTGGTGCACGAGGTGGTCTGCGACGAGCACGACATCGCCGAGTGGGTGCCCGACCCTCCCTCCGGCCTGATCGGGTTCGACCAGGCGGTGCGCCAGGCTCTGCAACGGATCCATACGGCCGACGTGGTCACGCGCTGGACCTCGGCCTCGGTGCCCGGGGCGCCCAGCGACCCGCTGCCGAGCGACCCCGACTGGGCGGGCGGCTCGCTGTACGTGGACGAGCGCCGCGTCGAGGTGGACGCCTCCCCCGCAGCCCTGTGGCGGGTCGTCGAGGCGGTGGGGGGCGAGCGCGGCTGGTACTCGTGGTCGCTCGCCTGGCGCCTGCGCGGTCTCGCGGACCGCCTGGTCGGGGGCCCCGGGCTGCGCCGAGGACGCCGCGACCCGAGCCGGCTGCTGGTCGACGACGCGGTGGACTTCTGGAGGGTCGAGGAGGTCGTCCCCGGCGAGCTGCTGAGGCTGCGCGCCGAGATGCGCCTGCCAGGGCTGGCGTGGCTCGAGCTGCGGGTCGAGCCGGTCGGCGCCGGCGGGTTCGACGAGCGGCCGACTGCGTTCGCCCAGCGCGCGCTGTTCCACCCCCACGGCCTCGTGGGCCAGCTGTACTGGTGGGCCGTGTACCCGTTCCACGGCATCGTGTTCGGGGGGATGCAGCGCAACATCGCCCAGGCCGCGGAGACGGCCGAGCGCGCGCGCACCGACCGGCCCGCCGCCGCCGCCCGCTGAGCGTCAGCGGCGGCGGCGCAGCACCAGGGGCTCCTCCACGAACGGCTCCCAGGCGGCGCGCTCTGCCTGGCCGATCCGGCGCGGAGACCCCGTCGCGGAGTCCACGAGGACCAGGGTGGTGACGGCCCGCGCGTAGGTGACGCCGTCCTGCCCGGCGGGCACGTCGCGCACCTCGTAGCAGATGTCCAGGCTCGCCCCGCCGAGGCTCCCGATCCACATCACCACGATCACCGGGTGCCGGCGGTACGCGAGCGGGCGGAGGTACTCCACGTGCTGCCCGGCCACCAGCATCGAGGTCTCGGCGCCCGGCCCTGCGTCGATGACCGCGGTGGGCCATCCCGTCACAGCCGACTCCTCGGCCGTGACGGGATGACGCCAGAACACCTCGATGCGCGCCTCCTCCAGAAGCGTCAGCATCGCGACGTTGTTCACATGCCCGTACGCGTCCAGGTCCGACCAGCGCAATGAGACCGGGACGTCGAGACGGGTCATCGGCGGGTCAGTCGCGCGTGAGCTTGCGGTACGTGACCCGGTGCGGGCGCGCCGCGTCGGCGCCGAGCCGCTCGACCTTGTTCTCCTCGTACGAGGCGAAGTTGCCCTCGAACCAGTACCAGTTCGCCGGGTTCTCCTCGGTGCCCTCGTAGGCCAGGATGTGCGTGACCACGCGGTCGAGGAACCACCGGTCGTGGGACACCACGACGGCGCAGCCCGGGAACTCCAGCAGGGCGTTCTCGAGCGAGCCGAGGGTCTCGACGTCCAGGTCGTTGGTGGGCTCGTCGAGGAGCAGCAGGTTGCCGCCCTCCTTGAGCGTGAGCGCCAGGTTCAACCGGTTGCGCTCGCCACCCGAGAGGACGCCCGCGGGCTTCTGCTGGTCCGGGCCCTTGAACCCGAACGCGGCGACGTACGCGCGCGACGGCATCTCGACGTTGCCGACCTTGATGTAGTCGAGCCCGTCGGAGACGACCTCGAACAGGGTCTTCTTGGGGTCGATGCCGCCGCGGGACTGGTCGACGTACGAGACCTTGACCGTCTCGCCGATCTTGAGGTCGCCCCCATCGAGCGGCTCGAGCCCGACGATCGTCTTGAACAGCGTCGTCTTGCCGACGCCGTTCGGGCCGATGACGCCGACGATGCCGTTGCGCGGCAGCGTGAAGCTGAGACCGTCGATGAGCGTGCGCCCGTCGAAGCCCTTGTTGAGGTCCTTGGCCTCGAGGACGATGTTGCCCAGTCGCGGGCCCGGCGGGATCTGGATCTCCTCGAAGTCCAGCTTCCTGGTGCGGTCCGCCTCGGCGGCCATCTCCTCGTAGCGGGCCAGTCGCGACTTCGACTTGGTCTGGCGGCCCTTGGCGTTCTGCCGCACCCAGGCGAGCTCCTCCTGGAGCCGCTTGGCGAGCTTCTGGTCCTTCTTGCCCTGGATCTCCAGGCGCGCCTGCTTCTTCTCCAGGTACGTGGAGTAGTTGCCCTCGTACGGGTAGAGGCGGCCGCGGTCGACCTCGCAGATCCACTCGGCGACGTGGTCGAGGAAGTACCGGTCGTGGGTGACGGCCAGGATGGCGCCGGGGTACTGCGAGAGGTGCTGCTCGAGCCAGACCACGCTCTCGGCGTCGAGGTGGTTGGTGGGCTCGTCGAGGAGGAGCAGGTCGGGCTTCTCGAGGAGCAGCTTGCACAGCGCCACGCGGCGGCGCTCGCCACCGGAGAGCACCGAGACGTCGGCGTCGGCGGGCGGGCAGCGCAGCGCGTCCATCGCCTGCTCGAGCTGGGCGTCGAGGTCCCAGGCGTCCGCGGCGTCGATCTCCTCCTGCAGCTGGCCCATCTCGGCGAGCAGCGTGTCGAAGTCGGCGTCGGGCTCGGCCATCAGGGCCGAGATCTCGTTGAACCGGTCGAGCTTGCCCTTGATCTCGGCGACGCCCTCCTCGACATTGCCGAGGACCGTCTTCTCCTCGTTCAGCGGCGGCTCCTGCTGCAGGATGCCCACGGTGTAGCCGGGCGACAGCCGGGCCTCGCCGTTGGAGGGCTGGTCCAGGCCGGCCATGATCTTGAGGATCGTCGACTTGCCGGCGCCGTTCGGGCCGACGACGCCGATCTTGGCGCCCGGCAGGAAGTTCAGGGTGACGTCGTCGAGGATGACCTTGTCGCCGTGCGCCTTGCGCGCCTTGTACATGGAGTAGATGAACTCAGCCACTGGCTCTTCGTCCGCCTCGGTGCTCGGGGGTGTGGGCCTGGTCCGCCTGGCCGCGTGCTCCGCGGCTCGGCGGCGGACCAGGCCGGTGATGTCCGCGGCCCAGCCTAGGCGATCACCCGACCGAAGCGAGCGCCTCGGACGCGGCCTCATGCGGATCGGGCTCGGCGAGCACCGCCAGCGCCGCCAGCCGTCCGGGCTCGTCGTGCAGCCCCACGAGGTCCGCGTCGACGCCGTCGCCGTCCGCCGGTCCCTCCGCCGCGCCGTCCGGGTGCACGGTGCGGGCGAACCGCGCCGTCCCGTACGACAGGTCGGGCCCGATGGCGATCGCGTCGAGGACGAGCGTGGTGCGGGTGCCCTCGGGCGCCGCCCACTCGTCGGTGGAGAGCCGCCCGTGCACCACGACGGGGTCCCCCTTGCGCAGTGACTCGGCGACGTTGCGGGCGGCCCCGCGCCAGCACTTGACCGTGAACCACTCGGTGCGGCCGTCGGTCCAGGCTCCGCGCTCGCGGTCGAACACCCGGCGGGTGCTGGCCATGCGGAACGAGGTGAACGGCGTGGCGCCGCCCAGCCCGGGATAGTGCTTCGGCTCGGCGCCCAGCCAGCCGACCAGCGTCAGGGTGAGCTCGTTGGTGCTCATGCGTCCTCCTCGTCGTGGCCGGCGGGAGGCCGGCGCGTGAGGACAGCGTCGCGAGCGGGCCGGGGGCCCGGAGGCGCCCGCCGCGCCGTTGGGGAGCGGGCAGGCGCGTGAGCCGGCTGGGGGTGGACGGATCACGCGCGCAGCGGGGGCCGCCCCGGGCTGGGCCTCAGACGGCCGTGGCCCTCCGCACGAGCTCGCGGACCTGGCGGTGCTCGCCCAGGACCTGGGCCGCCGGATCGCGGAGCCCTGCCGCCGCCACGCGCTCGAGCGCGGCGCGGCCGTCGTGCAGCACGCGCTCGGACCGGCGGCGCGCGAGGAGCCGACGGGCCGTGACGGTCCCGACCGCCAGCAGCACGCCGAGCACAGCCGTGGTGATGGCCACCGGCCACGCCCAGCCGTCGTCGCCCGAGCCCAGAGTGACCAGGTCGACGCCGACGGCCATCGAGCCGGTCAGCAACGCCACCACGCCCAGCAGCGCGGACAACGCCAGCGCCCAGGTCGCCAGGAGCGGGCGCCGCGCGACCACGGTCACCGAGGCGAGCGCCTCGTCGACGTCGCCGCGCAGCCGCTCGGTGGTGGCCACGGCGTCGCGCAGGGCGTCCTGCCACCGGCCCGGGACCGCGCGCGCCACGCGCTCCCACCACGCCGAACGGGCGAGCTCGACGGTGTCCGCCTGCACCGCCCCGAACGTCGGCACCCGCGAGGCCCCGCCGCGCACCACGGCGCCCACCGCGTCGGCGATCGCGGGGAGACCCGCGGCCTCGGCGAGCACGTCCACGACCTCGGTGACGTTGAGCTGTGCCGGGCCGGGCTCGCGGTCGGCCACCTGGCCGGCGAGCAGCACCGCAGCGTCGTTGACCTCGGCGCCCGCGCGTTCGGCGGCGACGCTCCGGCGGCTCACCACCGCGGCGAGCCGGTCACGGAGCTCGGGCACGCCCTCGCCGGTCCGGGCGGACACGGCGCGCACCGGCACGCCGGTGAGACCGTCCTCGACGAGCAGCCGCGACACGTCGGCGACGAGCTCGCCCCGCATCTCCGGGGGCACGGTGTCGACCTGGTTGAGCACCACCGACATGGCCCCCTCGTGGCCGACGAGGTGGCGCAGGTAGCCCGAGTGCAGCGCGTCGTCCGCGTACTTCTGCGGGTCCACCACCCACACCAGCAGATCGGCCATGGGCAGCAGGCGGTCGACGACCTCCCGGTGCGCCGGCTCGATCGAGTCGTGGTCGGGGAGGTCGAGCAGCACGAGGCCGCGCAGCGGGGCCTCCGTGTCCCCGTCGAGCAGGCTCTCGCGCTCGATCCGGCGATCGGCTGCGACGCCGAGCCAGTCGAGCAGCGCCTCGCCGCCCGAGCCCCACACGCAGGCGGTGACCTGGGAGGTGGTGGGGCGTTTGACGCCGACATCCGCGAAATCGAGCCCGCACACGGCGTTGAACAGCGAGGACTTGCCGGAGCCCGTGCCGCCGAGCAGCGCCACGATCGTGTGGTCGACGCCCAGCTCGAGGCGCTCCCGCACCCGGTCGACGACGACCTCGACGCGCTGCGCCACCGCCGGGTCCAGGCGCTCGCCACCGACCTCGCGCGCCTTCTCGAGGCACGCCACCCGCTCGGCCAGGGCACGGGTCTGCTCGCCGTGCAGGTCGTCGTCGGGCCGGCCGACGCCCCGCACGTGGTCGCCCGTCCGCCCGACGCCCGTCATCGCCGTCTCCGTCCCGGTCATGTCAGCCCCTTCAGCACGGCGAGCCGCAACCTCAGCAACGACGACGCGTCAGCGGCCAGGTCGGGATCGGCCAGGACCTGCGCGGCCGACTCGCCCTCGAGCCGGGCCTGCTCGGCGGACCTCTCGGCGAGGTCGTCACGGAGCAGGTCGCAGGCGCGGGCCCCGGGCTCGCCCAGGAGGTCCACCACCAGGGCGCGCGCCGGCTCGACGCCCACCGCCGCGGCCAGTGCCACAGCGGCCAGTCCGTCCTCGCCCAGCGCGCGCTCGGCCCGCTGGGCCCGGCGGGCCGCGCGGGCGTCGCTCCGGGCACGGCCGGCGGGGACAGACGCCTCCGCGAGCGCGGACCGCGCGGCGTCGATGCTGCCCGCGGCCCACTGCGCCGCCGACAGCTCCGCGGCGGCGGCGCGCTGCTCGACCCGGCCCTCGGCTGGCCACGCGGACTCGAGCGATCGGCCCCCCGCGGGCGCGTCGGCCCGGGTGAGATGCGTGCGGATCATCCGCTCGGCCTGCGCGCCGGCCGCGGCGAGGTTCGCCGCCGCCGAGCGGGTGACGTCGCGGGTGAGCGGGACCAGGGCCTCGCTGCGCGCGCGGCCGGTCCGTCGCGATCCACGCACCCGGCCGGACGGGCGCACCAGGCCGTCGAGCGGCGCCCCGCCCATCGTGAGCTCCGTCCACCGGGCGCGCGCGGCGCCGTCGGCCACCGCCCCACCGTGCACCCCCGCGCGGGCGCGCTCCTGAGGTCCCTGCACCGCGAGGTCGAGCTCGGCCGCCAGCCCTTCGGCGGCGTCGGCCTGGGCCTGCACGGCGTCCGCGAGCTCGTCGACCCAGGGGCGCAGCGCCGCGAGCGATCCGCGCAGCGTGCGGGCGATCACGGTGCGGGCGCGATCAGGACCCGCGAGCATGGTCAGCCACCGCATGATCGGCGCGACGACCGCCGCCGAGAGCGGGCCCTCATGCGGGCCGACGTCTGGCACCACGAACAGCGGGGCGCCCTCGAGGCCGTGCGCGCGCAGCCGGTCCAGCAGGTCGCCGCGCACCGTGGGCAGCGACGCCGGGGAGACCCGGTTGAGCACCATGGCGATCGACGCGCCGCGCTCGACGGCGCCTTCCAGCACCTGCCACGGCAGCGCGTCGCCGTAGCGGGCGGCGGTGGTGACGAACAACCACAGGTCGGCCGCCTCGAGCAGCTGGTGCGCGGACTCGCGGTTCGACTCGAGCACGGAGTCCAAGTCGGGGGCGTCGAGCAGGGCGATGCCGCGCGGGACCTGGTCGTTGGCGACGACCTCGACGGACTCGAGCACCGGGTGCTGCGAGAGCAGGTCGGCGTCGGCGGGGTTGTGGGCCAGCACCGGTCGACGGGTCGTGGGGCGCAGCACCCCCGCCGCGGTGACCTCGGCGCCGAGCAGCGAGTTGACGAGCGTGGACTTGCCGGCGCCCGTCGATCCGGCCACGACCACGATCGCCGGCGCGGAGAGCTCCTCCAGGCGCGGCACCAGGTGCTCGCCGAGCTGGTCCACGAGCCGGCGTCGCGAGGCCCGGGCCGCGTCGACCCCCGGGATCTCGAGCGGGAAGCCGGTGCGCTCGACGTCCCGGCGGAGGTCGCGGACGGCGTCCAGCAGCGACGTCGCGGCGAGCGGACGAGGCAGCACCGCCTCGGCGATGTCGGTTCCCGCTGCTGCTGTCACAGGCCATATCCTCACCCGCGGACCTGTGCAGTCCAAACGCACGCGCCGCCGGGGCGGCCGCGGTTGGCTCACACACCCCGAGGGTCTGCCCGGCGCGGCACTACGCTGGGTGGACCTGGCCCCCATAGCTCAATGGATAGAGCAACGGCCTTCTAATCCGTAGGTTGCAGGTTCGAGTCCTGCTGGGGGCGCCCACC
>JADGMW010000074.1_pt3 | contig 33603 bp, 28 predicted proteins | sample 8641801 | NCBI WGS metagenome assembly JADGMW01 (sample SAMN16272018, study PRJNA661076) | feces metagenome | isolation source: fecal sample from diarrhoea affected cattle A | host: Bos taurus | place: South Africa: Lokaleng Village, Mahikeng | collected 2019-09
GGGGCGCGTCACCGTCTGAGGAGTTGCGTGGGCGACTGTTTGTCCCGAGCCGTGCGTTCGCTCGGTACTGTTTGCGGCATGGACGCAGATGTGATCGTGGTGGGGGCGGGCCTTGCGGGACTCGTGGCGACGGGAGAACTCGTCGACGCAGGCCGGAAGGTGATCCTGGTGGACCAGGAGAATGCGAACAACCTCGGGGGACAGGCATTCTGGTCGTTCGGCGGACTGTTCTTCGTCGACAGTCCCGAGCAACGGCGTCTCGGTATCGAGGACTCGTACGAACTGGCCCTCCAGGACTGGATGGGCACGGCGGGCTTCGACCGCGAGGTCGACGACCGGTGGCCACGCCGGTGGGCGCAGGCGTACGTCGAATTCGCGACGGGGGAGAAGCACGCGTGGCTCAAGCAGCGCGGGCTGAAGATCTTCCCGATGGTCAACTGGGCCGAACGTGGCGGTTACGACGCTGCGGGACATGGCAATTCGGTTCCCCGTTTCCACATCACGTGGGGCACGGGACCGGCTCTCGTCGAGATCTTCGCTCGTAAGGTCCGGGAGGGCGTCGACCGGGGACTGGTCACGCTGAAGCACCGGCACCAGGTCGACGACCTGGTGATCACCGACGGAGCGGTGACAGGGGTGCGAGGCACCGTGCTCGAGCCGACCGACGCCGCTCGCGGTGTCGCTTCGTCGCGGGTGGGAGTCGGCGAATTCGAGTTCGCTGCCGGAGCCGTGATCGTCACTTCCGGCGGTATCGGCGGCAACTTCGAACTCGTGAAGAAGAACTGGCCCCAGCGTCTGGGCGAGCCGCCGAAGCGGATGCTCACCGGTGTTCCCGCGCACGTCGACGGGCGGATGCTCGAGATCACCGAGAACGCCGGTGGCAACATCGTCAACCGCGACCGGATGTGGCACTACACCGAGGGCATCACGAACTTCGACCCCGTGTGGCCGAACCACGGCATCCGGATTCTGCCCGGACCGTCGTCGCTGTGGCTCGACGCCACCGGCACTCGCCTGCCGGTTCCGCTGTTCCCCGGTTTCGACACCCTCGGCACTCTCGAGCACATCGCGCGCACCGGGCACGACCACACCTGGTTCCTCCTGGACCAGAAGATCATCGAGAAGGAGTTCAGTCTCTCCGGATCGGAGCAGAATCCCGACCTCACCGGCCGGGATGTCCGCTTGCTCCTGCAGCGCATCCGGTCGGGTGCGCCCGGACCTGTGGATGCGTTCATGCGGCGTGGCGTCGACTTCGTCGTCCGCGACAACCTCGCCGACCTCGTCGCCGGAATGAACGAGCTGACGCCTGATACGCCGCTCGACTACGAGCGGGTGCGTTCGGTCGTCGAGTCGCGGGACCGGGAGATGACGAACAAGTTCACGAAGGACCTGCAGGTCGTCGCGATGCGTGCGGCCCGCACCTACAAGCCGGATCGCATCGCCCGCATTGCGTCGCCGCACCGGATCCTCGACCCGAAGGCCGGCCCCCTGGTCGCGGTCAAACTGCATCTCCTCACCCGTAAGACGCTGGGAGGCCTCGAAACCGACCTGTCGTCGAGGGTGTTGCGTGCGGACGGCTCGGTGTTCGACGGGCTGTACGCGGCAGGCGAGGTCGCGGGCTTCGGAGGCGGTGGCGTACACGGCTACCGCTCGCTGGAAGGCACGTTCCTCGGCGGATGCATCTTCTCCGGCCGCGCCGCCGGGCGGGCGGCGGCGCGGTAAACCCCCCTCGGCGGCGCCGGGTGCGGATCAGACTTCGACGTCGTCCTCGTACGGCAGTACCCGGAACTCGGTGCCGTCGGGGGCCATGTCGGAGTACCGGCCGTAGAAGATGCCGTTCGCCTGATCGGTGATGATGCCCTGGTGGATCGGCACCGCCACCCGGGGATTCACGGCACGCAGGTAGTCCACGGCTTCCCAGATCTTGAGCCACGGCGCCGCTGCCGGGAGTGCGAGTACGTCCACCTTCTCGGACGGGATGTACAGCGAGTCTCCCGGGTGCATCAGGCGTGCCGGGTTCTCCGCGTCTCCGACGAGGAACGCGGTGTTGTCGATGACCGCAAGGTCGGGGTGGATCACCGCGTGGCGGCCGCCGGTGCCCCGGATCGTCACGTCGCCGACCGTGAACCGGTCGCCGGGCCGCACCGCCGACCAGTCGCCCTCGAGAAGTTCCGCGGACTGCGGATCCGAGAACAGGGCAGCGCCGGGGTTGGCGTCGAGAAGCGCCGGGAGGCGGGCGGGGTCGGCGTGGTCCGGGTGCTGATGGGTGACCAGAATCGCGTCGAGGCCGGTGATCCCCTCGAATCCGTGCGAGAAATTGCCCGGGTCGAAGAGGATCTTCTGCCCGAGGTGTTCCACGAGGATGCAGGAGTGGCCGAAGTGGGTCAGTCGCATGCCTCCGAGTATGCCGTTCGCAGTGTCGGTCGCGAGCCGGATCTCCGGTGCGTGCGCGAGCCCGATGGTACGTTGCGTAGTCAACTAATCGGTGCACATGCACGACGGATCGCCGACCGGCCCGAGGAGCGGACATGACCGAAACCCGAGAGCCCCGCGTTCTGATCGACAAGCAGACCCGGCCTGTCTACCGGGCGCAGGTCGCCGTCGCCGGCGCGGTGCGCGAGGCCGTCGCGGAGGCGGGGCTCGAGCGGTCCCTCGTCGAACTCGTCAACATCCGGGTCTCGCAGATCAACGGTTGCGCCTACTGTCTCGACATTCACGTCCGCGAGGCGCTGAAGGCAGGCGTGTCGACGACGCAGCTCGCGGTGTTGTCGGTGTGGCGGGACACCGAGCTGTTCACCGATGTCGAGCGGGCGGCGCTCACCCTCGCCGAATCGGTGACAGTGCTGCCCTCGAGCTACGAGCAGGACCGCGACTACGCGGAGGCCCGAGCGCACCTCACCGACGACCAGCTCTCAGCCGTCGCATGGGTGGCCATCACCATGAACGCGTTCAACCGCATCTCGATCGTCAGCCGCCACGCCCCGCGCTCCGAGTCGGAAGGATCGTGACACGTGCCCGACTACCGGCAATCCCTCGAATTCGGCAGCTTCCTCACACCGTCCGCCGGTGACCCGGCCCGGGTGGTGGATCTCGCTCTCGTGTCCGAACGCGCCGGGCTCGATCTGGTGACGATCCAGGATCACCCCTACCAGTCGCGTTTTCTCGATACCTGGACCTTGCTCAGCTGGATCGCGGCCCGGACGACGACCGTCACCGTCGCGCCGAACGTGGCGAACCTTCCCCTGCGCGGACCGGTGATCCTCGCACGCAGCGCCGCGTCACTGGACCGGCTCAGCGGCGGCCGCGTCGAACTCGGACTCGGCTCGGGTGCGTTCTGGGATGCGGTGGCGGCCAACGGAGGTCCGCGCCGAAGCGCCGGGCAGGCGGTGACGGCGCTGGCCGATGCGATCGCGGTGATTCGGGCGCTGTGGTCCGACGAGAAGGGCGGGGCGAAGGTCGACGGCGAGTATTACTCGCTGTCCGGTGCGAAACGCGGCCCTGCTCCCGCACACGATCTCGGAATCTGGGTCGGCGCCTACGGCACCCGCATGCTCGGACTGACCGGGCGACTTGCCGACGGCTGGCTGCCGAGTTCGTTCGCCGCCGGGCCCGACGTCCTGGGAGAGATGAGTGCGCGGGTCGACGACGCCGCTCGGGAGGCCGGGCGCGAACCCGCGCAGATCCGCCGCCTGTACAACGTCACCGGCACCTTCGCCGATGTTGCCGACGGTTCGTTTCTGCACGGTCCGGCGGAGGTGTGGGCCGAGCAGCTCGCCGAGCTGACTCTGCAGCACGGCACGAGCACGTTCGTTCTCGCGAGCGACGCCTCGACGGACCTCGAACGCTTCGCAGCCGAGGTCGCGCCGCGGGTGCGCGAACTCGTTGCTGCCGAACGCGGCGAATGGGAGTCGGCGATATCGCGATAGCGATGGTGTGCGAGATCGGAAGATCTCGCACACCACCACCGTCGCCCGGGGTCAGCGGGGCGCGAACCTGCGCAGGCGCAGACTGTTGCTGACCACGAACACCGAGCTGAATGCCATTGCCGCACCCGCGATCAGCGGGTTGAGCAGCCCCAGCGCGGCGAGCGGCAGCGCCGCGACGTTGTAGGCGAACGCCCAGAACAAATTGCCCTTGATGGTGCGCAGCGTTGCCCGCGCGAGGCGGATGGCGTCGGGGGCGGCCCGTAGATCGCCTCGGACCAGGGTCAGATCCGACGCCTCGATGGCGACGTCCGTTCCCGTGCCCATCGCCAGCCCGAGGTCGGCCTGGGCCAGCGCTGCCGCGTCGTTGACGCCGTCGCCGACCATTGCGACGACCCTGCCCTCGGACTGGAGACGCTCGATCACCTGAACCTTGTCGGCGGGCATCACTTCCGCGATGACCTCGTCGATGCCGACCTGCTTCGCGACCGCCTCGGCCGCGCCGCGGTTGTCACCCGTGAGCAGCACGGGACGAAGACCCAGGTCGCGGAGTTCGGACACGGCGGCACGGGAACCGTCCTTGACCGTGTCGGACACCACGACGACCGCACGGACCGCACCGTCCCAGGCCACCCAGATCGGCGTCCGGCCTTCGGATTCGGCCGCCTCGGCTTCTCGTCGGAGGTCGGGTGCCGGTGTGAGCGACCATTCGTCGCGCAGCCAGGACAGCCGCCCGGCGAGCACGGCACGTCCGTCGACCACACCGGAAACCCCGCGTCCGCCGTGGTTTTCGAAACTCTCCACACCGGACAGCGGGCGCGTCTGTGCGGCGTGGTCGGCGATCGCCCGCGCGATCGGATGCTCGGATGCGTGTTCGAGCGACCCCGCGAGATGCAGTACTTCGTCGGCGGATTCGTCCGGCGCCACATGAACGGAGGCGACGGTCATCTCGCCCGTGGTGACGGTTCCGGTCTTGTCGAGTACGACGGTGTCGACGCGGCGCGTGGATTCGAGGATCTGCGGGCCCTTGATGAGGATGCCGAGTTGCGCTCCGCGGCCTGTGCCGACGAGCAGCGCTGTGGGAGTCGCGAGACCCAGCGCGCACGGGCACGCGATGATCAGCACCGCGACCGCCGACGTGAAGGCAGCCGAGACGGGATCGTCGGTGAACAGCAGCCACGCGGCGAGGGTGAGCAGCGACAGCCCGATCACGATCGGGACGAACACCGCGGAAATCCGGTCGGCGAGGCGCTGGACCTCCGCCTTCCCGTTCTGTGCGTCCTCGACGAGGCGCGCCATCTGGGCGAGTTGGGTGTCGGAGCCGACGCGGGTCGCCCGGACGGTGAGGCGACCGCCGGCGTTGACGGTCGCACCGACCACGGCGTCGCCGGGCGCGACCTCCACGGGCATCGACTCACCGGTCAGCATCGACTCGTCGACGGCCGACGAACCCGATTCGACGACGCCGTCCGTCGCGATCTTCTCGCCGGGACGCACCACGAACACATCGCCGACGGCGAGCTGGTCGACCGGGATGCGGGTTTCGGTGCCGCCACGCAGCACCGCGACGTCTTTGGCTCCCATGTCGAGCAGCGCCCGCAGGGCGGCGCCGGAGCGGCGCTTCGCCCGGGCCTCGAACCAGCGACCCGCGGTGATGAAGGTGGTGACGGCCGCGGCGACCTCCAGGTAGATGTGCTCCTCGCCGCCGCCCGAGGCGAACAACTCGAAGGTCATCTTCATGCCGGGCATACCGGCGTGGGTGAAGAACAGCGCCCACAGCGACCACAGGTATGCAGCGGTGACACCGACGGAGATGAGGGTGTCCATCGTCGCGGCACCGTGCCGCAGGTTGGTCCAGGCCGCGCGGTGGAAGGGCAGGGCGCCCCACACGACGACCGGTGACGCGAGGGTCAGGCACAGCCACTGCCAGTTGTCGAACTGCAGGGCCGGGATCATCGACAGCGCGACCACGGGGACGGTGAGCAGGGCCGACACCGTCAGGCGCTGTTTCCATTGCGCGGCTTCGTCGGATTCGGGTCCGCTGTCCTCGCCGGCAGCGTGCTGCGTCCGGGGAGGTGCGGGCAGTGCTGCGGTGTAACCGGTGGCTTCGACGGTCGCGACGAGGTCTTCGGGCGTGATGTCGCCGCTGTAGCTGACCTTCGCCTTTTCGGTCGCATAGTTGACCGACGCGGTGACGCCGTCCATCCGGTTGAGCTTCTTCTCGACGCGCGCGGCGCAGGAGGCGCAGGTCATCCCACCGATGGTGAGTTCGACGTCACGCGTCGTGTCGGCGGTCGTCATGTGGATACTCCTTCGATGTCGTTCCTCCTTTATACCCCTAGGGGGTATGTGTCCGCTACTCCCTGGGGGCGGTGGCCGGCGGGGCAGCGGCCGGTTCCGGCTCGAGCGGCCTGAGCCGGTAAACTTCGATGGGTCCGGTGTCCGTTCCCGGGCGCCAGCACTACTACCGAGGAGCAGCACGTGGCGCGTGTCGTCGTCGAAGTCATGCCCAAGGCCGAGATTCTCGACCCTCAGGGTCAGGCCATTGCCGGGGCGTTGTCGCGGCTGGGCTTCGCGGGCGTGACCGACGTCCGCCAGGGAAAGCGATTCGAACTCGAGGTCGACGGCAGCGTCGACGACGCCCAGGTGGAGAAGATCGCCGAAGCGCTCCTCGCCAACACCGTGATCGAGGACTGGGCGGTTCGCCGGATCGACGGTGACGCATGAGCGCACGCATCGGGGTCATCACGTTCCCCGGCACGCTCGACGATATCGACGCAGCCCGGGCGGTGAAGCTTGCCGGCGGCGAGGCCGTGAGCCTGTGGCACGGTGACGCCGACCTCAAGGGTGTCGACGCGGTCGTCGTGCCCGGTGGGTTCTCGTACGGCGACTACCTGCGGTGCGGCGCCATTGCGCGGTTCGCTCCGGTGATGACCAAGGTCGTCGAGGCGGCGCGCGGCGGAATGCCGGTGCTCGGCATCTGCAACGGCTTTCAGGTGCTCGCGGAAGCGGGCTTGCTGCCCGGCGCGCTGACCCGCAACGCAGGTCTGCACTTCGTGTGCCGCGACCAGTGGCTGAAGGTCGAATCGAACTCAACCGCGTGGACGTCGCGCTACGAGCAGGGTGCCGAGATCCTGGTACCGCTCAAGTCCGGCGAGGGCCGTTACCAGGCCTCGCAGGAAGTGCTCGACGAACTCGAGGGCGAAGGCCGTGTCGTGTTCCGCTACGTGGGCGAGAACCCGAACGGATCCCAGCGTGGCATCGCGGGCATCGCGTCGGCGAACGGCCGGATCGTCGGCCTGATGCCGCACCCCGAGCACGCCACCGAGGCGCTCACCGGCCCCAGCGACGACGGGCTCGGCATCTTCTACAGCGCGCTCGACGCGGTGGTCAACGCCTGATCTCCTGACGCACCGAAACCCCCGCCGTCCGATGGACGGCGGGGGTTTTTCGTTGGTCCGTCCATTCTTTGCGGTCGTTTTAACGCCGAAATACCCATCCTCACCTGCGGTGGAAAAGTTTCACTAGACATACGTCTACCCAAAATGTCATGCTCTGCATCACCGGTGGCGGAGGCCGAGTGAGCCAGCTACCGCACATTCCCGAGGAGATTCGTATGCAGTTCCAGGACAAGGTCGTTTTCATCACCGGTGCCGCGTCAGGCATGGGTCTTGCCACCGCGCAGGCATTCGCCGACCAGGGCGCCGTCGTCTACGGCGCGGACATCTCCGCCGACAACCTCGCTCGCGACTTCGCGGCGCTCCCGGGAGCCCACGCCGTTCCCCTCGACATCGCCGACAGTGCCGCCGTGCGCGAAGCCTTCGCCACCGTCGAGCGTGAGCACGGCCGACTCGACGTGCTCGTCAACGCGGCTGGCGTCAACGCGCCCAACAAGGCTGCGCTCGACGCCCTCAACGCCGAGAACTACAAGGGCTTCGAGGCGATGAAGGAAGGCCGGCAGCACAACCCGGAGTTCTACGAAACCATCACCGACGAGGACTTCGACCGCGTCCTGAAGATCAACCTGTACGGCCCCTTCTACACGATGCGTTCCGCTGTGCCGCTGCTCAAGAAGGCAGGCGGCGGCGCGATCATCAACTTCTCCTCGGCCGCCGCGCTGATGTCGGTGGCGATGCCCGCGTACTACCCGGCGTCCAAAGCCGGTGTGCTCGGCCTGACCCGGGAGGCTGCCACCGAACTGGCTCCCTTCAACATCCGCGTCAACTCCCTTGCGCCCGGGGCCGTCGACACGCCGCTGTTCCGCCAGAGCGACGAGGAGTTCTCCGACTTCCTCATCTCGATGCAGCCCATCAAGCGGCCCGCCACCCCCGAGGAGATCGCCAAGACCGTGCTGTTCCTGGCGGGTGCCGAGGGCTCCTACTACACCGGGCAGACGTTCTCGCCGTCCGGCGGATTGGTCATGTAACCCACCGCTGATCCCCGCCGCACCGAGAGAAACAGGACCGACACCATGCCCGCTCTGGACCCCACCGCACTCACCCGGCTCACCGACGAGATCCGCCGTGACATCGACCACGGCGACTACGACGGCGTCAACATCATCGTCGCGCGTCACGGCGACATCGCCCTGAACGAAACCCTCGGCTACGCCGAACGCGCCACCGAGACCGCGCTGCGGCCGGACAACGTCTTCCGCATCCTGTCGATGTCGAAGGCGTTCACCAACACGCTCGCGTACCGCGCACTCGGCGAAGGCAAGCTCGCGCTGTCGACGCGCGTCGTCGACATCATCCCCGAGTTCTTCGGCACCGACGTCTTCCGCTCGGTGCGCAAGGACCGCATCAACCTCCACCACCTCCTCACACACCGCTCGGGAATGCCCGCCACCCCGAACCCCGGCCTCGGACCGGACCGCTTCGGGGTACTCGCCGACGTGATCGACGCGCTGTGCTCCGTGGACGTCGTCAACGAACCCGGGACCACCCTCAACTACGCGCCGTCGATCAACCACGCCCTCATGGGTGAAATGGTCCGTCGCGCATACGGTTACGACCACTTCCGGGACCTCGCGCGCGATCTCGTCTTCGAGCCGCTCGGGATGACGCGGACGGCGTTCGGCATGCCCGAAGCCTGGCGCGCGGACGCGGTGCCGCTCAAGGCATACGTACCCGACAACGGCTGGCTGTCGCCGGCCGACATCGAAAACCTCAACGACACCATCACCGAGGCCGCGGAGATCCCGTGGGTCGGTGCCGTCAGTACCGCGGAGGACATCTTCGCCTTCGCCGAGATGTTCCGCCGCAAGGGCGAAGTGAACGGACAGCACCTCGTCGCTCCCGTGGTCGTCGACCAGGCCACGACCCTGCAGACCGGCGACATGCCCAACGACCTGTATGCGGGCATCGCCGCGAGTCGCGGATGGGAAACCCCGCCCGGCAACTTCGGGCTCGGATTCTCCTTGTCCGGCACGGGACCCCACGCATCGTTCTTCGGACCCTTCACCTCCCCCCGCACCTTCGGCAACTACGGTGCCGGGTCGTCCCTGTTCTGGGTCGACCCCGAACTCGACATGACGTTCGTATTCCTGTCGGCCGGCTGCATGGACGAAGGCGACAACGTCGCCCGATTCCAGAAGCTCTCCACCATGGCCGCCGCGGCCGCCCTCTGACTCCTCCGGGAAGACCTGACATGACCCTCACGCCTGAAGCTCCCTCCGCTTCCCGGTGCCCTGTCGCGCACGGTTTCGACGCACTGAGCGACGACTACTTCACCGACCCCGCAGCACATTTCGCGAAGTTCCGGGACGAGACGCCCGTGTTCTTCTATCCGTACCTCAACGCGTGGATCGTCAACCGCCGCGAAGACGTCGAGACCGTGCTCGCCGACTGGCAGCGGTTCACCTCCGGCGGCAACAGCGGCACCATCGACGTCCCCGAACAGTTCCGGGCGATCGTGCCGCCGGACCTCATCACACAGATGCTGGTGGGCTCCGATCCGCCGAGCCACACCGACCACCGGTTCGTCGCGCAGCGCGGGTTCACCAAAGAACGCATGGAGGCGCTGCAGCCCGAGATCGAGGCACGCGCGCACCGCGTCGTCGACGGCTTCGAGGCACGCGGCTCCGGCAACCTCGTGACGGACTACGCGCTCGAACTCACCACGCAGACGATCATGGCGCACATGGGTCTCGGGTACGAGCACGACGCGATGATGCGCCAGCTTCGGGACGACTTCGCGATGATCCTCGCGTCGGCTGCCGAACCGATGGCCGAGCCGATGCGGACGCAGGTGTGGCAGCGCTACATCGATGCCACCCTCGTGCTGCGCCGCATCATCGACGAGCGTCGTGAGAACCCCGGCACCGATCTGATCTCCGATATGGCGATCGTGAACGACAAAGACGGCAACCGGATGCTGTCGGCGGCCCAGATCGCTGTGCATCTCACCGAATTCGCGATGGCCGGCGTCGATTCGACCACCCAGGCGGTCTCGAACGCGGTGCTGTTCCTCGCGCGGAACCCGGAAACCCTCGCCGAGGCGATCGAGGATCCCGCACTCTGGCAGCGAGTGTTCGAGGAGACCGTGCGACGCAGGCCGTCGTCACCGTTCGCCGCGCGCCAGGCGCAGCAGGACATCGAACTGGGCGGCGCGCACATCCGGAAGGGCGACATGGTGTGGCTGGCGCTGGCCAGCGCCAACACCGACCCGGCGCGGTGCCCGCACCCGTTCGAGTTCGACATCCACCGCCCCGAACCCGAGAACCACCTCGCGTTCACCCAGGGCCGGCACACCTGCCTCGGCCAGGCACTCGCCCGGGTTCAGGGCGCGACGGCACTGCAGGTGCTCTTCGAACGGCTCCCGTCGTTGCGTCCCGCGGCGGAGGTTCCCCTCGACTTCCTGCCGATCGCGCTGCTTCCGGTGCGCCGGACCCTGCCGGTGACCTGGGATGTCGCCGACATCGAGCGAGCGAAAACCAAGACCGCCCGGCACATGGAACTCACGGTGCTCGAGCGCCGCGACGAATCCGACGGGGTGGTGTCGCTGACCCTCGGCCACCCCGACGGCGGCGCGCTGCCCACGTGGAAGCCGGGCGCGCACATCGAAGTTCGGCTCGGCGACGGCGACGACGCCCTGCTGCGGCAGTATTCGCTGTCGTCGTCTCCGCAGGACAGCACACGCTGGCGGATCGGTGTGCTCCGCGAACCGGATTCGCGCGGTGGATCGCAGTACGTACACGACCGGTTGCGGGACGGCGCGACCGTCACGGTCGGCTTCCCCCGCAACAACTTCCGTCTCCGCCCGGCTGCGCGGTACGTCTTCGTGGCCGGGGGGATCGGCATCACCCCGATCCTGCCGATGATCGCGCAGGCCGAGGCCGACGGTGCCCGCTGGGAACTGCTCTACGGCGGCCGCACTCGCGCGTCGATGGCCTTCCTCTCCGAACTCGAGCGGTTCGGCGACAAGATCACCGTGTGCCCGCAGGACGAGACCGGTCTGCTGGATCTGCGTACGTTGCTCGCCGAGCCCACCGAGGACACGCTGATCTACTGCTGCGGTCCCGAACCGCTCCTGCAGGCGATCGAAGCCGCGAGCGCGCACTGGCCGGTCGGGTCGCTGGTGACGGAACGCTTCGCCGCGAAGAAGATCGTGCGCACCGAACCGGACGTGGCGTTCGACGTCGACTTCGCCCGATCCGGGATCACCGCCACGGTGCCCGCCGGGAAAACGGTGCTGGACGTGGCGGAGGAGAACGGTATCGAGGCGTTGTCGTCGTGCAAGGAAGGGACGTGTGGCACCTGCGAGGTCCGGATTCTCGCGGGACGCGCCGACCATCGGGATTCGATCCTCACCCCCGGTGAGCAGGAGCGGAACGAGACGATGATGATGTGTGTCTCGCGCGCGGAGAAGGGGTGCTCGAGGCTGGTGCTCGACGCCTGACCGTGCGAAAACTCGATCGGATTCCGGCGGCGGGACCGGTAGGGTTTCGTGCGACGAGAGGCGGGAGGGCGAGTGGCACCGAGAACGGCGGTCGTGCCGAAGATGACGCGGGTCGAGCAGAAACGCGCGACGCGTGAGGCACTCATCGAATCGGCGCGGGCACTGTTCGTCGAATCGGGATACACCTCCACCACGGCCGAGGCGATCGCCAAGGCCGCGGGGGTGTCCCGCGCGACGTTCTACCTGCACTTCCGGTCCAAGGCGGAGATCGTGCAGTGGCACATGTCGGCGCTCGAACAGCCGATCCGGGACGACTACCGGCGCCTCGACGCGTTCGAGGACCCGTCGCTCGGCGACGTCACGGACTGGCTGAACGAGCACGCGCTGTTCTGGCGGGCGCACCGGGCCGAGTTCGCGAGCATGGAGCAGGCGCTCTCGCACGAGCCTCTCGTGTCCGACGAGTGGTTCGCCATGTTGCGCCGTGTCGCGTCGGGTATGGACAACCTGCTGGGGCGGCAGTCGGACGACGACGCCCGGTTGCGGGCACGCCTCCACGTGACGTCCATGCTGATGTCGACCGACCGCAACTTCCACTTCGCGCTGGTGCAGGGGCACGACGAGAATTTCGAACGGCTTGTCTCCGTGCTCGCGGAGCAGTGGTTGTTCTGCCTGCACCGCACAGGCTGACGACATACGGAACGAGGGATCTCGCGCGCCGTCCCGATCGGCTGCGAGATCCCTCGTCCGTGAAACCCGGAGCTCAACCCCCCGATCGGGTCCCGGGCCGGCGCCCCCGTTTCGTTCGATGGAGGCACCGACCACCAGTGTGCCCGGCTCGCCCCGGTTTGTCCTGACAACTCGTCGCCGATTTTCCCCAAAGCGGCTTCGACGCCGTCATCCGAGCTCCCGGCGGGGTCTCTCGCGTCAGGGGTATCCGGTCGGAGGATCCGGAAGTGCGAGGATGCAGACATGCCTTCGATGACGCAAGCGGATGCCCCGGGACTGTGCAACTTCGTCGACATGTCGCCGTCGCCGTTCCACGTGTGCGCGACCGTCGCGGCCGCGCTGAACGACGCGGGCTTCACCGAACTCGACGAGTCGCAGCGTTGGCCGAGTGAGCCGGGACGGTACTTCCTGGTCCGCGGCGGATCGCTCGTCGCGTGGAGCACCGAAGGCGACGACACCGATCCGGCGCGGCCCTTCCGCATCGTCGGTGGACATACCGACAGCCCCAACCTGCGGGTGAAACAGCATCCCGACCTCGCGTCCGCCGGATGGCGGCTCGTCGGACTCGAACCGTACGGCGGAGCCTGGCTCAATTCCTGGCTCGACCGCGACCTCGGTGTGTCCGGGCGGCTGACGGTGCGCTCGGGATCCGGTTCCACCGACGTGCTCGTGCGCGTCGACCTTCCCGTACTGCGCGTTCCGCAGCTGGCGATCCATCTGTCCGAAGACCGCAAAGGCGTGCAACTGGACCCGCAGCGGCATCTCAACGGTGTGTGGGGCATCGGCAGCGAACCCCGCTCGTTCCTGGCGTACGTCGCCGGGCAGGCCGGGGTCGACGCCCGGGACGTGCTCGGATGGGAACTGATGACCCACGACTTGGCGCCGAGTTCCCTGGTCGGCGCCGACGGCGAACTGGTCAGCGCACCGCGCCTGGACAACCAGGTCACCTGCTACACCGGGCTGCAGGCAATGCTGCACGCCGCCGATCACGTGGCGGCGCACGCCGGCCCGGTGCCGCTGCTCGCCCTGTTCGACCACGAAGAGGTCGGCAGTATGTCCGACCGGGGTGCGTTCTCCGATCTGCTCACCACGGTCCTCGAACGCATCGCGCTGGTGCGCGGCGGCGGCCGCGAGGATTACCTCCGGGCCCTGGCGGGGTCGGTCGTCGCGTCGGGGGACATGGCCCACGCGACCCATCCCAACTACGCGGAGCGTCATGAACCCGCCCACCGGATCCTGGTCGGCGGCGGCCCGGTGCTCAAGGTCAACCAGAACCTCCGCTACGCGACCGACGCCGCCGGGGCGGCAGCGTTCGCGCTCGCCTGTGAGCAGGCCGGCGTGCCGTTGCAGCGATACGTGCACCGGGCCGATCTGCCGTGTGGCTCGACGATCGGTCCGATCACGGCATCGCGCACGGGACTGACCACCGTCGATGTGGGGGCGCCCCAGCTCGCGATGCACTCGGCCCGCGAACTCATGGGAGCCGCCGACGTCGCGAGCTACGCCGATGCTCTCGCTGCGTTCCTGACGCCCGCGATCTGAGCCGGATCTCCGAGACCGGCGGTTCCCGAGACCGCTGCGCACTCCGGTGACAGACTGAGGTGGTCCTGTCCGGCCCGCAATGAACGGGAGTGTTGGCGTGAGCAGCCCGTCCTATCCCGATCACCTGCTGACCCTCGACGAGTGGGTTGCGCTCCCGGACCACGAGAACCATCACGTCGAGGTGTGCGAGGGCGTTCTCGTCGTCGCACCGGCACCGGGCGCCGCACACGATCACGCCGAGATGGTCCTTGCGATGCAACTGGACCGCCAGTTGCCCGACGACCTGTGCGTGCTCGGCGGCGTCGAGGTGCTGGTGTCGGAGAACCCGCTGACGGTGCGGGTGCCCGATGTGATCGTCGTGGACCGGACGCTCGTCGACGCCGACCCCGATCGCGCTCCGATCACCGAGGTGCGGCTCGTGGCGGAGATCACCGTGCCGGGCACCGCCCGCACCGACCGGGTCACCAAGTTCTCCGAATACGCCGAGGCAGGCGTGCCGCAGTACTGGATCATCGATCTCGACGGACCGCCGGTGGTCGCGGTGTTCACCCTCGAGGACGGCTGGTACCGCTACGACGGCGAGCACACCGGCACGACCGTCCTGAAAGCGGTGGGTCATGACGTCACCCTCGAGCTTCCCGGCCTTGCCCCCGCACCGGTGACGCCTGCCGAGCCCTCGCCCCGATAGACTGGCTCCCGGCAGTGCCCGCCCGGCCTGCTGTTTTCGATCCCAGAGTGAAGGGACCCGACGCCCAGTGTCACCGCACGTGGATACCGTCACCCACGCCGCCGAATCTCCTGATGTCGCTCAGCCCTTCCGGGAGCTGGGACTCAAGGACGACGAGTACGCGCGCATCAAGGAAATCCTGGGGCGCCGCCCCACGGACGCCGAACTCGCCATGTACTCGATCATGTGGTCCGAGCACTGCTCGTACAAATCGTCCAAGGTGCACCTGAAGTACTTCGGCGAGACCACCACCGACGAGATGCGTGCCTCGATGCTCGCGGGCATCGGCGAGAACGCCGGCGTCGTCGACATCGGCGACGGCTGGGCCGTCACCTTCAAGGTCGAATCCCACAACCACCCGTCCTACGTCGAGCCCTATCAGGGCGCCGCGACCGGTGTCGGCGGCATCGTCCGCGACATCATGGCGATGGGAGCCCGGCCGATCGCGGTCATGGACCAGCTCCGCTTCGGCGACCCGAGCCACCCCGACACCCGGCGCGTCGTCGACGGTGTCGTGCGCGGTGTCGGCGGATACGGCAATTCGCTGGGTCTGCCCAATGTCGGCGGCGAGACCGTGTTCGACGCCTCGTACCAGGGCAACCCGCTCGTCAACGCGCTGTGCGCGGGCGCGATGCGCGTCGAAGACCTCCACCTGGCGTTCGCGTCCGGAACCGGCAACAAGATCATTCTGTTCGGAGCCCGCACCGGCCTCGACGGCATCGGCGGCGTCTCGGTTCTCGCGTCCGAGACCTTCGACGACAGCGCGGGCGGCCGGCCCAAGAAGCTGCCGAGCGTGCAGGTCGGCGACCCGTTCACCGAGAAGGTGCTCATCGAGTGCTGCCTCGACCTGTACCGGGAGAAGCTCGTCGTCGGCATCCAGGATCTCGGCGGTGCCGGACTGTCCTGCGCGACATCCGAACTCGCCGCGGCCGGTGACGGGGGAATGCACATCTCCCTCGAGCGCGTCCCGATGCGCGCGACCGGCATGACCCCGGCCGAGGTGCTCTCGTCCGAGTCGCAGGAACGCATGTGCGCGGTGGTCGCTCCCGAGAACGTCGACGCCTTCATGGCGGTCTGCAAGAAGTGGGACGTGCTCGCAACCGTGATCGGCGAGGTCACCGACGGAGATCGCCTCGTCATCGACTGGCACGGTGAAACCGTGGTCGACGTGCCCCCGCGCACCGTCGCCCACGAGGGCCCGGTCTACGAGCGTCCCGTGCAGCGCCCCGAAGGCCAGGACGCGCTGGTGGCGAACACCACCGCCGGGCTGAAGCGTCCGGAGACGGCCGCCGAACTCGAGGCCACGCTGCGCAAGATGCTCGCATCACCCGCGCTGTGCAGCCGCAAGTGGATCACCGAGCAGTACGACCGCTACGTGCGTGGCAACACCGTGCTCGCCGAGAACGCCGACGCCGGTGTCATCCGGATCGACGAGGAGACCGGCCGCGGCATCGCGCTGGCCACCGACGCGTCGGGCCGCTACACCCAGCTCGATCCGTACACGGGCGCGCAACTCGCACTCGCCGAGGCATACCGCAACGTCGCCACCACCGGTGCGACCCCGAAGGCCGTGTCGAACTGCCTCAACTTCGGTTCGCCGGAGGACCCCGCCGTGATGTGGCAGTTCCAGCAGGCCGTGCGCGGTCTCGCCGACGGCTGCGCGCAACTCGGAATCCCCGTCACCGGCGGCAACGTCAGCTTCTACAACCAGACGGGCTCGACGCCCATCCTGCCGACGCCGGTCGTGGCTGTGCTCGGCGTGATCGACGACGTGCATCGCCGCATTCCCACCGGGCTCGGTCTCGAACCCGGGGAGACGCTGATCCTGCTGGGGGAGACCCGCGACGAGTTCGACGGGTCCATCTGGGCGCAGGTCGAGCACGACCATCTCGGCGGCGTGCCCCCGAAGGTCGATCTCGAACGGGAGCGGTTGCTGTCGGAGATCCTGCTCGCCGGTTCGCGTGACGGACTGATCTCGGCTGCCCACGACCTGTCCGAGGGCGGTCTCGCGCAGGCCGTCGTCGAGGCGGCGCTCGCAGGCGAGACCGGTTGCCGGATCCTGCTGCCCGAGGGCGCAGACCCGTTCGTCACGCTGTTCTCCGAATCCGCCGGACGGGTGCTCGTCGCAGTGCCTCGCACGGAGGAATCCCGGTTCACCGGGATGTGCACCGCGCGCAACATGCCGTGGGTGCGTATCGGTGTCGTCGACGAGGGCTCCGACTCCATCGAGGTCCAAGATCAGTTCTCGATTCCGATGGACGAACTTCGCGAGGTGTGGGAAGGCACCCTCCCGGCTCTGTTCGGGTAGCCGTGCCGGCGAGCCAGGTCGATCGCCTGGCGGCGATCGCGGCCCGACGGGGCCGAATCGTCGCGGCGGTCAGCGACTTCGGTGACCGCTATCCTCTGCCCGCGCGGGTGTGGGGACGGTTGAGCCTGGACTTCACCGGCATCGCCTTCGCTTCACTGTTCTTCTGCTGGTCGTTGACGCCGTCGCTGCTGCCCCGGGACTGGTTGTTCCAGGGCATCGTCGGCGGCATCAACGCCGCCATCGGCTACGGCGTCGGGTGCGCGGTCGGGTGGGCCGTCCACCGTTTCCTGCTGTCCGGCAGGCGGTGGTGGCCGCCGCCGCTGCCCGTGGTCCGGGCGTTCAAGGTCGCGATACCGGTCGCGGGAGTCGTCGCGGCTCTCGTCGCACTCGTTCTCGCCGCCGACGACCAGCGTCAGCTCGCCGCGCTCATGGGGTCGGAACGGACCACCACCAGCGGATATCTGCGCACCATCCTGCTCAGCCTCGGAGTCTCCGCCGGTCTGATCGGACTCTGGCGCGCCCTGCACGACATCGGCCGCTGGGTAGCCGGGCAACTGATCCGCCGTGCCCGCGTGCCGCTCGGGCTGGCCCGGACGCTCGGTGTGCTCGTCGTCGTGCTCGCCACGTTCATGCTCATCGACGGAGTATTGCTGCGCGGCGCATACTTTTTCACCAATCAAGCGTTCAGTCTGCACGACGACACGACCCGTGAGGGAACTCTCCAGCCGGCCGAGCCCACGAAGTCGGGCAGCCCCGATTCGCATGCACCCTGGGAATCCCTCGGGTTCCAGGGCAGAGATTTCGTCTCGCGCGGCCTCGACGCCGGCGAGCTGAGCGCCATCAGCGGCGTCCCCGCGCAGGACCCGATCCGGGTGTACGTCGGGCTCGACTCCGCCGACACCCCCGAAGAGCGTGCGGATCTCGTTGTCGCCGAACTCGAACGAACCGGCGCGTTCGACCGGTCGGTGCTCGCGTTGATCCCGACCACCGGCACCGGGTGGGTCAATCCGACAGCTGCGCAGGCGATGGAACTCGTCCACAACGGCGACCTCGCGATGGTGGCGTGGCAGTACTCGTACCTGCCGAGCTGGATCTCGTTCCTCGCCGACCGCGAGAAGGCCGCCGCGGCAGGGGAGATGCTCATCGACCGAGTACGAGAGCGCTGGACGCAGTTGCCGGAGGACACCCGCCCGAAGCTGTACATCTACGGCGAGAGCCTCGGCACCCAGTCCGGCGAGGGAGCGTTCGACAGCATCGGCGAGATCCGCTCGAGTGTCGACGGGGTCCTGTGGGTCGGTCCGCCGAACTCGAACCGATTGTGGCGGCAGATCGTCGAGCGACGAGATCCCGGCACACCCGAGGTGTTGCCGGTGTACGCGGACGGACTCGTCGTGCGATTCGCCGGCGGAAGCGAATCCGTTCCCGAACCCGACGCGGCGTGGCTGGCGCCGCGCGTGCTCTACATCCAGCACACCTCCGATCCGGTGGTGTGGTGGTCTCCCGACCTGATATTCAGCCGACCCGACTGGCTCGCGGAACCACCGGGACACGACCGGCTGCCGCAGATGCGGTGGTTCCCGTTCGTGACGTTCTGGCAGGTGTCCGCCGACCTGACGAACGCGGCCGGGGTGCCGGACGGGCACGGCCACAACTACGGCACTGCGGTGCTAGACGGCTGGCTGGCGATTGCGCGGCCGGACGGATGGACCGCCGACGACACCGAACGAGCCCGCACCGCACTCGAGCAGTTGCGGGGCGTGCAGGGGCCGGAGAAGTGACGCCCGGGTCGTGGCGAGGCGTGGCCGCGTCCGCGGCGACGCTCGCGCTCGGTGCTGCCCTGCCCGCAGTCCGGTCGGGCCCTCGGGGTCGCGGGTTGCTCGCCGCCGCGGCGGGAGTGAGCGCGGTTCTGGCGACTCGTGCGTCCGGAGTGTCCGCATCCGCTCTCGGATTCGATCCCGCCCGCACCCGGGACGGTGTGCGGTGGGGTGGGGGCGCGGCGACGGCGGTCGCGGCGGGGTACGTCGTCGCGGTGACGGTGCCCGGACTGCGCGCGCACTTCGTCGACGAGGGTCGCGCATACCGTCCGGACTTCTACGAGTGGATCGGGCTGCACATACCGGTCGGCACGGTGGTCGCGGAGGAGTTGCTGTTCCGCAGCGCCTTGACGGCCCTGGTCGGTCCTGTCCCACAGGCCCTCGTCTTCGGCCTCTGGCACATCCGCCCGGCCAGGATCGAAGGCGACAGCGTTGCCGGCACGGTGCTCGTCACCGCGCTGTCGGGTCTGGTGTTCGCGTGGTTGCGTGTACGCAGCGGCAGCATCCTGGCTCCTGCGCTCGCGCATCTGGCCGTCAATGTGGGCGGGGCTGTCGCAGTCCGGATCGCTACAGTCCGGGCAGCGAAAGGCACACACGTGCGCCGGGATTAGGCTCCGGGAACATGGCACCACGTAGAACTGTCGATCCCGCCGAGCTGAGAGCCGCACTCGACCGCGTCGAGCCGTGGGTCTCGGGACGCAGCGACGACAGGCCGGCCCGCGCCGATCTGGCGGCCGCGGTGCGGCTCAGCGCACGAACCCTCGAACAGATCGCACCCGGCTCCAGCGTCGAGGTGCGGGTGCCGCCGTTCGTCGCGGTGCAATGCGTCGAAGGCCCCCGGCACACGCGAGGGACGCCTCCCAACGTCGTCGAGACCGACGCACTCACCTGGTTACGTCTGGCGGTGGGCCGGCTCACGTTCGACGAGGCGGTCGCCGTAGGGTCGATCGACGCCTCGGGAAGCCGGGCCGGCGAGATCGCGCACTGGCTTCCGCTGCTCCGCTTGTGATGCCCGAATTGCGCGGTCCGCACCGCCCAAGCGGGGACGACGGTCGGAGTCCCGGCCCGTGGCCCGTAGAATGAAACCGCCCCGCCCTTGTCCAGCCTCAGGGAGCACCTCCGTGACCAGTGCCGATCTGTCGGTTCACACACGTAATCTTCTCGCCTCCGACGAACCCGAGAACGAACCGCGCGAGGAGTGCGGCGTCTTCGGAGTGTGGGCTCCTGGCGAAGACGTGGCCAAGCTCACTTATTACGGCCTCTATGCTCTACAACACCGCGGCCAGGAGGCAGCGGGCATCGCCGTCGCCGACGGCTCGCAGGTCCTCGTGTTCAAGGACCTCGGTCTTGTCAGCCAGGTCTTCGACGAGCAGACGCTCGCCGCGATGCCCGGCCACATCGCGATCGGCCACTGCCGCTACTCGACCACGGGTTCGACGACGTGGGAGAACGCGCAGCCCATCTTCCGGACCACCGCGTCCGGTTCCGGGGTCGCCCTCGGTCACAACGGCAACCTCGTGAACACCGCGGCTCTGGCCGAACGCGGCCGCCGGCTCGGCGTGCTCGACCCGAAGCGTCCCGGCGCAGCGAACTCGGACTCCGACACCGTCGGGGCACTGCTGGCGCACGGTGCACGGGACAGCACCATCGAAGAAGCGGCCATGCAGTTGCTGCCGACCCTCCAGGGCGCCTTCTGCCTGACCTTCATGGATGAACACACCCTCTACGCGGCGCGCGATCCGTGGGGAATCCGGCCGCTGTGCCTGGGTCGCCTCGATCGTGGCTGGGTGGTCGCGAGCGAGACAGCGGCCCTCGACATCGTGGGCGCATCGTTCGTCCGCGACATCGAGCCCGGTGAGCTTCTCGCGATCGATGCGAACGGCGTGCGCTCGTCGCGGTTCGCCGCTCCCGAGCCCAAGGGCTGCGTGTTCGAATACGTGTACCTCGCCCGCCCGGACTCCACCATCGCCGGCCGGTCCGTCCACGCGACGCGCGTCGAGATCGGTCGTCGGCTGGCCAAGGAGCACCCGGTCGACGGTGACCTCGTCATCCCGGTTCCCGAATCGGGTACGCCCGCAGCAGTCGGGTACGCGCAGGGATCCGGCCTGCCGTACGGCCAGGGCCTGATGAAGAACGCCTACGTGGGCCGCACCTTCATCCAGCCGAGCCAGACGATCCGCCAGCTCGGGATCCGGCTCAAGCTCAACCCGCTGCGTGAGGTCATCCGCGGCAAGCGGCTCGTCGTCGTCGACGATTCGATCGTGCGGGGCAACACCCAGCGCGCCCTCATCCGCATGCTTCGCGAGGCGGGAGCCCTCGAGATTCACGTCCGGATCGCGTCGCCGCCGGTGAAGTGGCCGTGCTTCTACGGGATCGACTTCGCGTCGCCGGCCGAACTCATCGCGAACGGTGCCGGTACCCGCGATCGCGACAACGACGACGAGCACGATTACGACCTGATGGTCGAGATGGTGCGACGCTCGATCGGAGCCGACTCGCTCGGCTACATCTCGATCGACGGGATGATCGGCGCTACCGAGCAGCCCGCAACCCGGTTGTGCGCTGCGTGTTTCGACGGCCATTACCCCATCCCGCTTCCCAACGGGCATGCGGTCGTCAAGGACTCGCTCGACGGCGTCGTCGACACGGATTCCCCGACCCCGACGGTCCTCGAGAACGCCAACGCAGACGTTCTGAGTCGGCCGTAGAACCTGGTCGGGTACCGTAAGTCCCGCGGTCGGCACTGTTCGGCGTGCGTTCTGCATGCCCCGTGACGGATACCGGCCACCCTTTATCAGTAGATCGAACACAACTCGAGGCTGGAGCCGACAACTCATGACCGAGGAGACAACCCCCGGAGCTTCCTACGCCGCAGCGGGCGTGGACATCGAGGCCGGTGACCGTGCCATCGAACTGTTCGCGCCGCACGCGAAGAAGGCCACCCGCCCGGAGGTGCTCGGCGGTCTGGGTGGGTTCGCGGGCCTCTTCGCGCTCAAGCGCGACTACAAGGAACCGCTGCTCGCGGCGTCCACCGACGGCGTGGGGACCAAGCTCGCGGTCGCGCAGGCGATGGACAAGCACGACACCGTCGGCCTCGACCTCGTCGCGATGGTCGTCGACGACCTCGTGGTGTGCGGCGCCGAACCGTTGTTCCTGCAGGACTACATCGCCGTGGGCCGCGTCGTTCCCGAGCGGGTCGCCGAGATCGTCGCCGGCATCGCCGAGGGTTGCGTCCAGGCGGGTTGCGCACTGCTCGGTGGCGAGACGGCGGAACACCCCGGCGTGATGGCCGACGGCGACTACGACATCTCCGCGACCGGCGTGGGCGTCGTGGAGGCCGACAAACTGCTCGGCCCCGAGCGGGTCCGTCCCGGCGACGTCGTGATCGCCATGGGCGCGTCGGGCCTGCACTCGAACGGATACTCGCTCGCTCGCAAGGTGCTGCTCGAGATCGGCAAGATGAGCCTGACCGCGCACGTCGACGAGTTCGGCCGCACCCTCGGTGAGGAACTGCTCGAGCCGACCCGCATCTACGCCAAGGACTGCCTCGCGCTCGCTGCCGAGACCGAGGTGCGTACCTTCTGCCACGTCACCGGTGGCGGTCTCGCCGCGAACCTCGCGCGCGTGATGCCGAAGGGTCTTGTCGCAGAACTCGATCGCACCACGTGGAGCCCGGCGCCGGTGTTCGGTCTCATCGCCCAGCGCGGCCGTGTCGAGCGCGCCGAGATGGAGAAGACGTTCAACATGGGCGTCGGCATGGTGGCGATCGTGGCTCCGGAGGACGTCGATCGCGCCCTCGCGGTGCTCACCGCCCGCCACATCGATTGCTGGACCCTCGGTACGGTCCGCCGGGCGCAGGACGGTTCCGACGATCGGGCGATCCTGGCGGGCGACCACCCGCGCTTCTGAGCCTTCACCACACAGGTCCGGTCCCTCACCCGATGGGTGGGGGACCGGACCTGTGTCGTGTGAAAGCTTGTGGCCGACTGTGTTTTCCCGCCTGCCGAACGAAGAGCGGTGCAGGAGGGTAGCTACGCCGAAAGGTGGACCGTCGCGGCGTTACCACCGCTGGGCCCACTCGGTAAAAAGCCGACTACACCACTGACGGAGGGGGTGCCGAATTCTCGGCTGCCCCCTCCGTCAGAGAGAAAGGTGAGTCAACGACGAAAATCGTCGTCGTAATCGTCGTCCCAACCGGAACGCTGGTCTGCGAAGACCTCGTCACGCTGCGAGTTGGTTACACCGCCAGACAACTCTCGTTGGAGGTTCTCGAAGTCGGTGGACGGCGAGCTGTACTTGAGTTGCCGTGCAACCTTGGTCTGCTTTGCCTTAGCCCGGCCGCGGCCCATGACTAACCCCCTCGCGCTTTGACGGGGCGGCCTGGGGAAATTTGGCGGCCCCGGTGAGTTGAGTATTTTCCTGTGGCCCACTTTAGCGTGGAAAAGTCGGTTCCGCTCCCACGCACCTGTCCGGGCCGGTGTCCTTTACGTCTCAAACGGACCCGACCAGCGGCAATGAAGATCTCGCGTCGTGGAATGTGCCCTTCAGAACACCCCCGGGACGGCCCGAACGGTGCCGACGCGTACCCCGCCGCCCGAAACCGGCTGGGAGGCGAGCGTCGCGAGGACCTCCGCGTCACCGACGCCGAGCCGGTGGAGCAGGGCCGAGGAAAGCGGTAGCCGGGCGCGTTCGTGGCCGTCGTCGATCTTGAAGGCGAAGGAGGTTCCGTCCGGGAGCGCCCCGGCGTGGACCCCGTCCGCGCCGGCTTTGCACAGCAGACCCGGGACGGCACGCATCAGACTCAGATCGTCCTTGCCGGTGCCCGAGATGAGGAAGGGGTGTTCCCGGATCGCGTCGGCCACCGCGCGTTCGGGTGTGCCGGACTCGGCGGTGGCAAGACGTGCGTACGCACGCGCCAGATTGATCAGCGGTACCGGCACGATCGGCAGGCCGCAACCGTCGATGCCGAGATCCGCGTCCTCGATGTCTCCGGTGAGATCCGCGATGGTCGCGACGACGCTCTCCTGCAGCGGGTGGTGCGGGTCGAGATAGGTACCGGTGTCCCAGCCCCGGGCAGCGCACACGGCCAGCATCGCGGCGTGCTTGCCGGAGCAGTTCATGTACGCGGCGCGGGGTGCCCGGCCCGACGCGAGCACCTCGGCCCGGGCCAGTTCGTTGCCCGGCAGATCCTCGGGGCACTGCAGATCCTGCTCGCCGAAGCCGTGGGCGGTGAGAAGTTTCTCGACCAGATCGACATGCTCGGTTTCGCCCTCGTGTGACGCTGTGGCGATCGCGAGTTCGGCAGAACTGCGCGGCACGAAACCCGACCGCAGCATCGCGACGGCCTGGAGGGGCTTGTTCGACGAGCGGGGATAGATCGGGGTGTGCACCTCGCCGAGGGAGACCACCACCTCACCCTGCGGGTCGAGCACGATCAGCGATCCGCGGTGGACGCACTCGCGGAAGCCCGACCGCACCACCTCGACCAGTTCGACGCTCACTGCTGTTCCGCCTTCCGGCCGGCGATCCGCCGGCGTGCCTTCTCCGCCACTGTCGGCGCGAGATCGTCTTGCTGGTCGAGCATCACGGCGAGCCGTTCCGGGTCACGGCCGGTGAACAGGTCCCGCACGGTGACGCCGTGACCGGGGACGTCCTCGACGGTGATCGTGTCGCCCGCCCGGACGGATCCTTCCGTGACCACCTTCAGGTACGCACCGGTGTCCGCACGCGCGGTGAAGCGCGCGCCCCAGCGCGGTTCCTCCGACCAGTTCCCGAACGTGCGGCACGGCGTGCGCGGTCCGGTGATCTCGAGCAGCAGGCCGCCGTCTCCGACCCGCCAGCGTTCCCCGATGACGGCGTCGGTCGGCGACATGCCGCTCACCCGGAGATTTTCGCCGAACCACCCGACGGGAAGGTCGCGGCCGAGTTCGGTCGCCCAGCGGCGAGCCTCGTCGTCCCCGTACGCGTAGACCGCTTTGTACAGGCCGCCGTGGTTGGCGGTGTCGCACTGGCGATCGCCGGCGAGACCGGACTCGCCGACGTGGACCTCACCGTCGACGGGTCGTTTGTCGATGGCGGTCACCGGGACGCGCCGCAGTCCGGTGTCGCGGAGCGCGTGCACGACGCACACCGCCTCGACCCGGCCGGCGGTCACCGGCCGCGCAACCGCTCGACGGCCTGCCTTCCGGCCTGCACGGTGTCGTCCTGCGGTATCGAGTCCGGATCGATCGACGCGGCACACGGACCGGCGACGAGCGGCGTGTCCGGGGTGATGGTGCGTTTGACGAGCGCCAGCGCGACGGGACCGAGTTCGAAATGGTCCACGATGGTGCCGATCCGCCCGACCGTCCTGCCGCCGGCCGTGACGGCGTCGCCGGTCTCGGGCCGTCCGTCCGCCGAGCCGTCGAGGTGCAGGAGGACCAGGTGCCGTGGCGGCTTGCCGAGGTTGTGGACGCGCGCCACGGTCTCTTGACCCCGGTAACAACCCTTGTCGAGGTGCACGGCTCCGTGCTCGCCGGGCCCACCGATCCACCGCACCTCGTGCGGGATGGTGCGGTCGTCGGTGTCGATGCCGATGCGAGGCCGCATGGCGACCACGCGCAGCGCGTCGTAAGCCCACGTACCTGCCGGGCGTGCGCCGGCGGACACGAGGGCGGTGAACGTCTCGACGAGCCGGTCACGGGGAATCAGCAGGTCGTAGGAATCGTCGGTGGGCCAGGGCATCCGTCTGACGAACCCGCCGCCCGGGAGTGCGACTGCCGCGTAGGGCTCCGCCGGCAGGGCCTCGAGACCGAGGACGCCGAGGATGCCCGGGCTGCCCGCCTCGGGCCCCAGGAGGGACAGGACGGCCATGTCGTTGCCGTCCCGCGGTTCGGCCTTCGACCAGAACACCATCTTGGTCAGGAATCCGAGAAGGTCCGGTCCGCGGCTCGGTTCGGTGTCGATCCACGTGACACCGTCGAGGTCGGTCTGCACGAAGTGGTGTTCGACCCGGCCGTTCACGTCGAGGCTGAGGTTCTCGGCGGACGTACCCGGGGGCAGCGCGGCGACGTGCTGGCTCGTGATGGTGTGCAACCACGACAGGCGTTCGTCGCCGGAGATGGCGATGACGTACCGCGTGGAGCGGTCGACGATCGCCGCGCCGGTGGTCGCGGCGCGTTGTTCGCCGAGGGGGTCACCGTAATGCCAGGCCAAGCCCTCGTCGGGGGTGCCAGGAGGTGACGCGACTGCGTCGGGAACGGTGAGGAGACGGCTCTCGGACACGATCGGAATCTCGGTCACGACAACAGTCTATGGGGAAGTGGCCGCGTGTTCGCCACTCGCTAGGCTGGAAGCATGGCTGATCGGGTGCTGATGACGCTGGACGGCGAGGTGCGGGACCTCGACGCTCCTCTGGTGCACGCCGATGACATCGGAGTGCTGCGCGGCGACGGGGTGTTCGAGACGCTGCTCGTCCGTGGTGGGCGGGCCTGCGCGGTGGAACTGCACCTTGCCCGGCTCGCGTCGTCCGCGGAGGCACTCGCTCTCCCCGAACCCGATCGGGCCGAGTGGCGTGCAGCCGTGGACCTCGCGGTGGAGAAGTGGGGCGGGGACCGGGAGGGGGTCCTCCGGCTCGTCTACACCCGCGGTCGCGAAGATGCCGGCTCTCCGACTGCTTTCCTGCTGCTGACTCCCGTTCCGGAACGGGTACTGCGGACGCGGCGCGAGGGTGTGTCGGTGGTAACTCTCGAGCGCGGGTACTCCGTCGACGTCGCGCGGACCGCTCCGTGGCAGCTCATCGGGGCCAAGACCTTGTCCTATGCGACGAACATGGCGGCTTTGCGTCACGCGGAGGCGCTGGGCGTCGACGACGTGATCTACACGAGCAGCGAGGGGTACGTGCTCGAAGGTCCCCGGTCGACGGTCGTGATCGCACGGGGGCGCACCCTTCTCACGCCGCCCGCCGAGATGGGCGTCCTGCCGGGCACCACGCAGCAGGCGCTGTTCGACGTTGCGGGAGACCACGACTTCGCCGTGCGCTACGAGCCGTTGCGTCCCGCCGACCTGATCGTGGCGGACGGAGTGTGGCTCGTGTCGAGTGTGTCGCGCGCCGCCCGGGTGCACATGCTCGACGGGCACCCGCTGTCGGTGAGGTCACTCGCCGGCACGGTCGAGGAACTGGTCGACAAGGCCGTGGACGCCGCATCCTGAGTGAGGGCCGAAAGGCCCTTCCACCAGCGACGAAAGACCCATTTGTGCGGGTTTTCGGTGGAGAAAACCACCTTCTGCGCGAGGTGTGAGGTGTATCCCGTGTGGTCAACGACACGGCTGGTACCGAGGGCCCGAAACTTCTACTACATTTTGTAGTAACAAGGCCGAATCGTGCTTTCGCGCGGCCAAGTGTCCGAAATCGGAGCGTCGGCCCGCGCCCTGGATTCGGACTTCCTCGTATTCGGGCCTCACCTCGGAGTGGCAATGGACGTCTTGGATCTGTCCCGGTGGCAGTTCGGGATCACGACGGTGTATCACTTCATCCTCGTCCCGCTCACCATCGGTCTCGCGCCGCTGGTCGCGATCATGCAGACGATGTGGGTGGTCACCAAGAAGGATCACTGGTATCGGCTGACGAAGTTCTTCGGGAAGATGTTCCTGATCAACTTCGCGCTCGGCGTCGCCACCGGCATCGTGCAGGAGTTCCAGTTCGGCATGAACTGGAGCGAATACTCCCGCTTCGTCGGTGACGTCTTCGGAGCGCCACTCGCCCTCGAAGGGCTGGTCGCCTTCTTCCTCGAATCCACCTTCCTCGGATTGTGGATCTTCGGCTGGTCGCGCCTGCCCAAACTCGTCCACCTGGCGACCATCTGGCTCGTCGCCATCGGCGTCAACGCGTCCGCGTACTTCATCATCGTGGCCAACTCGTTCATGCAGCACCCGGTCGGTGCCACCTACAACCCCGAGACCGGTCGCGCCGAACTGACGAGTATCTGGGAACTGCTCACCAACAACACCGCGCTGGCGGCATATCCGCACGCCGTGGCCGGTGGGTTCCTCACTGCCGCCACATTCATCGCCGGCATCGGCGGTTGGTGGATGGTACGGAACATGCGACGTGCCAAGGAGATCCGTGCGTCCGAGCCGGAGGAAGCCCAGCAGCTCGAGAACGACGCCCGGGGACTGTTCCGCCCGGTGACGCGTCTCGGCCTGGTGGTGATGCTCATCGCGGGTGTCGCCCTGTTCGTCACCGGCGACGTCCAGGCGAAGCTGATGTTCGAGCAGCAGCCGATGAAGATGGCCTCGGCAGAGTCGTTGTGCAACACCGAAACGGACCCGAACTTCTCGATTCTCACGCTCGGCACCCACAACAACTGTGACGGCGTCGTCCACGTGCTCGAGATGCCCTACGTGCTGCCGTACCTCGCCCAGGGTGAATTCTCGGGCGTGACGCTGCAGGGTGTCGAAGACCTCCAGGCGCAGTACGAGGAGCAGTTCGGCCCGGGCAACTACACCCCCAACCTGTTCGTCACCTACTGGTCCTTCCGCGCGATGATCGGCCTCGCCGCCGGCTCCGCCGCACTCGCGCTCGCGGGCTTGTGGGTCACGCGGCGTGGACGCGTACCCGACCAGAAGTGGTTCGCGAAACTCTCGCTCATCGCGATTCCCACACCGTTCCTGGCCAACAGTGCCGGATGGATCTTCACCGAGATGGGGCGTCAGCCGTGGGTCGTGCACCCGAACCCCACGGGAGTGGACATGATCCGGCTGACCGTCGAGCAGGGCGTCTCCGATCACCCCTCCGCGACCGTCCTGACATCGCTGATCGCGTTCACCGTCGTCTACGCGGCCCTGGGTGTGGTCTGGTTCTGGCTGATCCGTAAGTACGCGAAGCAAGGCCCGCAGCCGCACGACGCGCAGCCACCCGGCACCGATGACGACGACACCGACGACGACACAAAGCCGAAGCAGTTGTCCTTCGCGTACTAGGAGAGATCTCTGATGGGACTCCAAGAAGTCTGGTTCATCCTGATCGCGGTTCTGTTCACGGGATACTTCATCCTCGAAGGCTTCGACTTCGGTGTCGGTATGCATTTCCCCGTGCTCGGCCGCGGCAAGACCGAGAGTGCCGACACCCGTCGCCGGGTCCTGCTCAACACCATCGGCCCGGTGTGGGACGGCAACGAAGTGTGGCTGATCACCGCCGGCGGCGCATTGTTCGCCGCGTTCCCGGAGTGGTACGCAACCCTGTTCTCCGGGTTCTACCTTCCATTGCTGCTGATCCTCCTCGCCCTGATCGTCCGGGTGTGCGCGATCGAGTGGCGCGGCAAGATCGACGATCCGGTGTGGCGGCGACGCTGCGACTGGGGCATCATCTTCGGCTCCTGGGTTCCGGCCGTGCTGTGGGGCGTCGCGTTCGCGAACATCGTGCGCGGCGTGGCGATCGACGCCGACAAGCAGTACGTGGGTGGATTCTTCGCCCTGCTCAACCCGTACGCACTGCTGGGTGGCGTCACCACAGCTCTGGTCTTCGCGTTGCACGGCGCGGTGTTCATCGCGCTGAAGACCTCCGGTGACATCCGCACCGACGCGGTGAAGCTGTCGCGCCGGCTGTCCGTCCCGACCGTTCTGGTCGCGGGGGCGTTCGTGGTGTGGACCCAGCTCGCCTACGGCAAGACCTGGACGCTGATCCTCGTCGCCGTCGCTGCTGCCGCACTGCTCGCCGTTGTCGCGCTGGTCGCCGCCGAACGCGAGGGCTGGGCTTTCGTGTTCACCACCGTGGCCATCGCGGCGACGATCGTGCTGCTGTTCGCGGCACTGTTCCCGAACGTCATGCCGTCCACTCTCGATCCGGCGTGGTCGCTGACCATCGAGAACGCGTCGTCGAGCGCCTACACACTGAAGATCATGACGTGGGCCGCCGTCGCCGTCACGCCCGTGGTCCTGCTCTACCAGGGGTGGACCTACTGGGTGTTCCGCCAGCGGATCTCGACCTCGCACATCCCGCCGTCCATCGGTCTGAAGATCGGCACCAAATGACGGTTGCCGCTGCCACCGTTCCCGCCGGCGCCGAGAAGCGCCGGCGGGGACCGATCGACCCACGGCTGTGGCGATACTCGGCATCGGCACGGGGGTACCTCGCCCTCACCGTTCTGACGTCGCTGGTCGATGTCGTGATGGTGGTGGTGAGCGCCCTGATGATCGGCACGGTGCTGGCGGGGGTCATCACCACCGATGCCCGCACCCTCGGTGACTGGCGCACCGAATTGCTCGTCCTCGCGGGGGCAGTCGCCGTGCGTGTGGTCGCCACCTGGCTGCACTCCCGGTACGCGCACCGTTCGGCGAGCCGCGTCATCGCCGAACTCGAGAGCGAGGTCCTCGACGCGGCCGCGACCCTGCCGCCCCGAGAACTGGATCCGCGTCGCGACGAGATCGCCACCGTGCTGACCCGAGGGCTCGACGGCCTGCGCGACTACCTCACCGGCTACCTGCCGGCTCTGATCCTGGCGGTCACGCTGACGCCTGTCACGATCGTCGTCATCGCCCTGCACGACCTCACGTCGGCGATCATCATCATCGTCACGCTGCCGCTGATCCCGATCTTCATGATCCTCATCGGACTGCTCACCAAGGGCAAAGCGGACCGCACGCTCGACGCGATGACCACCCTCTCGTCCCAGTTGCTCGACTTGCTCGCGGGTCTGCCCACCCTTCGCGCGCTCGGCCGCGAGCAGGGACCTGCCGCGCGGGTGCGCGAACTCGGCGAGGACCACCGGCGCACCACGATGTCGGCGCTGCGCGTGGCGTTCCTGTCCGGCACCGTTCTGGAATTCCTCGCCACGCTCTCGGTGGCGCTCGTCGCCGTGACCATCGGCATGAGATTGGTCTACGGCGGGATGCCGCTCGAAGCCGGCATCATCGCGTTGATCCTCGCGCCGGAGGCGTACTTCCCGCTCCGCACCGTCGGAGCGAAGTTCCACGCCGCGGAGAACGGCACGGCCGCGGCGGATCGAGCATTTGCGATTCTGGCTGTCGCTCCCGAACGGACCGCCCCCGAACACACCGCGCACGAACCGGCGCCGGCGGTCACGGAGCACCGCGCCACGGTGGCGGGTGAACCTGTCTCCGCCGCTGGGCGCGAGATCGTCTTCCGGAACGTCAGCGTTGCGGGCCGGGACGGGTTCGCTCCCTACCGGCTCGATGCGGAGTGCCGGCCCGGTGAGGTCACCGTACTGACCGGAGAGAACGGCTCCGGGAAGTCGACCGCGCTGCTCGCCCTCCTCGGACTCACCGACGTTGCAGAGGGAGATATCACCGTCGACGGGCGGCCCGTAGCCGGCGACGAGGCATGGTGGAACGAGGTGGCATGGCTCCCGCAGCACCCCGTGCTGCTGCCGGGAACGCTCGCCGACAACCTCCGGCTCACCGGCGTCGACCCTGCCGATCCGAACCTCGGTACAGTCTGCGCGACAACAGGTTTCGACTCGGTACTCGCGGAGCTTCCCCAGGGATGGGAGACGGTCGTCGGGTCCGGAGGCAGCGGACTGTCCCTGGGACAGCGCCAGCGGCTTGCTCTCACGCGCACGCTCGCGTCGTCGCGGCCCGTGTTGTTGCTCGACGAACCCACCGCGCACCTCGACCCCGACACCGAGACAACCGTGCTCGACGCCTTGACCGCACTCGCCCGCGACGGCCGCACCGTCGTGATCGTGGCGCACCGCCCGAGTCTGCTGGCCATCGCCGACCGCATCGTCGAGGTCCGCCCGGGAGGTGCGTCGTGACCGCATCGTCGGATCTGCGCCGTGCGATGGCGCTGCTCGAACTCGAACCACGGCGGGTCGCGCTCGCGATTCTTGCGGGCGTGGCGACCCTGGGTAGTGCGCTCATGTTGTCGGGGCTGTCGGCCTGGCTGATCATCAGAGCCTGGGAGATGCCGCCGGTACTGGACCTCACGGTCGCCGTCGTCGCGGTGCGCGCACTCGGCGTCGCGCGCGGTCTGTTCCGCTATCTCGAACGACTCGCCACGCACGAGACCGCGTTGCGCGGCATGACGTCGGCCCGGTCCCGTCTCTATCAGCGGCTCGCCGACGGTGACCCCGCGGCGTCGGCGGGCCTGCGGCGCGGTGATCTCCTCGCACGCACCGGCGCCGATGTCGATGCACTGGGAGACGTCGTCGTCCGGGCACTCGTCCCCATCGCCGTCTCCGCCGTGCTCTCGTCCGCCGCCGTCATCGTTCTCGCGGTGATCTCTCCGGCCGCCGGAGCCGTGCTCGCCGTCGCGCTGCTCGTCGCGGGCGTGCTGGCCCCGTGGCTGTCGGCACGGGCCGCAACGCAGGCGGAGACCGACGGCGACGACGCTCGTAACCGGTTCGCCCACGACGCCGTGACCGTGCTCGATCACGCGGCGGAACTGCGGGTCTCGGGCCAACTCGACCGCGCGTCCCGGCGCGCTCGGGCGTCGGGCGTCGAGGCCGTGCGTGCCACCGACAGGTCCGCCGTCCCGTCCGCGTTCGCCGACGCGGCCGCACCCCTCGCGGTCGGAGCGAGCGTCCTCGGAGCCTTGCTGATCGGTATCACGGTGTTCGGGTCCGGTCCCGCCGCGATGAGCCCCACGACGCTGGGCGTCCTCGTCCTGCTGCCCCTCGCCGCGTTCGAATCGACCTCGGTGCTGCCCGCGGCGGCGCAGACCCTCGTCCGGGCGCGGATCGCGTCCCGGCGGATCAACGACCTGCTCGATCGCGCCGACCGGTCGGTCCCGCACGGCGACCGCCCTGTCGACGGACCGGGACGGCTTCGCGCCGACAACCTGCGGAGCGGGTGGCCCGGCGGTTCCGCGACGAACCCTGTGACCCTCGACCTGGCTCCCGGTGCCCGCGTCGCGCTGGTGGGAACGAGCGGCAGCGGCAAGACCACGACGTTGATGACCCTGGCCGGGTTGCTGAGCCCGGTCTCGGGCAGCGTGACGCTCGACGGTGTGCCACTGGAGGAACTCGAGCCCGCGGCGCTGCGCCACCGTGTCGGATTCTTCGCCGAGGACGCGCACGTCTTCGGCACGTCGGTCCTCGAAAATCTGCGCGTCGCGCGCGGTGACGTCGACGAGACCGAGGCGTACTCCGTGCTCGAGGCGGTGGGGCTCGGACCGTGGGTGGCAGGGCTACCGGAGGGCGTGCACACCGTGCTCGAATCCGGCGCGAGGGCGCTCTCCGGCGGCCAGCGCAGGCGACTGCTGCTGGCCAGGGCACTGCTGTCGCCCGCGCGGATCCTGCTGCTCGACGAACCGGGGGAGCACCTCGACGCCGACGACGCGGCCCGTCTGCAACGCCGCCTGCTCGACCGGGACGCGGGTCTCGTCGACCCCGAACGCACCGTGGTGGTGGTGACGCACCAGCTGCCGTCCGATACCGCCGCCGACGTCGTGATGCACGTCGAGAAAAATACGTTGCCGACTGCGTGAGCCGGGCGTACCTTCGCTGGTACACGAGGAAGGAGGTGGTCTGAAAGTGAGTTTTCTTCGGACATGTGAGGTGGCTGCCCGCTAGCCGCTCGTCGACGACAGCGTTCTCCGACCGCGAGCGGCCGGCGAATACCAGGTAGTCACCCGACCCCCGAGTCCCCGGATCGTCCCACCGGGCTCGTCGAGTCCCGGATCTCCTCCGGCTCGCCGAGACGACTCGGGGGTCGTTCGTGTCTCGG
>JADGMW010000232.1_pt1 | contig 33197 bp, 22 predicted proteins | sample 8641801 | NCBI WGS metagenome assembly JADGMW01 (sample SAMN16272018, study PRJNA661076) | feces metagenome | isolation source: fecal sample from diarrhoea affected cattle A | host: Bos taurus | place: South Africa: Lokaleng Village, Mahikeng | collected 2019-09
CACCCGACGTCCGAGCGGGCCGCAGGACGCCACCCCTCGGACACCCCACGCCCGGCAGCCCCGGGCATCTGGCGCAAGGGAGCACACGCGATGACGCTCGTGGCAGGTGTGGACTCGTCCACGCAGTCGTGCAAGGTGGTCGTGCGGGACGCGCAGACCGGTGCGCTGGTCCGGCAGGGCCGCGCGAAGCACCCGGAGGGCACCGAGGTGCACCCGCACCACTGGTGGGACGCGCTGCAGACGGCCATCGCGGACGCGGGCGGTCTCGACGACGTCGAGGCGATCAGCGTCGGCGGGCAGCAGCACGGAATGGTCGTGCTCGACGCGGACGGCGAGGTCATCCGCGAGGCGCTGCTGTGGAACGACACGCGCTCGGCGCAGGCCGCGCGCGACCTGATCGCCGAGCTCGGTGACGGTGACGCCGCCGCCGGCGCGCAGGCGTGGGCCGACGCGATCGGGTCCGTCCCCGTCGCCTCGCTGACCGTGACCAAGCTGCGGTGGCTGCGCGACAACGAGCCGGAGAACGCCGCACGCGTCGCCGCCGTGGCCCTCCCGCACGACTGGCTGACGTGGAAGCTCGCCGGGGGCATGGCCGAGGTCGGGTTCGACGGGCTGATCACGGACCGGTCCGACGCGTCGGGCACCGGCTACTGGTCGCCCTTCAGCGAGGACTACCGCACGGACCTGCTCGAGCGCGCGCTCGGGAGCGTGCCGCGTCTGCCGCGCGTGCTCGCGGCCCACGAGGCCGGCCCCGTGGCCCCGGCCTTCGCCATGAAGCCGGTCCTGGGACCCGGCGCCGGCGACAACGCCGCCGCCGCGCTCGCGCTCGGCCTGCTGCCGGGCGACGTCGCGGTGTCGCTCGGGACCTCCGGCGTGGTCTCGGCCATCGCGTCCGCGCCGATCGCGGACGGCACCGGCCTCGTCACCGGCTTCGCGGACGCGACCGGCTCCTACCTGCCGCTCGCGGTCACGCTCAACGCGTCACGCGTGCTCGACGCGGCCTGCCGGATGCTCGGCGTCGACCACCCGGGGCTGTCGCAGCTCGCGCTGTCGGCCCCCGCGGGTGCCGACGGGCTCGTGCACATCCCCTACCTCGAGGGCGAGCGCACCCCCAACAAGCCGCACTCCACCGGCGCCCTGCACGGCATGCGCCTGGCCAACACGACGCCCGCGCACGTCGCGCGCGCCGCGGTCGAGGGCATGCTCTGCTCGCTCGCCGACGGCATCGACGCGATGCGCGCCGTGGGCGTGCCGGTCGAGCGCGTGTTCCTCATCGGTGGGGGCGCCCAGTCGCAGGCCGTGCGCCAGATCATCCCGTCGATCATGGGCGTCGACGTGCAGGTGCCGACGCCGGGCGAGTACGTCGCCGACGGTGCCGCCCGCCAGGCGGCCTGGGTGCTCTCCGGCTCGGACACGCCCCCGGCGTGGTCCGCGTCCACGGGCGCCGAGGTCATGACCGGCGAGCCGACGCCCGTCGTCCGCGAGCAGTACGCGGCGGCCCGCGACCTCACGGTCGACCGCCCCGCCTGACCGGGACTGGATCGCCCTCTCACCACGAGAGGGCGATCCAGCCCACCCCGGCGTGAGACTGGATTGCACTCTCACGGCGGGACGGACACGACAGGGTCGTGAGAGAGCAATCCAGCACCCACCCCAGGGTCGTGAGAGTGCGATCCAGCACCCACCGCAGGGTCGTGAGAGGGCAATCGAGTCACGAGACCGGGCCGTGAGAGCGCGATTCAACCGAGTTCCCCGGCCCCCAGCGTGACTGGATTGCACTCTCACGGGGGGGACGCGTACGAAAGGGTCGGCACCTCGGGTGCCGACCCTTTCGTGTCCGTCACGCCTGCTCGGCGTGACGTGTGACGTGTCGCTCAGTGAGCGTCGTCGTACGCCTTCTTGACCTCCGCGGAGATACGACCCCGCTCGGAGACCTGGAACCCGTTGGCCTTCGCCCACTCGCGGACCTCCTGCGCCTCGTTCGAGCGCGCAGCGCGCGGCGACGAGGACGTGGAGCGTGCCGAACGAGCGGAGGACCGGCCGCTCACCTTGCGTGCGCTGCCCACCCACTGTGCGAGGGCGTCACGCAGCTTGGCGGCGTTGTCCGACGTGAGGTCGATCTCGTACGTCACGCCGTCGAGACCGAACGTCACGGTCTCGTCCGCGGACCCGCCGTCGATGTCGTCGACGAGCAGGACCTGCACCTTCTGTGCCATGGAATGCTCCCGGGCATGGGGAAATTGCTGACACGTACACTGTGGCACCGTGCGTTTGTTCGCGTCAAACCGAACGGTGAATTCTCACGGTTCCGTGACGTCCGCCCGAGCCTGCTCCGCGTCCATGCGCGCGAGTGCCTGCCGTTCCGACCGGTCGGCGTTGATGATCGCCCGCATCCCGAACCAGAAGATGAGCCCCACACCGACGGACGGCAGCAACGCCGCCAGAACTGCGCCCCAACCGTTCACGAATCCTCCATCAATGACAACGTCAGACCTGCGGCTTCACGAGCGGGAAGACGATCGTGTCACGGATACCATGACCGGTCATGGCGATGAGCAGGCGGTCGATTCCCATGCCCATCCCCCCCGACGGCGGCATCGCGTGCTCCATGGCGGTGAGGAAGTCCTCGTCGATGCGCATCGCCTCGTCGTCCCCCTTGGCGGCCAGCAGCGCCTGCGCCTCGAAGCGCTCGCGCTGCACGACCGGGTCGACGAGCTCGGAGTACGCGGTGGCGAGCTCCATGCCGCGGACGTACAGGTCCCACTTCTCGACCAGGCCACGCTCGGTGCGGTGGTCGCGGGTCAGCGGCGACGTCTCCACCGGGAAGTCACGCACGAACGTCGGGGCCCACAGCGTGGAGCCGACGTGGTGCTCCCACAGCTCCTCGACGAGCTTGCCGTGGTTGCGCTGCGACGGGGCGAGCTCGATCTCCGCGGCGGCCAGCAGGCCCAGGAGGTGCTCGTCGGACGTGTCGTGCGTGATCTCCTCGCCCAGCGCCTCGGAGAGCGACCCGTACATCGTGAGGGAGGTCCACTCGCCGCCCAGGTCGTACTCCGTGCCGTCGGCGAGCGTGACCACCGTCGTGCCGAGAGCGTCCAGCGCAGCGGTCTGCACGAGGTCCTGCGTGAGCGCCGCCATCGTGTCGTAGTCGCCGTAGGCCTCGTACGCCTCGAGCATCGCGAACTCCGGGGAATGCGTCGAGTCGACGCCCTCGTTGCGGAAGTTGCGGTTGATCTCGAAGACCTTCTCGACGCCGCCGACGGCCGCACGCTTGAGGAACAGCTCGGGCGCGATCCGCAGGAACAGCTCCATGTCGAAGGCGTTCATGTGCGTCTCGAACTGCCGCGCGGCCGCACCCTCCGGACGGACCTGAAGCATCGGGGTCTCGAGCTCGAGGAATCCGCGCCGGTAGAAGTTCTCCCGCAGCGACCGGACGACCGCGGACCGCAGCCGCACCATCTCGCGCGCTCCCGGTCGCACGATCAGGTCGACATAACGCTGCCGGACGCGGGCCTCCTCGGACATCTCCGTGCCCTCGTACAGGTTCGGCAACGGCCGGATGGCCTTGGCCGCCATGCGCCATTCGTCGGCCATGACGCTCAGCTCGCCTCGGCGCGACGCGATGACGCGCCCGTGCACGAAGACGTGGTCACCGAGGTCGACGTCCGCCTTGAACGCGGCCAGCGCGTCGGCGCCGACCTCCTTCTCGCTGAGCATCGCCTGCAGGCGTGTGCCGGCGCCGTCCTGCAGCGTCGCGAACGCGAGCCTGCCGGTGTTGCGCAGGAACACGACACGGCCGGCGACGCCCACGAGGTCGTCCGTCTCGGTGCCCGGCTCGAGCGCGGGGTACGTCTCGCGCACCTGCGCGATCGTGTGCGTGCGCGGCACCGACACCGGGTACGCCTCGACGCCCTCCTCGAGCAGCCGCTCACGCTTGGCCTTGCGGACCCGGATCTGCTCGGGGACGTCGTCAGCGGCGGGCTGGGCGGCGTCGGGGTCCTGCACGGTGGTGGCGGGCTCGGTCGGTGCGGTCACCCGGCGATTCTACGGGCGCGGGGCAGGCTGCCGGGCGGGCACCGGAACGGCGGAGCGCGCGTCGGCCGGGACGTCGGCGGGGACGTCGGCCGGTGCCGTCACGGATCGCGGGTCGAGGTCCAGCGCGACGTCGAGGATGGGTGACGAGTGCGTCAGCGCCCCCACGGAGAGGTAGTCGACCCCCGTCAGTGCGACCTCGCGCGCCCGGCCCAGCGTGAGGTTGCCCGTGGCCTCCAGCTCGACGTGGCCGGCGCTGCCCTCGCGTGCCCGGACGAGGGCCACCGTCGCCGTGAGCGTCGCGGTGGACATGTTGTCGAGCAGCAGGAAGTCCGCCCCGGCGTCGAGCGCCTCGTCCGCCTGCTCGGGCCGGTCGACCTCCACCTGGATCGCGACGTCCGGGAACCGCTCGCGCACGGCGCGCACGGCTCCGGCCACCGACCCGGCGGCCACCACGTGGTTGTCCTTGACCATCGCGACGTCGAACAGGCCCATGCGCTTGTTGGTGCCCCCGCCGCACCGCACCGCGTACTTCTCGAGCGCGCGCAGGCCGGGCGTGGTCTTGCGGGTGTCGAGCACGCGCGCCCCGGTGCCGCTCAGGGCCTGCGTCCAGCGGTGCGTGTGCGTCGCGACGCCCGACGCGCGCGAGACGAGGTTGAGCAGCGTGCGCTCGGCGACGAGGAGCACGTGGGTGGGCCCGTCGAGGGTCGCGAGGACAGCGCCCGCCTCGACGACGTCGCCGTCGTGCACGTGCCACGTCACCGTGGCGCGCGGCAGGTCGAGCCGGTCGGCGACCTGGTCGAGGACCTCGGGGACGACGACGAGCCCGGCGATCGCACCGGGCTCGCGCGCCACCACGTCGGCGCGGCCGCGCGCGCGGGCGTCGACGGTGGCCTGCGTCGTGACGTCACGCCCAGGGGCCGGGCCGAGGTCCTCGTCGAGGGCCACCGCGACGAGGCGCGTGATCGCCAGCGGCTCGGGCCCGGGGTCGCCGGGGAGGACGGGAGCCGCCACCGGCCCCTCGTCGGCACGGTCGTCGGCGGGCTGCTGCGCATCGGTCACGGGCACACGCTAGCCGCGACGTCCGTCCTCCCGACGCCTGCGGCCACGTGCGTGCGTCACGACGGTCGTCGGCCTCGCCGACCGACACGGGATCGCCCGCGGCGCTCACCGTCCGGCGCGTTCGCCGCACCCGTTCCCGCACCCCCGGACATGACGGGGCCCCGCCGGCTGTCGGGGGGGAACAGCCGGCGGGGCCCGGGGAGGGTCGCCGGTGAGGTGGTGGCCTCACCGGCGACGGGAGCGAGGGGTCACCGCCAGACGATCACCGGGACCGCTATGAGGCTGGTCGTCGTCCCTGCGGCGTTGGACAGCTCCACGGTGTACTTGTAGACGCCCTTGGCACGACCCTCCAACCGCGTCCCGGCGTGCTGGGCGTTGCGGCCGTCCGGGGTCAGCGTCTGGGTGTCGACCAGCACACCGTTCTCGTAGAGCTTGTACGTGTCGGCGTTGGTGCCCCACCACATGTGCATGGAGACCGTGTAGCTGCCGTTGCCGTCCCAGTTGTCGTGCACGACCACCGGGATCCCGGGGGCCGCCGCCACGACCCGCACCACCAGCGGCCGGCTCGTGGTGGAGCCGTGCTGGTTGGTCGCCACGACCTCGTAGGTGTACGAGCCGTTCACCTTGCCCGTGACCTCGAAGGTCCCGATCTGGGCGCCCGGCGTCGCGTCGACGACCCGCTGCGTGGCGATCTGCGTGCCGTTCTCCAGCAGGGTCAGGGTGTGGGCGTTCTGCCCCCACCACATCGACGACTTCACCGTGAAGGACCCGTCACCGTCCCAGTTGTCGTGCGAGAGCAGGGGCTTGGCGGGCACGCCGGTCGCCGGCCCGGGTGCGGGCTCCGCGGACACCAGCTGCACGACGCCCCAGCGGGCGTTCGACTGGTAGCCCGCACCGGTCGGGTCGGCCCAGTTGGTGATGCCGAGGCGCGCACCGCCCGAGGCGTCGTTGACCTGGTAGTCGACGCCGTGGAACGTGTTGGTCCCGCCCTCGCCGAGCAGGTCGACGGCGAGCTCGACGAGGTAGCCCTCGTCGGTGCGCGACGTCGCGGTCTGCACGCGAGCCTGCTGCGCGGCCTCGTCGCCGGTCCCGAACGACACCACGTTCTCCGCGGACACCCGGATCTGCATGTCCTGCGGGCGGTACGTGCCGTTCTTGTAGTTGCCGGCGTCGACGTAGACCTCGATCGAGTCCTGGATCCACGGGTCGGACCCGGTCACGTCGATGTCGGGGTCGGTGACCTCGGCGAGGACGTACAGCGTGTCGTCCGTCCACATCGTCCGGACCTCGGCGACGGCCGTGCCCGCGCCGGACACCTGCTTGGCCGTCGTGACCGGCTCCGCGTCGGACCAGACGTCGTCGACGTCGCCGTCGACCTCCGGTGCCGTCGCGGCCTGCGGGGCCTCGAGGTAGGAGAGCTCCTCGACGAGGGTCAGCGTGCCGGTCGCGCCGGCGTTCGCCCACCCGGTGACGTCGTCGCCGTCGACGACCCGCAGGTCGAACGGCACGGTGCTCCCGACCGCGGCGGCGTCCAGCGGGACGTGCACGACGGCACGCCAGCCGCCGGTCCGGTCGGCGTCGACACCGTCGACGTCGCCCGACCCGTCGCGGGCGTAGGTGTACGTGGTGTCGCCCACCTGCACCTCGAGAGCGTCGGCGTCGCCGTCGACGTCCGCGAGCACCGTGAGGGTGTCCGCGGTCCAGCGGAGCTGGAACGCGCCCGCCTCGCCGACGTCGTGGAGCCGCAGCTGCTGCCACTCGACCGCGGACGTGGCGTCCTCGTCGAGCGCGACCTGACCGCCGAAGACGGTGGCCGTGCGGACACGGTCCGGCAGGTCCTGCCCGGCCGCGCCGTAGTACGCCGGCTTGGCCTGCAGGTCGTCGTTGAACAGCAGCGGTGCGCCGTTGTCGTTGACCCAGCTGCGGCCGTCGTTCAGGCCCCACACGGTCACCGAGTACAGCGAGTCGGCGTGCGCCCGGAAGATGTCGAACGCGTCGCGGTAGAAGTAGCCCTGGTCGATGAGCTTGGCGTCGGTCACCGGCAGGCCCGTGGCGACGTCGAGCTCGGTCACGGCCTGCACGACGTCCAGCGCCTCGAACCGCTCGATCGCGGCCTCGAGCGCCGACACCGGCAGGGACAGGCTGACGTGGAACTGGTGGCCCACGCCGTCGACCGGCACCCCGCGGGCGAGCAGCCGCTCGACCAGCGCGAAGTAGCGGTCCTGCTTGCCCGACTGCTCGGTGTTGTAGTCGTTGATGAACAGCGTCACCGGACGGTCGGTGCCCGGCGCCGCGTACTCCTCGTTGAACGCCTCGTCGGCGTACTGGAAGGCGAGGTCGATGAAGTCCTCGCCGAGGATGCGGAACCACTCGGAGCGTCGCAGCCCGTCGGGGTTCTCACCCCCGTCGGACACGACCTCGTTGACGACGTCCCACGCGACCAGCGGGTTGGTGTCCGACCCGAACGGACCGTAGGTGCCGGCCAGGTTCCCGGCGATGTCGAAGATGTGCGTGCGCAGGCGCTCACGCAGCACCGCCCGGCCCGCGTCGTCGGCGGGCAGCGGCTGCCCGGCCTCGTCCTGGAAGAACCACGCGGGCGTCTGGCTGTGCCACACGAGCACGTGCCCGTAGACCCTCGTGTCCGTCGCGGCGGCGAAGTCCATCAGCGCCGTCGCCTCCGGGTGGATCCGGAAGCCGCCCTCGGCGTCGTACCAGGCCTCGGGCTTCATGTGGTTCTCGCCCGTGATCTGGTTGAAGTGCCGCTGCGTGAGCGTGCCCGGGTCGCCCTGGGTCTCCCGGCTGTCGATCGCGACACCCATCGGGAACGGGACGGTGTCCTTCAGGGGCGTCAGGTCCTCGATCGTGGCGGGCGGCGGCGTGCGGAACACGATGTCGTCCACGAGGAACGTCGACGTGTTGCCCGGGTTGCCGCTGTCCCACGCCGTCTCGAAGTACACCTCGGCGGCCGTCTCGTACGCCGGGAGCGAGAACCTGCCGGCGACGCGGGTCCACTCCTCGGTGACCCCCGTGATCGAGACGAGGTTCCCGTAGTTGCTCGTGCCGCCGGTCTCGGTGCGCGCGCTGAGCGTCATGTCGCCCGGGGTGCCGGCGAACCGGACCCACGCCTCGAACTCGTACGTCGTGCCCGCGGCCAGCAGCCCCGTGACGTCGTACTGCAGACCCTGACCCTGGTGGACGCGGTCGGAGACCTGTGCGGCGTGCGCCGAGTCGTGGCCGCCCTCGACGACGGCGACCGTCGCGGCGCCGTCCTCGGTGGCGCGCGGCGCCCAGCCCTGCAGCGTGCCGTCCTCGAAGTCGAAGGACAGCTCGACGCCGGTGCCGTCCGCGCCACCCTGGGGCAGCGTGAACGTCCAGCCGTCGGCGAGGCGCTCGGTCACGACCGTCTTCGTCGCCGCGATCGACGCCGCGCGGTCACCGCCGCCGTCGTGCACGAGCACGATGCGGCCCGGCTGCATGGCGGTGCGCAGGTTGGCCGTCAGCTCGGCCTCGTCCTGGGTGGCCCAGTCGTTGATGGTGTTGGACACCGCGAGCGGCTGCATGCCGAGCGCGACGGCCACCGGGATCGTCTGGCCCCACGAGCCGTTCGGCGCGCGGAAGTACGGGACCTTCGCCTCGGGGTCGTCGAGCGCGGTCCGGATGATCTCCAGGTTCGCCTTGAGGTCCGCCTCGACCTGCGCCTTGGTGTAGCCGCCCATGTCGGCCCACCCGGTCGAGTGGTTGCACAGCGTGTGACCCTCGGACACGATCCGGCGCAGCAGGTCCGCGCCACCGGGCGCGGTGACCTGCGAGCCGATGACGCAGAACGTCGCCGGCAGGTCGTTCTCCGCGAGGAAGTCGAGCAGCTCGGTCGTGTCGGCGCCGTTGGGGCCGTCGTCGAATGTCAGCGCGGCCACGTCGCCGGTGCCGCGTGCGGCGCCGACGGGCGTGCTGGTCGGGTCCACCGCACCACCGGGGACGAAGCCCTCGAGGTCCGGCTCCCAGTCGTCGGTGACGGCCCGGCCGGTGATGACCACGTCGTCGACGAGGAAGCTCGTGGTCGGGCCGGCTGCCTCGAGGTAGAGGTCACCGCCCGTGACGGCCTCGCCGCGGGTGTAGGTGCCGGTCAGCTCGACCCACTCCTGGTCGGTCACCTCGACCGCGGGCGCGGCCTGCGTGTACGCCTCGGGGACCTCGGCGACGGTCGCCTTGACGGTCGTCGCCTCCTCGCCCGGCGCGAGCTTCACCCAGGCGGAGATGTCGTACGTCGCGCCCGCGGCGAACAGCGAGGCGATCGGTGTCGCGGCGCCGTGCCAGTCGGACGTGCGGCCGGAGACGAGCATGCTCGCCTCGCCGGCGTGCGCGTCGTCGGTCGTGCGCGCGACCGTGGCGGCGCCGCGGCCGACCCACGGCGCGACCTCCGCCTCGAAGTCGCTGGCCAGGACGATCTCGGCCTCGCCGCCGGAGCCCTCGCGCGTGATCTCGATGTCGTCGACGAGGTAGGTGTAGGGGGTGCCCGCCTCGGTGCCCGAGAGGTCACCGGTGCCCAGGTAGACGGAGCGCGTCACGTCCTCGGTGGGCGTGTAGGTGCCGGAGACCGTCGTCCACGCGTCGTCGCCGATCGTGGTGTTGCCGACCCAGGTGTAGTCCGTGGCGACGACGAAGCGGATGCCGGCCGTGCCCTCGGTCCCCTCGGGGAGCTTCGCGCGCATCGTGAAGGAGTAGGAGACGCCGGCCTCGTACGCGACCTCGGGCGACGAGATGCCGTCGTAGTCGGTCGTGCGGTCGGCGACCTCGAGCGCCTTGCCGCCGTCCGCGTCGACGAACCCGAGGACGGGCTCGCCGCTGCGCGTCCAGTCGCCGGTGGTCTCGTCGTCGAAGTCCACGCCGAGCAGCACCTGCGTCTCGGCGGCACCTGCCGCGGAGCCGATCGCCACGAGCGGCGCGGCCACGAGAGCGGCCGTGGCCACCCCGATCCCGATAGTTTCGAGCACCTTGCGGTGCCGGGTCCGACTCATTGACGCTCCTTTGCGCGCAGAAAGTCCGATATCGGGACCACCGTACGCACAGAGTTGGTCATCCGACCAGCCCAGGAGCCGCTCGGTACACAGATGGATGCAGGATCGAGATCGAAAGTTTCACCGCGTCATCCCTCCGGGTGTCGTCCGGGCACGGCGAAGCCCCACCGGCAGGAGGGGAACCTGCAGGTGGGGCTCCGTCGAGGGCGTCCCGGGGTCGGGGCCCGGGACGCGTGGGGTCAGCCGCCCAGCGTGCGCCGCACCTCGGAGGCGAGGTGCCCACGACGCCGGACGACCACCAGGACCGTCCCGGTGAGCAGGACCAGCACGCCCAGCAGGCCCAGGCCCAGACCGGCACCCGTGGTGGCCAGGCTGCCGCCGCGAGCCGGCGGCGTCACCGCCGCGCCGGGTGCCGCGGCCGCCGCGGAGACGGTCAGTGCGCCCTCCGCGAGCACGTCGCCGCCGACCGCCGCGACGATCCGGTAGACACCCGCGGGGGTGGTCGCCGGGATCGTCACCGTCAGCGACGCCGCACCGTTGCCGGCCACCACGACCGAGCCGAGGAGCGTCGTGCCCGCCGGCGCCACGGCCGCGGCCCCGACACCGCCCGCACCGCCCGACGCGGTCGCGCCGTTGCCCATCGCGAGGACGACCTCGTCACCCGGCGTGAAGCCCTCCAGGTCGACCGTGATGGTCCCACCGGCCCTGACGGACCCCAGCGAGAGGCTCAGCTCCGGCGTGGCGTCCTCGTCCGGCGGCGTCAGCGCCGAGACGAGCTGCGCCACACCCCAGCGCTGGGGCGACTGGAAGCCCAGCCCTGTCGGGTCGGCCCACGTGCGCACCGAGGTGCGCGCGCCGGCCACGGCGTCGTTGACCTGGACGTCCAGGCCGTGCAACGTGCCGAGCCCGAGGTACTGGTCGAGCATGTCGACGGCCGCCTCGACGCGGTAGCCCGTGGCCGTCTGCGCGACCTGCGACTCGATCCGCGCCCGGTGGAAGCCCTCGTCGCCCTGACCGATCGTGACCGTGTTGGTCGCGTCGATCCGCACGTGGAGGTCGTCGTACCGGAACGTCGGGTTCTTGAAGTTCCCGGCGTCGAGGAAGATCTCGAGCGAGTCCTTCTCGTGCGCCGCGACCGCCGAGGTGTCCGGGGTCTCGTCGACCACGTCCGCGAGGACGTAGAGCTTCGAGCCCTTCCACATCGTCCGGACCGTGGCGGTGGCCCCGGCCGTACCGCTCACCTGGGTGCGGGTGGAGACCGTCGCTGCCGACCCCCACACGTCGTCCACGGCGCCGTCGATCGTCGGCACGGACGCCGCCTGGACGACCTCGACCGTCGACAGCGGCTCGACGAGCGACAGCTCGCCCAGGTGACCGGGCGCGTTCCAGCCGACGACGTCGACCCCGTCGAAGACCCGCAGGTCGAAGGCGAGCGTGTCGCCCTGCACGGCCGTCACCGGCACGTGGACCACGACGCCCCAGCCGCTCGAGCCCTCGGCCACGACACCGTCGAGGTCACCCGAGCCGTCGCGCGAGATGCGGTACGTCTGCTCGCCGACCTGCAGCTCGAGGATGTTCCACCGGTCGGCCACCTCGGCGTACACCGAGAGGTGGTCGGCGGCCCAGCGGGCCTGGAAGGCGGCCTCGCCGTCGACGTCCAGCAGCGGCAGCTGCTGCCACGCGACGTCGTCGAACGCCGCGTCGTCGAGCGCCACGTCACCGGCGAACACGTTCGCGCTGCGCAGCCGCGCCGGCAGGTCCGCACCGCGGATGCCGTAGTACGCCGGCTTGGCCTGCATGCCCTCGTCGAAGACGAGCGGACCGCCGTTGGCGTTGCGCCACGACCGCGTGTCGTACAGGCCCCACACGGTGATCGAGAACATCTGCTCCTCGTACCGGGCGAACGCCTCGAACGCGTCGCGGTAGTAGTAGCCCTGCTCGATGAACAGCGCCTCTGTCGCGGGCGTGCCCGTGGTGACGTCGAACTCCGTGACCGCCTGCAGCAGCCCCAGGCCCGAGAACCGCTCCAGCGCGCCCTCGAGGAACGACACCGGCAGCGAGAGCGACACGTGGAACTGGTGACCCACGCCGTCGATCGGCACGCCACGCTCGATGAGGTCCGTCACCAGGCGGTGGTACCGGTCCTGCTTGCTCAGCAGCTCGCTGTTGTAGTCGTTGATGAACAGCGCGATCCGGTCGGCCCCCGGTGCGAGGTACACGCCGTTGACGTACTCCTCCGCGTACTCGAACGCGCGGTCGACGAACTCCTCGCCGAGGTACTTGTACCAGTCGCTGCGGCGCATGCCGTCGTCCGTGGCGCTGTCGGAGATGACCTCGTTGACGACGTCCCAGCCGACGACCGGGTTGGTCGGCGAGCCGAACGGGCCGTACTCCTCGGCGATCCACCCCGCGACCTTCTGGATGTGGGTCTCCATGCGCTGGCGGACGATCTCGGCGCTCGCGTCGTCCACCGGCAGGGGGTTGCCGGCGTCGTCCTGGAAGAACCAGGCCGGCGTCTGCGCGTGCCACACGAGCACGTGCCCGTAGACCCGCAGGTCGTTGGCGACGGCGTAGTCCATGACGGCCCTGGTGTCCGCGCTGGGCGCGAACGTGCGGCCGCTGTACCAGTTCTCCGGCTTCATCGAGTTCTCGGCCGTGACCTGCTCGAAGTGCTGGTTGAGCAGCTGCGCGGCCGACCGCTGCGTCTCGCGACCGTCGATCGCGACACCGAGCGGGACGCCCACCGACTCGTACAGCGGCGCCAGGTCGTCCTGGATCACCGGGTCGGGGCGCATCTGGAACGTGATGTCGTCGACGAGGAACGTCGAGGTGTTGCCGGGGTCGTTGTTCGCCCACCTGGTCTCGAAGTAGACCTCCGCGGCGTTCGTGTACGACGGCATCGTGAACTGGCCCGACACCCGCACCCAGTCGTTCGACATCCCCGTCAGGGTCACCAGGTTCGGGTACGACGACGTGCCGGTGTTGACGTGCGCGCTCAGGGTGACGTCACCCGGGGTGCCCTCGAACTTGATCCAGGCCGAGAAGTCGTACGTCGCACCGACCTCGAAGATGCCGGCCACGGTGTGCTGCAGACCCTGGCCCTGGTGGACGCGGTCCGAGACGCGCGCCGCGTACTGCGAGTCGCGGCCCGGCGAGACGACCGTCACCGTGGGCGCACCCTGGCCGTTGTCACGGCCCGTCCACCCCTGGAGCGTGTTGTCCTCGAAGTCCGCGTCGATGCTCGTCGGCGTCGCCCACGACGGGTCGTCACCACCGGCCGGCAGCGTGAACTCCCAGCCCGCGGCCAGCCGCTCCGCCACCACGGTCCTGGTGGCCGCGACCGATCCGGAGCGGTCGGGGCTGCCACCGTCGTGCACGAGCACGACCTCGCCGTTCTTCATGCTCGCCCGCAGGTTCGTGGTCAGGATGCCCTCGTCCTGCGTCTCCCAGTCGGCGATCGTGTTGGTCACCGCGAGGGGCTGCATGCCGAGCGCGACGGCCACGGGAGCCGTCTGGCCCCACGACGCGTTGGGCGCACGGAAGTACGGCACCCTGGCCTCGGGGTCGTCCAGCGCGTCGCGGATGATCGCGAGGTTGGCCTTCAGGTCCGTCTCCACCTGCGCCTTGGTCCACGAGCCCATGTCCGCGTAGGACGTGCCGTGGTTGCACAGCGCGTGACCGTCGGACACGATCCGCTGCAGCAGCGCGGCCCCGCCCGAGGCCGTGACGTTCTGGCCGATGACGCAGAACGTCGCCACGACGTCGTTCTCCGCCAGGAAGTCCAGCAGCTCGGTCGTGTGGACGCCGTTCGGGCCGTCGTCGAACGTCAGCGCCGCCGTGTTCGTGGCACCCGCGACGGGGCGCGCCGCGCTGACCGGCGTGACCGTCGGGTTGACCGCACCACCCGGCACGAAGCCCACCAGGTCCGGCACCCAGCCGTCGCCCGGGACCGTCCCGAACGGCGGGCCGACGATCTCCACGTCGTCGACGAGGAAACTCACGGTCGCGTCGGCCGCCTCGAAGTACAGGTCACCGGTGACGCCCGCGGGGCGCGTCCAGGTGCCCGTCAGGTGCACCCACGCGCCGTCGGTGACGTCGACCGCCGGCGCCGCCGTCGGGTACGTGGACGCGGAGTCCGCGACCGTCATCTTGACGGTCGTGGGCGCCGAGCCCGGTGCGAGCCGCACCCACGCGGAGATCGCGTACGTGCCGCCCTCGACGAACAGCGTGTTGATCGAGGTCTGCGCGCCGTGCCAGTTCTCCGACCTGCCCGAGACCAGCATCGCGCCGTTGCCCGTGCGCGGTCTGTCGGTGGTGCGCGCGGCGCTGCCGCCGCGACCGGCCCACGGCTCGATCCCGGACTCGAAGTCCGAGGCCAGGACCGTCTCGTCGGCCGGCGGGTCGACCGGCGGCGTCACCGTCGCCGGACGCGTGACGAGCACGTCGTCGACCAGGAAGCCCGGCATCGAGCCGGTCCACGTGCCCGCCTCGATCATGAGCTTCACGGTGCCGGCGTCGGCTCCCGCCGGGACGGTGTACGTGCCGGTCAGCGTGGTCCAGCCGTCGGTCGTGATCGGGGTCGCCGCGACGGGCGTGTACGCACCGTCGTCCATCGTGAAGCGGCCCAACGCGTCCGCGTCCGCGTCCAGCAGGCGCATGCGCGCGCTGAACGTGTACTCGACGCCGGCGGTGAACAGGCCGGTGGCGGACTGCACCGTGTGCCACGTCTCGCCGCGGTTCGTGACGCTCAGCGCCTTGCCGTCACCCTCGGTGACGTAGCCCAGGTCGGGCGAGCCGCTCTGCTGCAGGACACCGAGGGACGAGCCGTCGAAGTTCTCCGAGACGACGGTGGTGGTGGCGGGCGGGGCCGCGGGCGCGGGGCGCGTCACGAGGATGTCGTCCACCTCGTAGGCGTACGCTCCTCCCCCGCTGAGGTCGCTCGTGCCGATGAACAGCTGGCGCGTGGTGTCCTCGGTGGGCGTGAAGGTGCCGGTCACGGCCTTCCAGCCGCTCGCGTCGATCGTCGTGTTGCCGATCCACGTGTAGGCGGGGTCGGTGACGAAGCGCAGGTCCGCCGTGCCGGCGGTGCCGGCCGCGAGGCGCGCACGCGCCGTCACGGTGTAGGTGACGCCTGCCTCGAGCTCGACCGCGGGCGACTTGATGCCGTCGCTGTCCGCCGTGCGGTTCGCGACCCGCAGGTGCTTGCCGGCGGCGACGTCGGTGAGCGTCGGGTCGCCGCTCTGCACCCAGCCGCCACGGCCGGGCGTCTCGAGGTCCGCTGCGGCGACCGTGACGGTCGTGCCGGGGTCGGCGCCGGGGCGCGTGATCAGCAGGTCGTCGACGAGGTAGGTGTACGTGGCGGCCGGGCCGGACAGCGCGTCCGCGCCGAACGTGAACGCCTCGTCCCTGCTCTCGGGGGCGGTCCACGTGCCGGTGACCGTCGTCCACCCGGCGGCGTTGACGCCCGCGGTGTCGCCGATCCACGAGTACGAGGGGGCACCGGTCTGGAACCGCATCGCCGTGGTGCCGACCGTGCCCGCGGCGAGCTTCGCGCGAGCGCTGAACGTGTACGTCACGCCCGCCTCGACGGCGACCGTCGGGGACGTGATGCCGTCCCACGTCTCGGCGCGGTCGGCGACCTGCAGCACGGTCTCGCTCGGGTACGTGAGGGTCGGCCCGCCGCTCTGCGACCAGCCGTTCGAGGTCCCGTCCTCGAAGTCCACGGACAGCACGGTCACGGGTTCGGCCGCGCTCGCGGACGACGACGTCGTGCCGACCATCGGGGCGGCCACCAGCGCCAGGACGGCCGCACCTACCGCGATACTTTCGGACGCCTTTCGGCGCTGCTTCGCTCGCATGTCGCTCCCTTGCGCACACCGGACGACCCCAGCTGCGGGGCCAGGAGGCTCAGTGTGGGGAGTTTCCGCCGATCAGCACAGGGTTGGTCACTCGTTCAGATGCAGCCCGGTCATGGGACCACTCGTGAAACTTTCGGCCGATGGGAGCGTGGTCATCGGACTATCCGACAGACCGAGGCCCGATCTGTACCGCTCCGCCCGGTTGCGAGTTCACTCCGACGCGCACGCGCCACTCCTCGGCCGTGGCGGGGAAGTCGCTGCGCGCGTGCCCCCCGCGCGACTCCTCGCGCGCCAGCGCCGCCAGCGCGAGGACCGTGGCGACCTGGTGCACGTTGGTCGTCTCCCACTCCGCGAGCTGCGGCTCCCCCAGCCGCCGGCCGTCGTCGCGACGCTCGTGCGCGTCCGTCGGGATCGCCGCCAGCGCCGCCAGCGCGTGCCGCAGCCCGTCGGCCGAGCGCAGCACGCCGGGCCCGTCCGTCGCGACCCGCTGGACCCGCGCGCGCGACGCCGCCGGGACCAGCGCCTCGGGTCCGGGCCGCGGGCTGGGGTCCACGCGCGGCAGGAAGCCGCCCTCGAGGCGCGCCGCGACGTCCCGCGCCGCGCGGTGCGCGAACACCAGCCCCTCCAGCAGCGAGTTCGACGCCAGACGGTTGGCGCCGTGCACGCCCGTGCACGCGACCTCACCCACCGCGTACAGGCCCCTCAGGGAGGACCGTCCGTCGAGGTCCGTCACCACACCACCGGAGTGGTAGTGCTGCGCGGGCGCCACCGGCACGAGGTCCGTGGCGGGGTCGATGCCGTGCTCCGCCAGACGCTCGTGGATCGTCGGGAACCGCCGCGCGAAGAAGTCGGCGCCCAGGTGCCGCGCGTCCAGCCACACGTGGTCGGAGCCGGTGGCCGCCGTGCGCCGCACGATCGCGTGCGCGACGACGTCCCGCGGCGCCAGCTCGGCCAGCGGGTGCACGTCCGGCATGAACCGCACGCCGTCCGTGTCGAGCAGCAACGCACCCTCGCCGCGCACCGCCTCGCTCACGAGCGTCAGCTGACCCTTCACGCCCGTGCCCAGCCACAGCACCGTCGGGTGGAACTGCACGAACTCGAGGTCACCCAGCAGCGCGCCCGCCCGCAGCGCCGCGGCGATGCCGTCGCCGGTGGCCTGCGCCGGGTTCGTGGACGACCGGTACACCTGCCCGATCCCGCCGGTCGCGAGCACCACCACCGGCGCGAGGGCCGCACCGACGCCGTCGCGGGACCCCTCGCCGATGACGTGCAGGGTCACCCCGGCGACGGCACCGGGCGCGCCGTCCGCCCCCGGTGCGCCGGTCAGGACGTCGAGCACGAGCGCGTGCTCGACGACCTCGATGCCCGGGTCGTCGCGCACGGCCTCGATCTGCGCGACCAGGGCTCGCGAGATCTCCGCCCCCGTCGCGTCACCGCCCGCGTGCGCGATGCGGTCCGTCAGGTGGCCGCCCTCACGCGTGAGGCTGATCTCGCCGTCCGCGGTCGTGTCGAACACCGCACCGCGTGCCACCAGCTCGTGGACCCGGCGCGGGCCCTCGGTGACCAGGGTCTCCACGGCCCGCGGGTCGCACAGCCCGCCGCCCGCGGCGAGCGTGTCGTGCAGGTGCGCCGCCGGCGAGTCCGCCGGGTCGAGCGCGGCGGCGATGCCGCCCTGGGCCCACACCGTCGAGCCCGACGACAGCACGCCCTTGGTGACCAGGAGCACGCGGCCCACCCGCGTGCGCAGCTCCAGCGCAGCCGTCAGCCCGGCGATCCCCGAGCCGACGACCACCGCGTCCGCGTGCACGGTCCACCCCGGCTCCGGCGCCGCGAGGCGGGTGGCGAGGCGGACGGACGGCAGGTCGGGCGTCACGAGCACGGACGGACAGTATCGCGGGGAGGTCAGGCCCCCGCGCCGCCGACCGCCTCGCGACCACGCGCCATCGGGATCCCCGACGCCACCAGACCGGTGCGCTCGGTCCACTCGTCCGGAACCTGGCCGGGGTCGTCACCCGTCTCGACGATCCGGTTGTCCGCGTCGACCAGCACGACGTGCGGCGTGTACGTCCGCGCCTCGGCGTCGGACATCGTGCCGTAGGCGATGACGATCACCACGTCACCGGGGTGCACCAGGTGCGCCGCCGCACCGTTGACGCAGACCTGACCCTCGCCGGGCTCGCCGGCGATCGCGTACGTCGTCAGGCGGGCACCGTTGGTGACGTCGACGACGTCGACCTGCTGCCCGGGCAGGATGTCCGCGGCCTCCAGGAGGTCCGCGTCGATCGTGATCGAGCCGACGTAGTGCAGGTCCGCGGCCGTCACGGTCGCGCGGTGCACCTTGCCCGTCATCATCGTGCGCTGCAGGGTCGTCACGCGACGCCTCCGTCCGTCTGGTCCACCGCGGGCGCCGCGACGCCGGCGGGCGCGCCGCGCAGCGTGAGCGGTGCGTTGTCGATGAGCCGCGTCGCGCCCACGCGCGCCGCGACCAGCAGCACGGCCTGCGACGTGCCGGCGTCGGCGGGCGCGAACGTCCCGGCGTCGACGAGCGCCACGTAGTCGACCGCGTCGTCGTCGGACAGCCGCTCGTCGAGCACCGCCCGCGCGGCGGCGAGGACCGCCTCGGGGCCCTGCCCGCCGTCCGCGGCCCGGCGCCCGGCGTCCAGGGCCGCCGACAGCCCGAGCGCGCGCGCTCGCTCCTCGGGGGTGAGGTAGGCGTTGCGGCTCGACAGCGCGAGCCCGTCCGCCTCCCGCACGGTGGCGTGCACGGCCACGTCGACCGGCACGTCGAGGTCGTGCACCAGGCGACGCACCGCGGCGACCTGCTGCGCGTCCTTCTGGCCGAAGACCGCCACGTCGGGGCGCGTCAGGTGCATCAGCTTGAGCACGACCGTCAGCACGCCGTCGAGGTGTCCGGGCCGCGACTCCCCCTCCAGCAGCTCGCCCACGCGCCCCGCGGACACGCGCACCGTGGGCTCGCCGTCGGGGTAGACGACGTCGACCGTCGGGGCGAACACGACGTCCTGCGGGCGCAGCAGGCCGGGGCCGGACAGCAGCTCGAGGTCGCGCTCGAGGTCGCGCGGGTAGCGCGCGAGGTCCTCCGTGGGGCCGAACTGCAGCGGGTTGACGAAGATCGTCACGACGACGAGGTCGGCCAGCGACCGCGCGTGCTCGACGAGTGCCAGGTGCCCCGCGTGCAGGGCGCCCATCGTCATGACGACGGCGCGCCGGTACGGCCGCCGCCCGGCGTCCGCCTCGGACCGCGGCAGCGACGAGGCGTCCTGCGCGGCGAGTGCCGCGGCCAGGGCGCCCCGGTCGCGCGCGAGCGCGGGGTGGGTGGTGCTCATGAGTCCTCCTGCGACGGGTTGCCGTCGTCCTCGGCCGGGCCGTCCTGCCCGGGTGGCCCGGCGGGCGGCGTTCCGTGGTCCTCCTGCTGCAACACCGACGGGGTCGTGATGATGCCCGCGAGCGCGTCCAGGACGTGCTGCGCGGCGTCCGCACGGATGAGCCCGGCGCTCAGCGCACGTGCCGTCGCCGCGCGCGACAAGGCACCGTAACCCGTCGGCACGTCGACCGCGCCGCTGGCCGTCCCCATCGCCGCGAGCACCGCGACGTGGTCCGCGACCGTGCCCGCGTCACCCCGGCGGACCGGCCCGGTGAGTGCGGAGATCGCCCCGGGCCCGTCGTCCCCGGCGGCGTCCTCGGCGCGCAGCGCACCGTCGAGCGCGGCCTCCAGCAGCGGACGCAGCACGCGCCCCGGCTCCTCGACGCCCGCCGCCCGCAGGGCCTGCGCCGCCTGGGCCACCAGCACGACCAGGTGGTTCGCGCCGTGCGCGAGCCCCGCGTGGTAGAGCGGGCGCCGGTCCTCCGCGACGACGACCGGCTCGCCGCCGATCTCCACGACGAGGGCCTGGCCGATCGGCAGCACAGGGCCGGGCGCCGTGACGGCGAACGCGCAGCCGACGAGCCGCGACAGGTCGAGCGACGTGCCCGTGAACGTCATCGCGGGGTGCAGCGCCAGGGGGATGACGCCCGCGGCGCGCGCGGGGTCGAGGACCGCCGTGCCGAACCGGCCCGACGTGTGCGCGACGATCTGCCCGGCCTGCCAGGCGCCGGTGTCCGCGAGCCCCCGGACCAGGGGCGCGAGCGCGTCGTCGGGCACCGCGAGCAGCACGAGCTCGGCGCGCCGCACGACCTCCGGGACCTCGAGCACCGGGACCCCCGGCAGCAGCGTCGACGCGCGCTCGCGCGACTCGGCCGACACCGCCGAGACGCCGACGACCGGGTGACCGGCGCCGCGCAGGGCGCTGCCGAGCACCGCGCCGACGCGTCCGGCACCGACGACGCCGACGCCCAGGCGCCCGGGCCGGGACGCGGGGTCGGCGCTCACGTCGGCGGCTCCGACTCGGGGTCGGGCGCGGCGTGCGGCGGCTGGGCGCCCGCCACGTCGCCGGCCCCACCGATCTCCGCGTCCGCGGCCCGCATCCACAGCTCCGGTCCGGCGACGGCGCGCGCCTCCCGTGCCCGGTGCGACTGCACCTCCAGGAGTGCTGCCGCGACGTGCTGGTCGAGGTGGTCGACCCGCGGCGAGACGGGCCCGGGGGTGGAGTGCGTGACGAACGACGCGAGCTGGAGGCGCCGCTGCAGCGGTCCCTGCTCGAGCCCGATGCTCTGCGTGCGCTCGTGCGGCACGACGACCACGCTGCGCCACCACCGGCCCGACCTCATGATCAGGGCGGTCCGGGTCACCAGGACGCCGTGCCGCCGCCAGCTCAGCGGGTCCACCCAGCGTGCGCTGCGGGGCGCCGGCGTGAAGCCGCCGTCGTCGTCGAGGCCCGTGAGCGCGGCGTCGAGCGTCGCCATCGGGTCGTCGACCCCGAGGTCGGGCAGGACGAGCCACAGCGCGACCCCGGCCTCGGCGCGCGTCGCCACCGGGTGCAGGACGGACCCCTTGTCGACGTCCGCCGTCGCACCGTAACCGGCGACGTTGATCTGGACCCGCCACCAGTCGGGACGGCGCCACAGCGGGCCCTGGCTGATGCGCACGGCCTGGACGCGCCCGGGCGGGACGGTCTGCGTGCGGGTCTCCGTCAGGCCGTGCCGCAGCCGGATGCCGTCCGGTGACACCGCGGCGCGGAACGTGGCGCCGGAGTTGATGCGGCCCCAGACGTACCCACCGGCACCCAGGGCCGCGGGGACCAGCACGAACATGCCGCCGATGTCCCCGACGACGATGCTCACGACGATCATGACGACGACCCCGGCGACCAGGAACCACGGCGGGACGGACCACAGGATCGACCGGATCAGCCGCGGCATCGGCAGCTCGTAGACCTGGCGCTCGGGGGCGGCCGCGTAGACGGGCGCCGGTGCCGGTGTCGCGCCGGCCGTGGTCGGGGCCCCGTCCGGACCACCCGGCTGCGACGTGCCGGGCTGCGCGGCACCGGACACCGCCTGCGGGCCGACGCCGGCCGCGAGCGCGAGGATCTGCGCACGCAGCGCGGTCGCCTCCGACTCGCGCAGGAACGCGAGCTGCACGGCGGAGCCCGCACCCCCCGCGACCTCGAGGTTGAGCTGCGCGAGCCCCAGGAGCCGCGCGAGCAGCGGCTGCACCACGTCGACCGCCTGCAGCCGGTCGAGCTGTGCCTGCCGCTGCTGCCGGAAGAGCAGACCCGTGCGTAGGTGGACGGCGCTGCCCGTGACGGCGTACCGCATGACCCGCCACGCCAGGGCGGAGTACACGAAGCCGCCGGCCCCGACGAGGACCACGAGCCCCAGGATCACGAGCCAGGCGCGGCCGGGCCCCAGCGTGTCGGCCACGTCGCGCAGCACGTCGGACATCTGGAAGCCGATGATCGCGACGAACGCGACCAGCACCTTCCAGCCGCGCAGGGCGGGGGTCACCGGGTGCAGACGCCGCCAGTCGTAGCCCTCTTCGCCGACGGGCGCCGGCGAGGGACCCTGCAGCGTGCTCACAGCCCCGCCAGCCGGGCCTCACCACGCGACGCGAGCCGGTCGCGCAGGCGCGCCGCCTCGGCCGGCGGCAGACCCGGGATCGTCGCGTTGGTGCCAGGCGCGGCGGTGTGCAGCTCGACGGTGGCGATGCCGAAGCGGCGCGCGAGCGGGCCGGAGCTCACGTCGACGAACTGCATGCGGCCGTACGGGACCACGACCAGGGACCGCAGCATGATGCCGCGACGGATCAGCAGGTCGTCGGCGCGCTCGGCGTAGCGCAGTGCGCGCACCTGCCGGCGGACGAGCAGGGCGCTGAGCCCGAGCAGCAGGGCGAGCACCGCGGGCGCCGCCCACAGCCACGGCACGTCGACCGCCGCGGCCAGCGCCACGGTCGGCGCGAGCATCACGACGGCCCAGATCGCCAGCACCACGAGCCGTGCCGTCGCCAGTCGCGGCGACACCGCGGTCCACTCGACGTCGTGCAGGTCGAACGGGTCGGCAGCGGGTGCCGCGTCACGCGTCTCGGGGTTCGTGGTCATGCGCTCATCCTCCCGCACCGGAGCGTGCCTGCGGATCGGTCGCACGGACGAGCGGCCCGCGCGTGGGGCGTCCTGTCAGCCGACGGACGGGTCGAGGTCGGCGCCCCGGACCGTCCTGGGCTCCTCGGCGTCGGGCGGCGGGATCCGGCACCAGTGCTCGACGACGAGCCCGACGACCGTCAGGGCGACCGCGCCGAGGACGGCGAGCCCGGCGGCACCCGCGCGCGACGGGTTGCCCGGCACGTCGGCGTCCGTCAGCAGCGAGAGCGCCTGACCGCCGTACCACCCCGTCAGCAGGGCCCCGGTGTAGCACGACGCCTTCGCCAGCACGGCGGTGCGTGCGGCCCGCACCGGGTCCAGCAGCGGCCGCTTGCCGCGCTGGTACTGGCGCACCGCCCAGCCCATCGAGAGCACGACGCCGGCGATGACCAGCTCGACGACGACGACGAGCCGCGGGACGTCGGGCGGCGTGGACGCCCCCCGACCGGCCACCATCCGCATCACCCACCAGGTGACGGCGGCGACGCCGACCGCCAGCAGGACGAGCGTGCGCACGCGGGTCGCGCTCACGGCAGGTGCGCCTCCCCCGCGCCGTCGGGCTCGGGGTTGGCCGCCGGCACCGGGGTGGTCAGCCAGTCCAGGGCCATCCAGCGCACGCCGTCACGGTCGGGAGCCGTGGCAGCCAGCTGCGCGACGGGCCCGCCGCCCAGGCCCGGCAGGAACGCCTCGGGGTCGACCTGCGCCCAGGGCTCCAGGACGAACGCCCGCTCGTGGGCCCGGGGGTGCGGCAGCTCGAGGTCGTCCGTGACGGCCTGCGTCTCGCCGTACACGACGATGTCGACGTCGAGGGTGCGCGGGCCCCAGTGCTCGAGCCGCTCGCGCCCGTGCCGCTGCTCGACGGCGTGGACGGCCCGCAGCAGGTCCCGCGGTGCCAGCGTCGTGCGCGTCAGGACGACGGCGTTGAGGAAGTCGGGCTGCTCGGGCCCGACGGCGGCGGTGCGGGCCAGCGGCGAGACGGCCACGACCTCGATGCCCGGCGTCGCGGCGAGGTCGGCCACGGCCTGGCGGAGGGTCTCCTGCGCCGGCCCCAGGTTCGCGCCCAGGGCCAGGACCGCCCGGACCGGCTCCGCCGGGGGCTCGTCGAGCGCGTCGAGCACCAGCTCGCCGTCCTCGACGTCGGTGATGGGCGCCATGAGCTCGGTGCGGGCCGGGTCCGGGGCCGCGCTCACCGCGGGCATGACCCCGGTGGGCACCGCGCCGGTGGGCGCGGGCCCGACCACGACGGCACCGACCCCGTCGGGGCCCGCGTCGTGGCCCAGACGCGACGCGTCCGGTGCCGGCGCGGACGGCGCGCCGAACGGCGGCGACGGCGGACCCGCCACGGGCGCGGCTGGGACGACCTGAGCGGGCGGCGGCACCGGTGGTGCCGACGGCGGCGCGACGAGTGCCGGCGGCGCGACCGGTGCCGGCGGCGCGACCGGTGCCGGCGGCGCGACGGGTGCCGGCGGCGCGACGGGTGCCGGTGCGGCCGCCGCGCGGTCGGACGTCAGCGGCAGCGGAGCCGTGCGCGGACGCAGCCCGGTCTCGGCGGTCCGGCGGACCTGGCCCGTCGCGGGGCGGTACGGCTCGGCCGCCGGCAGCTTGGTGCGGTCGCGCCGGATCGACACGACGACGTCGTCGAAGGGCACCGTGATGGGCGCCTGCGGCTTGTGCACGGACACGTCCACGGCCTGCACGTGCGGCAGTGCCAGCACGGTGGCCGCGATCCGCTCCGCGACGGTCTCCACGAGGTCCACGGGCTCGCCCGACAGCACGGCCGCGACGAGCTGCGCGGCGGTGCCGTAGTCCACCGTGTGCGCGAGGTCGTCGCCGGCGGCCGCACGCCGGGTGTCCATGTGCACCACGACGTCGGCGACGAACGTCTGCCCCTCGCGCCGCTCGTGCTCGAACACCCCGTGGTACCCCGTGGCGCGGACGCCCGTGAGCCGGATCTGGTCCAGCCGGCGCCCGCTCTCGTCGTGCACGTCGTCCTGCACGTTCACCGTGCTCCCTCCCGTGCGGCACCCGTCGTCGCGTGCCGAGTCGTCGCGTCCTGCGTCGTGGGTCCTGTCGTCTGCTCCGGGGTCGTGGGCCCCGCCGTCGCGCGACCGGCGGCGTCCTGCTGCGCGTCCCGCCACCGGGCGGCGACCCGGACCGCCGCGACCGACGCCCGGACCTCGTGCACGCGCACGGCCCACGCCCCCGCGGCGGCCGCCAGGGCCGTCACCGCCGCCGTCGCGTCGTCGCGCGCGGCCGGCGCCGCGGGCGTCCCGTCGGGGCCCGCCATGAGGTGCCCGAGGAACCGCTTGCGGCTCGCGCCCACGAGGACCGGGTGGCCGTCGGCGACCAGCTCCGGCAGGTGCGCCAGCAGCGGCCAGTTGCTCTCGCCGGTCTTGGCGAACCCGAGGCCCGGGTCCAGCACGACCTGCTCGTCGCGCACGCCCGCGTCCCGCAGGACCGCGACCCGCTGCGCGAGCTCGCGGCGCACGTCGGCGACCACGTCGTCGTACGCGTCGTTCGCGTCCATGACGTCGGCGTGCCCCCGCCAGTGCATCGCGACGTACGCGGCGCCCGTGCGCGCCACGACGGAGGCCATGTCGGGGTCCGCCATGCCGCCCGACACGTCGTTGACGAGGACGGCACCGCGGTCCACGGCCTGTGCCGCGACGACCGCGCGCGTCGTGTCGACGCTGACGACCGCGCCGTGCGCGACGAGCTGCTCGACCACCGGCAGCACGCGGGCCAGCTCCTCCTCGACGGGCACGCGCGCCGCCCCCGGCCGGGTCGACTCACCGCCCACGTCGAGGAGGTCCGCGCCCTCGGCCAGCAGGCTCAGTCCCCGCTCGACGGCGTCCGCGGCGTCGAACCAGCGCCCGCCGTCGGAGAACGAGTCCGGCGTGACGTTGACGACGCCCATGACGAGCGTGCGCGCCGGTGCGCGCAGCGCGACCGGGAGCGCGGCGAGCCGGGGCCCGTCCCGGCCGGCACCCTGTGCGCTCACCCGCTCGTCCACGTCGGTCCCGTCAGCGCCCCGTGACCAGGCTCATGGCCTCGGCCCGGGTCGCGACGTCGCGCATCTGCCCGCGCACGGCGGACGTCACGGTCCGCGAGCCGGGCTTGCGCACGCCGCGCATCGACATGCACAGGTGCTCGCACTCCACGACGACCAGCACGCCCCTGGGGTCCAGGACCTCGACGAGCGCGTCGGCGATCTGCGACGTCAGCCGCTCCTGCACCTGCGGGCGACGCGCGTACACGTCGACCAGCCGCGCGAGCTTGGACAGCCCCGTGATGCGGCCGTCCGCGCCGGGGATGTAGCCGACGTGCGCGACGCCGTGGAACGGCACGAGGTGGTGCTCGCACGTGGAGTACACCTCGATGTCCCGCACCAGCACCATCTCCTCGTGCCCGAGGTCGAAGGTCGTCGTGAGCACGTCACGGGCGTCCATCGTCAGCCCGGCGAAGATCTCGCGGTACGCCCGGGCGACGCGCGCCGGCGTCTCCCGCAGACCCTCGCGGTCGGGGTCCTCACCGACCGCGAGCAGCAGCTCGCGCACCGCACGCGCCGCGCGCTCCTCGTCGTACGGGCCCACGGCACGGCCACCGTGACCGCGGGTCGCGGAGATCGCGGAGGGCGCGCCGACACGGTCGGGGCTCGTCGCGTCCGTCACGTCAGCGCGGCCCGTCGGTGTCCGGCGTGCCGCCCGGCGGCAGCTCCACCACGGCGGTCGCCGGGCGCTCCGGGTGGGCGGCGGCGGCCTCGTCCTGCGGGACGACCGGCCGGCCGTCGAGCGCGGCCTGCTCCTCGGGGGTCATGACGGGCCCGCGGTCGATCGTGCGCTCGTCGCCCGAGACCCAGACCTCGCGCGGCGGCCGCTTGGTGATGGGCTTGAAGATCTGGGCCAGCTGCTCCTGGTTGAGGGTCTCCTTCTCCAGCAGCTCGAGGACCAGCGCGTCCAGCACGTCGCGGTACTCGACGAGGATGTCGCGGGCCTCGTCGTGCGCGTGCTCGATCAGGGCCCGCACCTCGACGTCGATCGCACCCGCGATCTCCTCCGAGTAGTCCCGCTGGTGGCCCACGTCGCGGCCGAGGAACATCTCGGAGGACTCCCCGCCGAGCTTGATCGCACCGAGCCGCGCGCTCATGCCGTACTGCGTGACCATCTTGCGGGCCGTGGACGTGGCCTTCTCGATGTCGTTGCTCGCACCCGTCGTCGGGTCGTGGAACACGAGCTCCTCGGCGACGCGGCCGCCCATGGCGTACGCGAGCGTGTCGAGCAGCTCGTTGCGCGTCGTGGAGTACTTGTCCTCCATCGGCATGACCATGGTGTAGCCCAGCGCCCGCCCGCGCGGCAGGATCGTCACCTTCGTCACCGGGTCGGTGTACCGCAGCGCCGCCGCCACCAGGGCGTGCCCGCCCTCGTGGTACGCCGTGATCTTCAGCTCCTTGACGTTCATGACGCGCGTGCGCTTCTGCGGTCCGGCGATGACGCGGTCGATCGCCTCGTCGAGCGCGTGGTCGTCGATGACCTGCCCGCCGGTGCGCGCCGTGAGCAGCGCCGCCTCGTTGAGCACGTTGGCCAGGTCCGCACCGCTGAACCCGGGGGTCCGGCGCGCGACGACCGCGAGGTCGACGCCCGGCGCCATCGGCTTGCCCTGCGCGTGCACCGCGAGGATCCGCTCCCGGCCCTTGAGGTCCGGCGGGTCGACCGCGACCTGGCGGTCGAAGCGGCCCGGGCGCAGCAGCGCGGGGTCGAGGATGTCGGGGCGGTTGGTCGCCGCGATGAGGATGACGTTCGTCTTGACGTCGAACCCGTCCATCTCGACGAGCATCTGGTTGAGCGTCTGCTCGCGCTCGTCGTGCCCGCCGCCGAGGCCGGCGCCGCGGTGACGGCCGACCGCGTCGATCTCGTCGACGAAGATGATCGCCGGGCTGTTCTCCTTGGCCTGCTGGAACAGGTCGCGCACCCGGCTGGCACCGACGCCGACGAACATCTCGACGAAGTCCGAGCCGGAGATCGAGTAGAACGGCACGCCCGCCTCGCCTGCGACGGCCCGCGCCAGGAGCGTCTTGCCCGTCCCGGGAGGGCCGTACAGCAGCACGCCCTTGGGGATCTTCGCGCCGACGGCCTGGAACTTGGCCGGCTCGGCGAGGAACTCCTTGATCTCCTGCAGCTCCTCGACCGCCTCGTCCACGCCCGCCACGTCCGCGAACGTGACCTTGGGCGACTCCTTGCTCACGAGCTTCGCCTTGGACTTGCCGAAGCTCATGACCTTCGAGCCGCCGCCCTGCATGTTCGACATCAGGAACCAGAACAGGCCCAGGATGATGATGAACGGCAGCACCAGCGTCAGCAGGCTCCCCCACCACGTCGGCTGCGGGACCTTCGAGGTGAAGCCCTCGGGCGGGTCGGCCGCCGTGATCGCGTCGATCACCTGCGGGCCCTGGGGCGTGACGTAGAAGAAGTAGACCTGCTTGCCCAGGTCGCCGTCCTCGTCGGGGTCGGGGTCGTAGGCCTCGCTCAGCGTGAGGTCGACGCGCTGCGTCCCCTCGGTGACGAGAGCCTGCTCGACCTTGCCCTGCTCGAGCAGCTCGAGGCCGACGGACGTGTCGATCTGCTGCACGGTCGGCATCTGGAGCATGCCGAAGGCCGTCAACGTCAGGGCGACAGCGAGGGCGACCCAGATGAAGGGGCCGCGGAAGAGACGCTTGAAGTTCATGGGCGATCGGGGCGTGGCCCCTCATCCTCCGCTCGACGGGACACTGCCCCTGAAAGTACACGCTGGACCCGCCGGCACCCGGCGGTGTTCGCCCAGGGCACAGGGGCCCGACCGAGGTGCCCGCGGACCGGGCGCCCCTGCGTCAGGACTGGTAGACGTGCGGCGCGAGCGTCCCGACGAACGGCAGGTTGCGGTACCGCTCGGCGTAGTCCAGGCCGTACCCGACGACGAACTCCGTCGGGATGTCGAAGCCGACGTACCGGACCGGCACCTCGACCTTCGCGGCCTCGGGCTTGCGCAGCATCGTCGCGATCTCGACCGTCGCGGGCCCGCGCGAGCGCAGGTTCGACAGCAGCCACGACAGGGTCAGCCCCGAGTCGATGATGTCCTCGACGATCAGGACGTGGCGGCCCGTGAGGTCCGTGTCCAGGTCCTTGAGGATCCGCACGACGCCCGACGACTTGGTGCCCGACCCGTAGGAGGACACGGCCATCCAGTCCATCGACACGTTGCCGCGCAACCGGCGCGCGAGGTCCGCCATCACCATGACGGCGCCCTTGAGCACGCCCACGAGCAGCAGCGGCTCACCCGCGTAGTCGGCGTCGATCTGCGCCGCCATCTCGTCGAGGCGCGCGTGGAGCTGCTCCTCGGTCAGCAGGACCCGCTCGAGGTCGTCACCCATGTCCGCCGCGTCCACCGCTCACTCCCGGTCGTCGTGCTGGTTGGTCGTGCTCGTCGGGCAGCCGGCCCGGGAGTCCCCTGCCGGGTCCGCGTCGCCCGTCCTCGTCGGCCGCCGCGATCGGCAGGCCGAGGTAGAGCCTGCCACACGCACGTGACGCCACCCGGCCGCCGGGCAGGTGCACGGGACCCTGTCCCCGCCATGCGGTGACCAGCGCCTCGACAGCCAGCACCTGCACGCGGGCGAGCGCTCCGGGCGGGCACCCGGCGCGGACCGCGGCGTCGTGCAGGACGCGACGCCGGACCGCGGCCGGAGCGTCGGCCAGCGGGCCCACGTCGAGCACCACGTCACCCGCGCGCTCGCCTGCGGGCGCGTCACGGACGGCCGCGGCCAGCACCTCGGCGGCCGCCGAGTCGACCGCGTCGGTGGCGTCCGCGAGCGCGTCGGCCGTCCGCGCCAGGGCCTGTGCGACGCCCGGGCCGAGGACCTCCTCGAGCACCGGCAGCACCTCGCTGCGCACGCGGGAGCGCAGCGGCAGGTCGGCCGGCGCGACGGCACCCGCGGGCAGCCCCGTGGCCGCGGGGTCGCGACCGTTGCCCGGGTCGTGCCACGGCACCAGCCCCTGCGCCGCGCACGCGGCCTCGGTGTCCGCGCGCCGCAGCGCCAGCAGGGGACGGCGCAGGCGCCCGCGCACCGGACGCATGCCGGCCAGGGCGCGCTCCCCCGACCCGCGGGCGAGCGCCAGGAGCACCGTCTCGGCCTGGTCGTCGAGCGTGTGGCCCAGGAGCACCGCGTCGGCGTCGAGCTCGTCGGCGACCGCGTCGAGCGCGGCGTAGCGGGCGGCCCGTGCCGCGGCCTCGGGCCCGCCGGCCGTCCCGACGTCGACCCGGACGACCCGCACGGGGTCGAGGCCGAGCGCGCGGCAGGTGGCGGCCGCGTCGTGCGCGACGTCGTGCGACGCGTGGTGCAGGCCGTGGTCGACGACCACGGCGCCGGCCCGCCACGTGTCACCCGACCGCGCCTCCCAGGCCAGCCCGGCCGCGAGCGCCAGGGAGTCCGCGCCGCCGGAGCAGGCCACCAGCACCGTCGCGTCAGGCCCGAGGTCGGCGAGCGCGCGGCGCACGGCCACGCGCACGGCCGCGACGGCGGGCGCCGGCCCGGTCATCCGCGGCGGGTCATCCGTGCACGCGGCGGACCCACGCCTCGGGGTCGCTGATCTCGGCGGCGCTCGGCAGCGTCCCGGGGCCGCTCCACACCGCGTTCAGGCCGTCGAGCCCGACGCGCCCGCGCACCGCCCGGACGAACGTCGCGCCGTCGCGGTACTGCGCGAGCTTGAGGTCCATGCCGAGCACCCGGCGCACCAGCCCTTCCATGCCCTTCGCGCGCGCGGCGTCGTCGCGTCGCCGCTCGAACGCGCGGCGGATCGACCGGACCGTCGGGACGACCGCGGGGCCCACCTCGTCCATCATGACGTCGGCGTGCCCCTCGAGCAGGGCCATGATGGCGCCCACCTCGTCGAACACCTCGCGCTGCCGCGGGGTCAGCAGCGCCAGCACGCCGCCGTCGCCGTACGTGAGGGCACGCACGACCGCGCCGAGGACGTCGTCGAGCCGGGGCAGGCCGACGCTCTCGTGCTCGGCGCCGGGGGCGAGGTCCGCGAGGTCGGACAGCAGCTCGGCGGACCGCGCGCGCAGGTGGTCGGCGAGCCAGGGGGCTGCGGCGAACTGCAGGGCGTGCGTCTGCTCGTGCAGCGCCACCCACAGCCGGAAGTCGTGCCCGTCGACGCCGAGCTGGCGCTGCGTGGCCAGGACGTTGGGCGCCACCAGCAGGAGCCGTCCGGGCTGCCCGGGCTCCGCCGTGAACGGGTCGTACTGCCCGATGACCTTGCCGGACAGCAGCGCGAGGACGCCACCGACCTGCGCGGCGGCGGCCAGCCGGGCGGCGTCGGGCACCTCGACGGGGGTGCCGTCGCGGCGGGTCGCCAGCGGCGCGGCCATCTGCGCGAACATCTCGGCGTTCGCGACGGCCCAGCGCGGCCGGTCGACGACCAGGACGCGGGAGATCGCCGCCGGCTCGCGGCCGTCGGCGGGCGTCAGGCCCGTCGCGTCGACCACGTGCTGGGCCGCGACGGCGGCCACGGCGCGCAGGTCGGTGACGAGCTCGACGAGGGTGGCGCGGTCGGCGACGGGGCCGGGGGCGGCGACGCGGCCGGCCAGGCGCGCGGCGGCGCGCCAGTCGACGGGTCCGCGGGCGGTGGGCTGCACCGGCTCACGGTAACCCGCGCGACGCCGCGGCGGAGGGTGAGGGCGGTGGGGACGGCGCCGGAGCCCTCCCGGGGGTGTCAGCGGCAGCCGCAGGCCGCCAGCGCGGCGACGAACCCGTCGATGGCCTGCCGCGGCGCCCACTGCCCGCCCTCGGGCGTCTGGTCGGCCATGACGGCGAACACGAGCTGCCGGCGCTGGGCGTCCAGCACGGTGCCCGCGAGCGACGTGACGCGCGGCAGCGACCCCGTCTTGGCGCGGACCAGCCCTCGGGCGTCGGACCTGGTGTACCGGTCCGACAGGGTCCCCGACAGGCCCGCCACCGGCATGCCGACGGCCACGTCGCGCAGGGCGGGGTGGGCCGGGTCCGTCGTCAGCCGGACGATGTCGGCGAGCAGGGCGGGCGACAGCGACGAGCCCGCTCCCAGGCCCGAGGCGTCGGCGAGCCGCGCCCCCGACACGTCGACACCGAGCATGGCGACCTGGCGCAGGACGGCCTGCGTGCCGCCCTCGAAGCTCGGCGGCAGGCCGGCGTCGAGCGCGACCAGACGCGACACGACCTCGGTGATGGAGTTGTCCGACGTCTCGAGGAAGTAGTGCACGACGTCCACGACCGGCGCGGACTCGACGCGCGCGAGCTCCGCGCCGTCACCGGCCGACGGCACGCGCGCCGGGTCGCCCTGCACGCTCACGCCCGCCTCGGCCAGGCGCTTCGCGAAGATCTTCGCGGCCTGGATCGACGGGTCGGTGGACCGCGGCGCGTACTCGCCCTCGCGCAGCCTGCCGACGTCGACCGCGAGCGCCGTGACCGGTGCGACGAACCCCTCGCCCACGTTGGCGGGGTGCCAGGCGGGGCTGACGGCGGGACCGGTGAACAGGGAGTCGTCGACGACGAGCCGCACGCTGGTCACGCCCTGCAGCGCGAGCGCCGAGGCGGTGCGGGCGGCGAGGTCCGCCAGACCGGCCCGTCCGTGCGTCGCCCCGGGGTCGCCCGCCCCGGCCGCGAGCATCATGTCGCCGCCGCCGACGAGCGCGATCGCCCCCTCGTCCACGCGCACGACCCGCGTCGCGAGCGTCGCGTCGGGGTCCAGGGCCGTCAGCGCGGCCACGCCCGTGAGGATCTTCGCGGTGGAGGCGGGCACGAGCCCGGCGTCCGGGGAGTGGGCCGCCAGCACCTCGCCGGTCAGCTGGTCCACGACCGTGACGCCGACGCTCGGGCCGAGTCGCGGGTCGACCGCGAGCGCGTCGACCAGCGCCTGCAGCTGGCCCGCCGCGGGGAGCGGGACCTGCGCGTCCAGGTCGCCCAGCGCGCGCGGCACGGCGGTCGGCGCGACGGCACCGGGCGCCGTCGGGAAGGGCAGGGGGTCGGCGACCGGCGGCGCGAGCGTGACGATCCCGGGCACGACGTCGTAGGCGTCGGCCGTCGCGTACCCGCCCGCTGCGAGCACCACGACCAGCGTCCCGACGCCCGCCACCCGTGCCGCTGTGGTCATCGTCACCCGTCTCGTCGTCCCGCGGCCGGTACCGCCGCATCGGTGCGTCAGACTACTGTCCGTCACAGCGGCGCCCGGGGACGACGACGCGCCCACCGGCCGATCGACCCCCACCGCCGACGGGCGGGGACGCGTGGAGGAATGCACAGTGGAGTTCGACGTCACGATCGAGATCCCCAAGGGACAGCGCAACAAGTACGAGGTGGACCACGCGACGGGGCGCATCCGCCTCGACCGGATGCTCTTCACCTCGACGCGCTACCCGGACGACTACGGGTTCATCGAGGGCACCCTGGGTGAGGACGGCGACCCGCTGGACGCGCTGGTCCTCCTGGAGGAGCCGACGTTCCCCGGGTGCCTGATCCGCTGCCGCGCGCTCGGCATGTTCCGCATGCGCGACGAGGCCGGCGGTGACGACAAGGTGCTGTGCGTCCCGACGGGCGACCAGCGCGCGGCGTGGCGCCAGGACATCGACGACGTGTCCGACTTCCACCGCCTGGAGATCCAGCACTTCTTCGAGGTCTACAAGGACCTCGAGCCCGGCAA
>JADGMW010000117.1_pt4 | contig 32662 bp, 33 predicted proteins | sample 8641801 | NCBI WGS metagenome assembly JADGMW01 (sample SAMN16272018, study PRJNA661076) | feces metagenome | isolation source: fecal sample from diarrhoea affected cattle A | host: Bos taurus | place: South Africa: Lokaleng Village, Mahikeng | collected 2019-09
CGGAGCCGCCCGCCGCGCGGGTCGGCTCCTGGTTCGCCGCGTGGTCGGTGCGCACCAAGATCCTCAGCGCCATCCTGCTGCTCGCCATCGTGGCGTTGGCCGCCGGCGGCTACGCGGTCGTCGCGATGCGCTCGATCGCGACGGAGACCCAGGAGCTGGCGCGCCTGCAGGAGGAGATGGTCTTCAAGCGCAGCCAGGTCGAGCAGGGCCAGCTGACCGCGCGCGTGATCGCCGCCGAGGTCGCCGCCTTCGACGACGTCGTCATGACCGAGGAGTGGCTGGCGAAGCAGGCCGCGAACGACACCGCCGTGAACGAGGCGATCGTCGCCTACGAGAAGGCCTTCGACAGCGGAGAGGCGTGGGCGACGTTCACGTCGACCTACGAGAAGTGGGTCACGTTGCGCGACAGGGTGCTGATCCCCACGGCACTGCAGGACGACCGGGTGTACTACTCGAAGCTCGTGGAGAAGTCGAGCCAGCCGTTGGTCGAGACCTACAGCGCGGCGCTGGCCCGGGTCGCCGACGAGACGAACACGTACTTCTACGAGGTGGCCGAGCGGGCCGGCTCCAAGGCGCAGGACGCCATGCTGATACTGGCTGCCTCGCTCATCTCGGCGCTGGTCCTGGTGGTGGCCCTCGGGCTGGTGATCGCCCGCTCCATCCGTGGCTCGGTCCAGGAGGTGCAGCACGCGCTCGAGGCGATGGGCGACGGCGACTTCACCGTCACCGCCACGCAGCGCTCCGAGGACGAGCTGGGCCAGATGGCGAAGGCCCTGACCCGGGCGCAGGCGTCGGTGCGCGCGACGCTCGAGGGGGTGAGCGGCACCGCGGACGACGTCACGAGCGCGGCGCAGGAGATGGCCGCCTCCTCGGCGCGGGTGGCCGCCGGCTCGCACGAGACGTCGTCGCAGGCCGGTGTCGTCGCAGCCGCCGCAGAGCAGGTCAGCCGCAACGTGCAGGCCGTCGCGGCGGGCGCCGAGCAGCTGGGCGCCTCCATCCGGGAGATCGCGCAGAACGCGAACGAGGCGGCCGAGGTCGCCACCGAGGGCGTCGCGCACGCCCGGGCGGCTGCCCAGACGGTCGACGCCCTCGGCGCGAGCTCCGCGGAGATCGGCGCGGTCGTCAAGGCGATCACGGCCATCGCCCAGCAGACCAACCTGCTGGCGCTCAACGCGACCATCGAGGCGGCCCGTGCCGGCGAGGCCGGCAAGGGGTTCGCCGTCGTCGCGGGCGAGGTCAAGGACCTCGCGCAGGAGTCGGCGCGAGCCGCCGACGACATCGCCGCCCGGGTGCGGGCCAACCAGGAGCACACCGCCTCGGCGGTCGCCGCCATCGGGCAGATCACCTCGGTGATCGCCCGCATCAGCGACTACCAGCTCACCATCGCCTCGTCGGTCGAGGAGCAGACCGCCACGACCGGCGAGATGTCGCGGGCCGTGACCGAGGCGGCGGCGGGATCGGGCGAGATCGCCGAGCGCATCACCGACGTGGCGGAGGAGGCCGCCGCCACGTCGGACGTGATGGCGCGGATGGAGGGCTCGGTCGAGCTGCTCGCCATGAACTCGGCCGACCTCCGGGCACGGGTGGCCGCCTTCACCTACTGATCGCCGGGCGATCCGCGCCAGCAACTGCCGGGCCGGGTGATTTCAGACCATCAGGACGAGATCACTCACATGCCCCGGTCGACGACCGATCGGGGAGAGCGGAGCAGCGCGAGTGCTGGAGCCGAGAGCCGAGGGGGTTCGCCGATGAGGCGCCGGACACGACGAGGGACGGCCGCGGCCGCCGCAGGGATGGTCGCCGCAGTGCTGGCTGCCTCCACGCTGGCGGGTTGCGGCGTCGCGGGGAACGCGCCGGACAGGCGGTTGGTCGGCGTGGCCATGCCCACCACGACGTCCGAGCGCTGGATCGCGGACGGCGACAACGTCACCGCGCAGCTCGAGGCGCTCGGCTACGAGGTGGACCTGCGCTACGCCGAGGACGACGTCCCCACGCAGGTGGCGCAGCTCGAGGAGATGGTCGCGGCTGGAGCGGACGCCCTGGTGATCGGGTCCATCGACGGCGTCGCTCTCAAGGACGTGCTGGCGGAGGCCCATGGCGCGGGCATCCCCGTGGTCGCCTACGACCGGTTGATCCGCGAGTCGCCTGACATCGACTACTACGCCACGTTCGACAACGCGCGGGTGGGCGTCCTCCAGGCGACGAGCCTGCTGCAGGGCCTGGGCGTGCTCGACGCGGGCGGGCAGCCCACGGGCGCCCCCGGGCCGTTCGCCGTCGAGCTGTTCGCCGGCTCCCCGGACGACAACAACGCCACCGTCTTCTACGAGGGCGCGATGCAGGTGCTGCAGCCATACCTCGACTCCGGCGTGCTGACCGTCGCCTCGGGCCAAACGGCCTTCGCCGCGATCGCCACCGACGCGTGGAGCGCCGACAACGCGGCAGCACGCATGCAGGAGCTGCTGCCGCTGTACACGGGCAAGGCTCGGCTCGACGGCGTGCTGTCCCCGTTCGACGGGATCTCCCGGGCGGTGCTCAGCGCCGTGCAGGGCATCGGCTACGGCACCGGCGGGCTCCCGCTGCCCGTGGTGACGGGACAGGACGCGGAGCTGGACTCCGCGCGGTCCATCGGGGCGGGCGTGCAGCACTCGACCATCTACAAGGACACCCGACAGCTCGCCGAGGTGGCCGTGTCCATGGTCCGCGCCCTGCTGGAGGGCGTCGAGCCGGAGGCCAACGACACCACGTCGTACGACAACGGCGTGAAGGTCGTCCCGTCGTACCTGCTGGCGCCACAGCTCGTGACGCAGGAGAACTACCGCACGGTCCTCGTGGACAGCGGCTACTACACCGCTGAGGAGCTGAGCTGATGGCCACCGAAGCCACCGCCGCCAGCCGGGAGCGCCGGCTGCGCGCCTCCTGGTTCTGGGACCGCCCCATCGCCCTGAAGATCACCGCCTCGCTGCTGGTGCTGGGCGCCACGTTCGCCCTCGTGGGCGGCGCGGGCGCCATCGCGCTGTGGCGGGCCGGGCAGAACCTCGAGGAGATGTCCGGTCTGACCGGGCGCCTCCAGTCGTCGATGTCCGAGCTGCGCACCGCGCAGACGCGCAGCAACCTGCTCGTGCACCGCGCCGCGGAGGCCACTGACCCCGACACGCTGGCCCAGCTGCTGACATCGTCGGCCTGGAACGACCGCGTGGTCGACGAGCAGATCGCGCTCATCTCCGAGTACCCGCAGTCCGAGACGCGCCAGTGGGCGGACTTCACCCAGCGGTGGGCGGCGTGGGTGGCCTACCGCGACGCCACCCTGATGCCGCTGGCGCGGGCCGGCGACGTGACCGGGCTCCAGGCGGCCCTGGGCGCCGACGTCGCCGCCGACCCCGACTGGGCCGGCCGGGCGCTGGCGCTGGCGCAAGGGCAGGTCGACGCGCAGGTCGACGAGATCTTGGCCGCGAGCCAGACCGAGGTCGATCGGACGATCGTGGGCCTGGTGATCGCCTTCGTGGTGGGCGCCAGCCTCTCCGGCACGCTCGCCGTGCTGGTCACCCGCCGCATCACCGGGGCGGTGCGCACCGTGCAGGGGGCGCTCGAGGCCATGGCGGACCGGGACCTCACCGTCGCGGCCGACGTGCCGTGGCACGACGAGACCGGCCGGATGGCCCAGGCCCTCGCGACCGCCCAGGAGTCCTTGCGCACGACCCTCGCGGGCGTGGTGTCGGCGGCCGGCACAGTCGAGGGCACCGCGGCGCAGCTCAACGCGTCCAACGGCGACGTGGTCGCCGGCTCGCAGCAGACCAGCGCCCAGGCCGGCGTGGTCGCTGCCGCCGCGGAGCAGGTCTCCCGCAACGTCCAGGCCGTGGCCGCCGGCGCCGAGGAGATGGGCGCCAGCATCCGCGAGATCGCGCAGAACGCCTCCGAGGCCGCGAAGGTGGCCAGCCAGGCGACCCAGGCGGCCGCCACGACGAACGAGCAGGTCGCCCGTCTGGGCGCCTCGTCGCAGAAGATCGGCGACGTCGTCAAGGTCATCACCTCGATCGCGGAGCAGACCAACCTGCTCGCGTTGAACGCGACGATCGAGGCTGCGCGCGCGGGGGAGGCCGGCAAGGGCTTCGCCGTCGTCGCAGGGGAGGTCAAGGAGCTCGCGCGGGAGACCGCCAGCGCCACCGAGGACATCGCCCGGCGGGTCGACGCGATCCAGGGCGAGACGACCGCGGCCGTCGTCGCCATCGGGGAGATCGCCCGGATCATCGCGACGATCAACGACTACCAGCTCACGATCGCCAGCGCGGTCGAGGAGCAGACGGCGACGACCAACGAGATGTCCCGGTCCGTCGCCGAGGCGGCGACCGGCGCAGGCGAGATCGCCGTCAACATCACCGGTGTCGCGGACTCCGCGGCACGGTCCGTGGCAACTCTCGACGGGGTGTCCTCGCAGGTCACCGACTTGGCTGAGTTGTCCGCCGACCTGAACGCCCGAGTGACGCTGTTCACGTACTGACCGTCGGGGCGCTCTGCCGCTCAGGAACCGCCCGCTGCGGCCGATAAGCAACACGTGCGCCCGCTCCGCGGTGCCAGGCAGGAGCTCACATGACCCGCATCCGGGTGCTGGTGGTTGACGACTCGGTCGTCATCCGACGGCTGGTCACCGAGGCGTTGTCCACCGACGCCTCGGTCGAGGTGGTGGGCAGCGCGCCCAACGGTCGGATCGCCCTCGCGAAGGTCGACCAGCTCGGCCCGGACATCATCACGATGGACGTCGAGATGCCGGAGATGAATGGCATCGACGCCGTGCGGGAGCTGCGGCGCACCGGGCACCACCTGCCCATCGTGATGTTCTCCACGCTCACGGAGAAGGGCGCCGCGGCGACCCTCGACGCGCTGGTCGCCGGCGCCAGTGACTACGTGACCAAGCCCAGCGGCAGCGGCAGCGTGCAGGAGTCCTTGCAGCGGGTCGCCGAGCAGCTGCTGCCGAAGATCCACGCGCTCGTCGGGCCGCAGGCCGGGAGCCGCCGAGGCATGGGCGCCCCGAGCGCGGCGGAGGTCGTCGGGCAGCATGCCGCCGGGCGCAACCTGCCGGCGCCGCGCGGCGTCCCGTCCCAGCAGGCGGAGCCACGGCACCCCGTGCGCGCCGTGGTGCTCGGGTCGTCGACCGGCGGGCCCGAGGCCCTGTCGCGCCTGCTGGGCGCCTTGGGCCAGCCGCTGCCCGTCCCGATGCTCGTCGTGCAGCACATGCCGCCCGTCTTCACCCGGCAGCTCGCCGCGCGCCTGGACCGGCTCGGCCCCTCGACGGTCGTCGAGTGCCACGGCGACGAGGAGCTGCGGCCCGGCCACGTGTACGTCGCGCCGGGGAACCACCACCTGGAGCTGCGCCGCGCCGGCTCGGGCTTGCGCACCACGCTCACCCAGGCCCCGCCGGTCAACTTCTGCCGCCCCTCGGTCGACGTGCTGTTCCGCTCTGCGGTCCAGGTGCTGCGCGGCGACCTGTTGGGCGTGGTCCTCACGGGCATGGGCGCGGACGGCCGCACCGGCTGCGAGGACGTCGTCTCCGCTGGGGGGACCGTCATCGTCCAGGACCAGGCCTCGAGCGTCGTGTGGGGCATGCCGGGAGTCGTGGCGAACGCGGGCCTCGCCCACGAGATCGTCCCGCTGGACGACATGGGCCGGGTGATCGAGTCCTTCGTGGCGCGGGCAGCGGCGCATGCGGGCGCCCGCCGGACGCCCGCGGGCACACGGGGCGCCGCCTCATGACGCTCACCACCGACTCCTTCGAGTTCGTGGCGGACCTGGTCCGCCGCCGGAGCGCCATCCAGCTCGAGGCGGGCAAGGAGTACCTCGTCGAGAGCCGGCTGGCGCCGCTGGCCCGCCGCGCGGGCCTGGGCCTCGACGAGTTCGTCCGCTCGGTGCGCTCGGCCGCGTCCGAGCACGAGCGCGACCTTGTGGTCGAGGCGCTCACCACCAACGAGACGTCGTGGTTCCGCGACGGCGCGCCGTTCGTGGCGCTGCACCAGCACGTCATCCCGTCGCTGACCGCCGGTCCCGGCACGCGCCGGCTCCAGGTGTGGTCGGCGGCGTGCTCGACCGGCCAGGAGCCCTACTCGATCGCGATGACGCTGCTGGACGCCCTGCCGGCGCACGCCGAGGCGGACATCCTCGCGACCGACCTCTCCGAGCAGGTGCTCGAGCGCGCGCGGGCCGGCGCCTACAGCCAGCTCGAGATCGACCGGGGCCTGCCCGCCGCCATGCGCGAGCGGCACTTCGAGGCCGACGGCGCCGAGTGGCGCATCTCGAGCACCCTGCGCTCGTCCGTGAAGTTCCTCCGGCACAACCTGCTCGACCCGGCGCCGGCCGGGCGGGTGTTCGACATCATCTTCCTGCGCAACGTCCTCATCTACTTCGACGTGGCGACCAAGCAGCAGATCTTGGCCCGGATGCACCGGGTGCTGAGGCCGGACGGGTTCCTGGTCCTCGGCGCCGCGGAGACCACGATCGGCGTGGACGACGACTGGGAGCGGCTGCCCCTCGGCCGCGGGTCGTTGTACTGCCCCCGGCGCCTCGCGAGCGGCTCCGCGCCGCCAACCGTCCCGACCCCCTTCGGATCTGGAGTGACACGATGAGAGCACTGGTGATCGACGATTCGCGCACGATGCGGCGCATCGTCACGCGGATCCTGGAGCCGCTCGGTTACGAGGTCACGGAGGCTGCCCACGGGCAGGAGGCCCTCGACCTGCTCACCGGCGGCCTCGAGGTCGACCTGGCCTGCATCGACTGGAACATGCCGGTCATGGACGGGTTCACCTTCGTCACGCAGGTGCGCGCGAACCGCGCCTGGCGCGACGTCACCCTGATGATGGTCACGACCGAGAGCGAGCAGAGCCAGATCGTCCGGGCGCTGGCCGCCGGGGCCCACGAGTACCTGGTCAAGCCGTTCACCCCCGAGGCCTTCCGGGCGAAGCTCGCGCTGCTGGGCCTGCTACCGCTCGAGGACGCCCGATGATGGCCGTGCGGGTCGCCACCGAGGGGGTCCGGCGCACCTTCGACGGCTCGCAGGTCCAGTCGATCGCCGAGCAGGTCTTCGCGGCGATGATCGACGACGACCCGAGCACCCTGGTGCTGTGGTCGGGCGCCTTCCCGCAGCTCGCGGACCCGCTCGAGGCCTGGGTCGACCTCACCGGGTCGTGGACCGGGCGGGTGGCGCTGAACACCGAGCGGGCCACGGCCCACGACCTCAGCCGAGCGCTGCTCGGCATGGAGCCTGACGAGCCCGTGGACGACGGCGACGTGATAGACGCCTTCGGCGAGGTCGCGAACGTCGTCGGGGGCAACGTGAAGTCCCTGCTGACGGACGTCGGCGACCTGGGCCTGCCCCAGGTCGCGCAGGCGGCGCCGCCGATGGCCGGATCGCTCCTGCACGAGCTGCGCATGTCGTGGCGCGGGCGCCCGTTCGTCGTCGTCGTCACCGCGGCCGCCGAGTAGCCCGCCCACACGCACACCAGAGAACCGACCACATCGAGTGCGCGACGCGCACCTCTAGGGAGGAACACCTTCATGCTCCGAGTACTCATCGCGGACGACAGCCGGGTGATGCGGCAGATCGTCATCCGCACGCTGCGCCAGGCGGGGTACGACTGGTCTGTCGCCGAGGCGCCCGACGGCGCCGCCGCGCTCGCGGCGGTGCGGGCCGACGAGCCCGACCTGGTGCTCTCCGACTGGAACATGCCCGAGATGACGGGGATCGAGCTGCTGCGCGAGATGCGCGCGGCGGGCTTCTCCACGCCGTTCGGGTTCGTGACGTCGGAGGGCTCCCCGGAGATGCGCCAGGCGGCCGAGGAGGCGGGGGCGCTGTTCCTCATCTCGAAGCCGTTCACGGCCGAGTCGTTCCGTGACGTCATCGAGCCGGTGCTCGCATGAACGCCGTGACGCCGCTGCCCGCCGCCAAGGAGGTCCGCGACATGCTGGCCGACCTCTTGAACCGGGACGTCGAGGTGGAGACGGGCGGGGAGATGGTCGACCCCACCGTCGAGTTCGGCGGGCTGGTCGGGGTGTACGTGGACCGGCGCCTCCAGCTGAGCGCTCTGGTCATCATGGACCTGGAGCTGGCCGCGCGGACCGGCGCGGCCATCGCCCTCATCCCGCCCTCGGGCGCCGAGCGGGCGATCGGGGCCGGGGCGATGCCGGACAACTTGCTGGAGAACGCGAGCGAGATCCTCAACGTGCTGGCCGCGCTGTTCAACGGCGAGGGCCTGCCGCACCTCAAGTTGGACTCGGTGTACGCGCCCGGTGAGCCGCTGCCGGCGGACGTCGCCAAGTGGGTGCTGGCCTACGTGCCCCGGCTCGACCTCGGCCTCGATGTGAAGGGCTACGGCCCGGGGCGGTTCTCGATGCTGGTGCTGGGCGGCTGACCGGCGTCGTCGGCGCGGCTCGGGCCGCGCCGACGCCTGGCGCCCATGAGAGCTTTCACATGTCTGCGGTGGGGACGCGCGGGTCACGATCCGATAACGTGCCGCAGATGAACTCGACCGGTGCGGACTCCCTGCCGCGCCGTCGCGACCTCCGGGCGTGGCGGGAACGACGGGCTCGGAGGCTGCGCACCCTGCGGCGGGTGGTCGGCGTGTCGGCGGTCGTGGCGCTCGGCGCGGCGGCGGTCGTCGCCTCTCCCGTGCTCCGCGACGAGACCGGCGCCGTGCACCTCGCGGGCCTCCCAGACCGCGTCACGGCCCTGGCAGACCGTGGAGGCCAGACGGTGTCGCGCAGCAGCTCCCGCGACGACGTGGAGCCGCAGGTCAGCGCGGCTGCGGAGGCCAGCGACCCGCCCGTGGCGGACGCTGCGGCGCCTCCCGGCGAGGCCGCGTCGCCGGACCCCGCGCCCGCCGACCCCGCTCAGCCCTCTGCCGAGGGCGCCCCGGTACCGCCCGGCCCAGCGGCGCAGGAGCCGCCGCCTGCGGAGCAGCCCGCCGGCGCCGGGGGAACGGCCGCGGAGGAGTTCGCGGCAAGCCTCGTCGCCCTCACCAACGAGCAGCGCCTGGCCGGAGGGCTCGCCGCGCTCGCCACCTCGGGGTGCGCGGCGTCGCAGGCGGTCGAGCGGGCCACGCTCCTGGCGGCCGAGGGCCGTTTCGAGCACGACCCGCTGGGCCCCGTCCTCGGCGCCTGCGGCGGGCGGACCGTCGGTGAGAACCTCGCGCTCGGCCACCGGACCCCCGCGGACATGACCGCGGGGTGGATGGGGTCGGCGGGCCACCGGGCGAACATCCTGCGCGTGTCCTACACGTCGATCGGCGTCGGGTGCGTCGAGGGCCCGCGCGGCATGCTCTGCGCCCAGGTCTTCCTCGGCTAGCGAGGCGGCGCGCCGGGCACGGGGAGCCGTTGTGTTTCCGGCGTATTAACGAGCCTGGACACGGTCGAAATCCCTCCAGCCGAATCTGCGATCATGCGCGTCATGGCGACAACTTCCCCCGAGGTCGTGAAGACGTCACCCCCCCAGGGCGCTCTCGACCGCTTCTTCAAGATCACCGAGCGTGGCTCGACCGTCGGCGCGGAGATCCGCGGCGGCCTGGTCACGTTCTTCGCGATGAGCTACATCATCGTCCTCAACCCGATCATCCTCGGCTACGTCCAGGACGGCACCGGCCAGTTCCTCGGTGGGGGCGACGCGCCCAACCTCTCGATGATCGCCGCTGCCACCGCGCTGGTCGCCGGCGTGCTGACGATCGTCATGGGCCTGGTCGCCAACTTCCCGCTGGCGCTCGCCGCCGGCCTGGGCCTGAACGCCGTGGTGGCGTTCTCCATCGCCGTGCTGCCCGAGATGACCTGGGCCGACGCCATGGGCATCGTGGTGCTCGAGGGCCTCATCATCCTGGTGCTCGTGCTGACCGGCTTCCGTGAGGCGGTCTTCAAGGCGGTGCCGGCCCCGCTCAAGACGGCCATCAGCGTGGGCATCGGCCTGTTCATCGCCTTCCTGGGCCTGGTCAACTCCGGATTCGTGCGGGTCGCCGAGGCCACCCCGGTCGAGATGGGCGTGGGCGGCTCGCTCAGCGGCTGGCCCGTCCTCGTCTTCGTCGTCGGACTGGTCGTCGCCGTCGTCCTCATGGTCCGCAAGGTCAAGGGCGCGATCCTCATCGCCATCCTCGCCTCGACGGTGCTCGCCGTGATCATCGAGGCGATCGCGAAGGTCGGGCCGCAGAACACCGACGGCACGAACCCCACCGGCTGGGAGCTCAACGTCCCCACCATCCCCGACTCGATCGTCAGCGTCCCCGACTTCGGCCTGCTCGGGCAGTTCTCCCTGTTCGGGTCGTTCGGCAAGATCGGCGTGGTCGCGGTCATCCTGCTGGTCTTCTCGATCCTGCTGGCGGACTTCTTCGACACGATGGGCACCATGGTGGCCGTCGGTGGGGAGGCCGGCCTGCTCGACAAGGACGGCAACCCGCCCAAGACCAAGCAGATCCTGATCGTTGACTCGGTGGCGGCCGCGGCGGGCGGCGCCGCTGGCGTCTCGTCCAACACGAGCTTCGTGGAGTCCAGCGCGGGCGTCGGCGACGGCGCGCGCACCGGCCTGGCGTCGGTCGTCACCGGCATCGCGTTCCTTCTCGCGACGTTCCTGTCCCCGCTGGTCGACATGGTCCCGTCCGAGGCTGCCGCCCCGGCGCTCGTCGTGGTCGGGTTCCTGATGGTCATGCAGGTCACGGGCATCGACTGGAAGAACTTCGAGATCGCTATCCCGGCGTTCTTCACCATGATCATGATGCCGTTCACCTACTCGATCACCGCGGGCATCGGCGCGGGCTTCATCGCCTTCGTCGTCATCAAGCTCGCGGTTGGCAAGATCCGCGAGATCCACCCGCTGATGTGGGTCGCGGGCCTGCTGTTCCTCGCCTACTTCACGCTCGGTCCGATCAAGGACGCGCTCGGCGTCTGACCTCCTCTGCCCGCTCGCGAGCCGGGCCCGCCCCTTCGGGGGAGGGGCCCGGCTCGCGGCGTCTCCGGGCCAGCCAGAGCTGGGCGGCCAGGAGCATGCCGAGGCCCACGGCCGCCCCTGCCGTGTTGAGGACGACGTCCTGGACCGTGGGCACGCGGCTCGGCAGGAACATGCGCTGAGCCAGCTCGATGGCTGTCGAGGTGGCGCTCGCCGCGCCGACCACGATGGCCGCGCGCCGTCGCGTCCCGTCCAGCAGCAGCCCCACGAGCACCCCGAACGGGATGAACATCAGCAGGTTCGACACTGCCTCCACGCCGCCGTAGGTCACTGGGGCGCCCCGGTCAGCGAGCCAGGCGATGACCTCCCGCACCACGTCGAAGGTCTCCGGCTCGGCCGGCTCGGGCCGCAGTGTCATCCGCCCGACGAGGGCGAGGTAGCCGGCGAGGGCGGCGAGCAGCAGGGCGCGGCGGCGGGGTCCCGACATCGGCCCAGCGTAGGCGGCGGCCCGGTGGGCGGCGGGGGGCCGGCGTCCGAGCGGCGGCGACGGACTGAACTTTCTTTGCTTTGGGTAATGAGTTAAGGTAACGACATGAGCTCTGCTCCCGTCGACCCCGGCATGTCCGGCGGACCGGTGGCAGCCTCGACCCCCTCCGCCGGGCCGGTCACGGCCAAGCAGTGCCGCCCGCGAGAGCTCGCGGGCGACATGCGGGTGGCGGTGTTCCGGACCGCGCGCCGCGTGCGGTCCGAGCGAGGCTCCGCCGACCTGTCCGACTCCCAGTTCTCCGTCCTCGCCTGGCTGCACCAGAACGGGCCCATGGCCCCCGGCTCCCTGGCCGAGCGCCAGCACGTCCAGCCGCCATCCATGACGCGCACCGTGAACTCCCTCGTGGAGCTCGGCCTCGTCGCCAAGGGCGAGCACCCGACCGACAAGCGCCAAGTCGTCGTGAGCCTCACCGAGGAGGGCTCGGCCGAGGTCCGCGAGACCCGCCGCCGCCGCGACGAGTGGCTGACCCGCCGGCTCGCGTCGTTCACCCCGGAGGAGCGCGCCACGCTCGCCGAGGCGACGGTGCTCCTGAGGAGGCTCGTCGCCGAGTGAGCCACACCTTCGCGTCCCTCAAGCACTTCAACTACAGGCTGTGGTTCGTCGGCGCCCTGGTCGCCAACATCGGCACCTGGATGCAGCGCGTCGCCCAGGACTGGCTCGTGCTCACCGTCCTGAGCGACGACTCCGGCGTCGCCGTCGGCATCACCACGGCCCTCCAGTTCGCGCCGACCCTGCTGCTGTCCGCATGGGCGGGCGTGCTGGCCGATCGCGTCGACCGGCGCAAGCTGCTGATCGGCACCCAGGCGGCCCAGGCGGTGCTCGCCATCGCGCTCGGCGCCCTGGTGCTCGGCGGCCACGCCGAGCTGTGGCACGTCTACGTCTTCGCCGCGCTGCTCGGCTGCGTCTCCGCGATCGACGGCCCTGTCCGGCAGACGTTCGTCGCCGAGATGGTGCCCGCCGCCGGCCTGTCCAACGCCGTGGGGCTCAACAGCGCGTCGTTCAACGCCGCGCGGCTCGTGGGCCCCGGCCTCGCCGGCCTGCTCATCGCCTGGGTGGGCACCGGCTGGGTCTTCATGATCAACGGCGTCACCTTCGTCGCGACCATCTTCGCGCTCACCCAGATGCGCCTCACCGAGCTGCACCCCCTGCCCACGGTCGCGCGCGCCAAGGGACAGATCCGCGAGGGCATCGCCTACGTGCGCCAGCGCAGCGACATCCTGGTGATCATGGTCGTGGTGGGCGTCGTGTCCACCTTCGGCCTCAACTTCCAGCTGACCAGCGCCATGATGGCCCGCACCGAGTTCGACCGCGGCGCCAGCGAGTACGGGATCCTCGGGTCCGTGCTGGCCATCGGCTCCCTCGCGGGCGCGCTGATGGCCGCGCGGCGTGAGCGCCCCCGGGTGCGCCTGGTCATCGGATCCGCGTTCGCCTTCGGCGTCTTGAGCGGCGCGATGGCGCTCATGCCCACGTACCCAAGTTATGCGGTGTCGTGCATCCCGGTCGGCTTCGCGTCGCTCACCATGATGACGGCGGCGAACACGACCATCCAGATGACCACCGACCCCGCGGTGCGCGGACGCGTCATGTCGCTGTACATGATCGTCTTCCTCGGCGCCACGCCCGTCGGATCGCCCATCGTGGGCTGGGTGGCCGAGGAGTTCGGCGCGCGGTGGGCCATCGGCATCGGCTCGATCTCCGCTCTGCTGGTCGCGTCCGGCGCCGCGATCTGGGCCAAGCGGCACTGGCATCTCGACGTGCGGTACCGGGTGCGCAGCCGCCCGCACCTGGACATCCGCTACCCCGTGCTGACCGCCCCGCCGCAGCCTGAGACCGCCGAGCTCCGCGCCCAGCAGGCCACCACTGCCAGCAGCGCGGACTGAGCCCGGCTTCAGGTCCGCCTACACGGCGATGCCGGATCGGCGTGTCGAGCGCCGGGCCAGCACGACCGCCAGGGCGGCCGCCGCGAGCATGACCGGCACGACGACGAACGCGGCGCGCGGCCCCAGCTGGTCGGCGAGCGCCCCGAGCAGCAAGGGCCCAGCGCCGATCGCCCCGCCCGCCGCGATCGTGGAGCGGGACTGCGCCATGTCGGGGCGTCCCTCCGAGGCCGCCATCGTCGAGGCGATCATCAACGGGTAGTGGGCCCCGTAGCCGAGTCCCGCCACGACCAGCCCCACGACTCCGACCGCGGGGCTGGTCGCTGTCCAGAACACCAGCCAGCCGGCCCCGGCGACGGCGAACGAGGCCAGCAGCAGGCTCACCGTGGAGAAGCGCAGCGCCAGGCGCCCGGTGGCGAACCGCGCGGCGGCCATGCCCGCGATGAGCCCCGAGACCGCCCCGGAGGCGAGGCCCGCGCTGGCGCCGGTCTGCTCGCGCAGGAGGTCCGAGGCCCAGAAGGTGGTGGCGTTCTCCACCCCGATGACGCACACCAGGGCGCCCCAGAAGAGCCAGAACGCGCGCGAGAAGCCCCGCTGACGGGATTCGACGGGCGGCCGGGCGGCCGAGCCGTCCGTGGAGGGTCGGGCCTGGGGGCGGGGGGCAGGCCGGCCGAGCGCCCCCACGCCGGGAAGCCGTGACATGGCGCCGACCATCACGAGCGCGAAGACCACAGTCAGCGCGACGGCCGGCCGCCAGCCCAGCCCCAGGGTGACCGACAGCCCGAGGACCAGGGGCCCGACCAGCCCGACGAGCGCCCCGGCGCCGTTGGACTCGGTCACGGCCGCCGCCCCTGCCCGCCCGTGGTGCGCGTCGAGGGCGGGCTGCAAGGCGGAGACCGACAGCGACCCGCCCAGCGCGGTGATCGCGGTGGCGGGCAGCGTCTGCGCCAGGGAGTCGCCGGTGACCAGCAGCACCACCCCGAGGGCGATGGCGCCGGGCCCGATCAGCAGGGTTCCCCGCCGCCCCACGCGGTGGGCGAGCCGGGAGCTGATCGCCCCCGCGAGGACCGTGCCCGTCGCCATGAGCGCCCCGTGCAGCGCCGCCTGGGCCCGTGTGATCCCCAGGTCGTCGGCGATCAGTGGAACGGCGGGCGTGAAGCTGTACAGGAACCAGCCCCACATGACCGAGTACCCGTAGAGGGTCAGGGTCACGCGGTCCCGGACGAGCCGGGCAGGGGCCGTGCGCCCGAGCTGGGCGGCGCCGGCGTCAACCTCGGCGTCAGGCAAGCTGGCTGACCACGTGATCGACGCACGCAGTCAGGGCGAGCACGTCGTCCGGGTCGACCGCCGGGTACATCGCGACCCGCAGCTGGTTGCGGCCCAGCTTGCGGTACGGCTCCACGTCCACCACGCCGTTGGCGCGCAGCACGCGGGTGACGGTCGGGGCGTCGATCTCCGGGGCCAGGTCGATCGTGCCGACCACCGCCGACCGGTGCGCGGGATCCGCCACGAACGGCTCGGCCCACGCGCGCGACTCGGCCCACCCGTACAGGTGGCCCGCCGAGGCCGCGGTGCGCCGGGTGGCCCAGTCCAGGCCGCCCTGCGCGAGGATCCACTCGATCTGCTCGGCCATGAGCACGAGCGTCGCGATCGCGGGGGTGTTGAGGGTCTGGTCCAGGCGGGAGTTCGCCACCGCGGTGCTGAGCGACAGGAACTCCGGCACCCAGCGTCCGCTGCCCTCGATCGCGGCGGCGCGCTCGACCGCCGCGGGGGAGAGCACGGCGAGCCACAGCCCGCCGTCGGAGGCGAAGCCCTTCTGCGGCGCGAAGTAGTAGGCGTCGGTCTCCGCGACGTCCACCGGCAGCCCGGCGGCGCCTGACGTGCCGTCCACGAGCATCAGCGCGCCCTGCTCGCGGCTGCCCTCGACCCGGCGGACCGGCGCCGCGACGCCCGTGGACGTCTCGTTGTGGGGGAAGGCATAGACGTCGACGCCGTCCTCGAGCTCGGGGAGGGCGAGCTGGCCGCCCGGCGCGGTGCGGACCGTCGGCGTCCCGAGGAACGGGGCGCGGGTGGTGGACTGCGCGAACTTGGCGCCGAACTCGCCGAAGCTGGCGTGCTGCGAGCGGTCCTGCACCAGGCAGAACGTCGCCATGTCCCAGAACGCCGTCGAGCCGCCGTTGCCGAGCGCGACCTCGTAGCCCTCCGGCAGGGCGAACAGCTCGGCGATCCCGGAGCGGACCCGGCGCACGATCGCGCGGACCGGCTCCTGCCGGTGCGACGTGCCCAGCACCGAGGCGCCCAGCGCCGCGAGGGCCTGCACCTGCTCGGGCCGCACCTTGCTGGGACCGGAGCCGAAGCGGCCGTCCTGCGGCAAGAGGTGGGAGGGGATGACGATCTGCGGGATCTCGTGGGCCTCGGGCACAGGCTGAGGATAAGGCGTGCGCCTCAGGAACCGCACGGACCGCGCCCGGAACCAACTAACCTGGCCCAGGCGGGACATGCGAATGAGAGGGAGTGCCGTGAGCGACCTGATCGACACGACCGAGATGTACCTGAAGACGATCTACGAGCTCACCGAGGAGGGGATCACCCCTCTGCGCGCCCGGATCGCCGAGCGGCTCGGCCACAGCGGGCCCACGGTCTCGCAGACGGTGGCCCGGATGGAGCGCGACGGCCTGCTCGTGGTGAGCGGCGACCGCCACCTCGAGCTCACCGAGGCGGGCATGGGCAAGGCGGTGCGCGTGATGCGCAAGCACCGCCTCGCGGAGCGCCTGCTGACCGACGTCATCGGCCTGGACTGGGAGTTCGTGCACGAGGAGGCGTGCCGCTGGGAGCACGTCATGAGCGAGCGCGTCGAGCGCCGCCTCGCCGCCCTGCTGGACCACCCGCACTTCGACCCGTACGGCAACCCGATCCCGGGCCTGGCCGAGCTGGGCGAGGAGAGCACGGCCGTGGGCTTCCTCGACGGCGTCGTGTCGTTGGTCGCCGGCGCCCCGGGCCTCGAGAGCGGCAGGGCTGTGGTGGCGCGCCTCGGCGAGCCCTTGCAGACCGACGTGGAGCTGCTGGCCCGTCTCGCGCAGGCCGGCGTCCTGCCCGGCGGGGAGATCAAGGTGGAGCACAGCCCCGGGGTCGTCACCGTGGGCCGGCCCGACGCGGACACGGTGCTGGACCTGCCGGTCGAGGTCGCCCGGCACATCTTCGTGCGGGTCGGCTAGGCGCACGAGCACGATCTCTGAGGTGACGCGTCGATGACGTCGACGTGACGATCGCCACTGCGGACTCCTGACCGGCCTGGGCCGGTCGCTCGCGCGTACACCCAGGTCAGACCCGCGCCCCTCGACGGCCCCGTGCGTTGTCGCACGGGGCCGAAGTGTTGCCCCGGCCAGAAGATCGTGACCGGAGCGTGACATGGCAGCGGGTCTGCGGTACGTTCAGTCCTGCTTCAAGGAACCCTCCTCCCTTTGAAGCCCTCGAGCGGAACGCCGAACCCTGCCGCCGCACGAGGTCCGTACAACTTCGCCGGCAGGGGCGGGGGACCCACGTAGTGGGCGCTGATGTCTAGCGCCCTTGGGGTGAAGTCGAAGGACGGAACGTCGTCCATCGGCCGGGTGTTCTCCCACCCGAACCCGACAGCTCACCTCGTAGGCGACAGGAGAGGCACCTTGTGACCGTGAGCTCGAACCGTGCGCGCCACCGCGCCGCGCGCCGTCCTGTGACACCACTGACCGACCTCGCACATGCCGCAACCGAGTCCATAGGCGTTGTCGGCCGCCGGACCGCTGTCGTCGCCGCCACCTCTGGCCTCGTCGTCACGATGATGGGCACCAGCGCCACCGCCGCGAACTCGGGCACCGCTGCCGGTTCGCTCCCCGCCGTCGACACCTCGGCTCTCACCGCCTCGGCTCGCGCGGTCCTCGACACCGCCCCGGTCGTCACCGCCCCGGTCGACGCCGCGTGGTCGTTCGACGCCCCCGCCGTCGAGGCCGTGGCCCCCGTCGTCGCCCCCACGCGTGCTGCCACCCGAGCCGCCACCACCCAGGCCGCCTCCCGCTCGACGGAGCGCGCAGCGGTCGCTGCCAGCTCCGTCCCGCAGTCGGTGGCCGGCAACTCCGTCCTGGAGATCGCGGCGCTGTACGTCGGCGTCCCGTACGTCTCCGGCGGCGCCACGCCCGACGGCTTCGACTGCTCCGGCTTCGTGTCGTACGTCTACGGGCAGCTCGGCATCTCGCTGCCCCGCACGTCCGCGGGCATCAAGGCCGCGGGCACGGTCATCTCGCGTGACGAGGCGCAGCCCGGCGACCTGATCTGGAGCCCTGGCCACATCTCGATCTACGCGGGCGGCGACCAGCAGATCGACTCGCCCCGCCCGGGCAAGACGGTCCAGTTCCGCTCCATCTGGCAGAGCGCGCCGGTCTTCCTGCGCATCGGCTGACACCACCTGCACGCAGGGCCCCGGCGACTCAGGTCGCCGGGGCCCTGCGGCGTCTCCACCCGGCTCATCGTCCAGAAAGACTGGGGGAGGCGAGGGTGGCCGCGTACGCTGGTCGCGCTTGCACCTCCCCCACGGGGCACCGGCAGCCAGCCGGGTCCCACTCCGGGCCTAGGAGTCGCCGTGCTGATGCCCGTACCTCGCCGGACGCTGCTGCTCAACGCCAGCATGGAGCCGTTGTGCGTCGTGAGCCTGCGGCGCGCGGTCAGCCTGGTGATGTCGGGCAAGGCGACGATCCTGGAGTCCGACGGCCGGCTGCTGCACTCGGAGCGCGCCGTGCTGCCGGCGCCCGTGGTGCTGTGCCTGACGCGTTACGTGCACGTGCCCGTCCGCCGCCCGCAGCCGCCCACCCGGCGCACGGTGCTGCAGCGCGACGCGTACCGGTGCGCGTACTGCGGCGGGGCCGCCGACACGGTGGACCACGTGCACCCCCGCTCGCGCGGCGGGCAGCACGAGTGGGCGAACGTGGTCGCCGCGTGCGCGCGGTGCAACCACCGCAAGGCCGACCGGCTGCTCACCGAGCTCGGATGGGAGCTGTCCTACGTGCCGCGGAGCCCGCGCGGGTCGTCGGTGCTGGTCGCGGGCATCGTCGCGGTCGAGCCCGCGTGGTCGGCGTACCTGGTGGCCTGATCGTCAAGGATCCCTCAAGAACACCTCCAGGATGTCCCGCCGAAAGGTGCGCTGAGGGCATCGTCTGAGGCACACTGGCCGCGTGAGCCACAGGAGGCTGGACCCATGACACACGATCCCACGGTGATGGTGGGGGTGGATGGCTCCGCTGCGAGCCTCCACGCCCTGGACTGGGCAGCGGCCGAGGCGCGAACCCGGGGGCACGCCCTCCGGATCGTCTGCTCGTACTCGGTGCCGTCGTTCACGGCGGCGTCGCTCGACGGTGGTTACGCGGCGCTCGACGACACCGCGATCCTCGAGGGCGCCCGCGCGGTGCTGCTGGAGGCCAAGGAGCGGGTTCGCGCGGACGGGCCCCTGGACGTGACGGCCACGGTCGCCACCGGAGACGCCACAGGCGTGCTCGTGGAGATGTCCCGCGAGGTGAGCCTCGCGGTGGTGGGGACCCGCGGGCGAGGCGGTTTCGCGGACCGGCTGCTGGGCACGGTGTCGTCGGCGCTGCCGGCGCACGCGTACTGCCCGACGGTCGTGGTGCCGTTGCGCGGCGCCGACGGGTCCGCGGTGGCGGACGACGGGCCGCTGCCGGCGGTGCGGCCGCTGCGCCGCATCGTGGTGGGCATCGACGGCTCCCCGCAGGCAGACCTGGCCCTCCGCCGTGCCATCGCCGAGGCGCGCGCCTGGGGCGCCGAGCTGGTCGCGGTGGCAGGCGTCCCCGTGGGCGCCGGGGCGGGGATCCTCGCGTGGATGCCCGCGACGATCGACCACGAGCAGCTGCTCGCCGACGCGGCCGAGGGCCTCAACGTGGTGGTCGACCGCGCCCTGGCGGACAACCCGGACATCACGGTGCGCCGCCACGTGCTCGACGGCACCGGCGCCGAGCTGCTGACCGAGTTCTCCTCCGCGAGCGACCTGGTGGTGCTCGGGTCGCGGGGCCGCGGCGGCTTCGCGGGGCTGCTGCTCGGCTCGACCAGCCAGGCGGTGCTGCACCACGCGCGGTGCCCGGTGATGGTCGTGACCAACCGTTGCAAGGACGCGGACGCCTCCGACGCCTCCCGGTGACGTGCGGGTCTGGGCTGGCCGGGCGGCGGCTGGCCCAGACGTGGGCTTAGTCGGCGAGGGCCGGCGGCACCTCGGGGCGGCGCACGAGCGCTGACAGCACGATCGTCGACCTGGTCCGGGCGACGAACGGCTCGGCGGCGAGCCGCTCGACGACGCGCTCCAGGTGGCGCATGTCCCGGGCGCGCACCTGGACCATGAGGTCCACATCGCCGGTGACGGTGCTCGCGGAGACGACCTCGGGGTAGTGCTCGACGGCCGCCTGCATGGTCGCGGGGCTGGTGGAGCCGTGGCAGAACAGCTCGATGAACGCCTCGGTGGACCAGCCCAGCGCCGCGGGGTCGAGCCGCACGGTGAAGCCGCGGACCACGCCGCGGGCCCGCAGGCGGTCGACACGGCGCTTGACGGCCGGGGCGGACAACGACACCACCGAGCCGATCTCCGCATAGCTGGCGCGGGCGTCCACGGACAGCGCCCGCAGGATCGCCTCGTCGAGCGTGTCGAGGGCCTCTGCCCTGGTCCCGGTCTCGTGCTGCACCCGCCCATGATGTCGTAGATCGGCAAGGTCGCCGCGGCGCCCGAATTCGACCCACACCGGTTGCTCCCAGCCACTTCAGTTGTTTCTCCCGGTTGCCGATGGTCTGTGGGTCTAGGAAAGTCGTGCACGATACGAGGGGGCTCAGATGGCGACAGTCCGGCACAAGCACCAGAGGCGACTGGCAACCGTCCCGACCCAGCGGCAGGGGAGTGGAGCCGCCCAGGTGGGGGCGCCCGTCGAGTCCCGCCCGGCGTCGTTCGTGCCACCGCCGCGCATCGACACCCTTCCGCCGGAGACGGCCGCCCTGCTGCTGCCCGACCTCGCCGGGCTGTTCGTGCCGACCGCCGAGCCTCTCGCGGCCCCTCCGCAGACGGCCCCCGGCCCTCGTCAGGCAGCCCCCGCCGCCCGCCCGGGCCGTCCCACGTCCGTGGTGGTGGGCGTCAGCGTGGTGCTGCTGCTCGGCGCCCTCGCAGCGGGCGCCGCGGTGCGCCTGCAGCAGCAGGCGGACGCCGCGGAGCTCGCCCGGGCGCAGGACCGGGTGGCGCGGGTCGTGGCCGAGCAGCGGGCCGACGAGCAGTTCTTCCAGGCGCGTGGCGCCGCGGTCGCCCAGGCGGCGGCAGCCGCCGCGCAGGCCGCGCAGGCCGCCGCGGCCCTCGAGGCTCAGGCGCAGGCCCAAGCAGTGCTGGAGGCGAACGCCCAGGCCGGTGACGGGCCGCGCGCGGCCCTCCAGCAGGCCATGGACACCGTGGCCGCCACCGCGGCGGCGCTCGGCCAGGGGACCAGCCAGGCAGACCTGCGGGCGGCCCTCGCGGGGATCGCCGCCCCGCAGCAGGGAGTCGTCGAGGCCCAGGCCGCGTGGCAGGCCGCTGAGGACGCCCGGATCGCGGCAGAGCAGGCCGCCGCGGCCGAGGCGGCTGCCGCGGCCGAGAAGAAGGCCAGGGCGGCCGCTCCGAAGTCGAGCGCGCCCCGCAGCAGCCGTGCCGCGGCCGGCGCCGCAGCGGCCCCGGCCGCCGCTGGTGAGGCCCCGGCGGCCCAGGTGGCCGGCATCGAGGGGTACAGCGTCCAGTCCATCGGCGACGCGCTCAACGCCCACCGCGCGAACAACGGCCTGCCGGCCCTGAGCATCTCGGGCTCGTCGACCCTGAACGCGCACGCCACGGCGATGGCCAGCGAGTGGCGCATCTGGCACGGCGGCAACGACTCGATCGTCGGCTGGGTGCAGCCCGCCAGCTCGACGGCCATGATCAACGCCTACGCCAACTCCGCCGCCCACAACACGTGGATGCTCAAGAGCGACATCAGCCGGATGTCGATCGGCGCCGTGGTCCGCGACGGCCGGCTTTTCACCGCGATCAAGCTCAGCTGACCGGCCGGCAGCACAGCACGGGCCACGCCGAGGCGGCGCCTAGCAGAGGGCCTGGCTGAGCCGGTCGAGCGCGAGGTCGAGGTCGTCCGACCCGATGGTGAGCGGCGGGGCGAGGCGGATGGTCGAGCCGTGGGTGTCCTTGGCGAGCACCCCGCGGGCCAGCAGCCGCTCGCACAGCTCGCGGCCGGTCAGGTGGGCGGGGTCCACGTCGATGCCGGCCCAGAGGCCCACGCCGCGGCTGCGCTCGATCAGGCCGGCCGTGGCCATCGTCGCGAGGCGGGAGTGCAGGTGCGCGCCGAGGGTTCGGGCGCGGGCCTGCGGCTCGCCGGAGCCGAGCAGCTCGACCACGGCCAGGCCCACGGCGCAGGCCATCGGGTTGCCGCCGAACGTGGAGCCGTGCGTGCCGGGGGAGAGGACCTCGATCACGTCCTCGCGGCCCACCAGGGCGCTGACCGGCACGATGCCCCCGCCGAGCGCCTTGCCGAGCGTCATGAGGTCGGGCTGCACGCCCCACAGCTCGCACGCGAACGTGGTTCCGGTGCGGCCCAGGCCTGACTGGATCTCGTCGGCGATGAAGAGCACGTCGGCCTCGTCGCACAGGGCGCGCACGGCGGGCAGGTAGTCGGCGGCCGGCACCACCACGCCCTGCTCGCCCTGGATCGGCTCGAGCAGCACCGCGACCGTCGTCTCGTCGATGGCCTCGCGCAGCGCGTCCGCGTCGCCGTAGGGGACCACGCGGAAGCCGGGGGTGAACGGGCCGAAGCCCTCACGGGCCTCGGCGTCGGTGGAGAAGGACACGATGGTGGTGGTGCGGCCGTGGAAGTTGCCGTCGGCGACGATGATGGTCGCCCGCTCGGGCGCGATCCCCCGCACGTCGTAACCCCACTTGCGCGCGGCCTTGATCGCGGTCTCGACGGCCTCCGCCCCCGTGTTCATCGGCAGCACCAGCGGCGCCCCGCCACGGACGGCGGGCGCGGCGAGGTGCGCGAGCGCGTCGGCGAAGGGCTCGAGCAGGTCGTGGCCGAAGGCCCGGGACGAGAGGGTGAGCCGGTCGAGCTGGTCGCGGGCCGCCGCGACCAGCGCGGGATGGCGGTGCCCGAAGTTCAGGGACGAGTAGCCCGCGAGCATGTCGATGTACGCGCGCCCGTCCACGTCGCGGGCCCAGGCGCCGGACGCCCAGGTGAGGGTGACGGGAAGCGGCGCGTAGTTGCCCGCCAGCCGGCTCCCTCGAGGGGTGGCGCCGACGCCCGGGCCCGCGACGGCCGTCATGGCACGTCGCGGATCTCGAGCGTGCAGCACTTGGCGCCGCCGCCGCCCTTGAGCAGCTCGGAGGTGTCCACCGGGATGGTCTCGTAGCCGCGCTCGCGCAGCGCGGGGGCCAGGTCGACCGCGCCGGGGGCCACGACGATGTGCCGCCCGTCGCTGACCGCGTTGAGCCCGAGGGCCGCCGCGTCCCGGTCGGTGGCGTGCAGGGCGTCCGGGAACAGCTCGCGGAGCCGCTCCTGGGACGCGGGGGAGAACGCGGGGGGGAAGTACGCGACCTGAGGGTCGGCCGCGTCGCTCTGCAGCACGGCGAGCGCGGTGTCGAGGTGGTAGTACCGCGCGTCCACCAGCTCCAGGGACACGACCTCGTGGCCGGTGACCCGGGCCAGCTCGGCGTGCGCGGAGCGGTCGGTGCGGAAGCCGGTGCCCGCGAGGATCAGGTCGCCGACGGGGAGGATGTCGCCCTCGCCCTCGTTGATCTCCGCGGCGGTGTGGGTGACGAAGCCGCGGTCGGCGAACCACTTCTCGTACGCCGGGCCCTCGGGGGCGCGCTCGGGGTGGCGGAACCGCGCGGAGTAGACGATGCCGTCGACGATCAGGGCGCCGTTGGCGGCGTAGACCATGTCCGGCAGCCCGGGGATCGGGTCGATGGTCTCGACCGTGTGCCCCAGGTCGAGGTAGACGTCGCGCAGCGTGCGCCACTGGCTCCGCGCCAGCTCGGTGTCCGTGTGCCGGGTCGAGTCCATCCAGGGGTTGATCTCGTACGCGACGGTGTAGTGCACCGGCTCGCACATCAGGTAGCGGCGCGGGGTGGCGACGCGGGGGGTGGAGGGATCGGCAGCCGGGCTCACGGGCATTCGGGTGCTCCTTCGAAGAGGGTCAGGAGGGTGGCGTCGCGTCATCGGGACAAGGTCACGTCGAGCCTACGAGCCCAGCACCGACGGAAATGACAGGCCGCGTTGTTCTGGGTGGCGTCTTCGTTGCGTCAACTAGGGGATCTGCGGTGATTCGTTGCGCGGGTCGCCATCTGATCATCGAGGGCCTGTGCCATCCGGCGCAGCGCCACCTGCCGGTAGGAGTCGTCGAGCAGCTCGGCGACCTCGTCCCAGTCCACGGGGGCGGCGTCCAGGTCGAGAGCCAGCCAGCCGGACGGCCCGAAGTAGGGCGGCGAGGAGAACCGCGGATCGGCGAGCAGCGCCTCGCGCTCGTCCTCGTCGGGCCTGAGCACCAGGCCGTGCGGGCTGACCTGCGTGCCGAAGACCGCGAAGATCTTGCGGCCCGCCCGGAACGTGGGGCGGCCCCACGACTCGACCTCGGCGGACTCCGGGAAGGCCGAGGTGAGCGCGCGCACCCCGGCCAGCAACGGGTCGCCGTCGTCGTACATCCGGGGGTGCGTCATCGCGGAGCCCCGGTCCGGGAGGGGTGCTCGCGACGCCTCGCCCGCACCTCGCCGGCCGCCCGGGCCAGCGCCAGGGCCAGCATCGCCCGCAGCACCGGCGCCACCAGCGCGGCGGCGGGCGCCGGGCCGGCCAGCCGCACGCGCTCCGACCAGGTGGCGCGCGAGCGGTGCGGACCGGCGGCCTCGACCACGATCTGCGACTCGCCGAGCAGCACGGGCCCCAGCTTGGTGAAGACCGCGACGCCGGGGACCCCCTCGTCAGGCGGGTCCCATCGGTCGATCCGCATCCGGTCGACGATGCCCGGGGCGCCGCGGCGTGCGAAGGGACCCGAGACCGCCGTGACCACCGCGCCGCGCCGCGGCGGCCCGGGCGGCGCCTCGACCCGCGTCATCGGGATCCATCGCGCATGGTTCCTGGCATCGGTCAGCAGGCGGAACGCCTCGGCGGCGGAAATCGGGAGCATCCGGGACACCGCCACCAGCCTCCCCGGGGCAGCCCGGCCGCCGCCCTGCGCGCGCTGCTTGCTGACCTGCGACGACGACATGCCGGGCCCCCTGACGCGTCCTGGATCCCCTGCTCCTCACGGTAGCGTCAGGGTCATGGAGACGCGTGTGCTGGGACGGACGGGCAGGTCGGTCGGGGTCGTGGGCCTCGGTTGCTGGCAGCTGGGCGGGGACTGGGGCGAGGTCGCCGACGACGACGCCTTCGGAGTGCTCGACGCGGCGGTGGAGAGCGGCGTGACGTTCCTCGACACCGCCGACGTGTACGGCGACGGGCGCAGCGAGCGCCTGATCGGCCGGTTCCTGGCGGGGCGGGGCGACCGGGCGCACGGGCTGACGGTCGCGACCAAGATGGGCCGGCGCGCCGACCCGCACACCGCCGACGCCTACACCCTCGACGCGTTCCGGGCCTGGACGGACCGCTCGCGCGCGAACCTCGGCATGGACACCCTCGACCTGGTGCAGCTGCACTGCCCGCCCACCGAGGTGTTCCACCGGGATGACGTGTACGACGCGCTCGACACCCTGGTCGCCGACAAGGCGATCGCCGCGTACGGCGTGTCGGTCGAGACGGTCGACGAGGCGCTCGCGGCGATCGCGCGCCCGAACGTCGCGAGCGTGCAGATCATCCTCAACGTGTTCCGCCGCAAGCCGCTCGAAGCCGTGCTCCCCGCCGCCGCAGCGGCTGGAGTCGGCATCATCGCGCGCGTGCCGCTCGCCAGCGGGCTGCTGTCGGGTCGCTACGACGAGACCACGACGTTCGCGGCCAGCGACCACCGCACCTACAACCGGCGTGGGGAGTCCTTCGACGTGGGCGAGACGTTCGCGGGCGTGCCGTTCGAGGTGGGGGTCGTGGCGGCCCGCGAGGTGGCGGCGCGCACCCCGGAGGGGGCCACCACCGCGCAGCTCGCGCTGCGCTGGATCCTCGACCAGGAGGGCGTCTCGGTGGTGATCCCGGGCGCGCGGAACGGCGAGCAGGCTCGCGGCAACGCGGCTGCAGCCGACCTGTCCCCCCTGGACGTGGGCACGGCCGCCGAGCTCGAGCGGATCTACGACACGTCGGTGCGCGCGCACGTGCACGGGCGCTGGTGAGCGCCTGACCCACCTCTGAACGGATCGTCGCGGCCGGACGGGCGGGGCCGCCCGACCTCACCGAGGGTCGGGGCCGGCCTCGCCCTCAGGCGTGATCTGGCTGGGCCGCACGACGCCGCCCACACCCTCGACGACCTGCGGGAAGCGCTCCGGGGCCGGGCCGAAGGCGATCCGGGCGCCCTGCACCACGGGCTTGCCGAGCGCCCTCGCGCCCGCGATGCCCACGGCCGCGCCGATCCCGAAGGGGAGCAGCCGGCCGAAGGCCAGGCCGCTCTGCCGGGCCGCCTGGGTCCGGATCAGCCGCCGGGTCAGCGTCGAGTTGACCTTGCGGATGGTCGAGGTCGGCATCCGGGTGAGCAGCGTGCGCGCGAAGTGCACCGACCCGATCTGCGCGGAGTCGGCGACCGCCTTCGCCCCGCTCTCGCCCAGCACGGTGGCGAGCAGCAGCGCCCGGCGCCGCTCCGCGTCCTGCACCTCGATGCCGTGCACGCTCGCGACGGCGAGCGAGAACGCGGCCGACGTCGCGAAGAACGTCCCCACATCGCTCGCGGTCAACGCCATCGCCACGCCCGTGCCGATCGCCGGCGCCGCGGCGGCCACGCCCACAGCGGCCCCGGTGCCCTGCACCACGCGCATGTACTCGCGCTCGAGCAGCCAGATGATCTGCTGCGGGGAGGCGTGCGGGTTGCGCCGGCGCAGGCTCTGCACGTGCGCGTGGATGGTCGCCGAGGGGATGGTCACCGCCTTGTCGAGCGCGGCGTCGAGCAACGGCGTCCGGCGCAGGTGCGGCGCGTCGACCTGCTCGGCGGGCCCGACGCCAGAGCCCCCGCCGGATGGCTCCCGCCGTTCGAGGGAGGGGGTCATCGCCCGTCGCCCTCGACCGTGAGCTCGACCGTCGCGCCGTTCACGAGGGTGCGGCCCACGGTGCAGTGGCCGTCGACCGCCCGGTGCACCACGGTCAGCAGGCGCTCCCGCTGCGCGGCGTCGAGGCTGGAGAGGTCGACCACCAGGCGCTCGGCCAGCGCGGGGTAGCGGTCCTCGGCCGGGTCGCTAGGGCCCTCGACCTCGACGGTCACGGCGACGTCGTCGCCGAGCCGGTGGGCGAGGGCGGTGTCGGCGCTCATGCCGGTGCACCCCGCGAGGGCGATCTTCAGCAGCTCGCCGGGGGTGAACACCGCGCCCGCCTCGACGGGGCCGATCAGCACCTCGGCGCCGCGCGAGCTGCGCCCGGTGTAGGTGCGGCGGCCGGTGCGCTCGACCCAGAGGTCGGCCTGCGGCGCGGCGGGCGCCGGGGTGGTGTGCGGAACCTGCTCGGTGGTCATCCCGCGATCCTGCCACGCACGGCACGGCCGGGCGCGCGAGCGCAGGTCAGGAGCCGCGCTGCCAGCCCCGCACGAACGGCTCGAGCATCTCCTCGGCGCGGGCCCGGGCGTCTGCCGGGTCGTGCCCGGTCTCGATCAACCGGCTGGCGGTGAGCACCACGCCGTTGACCAGCTCGGCGGTGGTCTGCGGCTCCGGCAGCCCGAGCTCGGTGAGGGCGCCGACCAGGGGCAGCAGCAGCGCGTCGTGCATCTCCCGGCTGCCGCGGGCCAGGGCGTCGCTCGGGGCGATCTCCGTGAGCGCCCGCGCGACGGCGTGCTCGCCGGAGGCCACGAGCTCCAGGTTGGACCGGAGGTAGGCGAGGACCTGCTCCGCCGGGTCGTCGGCCTCGTCCATGGCCTCTTGCACCGTGGTGGACCACCGCGGGAAGACCTCGGTGACCAGGGCTGCCAGCAGGTCGTCGCGCGAGGCGAAGTACTGGTAGACGCTCGAGCGGGCGAGCCCTGCCCGGGCGCCCACCGCCGCGAGGGTGGGCGGCGCGTCGGGCCGCTCGACGAGCAGCGCGTGGGCGGCGTCGAGGAGGGCCCGGTGCTGGGCCGCGCGGTGCTCTGCCACCGTCGCGGCCTGGATCTTCGGCACGGGCCCTCCTCCTCGGTCAGTCGTCGTCCGGCTCAGGCGCTCGGACGGGACCCCGCCGACAGCGTTCCGTCGACCATCTCGAGCACACGGTCGCAGTGGTGCAGGATGTCATGGTCGTGCGTGACCATCACAGTCGCGACACCGGACTGGCGTGTCTCGCGGGCGAGCAGCTCGACGATCTCCTGGCTGCGCGCCCGGTCGAGGGCGGACGTCGGCTCGTCCACCAGCAGCAGCGACGGGCCGCACACCAGCGCGCGGGCGATGCCGATCCGCTGGCGCTCGCCGCCCGACAGCTCATGCGGACGCCGGCCCAGCTTGCTGGACAGGCCCACCTCGTCGAGCAGCTCGCGGGGGTCGCGTGCGGGCTTGCCGCCGCGCATGTGCAGCGCGAGGCGCAACTGGTCCTCGGCGGTGAGCGCGGGCACCAGGTTGCCCGACTGGAACACGAAGCCGATGTGCTCCAGGCGGAACCGGGTGCGCTCGCGGTCCTTCATCGCGACCAGGTCCTGGCCGTCGATGAGCACCGTGCCGGAGTCCGGGGTGGTGAGCGCGCCCGCCACGGCGAGCAGGCTCGACTTGCCGGAGCCGGACGGGCCCACCACGGCGACGAGCTCGCCCGGGGCGACGGTCAGGGACACGTGGTCGAGGGCGGTGATGGTGCTGTCGCCGTCCCCGACGGTGAGGGTCACGTCCTGCAGCGCGAGGCCGCGCTGCGTGTCCGCGGGGCCGGTGGAGCCAGCGGATCGGGTGTCGGTGCTGGTCATCGCTGTCCTCCGAGTGCCTTGAGCGGGTCGACCTTGGCGATGCGGGCGATCGCGAACGCGGCGCCGATCAGCCCCAGGCCGATGAGCAGGACGAAGGCGAGCCCGATGGCCGGCGCCTCCAGGGCGAACGGCATCGAGGTGCTGGCCAGCATCGCCCCGCTGCCCACGCCGATCGCCACGCCGACGACCGTCGAGGCCAGCAGGACGATGAGCGCCTGCGCCAGCCCGTCGCGCATGAGGTAGCCGGTGGATCCGCCCATGGCGCGCAGCACGGCGAGCTCGTGGCGCCGCTGGATCGTCCAGACGGTGAAGAACGCCCCGACCACGAGCGCGGAGATCGCGTACAGGAACACCTGGATGAGCATCAGCGTCGAGGTCTCGGCGGTGTAGCCGGGGGAGGCGCCGAAGGACTCGGTGAGCGTCATGCTCGAGGCGCCGACTGCCGCGTCACCGGCCGCGAGGTCGATGCTCTGGCCATCGGCGGCCTGCAGCGCGATGGCGCTGGCCTCGGTGTACGCGTCCGCGCGGACCTCCTCGCCGACGGCCGAGCCGGAGTGGATCTCCTGCCAGGTGGTGAGGGGCAGGTAGGCGACGTCCACGTGGCCGAAGGTGTGCTGGTTGCCGGTGCTGCCGATGATGGTCAGCTCGGTGCCGACGCGGTCGACGGTGACGGTGTCGCCGATCGCGAGCCCGTCCTCCAGGACGGTGTCGCTGACGACGATGCCGTGCGGGTCGCCCAGGGCCTGGCCCTCGGCTGCCTCGGGCTCGAGGAAGGAGCCGGGCACGACGCCGAACAGTGCGAGGTCCACGGGGACGTCGGTCGAGGTGTGCGCGTTGATGAGCATGGAGCCGAGCGGCTCGGCGGCCGCCACGTCGGGCCGGTCGGCCCAGGCGTCGACCTGGGCGAGGTCGACGACGCTGCGCGAGAAGGCGGAGTCGGTCTTGGTCCCCTCGGCGAAGGCGAAGGCGTCGACGGGCTGCGCCTTGAGACCGGACACGCCGTCGTTCACCAGGCCGGAGGAGAGCCCGGAGAGCATGACCATGAGCACGGCGATGAGTGCGACCACACCTCCCATCAGGCTGAAGCGCGATCGCGCGAAGCGGAGCTCGCGGAGTGCGAGGAACATCTCGGACCTCTCGTCGGGATGCGCCGACGGGTTGCCGACACCATGTCGGAATCATAGCAACGCCGTGTCGGGAAGTTATCGGCGATGGCCCGGCGGTCGGCCCCGTGGGCCAGGCTGCCGTCGTGGGCCCGCCCCGAGTCGGTGCGAACTACGCAAATAGTCCACGTTTCCCATGTGGTGAGACGCGGCGCCCATGAAGTGGACGCCGTGGCGCCGGGCGGAGCACCATCTGTGCCCATGAGCACCCCCCGAGGAACGCACGCGTCGCGACTGGCCAAGCGCCACGTCGTGATGATGTGTTGTCAGCTCCTCCTCGCGTGCCGCTGAGCCCAGCGATCGACCGCTAGGCCCCCGCCGCCCCCCAGGGGGGCGGCGTACCCTCACGCCGCCAGGCCCGTGGCCTGCGTCCGAGGGCCCGCACCGAATCCGCACCCCAGCTCGTCGCACCCCGCGGGGTGGGCGCGTGGGGTGCACCCACCGGAAGGAAACACCTCCATGCTCCGCACCCTCGCCCGCACCCTCGCCGCAGCCTCGGCGGTCGCCCTGCTCGCCGCGTGCGCCGGCACGAGCGACGCGGCCAGCGATGCCGGTGACGCCTCCGAGGTCGTCCGGATCGGCGTCGTCGGCGCCAGCGAGGACTACTGGAAGGTCTTCACCGACGCCGCCGCCGAGGAGGGCATCGAGGTCGAGCTGGTCAACTTCACCGACTACACCCAGCCCAACCCGGCGCTCTCGCAGGGCCAGCTCGACCTCAACCAGTTCCAGCACCTGCAGTACCTGGCCCAGTACAACGTCGGGACCGACGACGACCTGACCCCCATCGGCGCCACCGCCGTGTACCCGCTGGGGCTGTACTCCAAGAAGTTCACGTCGATCGACGAGATCCCCGCCGGCAGCGAGATCGCCATCCCCAACGACCCCACCAACCAGGCACGGGCGCTGCTGGTGCTGCAGGACGCCGGGCTGCTGAAGCTCAAGGACGGCGGCACCTCGGTGGCGATCCCGGCCGACATCATCGAGGCGGAGTCCACGGTCACCGTCACGCCGGTGGACGCGACGCAGACCGCGGTGGCGCTGAACAGCGTCGCGGGCTCGATCATCAACAACGACTTCCTCAAGGACGCCGGGCTCGCGTCCACGGACGCCCTCTACCAGGACGAGGCCGACAGCCCTGGCGCCCGCCCGTACATCAACATCTGGGTCGCCCGGGCAGAGGACAAGGACAACGCCACCTACCTCAAGCTCGTCGAGATCTACCAGACGCCCGCCGTGCAGGAGGCGTCGCTCGATAACTCGGGCGGCACCGCGGTGTTCGCCCACCAGAGCGGCGCCGAGCTGCAGGGCTACCTCGCCGACATCCAGAAGGCCGTCGCCGCCCAGGGCTGACCTGGCCCAGCCGTGCGGCGCCGACCCGACGGCGCCGCACGGCACGAGCCGCCCGGTAGGGGTCCCCGCCCCGCCGGGCCGTCTCGCCCCCCGACCCCCAGGAGGACCAGCGCATGAGCGCGATGATCACGTTCGAGCACGCGACGAAGGTGTTCGGCAGCGGCGCCACGGCTGTGCGCGCCGTCGAGGACGTCAGCCTCGAGATCCGGCGCGGTGAGGTCTTCGGGGTGATCGGCTACTCAGGCGCCGGCAAGAGCACGCTGGTGCGGCTCATCAACGCCCTCGAGCCCGTCACCTCGGGGCGGGTCGTCGTGGACGGGCAGGAGGTCAGCGCCCTGGGGGAGGGCGAGCTGCGCAAGGTCCGCGCCGGCATCGGCATGATCTTCCAGCACTTCAACCTGCTCGCCTCGCGCACCGTCGCCGGGAACGTCGGCTACCCGCTGCGCGTGGCCGGCTGGTCCAAGGAGCGCCGCGCCGCCCGCGTCGCCGAGCTCCTGGAGTTCGTCGGGCTGAGCGACAAGGCGCGGCAGTTCCCCTCGCAGCTCTCCGGCGGGCAGAAGCAGCGCGTCGGCATCGCCCGGGCGCTCGCGGCCTCGCCGGCGGTGCTGCTGGCCGACGAGGCGACCAGCGCGCTGGACCCCGAGACGAGCCGGGACGTGCTGGCGCTGCTGCGGCGGGTCAACCGCGAGCAGGGGGTCACCGTCGTGGTCATCACGCACGAGATGGACGTGGTGCGCAGCACCTGTGACCGGGTCGCCGTGATGGAGCGCGGCCGCGTCGTCGAGGTGGGCGACGTCTACTCGGTGTTCTCCGAGCCGCAGGCCGCCGCCACCCGCCGCTTCGTGGCCACCGCGTTGCACGACCGGCCCGACGCCGAGGTGCTCGCACGGCTGCGGCATCGGCACCGCGGGCGCATCGTGACCGTCGGGGTGAGGGACGACGGCGGCTCGGGCACGCTGCTGACCCGTGAGCTGCGCGAGCACGGCGTGGACGGGTCGATCATCTACGGCGGCATCTCCGAGATCGACGAGCGCCCCTTCGGCAGCCTCACCTTGGAGCTGGTCGGCGACGACCCCGCGATCGACCGACTGCTGGCCTCGCTGCGCCGCAGCACCGACGTGGTCGAGCTGACGGGGACACGATGAACCGCGACTGGAGCGTCCTGCTGCCCATCCTCTGGGAGTCGTTGGGCGAGACGCTGTTCATGGTGTCGGTGACCCTGCTGGTCGGCGGCTTCGCGGGGCTGGTCCTCGGGCTCGCGCTGTACACGACCCGCAAGGGCAACCTGTTCTCCAGCGGGCCCGCGTTCACGGTGCTCAACCTGCTGGTCAACATCGTGCGGCCCATCCCGTTCATCATCTTCATCACCGCGATCGCGCCGCTCACCCTGGCGGTGGTCGGCACCACGATCGGCACCGAGGCGGCGATCTTCCCGATGACGTTGATGGCCACGTTCGCCACCTCGCGGATCGTCGAGCAGAACCTGGTGGCGCTGGACCCGGGGGTGATCGAGGCCGCGCGCGCGATGGGCGCCTCGCGGCTGCGGATCGTGGCCACCGTGCTGGTGCCCGAGGCCCTGGGCCCGCTGATCCTGGGCTACACGTTCCTGTTCGTGGGGATCGTGGACATGTCGGCGATGGTGGGCGCCATCGGCGGCGGTGGGCTCGGCGACTTCGCGATCGTGTACGGCTACCAGCGCTTCAACTGGCAGGTCACGCTCGTCACGGTCGTGGTGATCGTGGGCATCGTGCAGCTCGCGCAGTGG
>JADGMW010000239.1_pt1 | contig 32351 bp, 27 predicted proteins | sample 8641801 | NCBI WGS metagenome assembly JADGMW01 (sample SAMN16272018, study PRJNA661076) | feces metagenome | isolation source: fecal sample from diarrhoea affected cattle A | host: Bos taurus | place: South Africa: Lokaleng Village, Mahikeng | collected 2019-09
TGAGGATGATGTTTTCCACGTCCTCGCCGACATAGCCGGCTTCGGTCAGCGTGGTCGCGTCAGCCATGGTGAACGGCACGTCGAGGATGCGTGCCAGCGTCTGGGCCAGCAGCGTCTTGCCCGAACCGGTGGGACCGATCAGCAGGATGTTGGACTTGGAAAGCTCCACGTCCTGGTTCTTGGTCGCATGGTGCAGGCGCTTGTAGTGGTTGTGCACCGCCACGGACAGCACGCGCTTGGCGCGGAACTGGCCGATGACGTAATCGTCCAGCACCTTGCAGATTTCAGCTGGGGTGGGCACCCCGTCGGAGGACTTGACCATGGAGGTCTTGTTCTCTTCACGGATGATGTCCATGCACAGCTCGACGCATTCATCGCAGATGAACACGGTCGGCCCGGCGATCAGCTTGCGAACCTCGTGCTGGGATTTCCCGCAGAACGAGCAGTAAAGCGTGTTCTTCGAGGTTTCGCCGTTTGTTGTCTCTTTGGACATCCAGTCACTCCCGGGGGCTAAGGGCCCCCAAAATCAAGCGTTATCGAAAACGGTAACGCCCAAGACATAAAGAAAGTCTAAGCCGAAACGACCTTAAAGGCCGTTCCGGCTCCATGCAATTGCACCCGGATCACACTCCACGGCGCACAGGTATCGTGATTAACGACCAGATCAGACCGGAGTCTCCGGAACGGCGCGCTTCTCAAACACGCTGTCGATAAGGCCGAAGGTCTTGGCTTCTTCCGGGCTGAGGAAGCGATCACGCTCGAGAGCGGACTCGATTTCCTCGTATGTACGCCCAGTGTGCTTCTCATAGATTTGATTAAGACGGCGCTTCAAACCCTCGACTTCCTTAGCATGAATCAGGATGTCGGTGACCTGACCCTGGAAGCCGCCGGACGGCTGGTGAACCATCACGCGCGAGTTCGGCAGCGAGGTGCGCATGCCCGCTTCACCGGCTGCAAGCAGCAGTGAGCCCATCGATGCCGCCTGGCCCATCACCATGGTGGCCACGGCCGGACGGATAAACTGCATCGTGTCGTAGATCGAAAGGCCGGACGTCACCACGCCACCAGGCGAGTTGATGTACATGGCGATTTCTTTTTTCGGGTTCTCTGATTCGAGGAACAGCAGCTGCGCCACGATCAGCGAAGCCATATTGTCTTCGACGACACCGGTCACGAAGATGATACGCTCACGCAGCAGGCGCGAATAGATATCGAAAGCGCGTTCGCCACGGTTCGACTGCTCGACCACCATGGGTACGAGCGTATTCATGTAAAGATCGTGCGGATCCCGCATATTTTGCCCCTTGGCTCCCTTCCCGCGTCGCATGACGGGTGGCGAGCTAAACTGGTTGAACCACGTCTTTGCCCCCGAACGCAGTGTGGCAGGGCAGCGTGACGTGTCGAAAATCGAATCGGCGCGACAGGCCGATTGCAGGCGAACCGCCTTAACGGGCGGTAAAGGCACAGATAGGCGGCAATGGGGCAAGCTTCAATAGAAGAAGCCCCCGCCTTGAAGATAAGGTGAACACGACGTTCGCCTTTTCCTCCCACCGATCAGGCAAACGAGATGGCGATGCCCTTCTTTTTGAAATAGGCCTGCATCAGCTTGCGGCCCTGGCGGTTCGGCTGGGCCAGCTTGCTGGTCTCGAACACCGCCTCGCTCACGCCCTCCTTGGCCATGGCGCTCTTGAGCGCGGCCATGTGCAGGTCGAGCTCCTCGTTGTCGTTCCGGATGGAGGCGTAGATGGCCTCAATGGCAGCTGAAACGGTGATATCGCTCAATTGTAGAAATCCTCAGTCGCGTTTGACTGCCTTCAAGACATCATTGCGGCCCGCTTGCCAAGGCTTTTTGCCGCCAATGTGCCCCGAAGGGGACGAGCGCCCTGCCCGTCCCCCACGCCACGGCGCTCAGAGCAGCGGCGCCGGCCGCCCTTCTCCGGTCTGGCTATGCCGGTCATCATCGCGCAGGGCACGAATTTGAATGCGGGCGTATCCTGCGATCGGATCATCAGAAAAGAGCGCCTGCGCCTCCGCAACGCTGCCGGCTTCGAGCAGCACGACCCCGCCCAGCACTTCCTTGCTTTCCGAATAGGGTCCGTCGGTCTCCGCCATCCGGACCGGCCGGCGGTCGATGCTGACTTCGTCTGAAACATCCACAAGCGGCGACGCATAGAGCAGATGCCCGGCGGCCCGCAGCTTCTGGTCATGTTCGATCGTGGCATCATCGATACGGGCCATCTCGTCGGCACTGACACCGGCGAAAGCATCAGGGGCGAAGTAGAAGAGGCAAAGGAATTTCATGTCCCATCTCCATTGTTGGATACCTCGCCAACGAATGCACCGGCCCCGCCTCGACTAATTGCTGTGACTTTTTTCCCGGTACCTGCACGTTTTATTTCCACCCCCTGCGGCAGGGCATAAGATGAACCCAGTTTAGCCCTCCGGACAATCATGGCCGCCATTATCCAGATCAAGCCTATCACAGACGTCCCCGCCAACCGCAGGGCCAGTGCCAACCCCAAGGACCCTGCGTTTTTCCAAAACCCCTACCCCTTCTATGAACAGCGCAACACCAGCGAGCCGGCCTTCTTCTGGGAGGAATACGGCCACTGGTGCTTCGCCGGCTTCAAATCCGTCAGCTCCCTGTTACGCGACAAGCGCTTCGGCCGGGATATCCTGCATATCGCCAGTCGCGAGGAAATCGGCCTGCCCGAGCCCAAGCCGCATGTTGCCGACTTCGACCTGACGGAAAAATACTCGCTGCTCAATCTGGAGGCGCCTGCCCACACGCGGCTGCGCATGCTGGTCAACCGCGCCTTCGTCTCGCGCCAGGTCGAGCAATTGCGCCCGCGCATCAATCAGCTGGCCAATGAGATCATCGACGGCTTTGAGGGCGAGGAGAGCGTCGATCTCATCAAGGCTTTTGCGGCCCCCATCCCGGCCATTGTCATCGCCGAGATGATCGGCCTGCCGGCAGAGATGGCTCCGCAACTCCTGAACTGGTCCAACCGCATGGTGACCATGTACATGTTCGGCGTCACCCACGAGACCGAGCTCGACGCCAACCAGGCCGCAGCCGAGTTCATGGACTATCTGCGCACTGTCATTGCCGAGCGTCGCAAGGCCCCGCGCGAGGATCTCCTCACCCAAATGCTCACCACTGAGCAGGGCGGCGAAAAGCTCACCGACGACGAGGTGATGTCGACCGCAATCCTCCTGCTCAATGCCGGACATGAAGCCACGGTGCACACCACGGGCAACGGCGTTAAATCCATCCTCGAAAGCGGGCTTGATCCCAAAACCCTGTTCGCGACGCCCGAGCAGGCAGAAGCAACCGTGGAAGAATGCCTGCGCTTCGACGCGCCGCTCCATCTCTTCACCCGCTATGCCCTGCACGACATGGATTACGAGGGCATCCCGTTACGCCGTGGTGACGTGATCGGCCTCATGCTTGGCGCCGCCAACCGCGACCCCTCGCGCTTTGCCAATGCCGGTACGTTTGATCCCTTCCGCACCGATGGCGCCAATGTCAGCTTCGGCGCGGGCATTCACTTCTGCATCGGCGCGCCGCTCGCGCGCATTGAATTGCAGGAATCCATGTCGACGCTCTTCCGGCGCCTGCCCAAACTTCGCCTTGCCGAACAGCCCCGCTACGGCGACGTCTATCACTTCCACGGCCTCGAAAAGCTCATGGTCCGCTGGGACTGATCTACGATCCATCGGCACCTGCGCATCCCTCCCCCTTGTCAGGGGGAGGATAGCAAAGCTAGGCCGCAAGGCCGTAGCGGCGCTGAGGTGGGGGTTACAATGAAGAAATACCCCGCCATTCGAGCGCAGCTCTCATGGCCTTCTCGGCCAAAAAATCGCCCCGCTCCAGCACTCCCCTTCAGGACGCCTCAAAGCCCTACAAGCACGCCCGGAAGCAGCAGCGGCAGATCTTCGCTCAGCATGCCAGGCCCGCCAAAGCGGTTCGCGGCCTCGGCATGCAGCCAGACCCCGGCGCACGCGGCCTCGAAACCGCTCATGCCCTGCCCCATCAGCCCGGCAACGATCCCGGCCAGCACATCCCCGGCCCCGGCCGTTCCTAGCCAGGTCGGCGCATTGGCATTGATCGCCGCGCGGCCATCGGGTGCCGCGATCACCGTGTCGCTGCCCTTGAGCAGGATGACCGCTCCGGAATGGGCCGCAGCCGCCCGCGCGCGCTCCAGCTTTCCGCCGGGCACGTCGCCGAACAGCCTCTGGAATTCGCCATCATGCGGCGTCAGCACCACCGGGCGATCGGCTGCATGGATAGCCTCAAACAGCGCTTCGCTGTGCTCGGCAAAGCTGGTGATGCCGCCAGCATCGAGCACGACGGCTGCCCCCGACGCCAGCACCGCCTCCACCTTGTCCCGCGTTTCTTCGCCCACACCCGCCGCTGGGCCGATAACGACCGCATTGATCCGCCGGTCCTCGAGCAGCTGCCTCAGTCCCTCGGCACCTTCGGCCGGCTTGAGCATGATGGAGGTGACATGGTTGGCGTGAACCCGTAACGCCTCGGTATCGCCGGCCAGCGACACAAGCCCTGCTCCGGCCCGAAACGCGCCATAGGCTGCGAGCCGCGCCGCCCCGGTCTCCAGCACACCGCCCGAGACCACAGCCACGTGCCCGCGGTCGAATTTATGGCCATCGGCAAGGGCACTCGGAAGCGACCACAGCGCCGGCGTATTCTGCCAGGCCTGCGCACCAATCTTGTCCAGCACGGCTTCAGGAATGCCGATCTCGGCCAGGACCACCTCGCCGCAATGCTGCCGCCCCGGGAGCAGCAGATGGCCCGGCTTGAGCCGGAAAAAGGTGATGGTCATGTCGGCGATCATCGCCGCACCCCGAATGGCCCCGGTCGCCCCGTCGATGCCGCTCGGCACGTCGATACTGACCACCGGCAGGCTCGAGTCGTTCACGGCATTGACCATGTCGGCATAGGCGCCCGTCAGATCCCGATCGAGCCCGGCCCCTACCATGGCGTCGACCACGAGATCAGCGTCGCGAATATCCTTGGGCGTGGGCTCGTCGCAGCGGCCGGTCCAGAGCTCAGCCGCCTGCGCCGCATCCCCCTTGAGATCAGCGCGATTGCCAAGGAGGCGCACCTGCACCGGCCAGCCCCGCTGCTGCAGCAGCCGCGCCACGATGAACCCGTCGCCGCCATTGTTTCCCAGCCCGCACAACACGAGCACGGAGCGCTGGTAATAGCGCTCGATGATCGCTTCCATCACGGCCTTGCCGGCCGCTTCCATCAGTCGGAACGAGCGCATCCCGCCGGCCACGGCAAGGCGATCGGCCTGCGCCATTTCCTGAGGGCTGAGAAGAATATCGGCCTGCGACATGGCGTGCTCCCGAACCAGACAGTGATTCCGCCCAACACATAGAGCCTGCGAGCCCCCCTCGCCAGACCATGCGCCAAAAAAGCAAAAGGGCCCCTAAGGGCCCTTTCTCGTTTCGCTCGCGCCAATCAGGCGGAGTAGTACATTTCGTATTCGACCGGATGAGGGGTCATTTCGACACGGAGAACTTCCGCCATCTTGAGGTCGATATAGGCGTTGATGAAATCATCATCCATGACGCCACCGACCTTGAGGAAGTCGCGGTCCTTGTCGAGGTTCTCGAGAGCCTCGCGGAGCGAACCGGAAACAGTCGGGATATCCTTGAGTTCGTCCTTCGGCAGCTCGTACAGATCCTTGTCCATCGGCTCACCCGGGTGGATCTTGTTCTTGATGCCGTCGAGGCCGGCCATCAGCAGCGCGGTGTACGCCAGGTACGGGTTGGCCAGCGGATCGGGGAAACGCACTTCGACGCGCTTGGACTTCGGCGACTGGCCGAAGGGGATACGGCAGGAAGCCGAACGGTTACGGGCCGAGTAGGCCAGCAGAACCGGAGCTTCAAAGCCGGGCACCAGACGCTTGTAGGAGTTGGTGGTCGGGTTGGTGAAGGCGTTGATCGCCTTGGCATGCTTGATGACGCCGCCGATGTAGTAGAGGCAGTCCATCGACAGGCCGGCATACTGGTCGCCGGCGAACAGCGGCTTGCCGTCCTTCCAGATCGACATGTGGCAGTGCATGCCCGAGCCATTGTCGCCATAGACCGGCTTCGGCAGGAAGGTGGCGGTCTTGCCGTAGGAATTGGCGACCTGCTGGACGGCATACTTGTAGATCAGCACGTCGTCAGCCGACGCGATCATCTGCTTGTACTTGAGGCCGAGCTCGTGCTGGGCCGACGCCACTTCGTGGTGGTGCTTTTCGATGATGACGCCCATCTGGCCCATCGCCTCGAGCATCTCGCCGCGCATGTCCTGGGCGCTGTCCAGCGGCGGAACCGGGAAGTAGCCCTTCTTGAGGCCGATGTGATGGCCGTTGTTGCCATGCTCATATTCGGCGTCATTGTTGGTCGGCAGTTCGGAAGCGTCGACCTGGAAACCGACCTTGTAGGTCGACGTCGAGTACTTCACATCGTCAAAGACGAAGAATTCGGGTTCCGGGCCGAACACCACCGTGTCGCCAACACCGGACGACTTGACCAGGGCTTCGGCCTTCTTGGCGATCGAGCGCGGGTCACGGTTATAGGGCTGATAGGTGGCCGGCTCGAGAATGTCGCAGTTGATGGCGAGGGTCGAGGCCGCGAAGAACGGGTCGATATAGGCCGAGTTCGGATCGGGCATCAGCACCATGTCGGACTCATTGATGGCCTTCCAGCCAGCAATGGAGGAGCCGTCGAACATCACGCCATCTTCGAACATGTCGGCATCAACGACCGAAGCGTCCATGGTAACGTGCTGCAGCTTGCCGCGCAGGTCAGTGAAGCGCACGTCGAGATACTTGATGTTCTCGTCTTTCATGCGCTGGATAATGTCTGCTCCGGTAGTCATTAGGTTTCCCCTATTATTCAGATGCTTGAGAGAAATGGCTGTGTGGCTGGTGTGCTTGGACGGCTAGAGCGCGTCGTCGCCGAATTCGCCGGTGCGAATGCGGATCGCCTGCTCGACCGAATAGACGAAGATCTTGCCGTCGCCGATACGCCCGGTCTGGGCGGCATTGCGGATCGCTTCGATGGCTTTTTCGGCAAGCTCATCGGGGCAAACGACTTCGACTTTCACCTTGGGCAGGAAATCCACGACATATTCAGCGCCGCGATAGAGTTCCGTGTGCCCCTTCTGGCGCCCGAACCCCTTGGCTTCGGTCACGGTGATTCCTTGCAGGCCGACTTCCTGCAGAGCCTCTTTGACTTCGTCGAGCTTGAAGGGCTTTACGATAGCCTCGATTTTCTTCAACTGTGCCTCCACTGACCGACTTTGGCCGTTACCGCCAACCTGTATGCACGGGCCGTGCCATTCGTGCCAGAACGTCGATTTACTAGATAAATTAAAGACTTAGCCAATACAGCCACACCCTGTGGGCAAGCATCAAATTCAGCCCTAGCACAAGAAACGGACGGCGTGCACAAATTTTGATCATTCCCGACCGAGAAGCGGTGCGCGGGTTTGAAAAAACTGATCAATAAGACGCCATCGGCATACGGCCCCTCTAAGAGGGGGCAAGGGGACGCATCCCCTCTCCCCTCCGCCGGGCCAAATCCGCCGAAACAGAGCCGAGGGCGACAAGAGTGCTGTCAAACCGCCAAAAACCCCAAGCTAGGCTTTGACTGACCCCATCTCTTCATATAGATGCAACCCCAACCCGGCCAGAAGGGGACCCAATGCGGGTGTGGCGGAACTGGTAGACGCACTGGATTTAGGTTCCAGCGCCGCAAGGCGTGGAGGTTCGAGTCCTCTCACCCGCACCAATTTGGTCCCGGCCTTTAGAAGATCAATTTAAACGGGAATAGCCCCCCATGCAGGTTACTGAGACCCTCAACGAAGGCCTGAAGCGCAAGCTCAGCGTCACTATCCCGGCAGCCGACCTGGTGTCGCGCCTCGATGCCAAGCTGGAAGAGCTCAAGGGCCAGGCCAACATCAAGGGCTTCCGTCCCGGCAAGGTGCCTACCGCGCACCTCAAGAAGATGTATGGTCGTTCGGCAATGTCCGAAGTGATGACCGACGCGATCAACGCCACCGTCTCCGACACGCTGGACCAGCGTTCCGAGCGCGCCGCAGCTCAGCCCAAGGTTGACCTGCCCCAGGATCAGGCTCTGATCAACGACGTGCTCGACGGCAAGTCCGACCTCGCATTCGAAGTCGAATATGAAGTCCTGCCGCCTGTCACGCTGATGGACCTCAAGGGTCTCAAGCTCGACAAGCCGGTTGTTGAAGTCACCGAAGAAGAAATCGACGCTGAAGTGAACCGCGTGTTCGCTCAGAACCGCGGCTACACCGACAAGGGTGATGGCGCTGTCGTCGAGCAGGGCGATCGTCTCGGCCTCAGCTTCGTCGGCAAGATCGACGGCGTTGAGTTCGCCGGCGGCAAGTCCGACCATGCGCACCTCACCGTTGGCTCGGGCGAGTTCATCCCCGGCTTCGAAGAGCAGCTGGTCGGCCAGAAGAAAGACGAGACCCGCACCATCACCGTGACCTTCCCGGCTGATTACAACAATGCCGAGCTGGCCGGTAAGGAAGCAACCTTCGACGTCACCATCCTGCACGTCGATGGCCCGAACCAGGGCGAGCTGGACGACGAGTTCGCCAAGCGCCTCGGCCTCGAAGACGTCGCTGCCCTGCGCAAGGCCGTCAAGGACCAGATGGAATCGGCACTCACCTCGATGAGCCGCCAGCACATCAAGCGTCAGATTCTCGACGCCCTCGATGAAGGCCACAAGTTCGACGTCCCGGCGCAGCTGGTCGAAGCCGAATTCAACACCATCTGGCAGCGCGTCGAGCACGAAGTGCAGTCGCATGGCCGTTCCTTCGAAGACGAAGGCACGACCGAAGAAGCCGCCAAGGAACAGTACCAGCGCATTGCTGAGCGCCGCGTGCGTCTGGGCCTCGTTGTTGCCGAGATCGGCAACCAGAACGAAGTTCAGGTCACCGACGAAGAGCACCAGCAGGCCCTGCTCGCTGAAATCCGCCGCTTCCCCGGCCAGGAACAGCAGGTCTATGACTACTACCGTCAGAACGCCCAGGCCCTCGCAAGCCTGCGCGCTCCGGTCTTCGAGAACAAGGTTGTCGACTATGTCGCCGGCCTCTCCGAGCAGACGGAAAAGAAGATGACCCGCGAAGAGCTGGCCAAGCTCATCCAGGCTGACGAGGACGAAGTCCCCGAAGAGCACCACCACTAAGCTCTGAAGCCACCGAATCGAAAAGGCCGCCCTCTGGGCGGCCTTTTTGTTTGTCTGGTCTTGGGGATAGGATACCCCCACCCGACCTCCCCCTGATACGGGGAGGAGCCCATCGAGTTAGTGGCAAACCCAGTGAGCCACTGACCCGTCCCTCCCCCTATCAGGGGGAGGCTAGGTGGGGGTAGGAGAGCCCGGATGTCTCCGCTCCCACGCCACCCCCAAAAAACAAAAAGCCCCGCCGCACCAAGTGCGTCGGGGCGCCGGAAACCGGTGACGAACCGCTTACTTGTATTCGATCGTCGCCTTGATGATCTTGTCCGGGTTTGCCACGGCGCCATTGGCCGACTGCGGACCCTTTTCGAGCGCATCGACAGCTTCCATGCCGGAAGCAACCTTGCCGAACACCGTATACTGGCCGTCGAGGAAGCTCGCGTCCGCATAGGTGATGAAGAACTGCGCGTTGAACGAGTTCGGGTTCTGCGAGCGGGCAGCGCCGACGATGCCGCGCTGGAAGCTTTCCGAATTGAACTCAGCCTCGACATCAGGAAGCTGCGAACCGCCCATGCCGGCGCGCTGCAGATCGAAATTCGGGGTGTTTTCCTTGCCGAATTCGACGTCGCCGGTCTGGGCCATGAAACCCTCGATGACGCGGTGGAAAACGACATTGTCGTATTCACCGCTCTCGGTCAGGGCCACGACGCGCTCGACATGCTTGGGCGCAATTTCGGGCAACAGTTCGATATCGACCGTACCGCTTTCGAGCGTCAGGATCAGATGCGGCTTGCCCTCCTGGGCGAAAGCCGGAGCTGCGAGGCTGACCAAAGCGGCGACAGCGAGGCCACCAAGCAGGCGGCGGGAGAGAGTAATCATCGTGGTTTCAGAGCCTTAAGGACGATTGGCGGGACGAAGGCGGAAATATCCCCGCCCATTTCTGCGATTTGGCGCACCAATGTGGCCGAGATATGCCGCACAGGTGGGCTGGAGGGAAGGAAGACGGTCTGCAGATCGGGCGCCATCTGGGCGTTCATCCCCACCATCTGCATCTCGTAATTATAGTCGGTAGTGTCGCGCAGGCCGCGAATGATGAGCTTGGCGCCGTGGTCGCGCGCCGCATTCACCATCAGGCCGGAGAAGTCGACGATCTTGAATTCTGTCTGGGTCCGCAGCCCGACGGGGCCGAGCACCTGGTCGAGAATGGCAATGCGGTCGACATGGCTGAACAGCGGGTTCTTCTTGGTCGCGCTGATTCCAACCGCCACCACCAGCGTATCGACGAGCTTGCAGGCCCGCTCGATGACATCGAGATGCCCATTGGTCAGCGGATCGAACGACCCCGGATAAAAGCCGACGAGTTTGCTCATTCTGCCCCCTTCCCTCTTGTTGTTGTTAGGGTTTTCTCACGCGCGGCGTGCGGTTGCAAGCGTAACGCCCCCGAGCACGACCAGCAGCGCGCCACCGACGAGAAACGCAGCCGGCGTGCCCCATTGGGAAGCGATGGCGCTGCCGATCAGCGGGGCCGACAGCATGGTGAGCGTGATCACAGCCTCGCCTGCAGCAAACACCCGCCCGATCCGGTCCGGCGGGACCTCAGCTTGGATAATGGTCCGATAGGGCACCAGCATGAAGGCGGTCGATCCACCCATGAACAGCAGCACGAAGAGGAACGCGGCGAGCGGGAGCATCAGTCCGGCCAAGGCCGCTGCCGCCACAGCCGCCGTCGTCAGCCCCGATATCATGGCCGCCAGTGCCATGACGAGGATTGGTCGACCGGCAGCGAAGCACCCGGCCACCAGAGCGCCGATCAAACCGCCAAGCCCCGATGCGGCGATGGAAAGCCCGAACGCCGTGGCGCCAAACCCAAAACCCTCCGCCAGCAGGGCGATCAGCGCGTCATAGAGAAAGAAGGAGAAATAGGCGAAGGCCGAAAAGATCAGCGCCACCAGCAGCCGCCGACTGCGCCGGAATTCGGCAATACCGGCCAGCGACTCGACAAAGAACCGACCGCGCTGGCCATCGCCCTCCCCCTGTTCGCGTGGCGGGATCACAAGCGTCAGCGCAATCACAACGGCGATGAGGGAGAGGCCCGCGTTAAAGAGAAACACGCCCTGCGCCGGCCAGATCACCAGCAGAAGCCCACCGATGGCCGGTCCCGCAATTTTTGAGGTCTGGTTGATTGCCTGATGCAGCCCATTGGCATGCCCCAGAAGATGTTTGGGCGTCGTCGCCTGAAGCGCCGCCTGCCGTGCCGGCGTAAACGCTGAGTCGATGGCGCCGCGCAGGAACACCAGCACCAGCAGCATCGCCGCATCCCCGGTGAACGCGAAGCCGAGCGTCGCCAGCGCCCGCCCCAGATTGCTGATCACCAGCACGGCACTGATCGAGGACCGATCCACCACCACTGCGGCCAGCGGCCCCACCATAATATAGGGCAGGCTCAGCGCCAGCGCGAAAATTGCCAGCGCGAACGGCCCATGGCCCCAGCCAAACACCAGCAGCGCCACGATGGCCGCATAGTCGAGCCAGTCCGCAAAATCCGCCGGCAGGCTGGCCAGCGCCAGCCGACGCGGCACGGGCAAACTGAGCAGCGCCCGATACCCCGGTTTCTCACGATCAGCGCTGGCAGTCATAGTGCAAGGTCCAAATCATGCATGTTTTGAAAACAACAAATTCAGCAATCTACCGGATCGAATACACCGCTTCGAACCAGAATTCCCGACCAATTATTGACCCTTCGCTAATGTTATTGCCACGTCGCAGATGCCATTCTCAACGCACCCCGCTACTTCTGGAGTGAAACTCCGGCCGGAACGGAAAACATGCGGTCATATTTCGATGCAATGCTGCGCTACTTCGATCTTTCGGGACGCAGTACGCGCCGGCAATATTGGTTGTTCTGGCTGGTCGCCACACTCCTCGCGCTCGCCGGCGCCTTTGCCGACCTCGAGTTTTTCTACACCGACATCAGAAAGGGCTACCCGGGTCCCTTCACCGCATTTCTATCGGTGGTTCATTTTCTTCCCGCCATTGCCGTAACTGTGCGCCGCCTGCACGATATCGGGCGGTCGGGCTGGTGGTATTTCGTCCAGTGCATTCCGCTCGTTGGCCAGTTGCTCATGCTGTTCTGGATGCTGGCCCCGCCCAATCAATGGGACAATGAGTTCGGCCCCAATCCACGTACGCTGGCGTCGGCCGCTCCCGCACGCCAGGCGCAACAGAGCACCATCCCGCGTCAGGTCCGCATGGGCAGCGCACCTCCCGCTCAGGCCAGAGGCGCCCAAAACCCCGACATCGAACGCTTCATCTGAAGCACATCCGCACAACGTGGCGCGGAAACGACAAGGGGCGCCGAAGCGCCCCTTGTTTCTTATTCTTCTGCCGCGCCGGTGTCGGGCGGTGCATCGTCCCCGGCCTCAGTACCGGTGTCGATGTCGTCCTCGTCGCTTTCAGGCTCGCTGATGCGCTCGACCGAAACCACCTTCTCATCCTCGGCCGTATCGAACACGATCACGCCCTGGGTGCTGCGACCCTTGATGCCGATCGGCTTGTCGCCACCAACCGGCAGGCGGATGGTCTGGCCGCCATCGCTGATCAGCATGATCTGGTCTTCTTCTTCCACCGGGAAGCTTGCGATCAGATTGCCGTTGCGCTTGTTGACCGCCATGGCGACGATGCCCTTACCGCCACGACCGGTGATCCGGTATTCGTGGCTTGAGGTGCGCTTGCCATAGCCGTTCTCGGAGATCGTCAGGATGAACTGCTCGAGAGCACCCATCTTGGCGTAGAGCTCCTGATCAAGTTCGCCAGCCTCGACGCCTGCTTCATCCGAAGCACTGTCGTCGCTGTCCACTTCACCACGCATGGCGCGGCTGCGCTTGAGATAGGCGGCGCGTTCTTCGGCCGTCGCATCCGAGTGGTTGATCACGGCCATCGAGATGACGGTGTCGTTCTCCGCCAGCTGGATGCCACGGACGCCCATCGAGTCGCGGCCCTTGAACAGGCGCACGTCGTCGACGCGGAAGCGGATTGCCTGGCCGAGCGCCGTGGTCAGCAGCACGTCATTGTTGACCGTGCAGGTCTCGACGCCGACGATCGCATCGCCCTCATCGAGCTTCATGGCGATCTTGCCGTTCTGGCGCACTTCGACGAAGTCGGCCAGCGAGTTGCGGCGAACTGTGCCGCGCGTCGTGGCGAACATGATGTCGAGATTGCCCCAGCTGGTCTCGTCCTCGGGCAGCGGCATGATCGAGGTGATCCGCTCGCCCTGCTCCAGCGGCAGGATGTTGATCAGGGCCTTGCCCTTGCCATTGGCAGGAGCCAGCGGCAGGCGCCAGACCTTGATCTTGTAGGCAATGCCGCGGCTGGTGAAGAACAGCACCGGCGTATGCGTATTGGCGACGAAGAGGCGCGAGACGAAATCCTCGTCGCGTGTCGACATGCCAGAGCGCCCCTTGCCACCGCGATTCTGGGCGCGATAGGTCGAAAGCGGCACGCGCTTGATGTAACCGGCGTGGCTCACGGTTACGACCATGTCTTCGCGGGCGATCAGGTCCTCGTCGTCGAAATCGGCGACGTGATCGGCGATTTCGGTCCGGCGCGCACGGCCGAACTGGTCACGGATCTCTTCAAGCTCTTCCCGAATGATCTGCTGCACGCGCTCACGGCTGCGCAGGATATCGAGATAGTCCTCGATCTCGGCGCCGAGGCCATTGAGTTCGTCGCCGATTTCGTCACGGCCAAGAGCCGTAAGACGAGCCAGACGCAGTTCGAGAATGGCGCGGGCCTGTTCTTCGGAGAGATTGAACGTGCCGTCGTCGTTGATCCGGTGGCGCGGGTCGTCGATCAGCTTGATCAGCGGCTCCACATCGGCTGCCGGCCAGCGGCGGGTCATCAACTGCTCGCGCGCCGTCGCCGGATCGGGCGCGGTGCGGATCAGGGCGATGACCTCATCGATATTGGCCACGGCCACGGCCAGACCAACCAGGATATGGGCGCGGTCACGGGCCTTGTTCAGCAGGAACCGGGCGCGACGCGTAACCACTTCCTCACGGAAGCTGAGGAACGCCTCGAGAATCTGCTTGAGATTCATCAGCTCCGGCTTGCCGCCGTTCAGCGCCACGAAATTGCAGCCAAACGAGCTCTGCAGCTGCGTGAAGCGGTAAAGCTGGTTCAGTACCACATCAGGCATCGCATCGCGCTTGACCTCGATGACGATGCGCATGCCTTCGCGGCTAGACTCGTCGCGCAGGTCGGCAATGCCTTCGACGCGCTTGTCGCGCACCAGCTCGGCGATCTTTTCGACCAGATGCGCCTTGTTCACCTGATACGGGATCTCGGTGATGACGATGGCTTCGCGTTCCTTGCGAACCTCTTCCACCACCGCGCGGCCACGCACGATGATCGAGCCGCGGCCCGTCTCATAAGCCTGGCGGATACCGGCACGGCCGAGGATGATCCCGCCGGTCGGGAAGTCCGGACCGGGCAAATGCTCGATCAGCTCGTCGGTGGTGATGAACGGGTTATCCAACAGCGCCAGCGAGGCGTTGATGGTTTCGCTCAGATTATGCGTCGGCACATTGGTCGCCATGCCGACAGCGATACCGCTGCCGCCGTTGACCAGCATGTTCGGGAAGCGCGCCGGCAACACCGAGGGTTCGGATTCCGAACCGTCATAGTTGGGCTTGAAATCAACCGTGTCCTTGTCGAGGTCATCGAGCAGGGAGTTGGTGATCTTTTGCATGCGCACTTCGGTGTAACGCATGGCCGCCGGCATATCGCCGTCGACCGAGCCGAAGTTGCCCTGGCCTTCCGCCAGCATCTCTCCCATGGAGAAATCCTGCGCCATACGGACCAAGGCCATATAGATCGAGGAGTCGCCGTGGGGGTGGTATTTACCGATCACGTCACCGACCACGCGGGCCGATTTACGGAATGGCTTGTTGTACTCGTATCCGTTCTCGCTCATCGAGAACAGGATGCGCCGGTGCACCGGCTTGAGGCCGTCACGCACGTCCGGAAGCGCGCGGCTCACGATCACGCTCATCGCGTAATCGAGGTAGCTGTTGCGCATTTCGTCGGTGATCTGGATCGTCGCTATGCCGGACCCTGGGGTGTCGGCAGGCAGATTATCGGTCGTATCACTCACGGGGTGATTCCGTGTTGGTTCTTGTTAACCGATAGATAGGCGATTCCGGCCAGAAAGGCCAATTTTCCGGCGTGCAAGCTGTGGAGACCCCCCTTACAGCGCCCCGCAGGAGGGCTTGACATCCTCGCCGCGGAACCGGGCGTCACTCCAGGCGATGAGATCGTCCTCCAGCGGCGTTCCCGGCCGGACCAGGCTGAGGTGATCAAGTCCTTCATAGAGCTGATAATCCAGCGCTTTCCCCTCTCCGCAGAGCCGGTCGACATATCCTGTCTGCACCTTTGCGGCGACGATCTCGTCGGCGCTCCCCTGCCCGATCATCACCGGCATGGCAAACGGCCCATTCGGCACATTTTCCGCCAGCCGATCCGCGAGCGGGCCGACGATCGGGTCCGCGTCGAAAATGCCCGAGCTGGGAAACAGCATGGCTTGGGCCAGCGAAGGCAGCGCCCGCGCATCCACCGCGCAGCGGCTCGCCATGTCCCGGGCCACCCACGACATCGGCGCGCCGATATAGTCCTGCACCCGCACGTCCGCATAAGTCCGGGAGTAGGCCTCGAGGAGATAGCTGCTGACCACCTTGCCGAAGAGGCTGCCGCGCACCGTTTCGACAAGCGCCGGCATGTCTGAAGCCGGCGCCAGCGCCGCCACCCCGACAATATCGAGCTCCGGCGCATAGTCTTGCGCCATCTGCGCCACCCACAGCGCCGAATTGCCACCCTGCGAATGCCCCCAGACGACGCTGCGCGCCCCGATTTCGACCGCCTCCATCGCCTGCGCCGCCCGCAAGGAATCCATCACCGCCCGCGCCGCATCCTCCCCAACGAGATAGGCGTGTCCGCCCTTGGTGCCCAGACCGACATAGTCCGTCGCCACATAGGCCCAGCCCTCCGCCAGCAAGTCATCTACCGCAGGCACATCCGCAAAGGGCCACTCCACCGAGGGCGCACAACCCGGGGCGATCCCCTTGGTGCCGTGGGCCCAGCCGATGGCATCCAGCGGCCCCAGCGCCCCCTTGGGCGCCATCACCACCGCACTGGCCACCGCCTGCGTGTCGTCGATCCGCGTCGTCGTATAGAGAATGCGCCAGGCGTCAGCCGCCTCCGGCACGTCGCGGAAGTAGGGCTCCACCGCCAGCAACGTCCCCGGCGCCCCGGAAGCGCTCACAGAAGAATAGAACGCATCCGGCGTCGGCGGCCGAGACAGCACCCAGCCGTTCCCGATCGCCAGCACCAAACCCGCGATCCCCACCCCGACCCAAGCCACTCTCCGCATCGCTCAAAACTCCCCCGCGTCCGTGCAATATTGCAACGTCACAAAACCAAAAACCTGCGACCGCTGGACGCATCGGCCGCAAACTCGTACAGATTTCGCCAGGTTTTCGCCCCATTGCGGAGTCGGGTTTCGGTGTCTTCTGGTTCCCCGTTCAAGCGTTTTCTCGCCCGCCTCACCCATGATCGCTCCATCGGCTTCGGTCTCGAACATCTCGGCCTGACCACAGTGCGCAATCCGCGCGTCATGGCTCTGATCGTTCTGGCCTTCTCGATCTTCTGTTTTATCCAGATCCCCAAGGCCAATGTCGACGGCGATCTCCTGCGTGTCTATGCCCATTCCGGACCCTATTACGACGCCTATGCTCATCTCTCGGAGACCTTCGGCACTTTCGAGAACGACCTCTACGTGCTGGTCAATTCCGAAACCCTCGTCGAGCCCGAGACCATAGAACGCGTCCGCGATCTCGCCTTCGAGCTCGAACTCAATGAATACGCCGTCGGCACCATGTCGCCCTTCACCCTGCGAAAACCTGCGCCGGGCGGCGGCTCCGAGCCGGCCGTGCCCGAGGGCATGCTGACCCCGGACGAAGTCGCCTTCGCTCTCATCGATCTCCAGCAGAACGATCCGATGATGCGCAATCTCATCACCCCGGACCTTTCGGGCGTGGTGCTGATCATGTTCCCCAATCAGGAACTGGTGGCCGAGCGCGGCGCCAAGGCCATGATCGACAATCTGCGCGAAACCATAGCTCCCTTCCAGGCAGCCGGCCTTTCAGTCGAGATCACCGGCCCGCCGGTCTGGACCACCGAAATGCTCAACGCTGCGGTGGACGACCAGGTCAAGTTCACCGTCTACGGGTTCCTCCTCGGCTCGGCTATTGCCCTCTTTGCCCTGCGCTCCATTGCCGGCGCGCTGATCGTCGCCGCCACGCCCTTCCTCTCGGTGATGTGGGCGATGGGCATGATCCTCTTCTTCTTCGGCTCCTTCTCCTTCCTCACCATCATCGTCACCACGCTGGTGCTGGTGATCTCCTTTGCCGAGTCGATGTTCTTTACCTTCAACTGGCTCGCCTATTGGCGGGACGGCATGGAGCCGAACAAGGCCGTCGACGCCACCATAAAGCTCGTCGGCCCCGCCACGGCCCTCACCATGCTCGTCTCAATGGTCAGCTTTGCCTCGCTGTCGCTGACCCCGGGCCAGGGCGTGCGCGAATTCTCCATGGCCGGTGCCATGGGCGCGTTCCTGCTCTTTGCCTGCACCATGACCTTCCAGCCGCTGCTGCTGAAGCTCGCGCTCCGCCTCGGCTTCAAGGCTCCGCCGAAGTCGAGCCGGGTGCTGAACGCTCCCCTGCCCCTCAGCTGGTTCCTCGCCAGCCGCTTTGGCCGCCCCATCGCCATCATCGGCATCGTGCTGACAGGCCTGCTGCTAGTCCCCTATTTCCTCATCCAGCCGCGCTTCTCCTTCGAGGATTTCGTGGCCAATGAATCGACCGCCCTCACCGCGGCCGAGAGCATCGACGAAGGGGTCGGCGGCGTCGCCCCGCTCTACATTCGCGTTCCCCTCATCGAGAACGATCCCAACGTCGGCGAGGTCGACTACCAGCGCATCAAGATCGTCCACGAAATCCTCGAGGCCGAGCTGGGCGAGAACAAGGTCATCTCCGCCGCCAGCATGACCAATTACACTGACGCCGGCTTCACCCGCGGCGAAGTGCTCGACGCCGTCGGTCCCTTCATGCGCCAGCGCTTTGTTACCGATGACGGCTCGCAGGCCCTCGTCACCGGCTTCATGCCCACCATCATCGAAAGTGATCTGCTGAAAGATCTCGTCCACCGGGTGGAGACCGAGCTTGTCGCCGCCGGCATTGACGATGCCGAGCTCGGCGGCTTCCGCATCCTTACCACCTTCGCCACCGATGACATCGTGCGCGGCCTGCAGATGGATCTCTCGCTCAGCGTGCTGGTCAATCTGGGGCTGATCGGCTTCGCCTTCCAGTCCTTCCGCGTCGCCCTCGCTTCAGCCATCCCGAACCTCTTCCCCATTCTGGGCACGGAGGCCTGGCTCTGGTTCTCCGGCGCTGGGCTGCAGCTCACAACCGTCATCGCGCTCACCATCGCCTTCGGCATCGCGGTGGACGACACGGTCCACTTCCTCTCGCACTACCTGCATGGACGTCGCGAGGAGAAGCGCAGCCACGAGGACGCGGTCAAGCACACGCTGCTGCGCATCGGCGGCGCCATTGTCGCCACCACGGTCATCCTCTGCGCCGGCACAGCCATCCTCGTCTGGTCCGAACTGCCGCAGGTCGCCATGTTCGGCTCGCTCTTCGTCATCACCCTGGCGCTCGCGGTCCTCGGCGATCTCTTTATCCTGCCGGCCCTGCTCATGGCGGGGGGCAAGTTCTTCCACCCATTGGGCAAGATCAAAGTGCGCACCGCCGATCACGACGCCACCCCTGACGATCCCACCGGTGATACCGTCACCGGTAACGGGGATGCCATCACCGGTGACGACGGAACCGGCGGCGCCGCACCCAGTCCCGGGCGCGCCTGATGCCCCTCCAAAATTTCCACCGAATCTCGCCGTATTTGCTACAAGAAACCGCATGACAGCCGGGGGGCTCGTTGTGACATCTGGAGGCTTTGCCATGACCTTTCTCGGAACCCTGACCCGTGCTGCGGCACTGGCGGGCGTGATTGCTTCTGCTGGCTTGTCAGCAGCGCCGGCCTTTGCGGGCCCGGCCGAAGTCGCACTGCTTAAATCCTACATTGGAGATTGGCGCGGCCGCGGCACGCTGATCGGCGCCAGCAAGGAAAGCGTGGTCTGCCGCCTGTCGCTGACCCAGGGCAATCAGGACAAGGTCAATTACAACGGCCGCTGCACCCTCGCCGGCACCAATCTCTCCGTTGCCGGCACCATCGCCTATGTCGATGCGTCGCGCCGCTACGAAGCCGCCATGACCTCCAACGCAACCTTCACCGGCATCGCCGTCGGCCAGAAGCGCGGCAGCGGCCTCGTCTTCAACCTGCGCGAGCGTGAGGAAGACGAAGAAGGCAAGCCGATGAACATCTCGGCCCAAATCTCGCTCAACAGCAACGCCATCGGCGTCACCTTCGAGGTCGTCTACGTCGAATCCGGCGACAGCCTCCGCGCCGAAGTCCCCTTTTCGCGGTAGTTTTTGGCAAGTCAGCGCCCGCTGAGCTTCTCAGTGCGCTCTGCAACTCGTCAGTCGTCTTCAGCCTCTCGGCCCCTGCCACCCTCCCCCTTCGAGGGCTTAGAGGCGCCCACAGGGAAAATCGCTCCGATGGAGCGATTTTAGCCGAGAAGGCCATGAGAGCTCCGCTCGAATGGCTGGAAAAAGCTTGGGTCCAAAGGACCCAAGCAACGCTCGGGAGGGGGGCGACTTAACCCAACTCTTTAAGCCTCCAACACAAAGCCCCCACCCATGCGAGCCCTCGTTCAGCGCGTCCTTTCCGCCTCCGTCACAGTCGATGCTGAAATCACCGGACAGATCGATCAGGGCCTGCTCGTCCTCGTCTGCGCCATGCAGGGCGATACCGAAAAACAGTCCGACTGGCTCGCCGCAAAAATCTCCAAGCTGCGCATCTTCTCTGACGACGCCGGCAAGATGAACCGCTCGCTGCTCGACATTGGTGGCGCCGCGCTCGTCGTCAGCCAGTTCACCCTCGCCGCCGACACAAGGGGCAATCGCCCGGGCTTCTCTACTGCCGCCGCGCCGGACCTCGGCCGCGCCCTTTACGAGCACTTCTCCAAAACGCTGGCCGGCCTCGGCGTGCCGGTCGCCAATGGAATTTTTGCGGCCGACATGAAAGTGGCGCTGATCAACGACGGCCCCATCACCATCTGGCTCGACACCGAGCAATAGCCTTCACTCTCCCCAATTGAAAAAGGGCCGCTTTCGCGACCCTTTCCATCTCTGCCCGGCAACCCGCCGGGCCATGTCTGCACGCCGTTATTTCAGGCGTGCCGTCCAGATATCCAGCGCCTCGTCGCGACGCGGAGTCCAGTCGATCCGGTCCGAAACGCCGTAAAAATCTGGCTGGAAGTAGAGGAAGATCCACGGGGCATCGTCGTGATGGATAGCCAGCATCTCGTCGACGATCTTGCGCTCGGCAACGGGGTCGCGATCACCCAGCATGGCCCAGCGCTTTTCCCACTCTTCGTTCTTCCACATACCGGTGTTCACCGGCGCGTCCCACGAGGAGAACAGCGACATGTCGAAGATGGCGCTCCACAGCTGGCCGCCCTGGCCGATGAAGAACATCGGACCCGCGCGGTGCTCACGGGCCATCGGCGAAAACACCGACATTTCCATCAGATCATTGGTGGTCTCGACACCCACATCGCTCAGATACTGGGCCAGCGCCTGCTGCACTTGGCCGTCGTTGAGATAGCGACCCTGCGGACCCTGCATGGTCATGGTGAAGCGCACCCCGTCTTCGCCGCGCGGATAACCGGCAGCGTCGAGCATTTCCTCGGCCTTGGCCGGGTCATAAGGATAGGGCTTGACGTTGGGATTGCCCAGATTGGCGAGGCCGTTGGCGCGCTCGCACTCCGTGCCGAGCAACTGGCGGCAGATCATCGGCACGTCAACGGCCATGTTGAGGGCCTGGCGCACTTCCTTCTTCTTGAGCGCTTCGCCGGCAGTCTCGCCGTCAAAAGTGCCCGAGAAATTGAAGCCGGCGAACATGCGGCGCGTCCCGGCAACCGAAACCACCTTGGCGTGGCCGGATGCATTGACGACTTCGCTCTGATCGGGCGGAATATTTGTGGCGATATCGACATTGCCGGCCAGCAGTTCGGCCGTACGCGTGCTCGATTCCGGAATGACCTTAAAGATCACGTTCTCGAACGGAACGTCCGTCAGGGTCCACTGATCATTGCGCGTCAGCACAACGCGATCGGCACGCACCCATTCCACCAGCTTGTAGGGACCCGAGGCAACCGGCGAAACCGCCGCTTCCTCGACAGTCATCTTCTCATAGCTGTCCTTGCAGTGGATCAGGATATCCGCTGCCATGCCGGTCACGGTCGACGAGTAGCTCTTGACCTGCAGCACGGCGACATCCGGCCCCTCGGCCCGCGCACCGACGAAGCCGATCGACGAATAGGTAAAGCCCGGCACGTGGCCGATGAAGCCATTGGCCGGATCCGCCGCACGGTTGAGCGTATAGGCGACGTCTTCGGCGTCCAGCGTCTCGCCGTCTTCGCATTTCAGACCCGGGCGGATCTTGAAGCTCAGCTCGGTGCCTTCGTCGTTCCAGAAATAGCTTTCGGCAAAATTGGGGACGATCTCGCCTTCCGGCGTGACCGACAGCAGCGTGCCCCACAGCGCCATGGCGACGTTCAGCGACGACGCCTGGTTGAGCATGTCGGGCTCGAGCGATTCGACGTCTACCGACTGCGCCACGACGAGCGTGTTCTCAGATGGTTGAGCCAGCGCAGGCAGGCAGGTTGCCAGCAACAGGCCGGCTGCAAAGCTTAGTCTAGATTTCATGGGTACTCCCTCCAAGGATACAGCCGGCGCGACACCGACAGCAAACACCCAGCGACAACGGACCCCTTCTCCGTTACCCGCTGTATGATTGCATACTGTATACATTATAAAATGGAGCATCCCGACGTCTGTCAAGGGCGTTCGAGCCCAGGAACGGCCAAGATCGAATTTTATGGCCGAGACGACCGTTTATGGCGCGGACGTTTCCGCGAGGCCGAGGCCACGAGGGCTGAACGTCGATGAGGGAGGAGAGCACAACGCTGGAGGGACGAACTCGCCGCACCACCGCTGGCCCTGTTTCTAGCGTGCAACGTTCATCCGGCCTGCGTGCCCATTGCATGGCGCGCCTTGGTCACTGGCTCCGCGACTGAAATTTGACCATGTCGCCGGGCCGCAGCCCGGCGATGCGTCACGGCACTTTATGTCCGGCAGCGCGAAACAGGCGGTACCATTCTTCGCGCGTCAGCTGGATATCAGAACCTGCAACGCAGTCGCGAACCCGCTCCGGCTTTGTCGTTCCAGGCACCACCTGGATATTGGCGGGGTGCCTGACGATCCAGGCAACGGCGATGCCCGTCGGTGTGACCTCGTATTTTCGTGCCAGTTCATCCAGCACGTCATTGAGTTCGGCAAAATTCTCCCGGTCGCCGATGAAGACGCCCTTGAAGAAACCTCGCTGGAAGGGCGACCACGCCTGCAGCGTCATGCCGGTGAGGCGCGAATAGTCGAGCAGCCCCACATCGCGGGAAATGGATTGGTCGAGCCCGCCCATATTGGCGGCAATGCCCTGGGCAATCAGGTTCGCGTGCGGAAGGCTCAGCTCCACCTGGTTGTAGACAAGCGGCTGCCGGACCGCCGTCTTCAAAACTTCGATTTGCCCGGGCGTGTGGTTCGAAACGCCGAACTGGCGCACCTTGCCTGACGCATGGAGCACCTCGAACGCTTCGGCGACCTCTTCAGGTTCGACAAGCGCATCCGGGCGGTGGAGCAAGAGGACATCGAGATAGTCCATCTTGAGCGCCGCCAGCGATCCGTCCACCGCTTCCAGAATGTGTTCCTTGGAAAAATCGAACCAACCCCGGCGAATGCCGACCTTGCTCTGGATGACAACGCGCTCGCGTTCAGCCGGAGAGAATGTCACAGCATCGCCAAAACGCTGCTCGCAGACATGGTCCTTGCCGCCGTAGATGTCAGCGTGGTCGAACACCGTGACGCCCGCCTCGATGGCAGTATCGACCAGGGTCCGGATCGCATCATCCTCCATATTGGTGATGCGCATGAGCCCCAGAACGACGCTTGAGACCGCCTGCCCTTCCGGCCCGACCTTGTAATTCCGCATACTATCCTCCTCGATAGAATCTGTGCTTGCTGTTTCGGCGCGTAAAAAAGGCCGCTTTCGCGGCCAATTTAAAGTCATGGTCTAATTCTGGACGGAAATTTCCGTCGTCTACCCGAATGGGCTTCGATCAGAACGGGATATCGTCGTCCATCCCGCCGGGCTCGAAGGCCGGGGCGTTTGCCGCAGGCCGACGTGCGCCACCGCCGGCATTGTTGTCGCGACCGCGGAAGCCGCCATCGCCGCCCCCACCATAACCGCCGCCACCGCCGCCGTAGCCGCCTTCGCTGCTGCCACCACCGCCACCGCCGCCGCCGGCGTTATCGCCACGGCCGTCGAGCAGCGTCAGGTTCGAGTTGAAACCCTGCAGCACGATCTCGGTGGAATATTTGTCCTGGCCGGACTGGTCCTGCCATTTGCGCGTCTGCAGCTGGCCTTCGATATAGACCTTGCTGCCCTTGCGCAGATAGCTCTCGGCGACGCGCGTCAGACCTTCCGAGAAGATCACCACGCGGTGCCACTCGGTCTTTTCGCGGCGCTCGCCGGTGTTGCGGTCCTTCCAGCTTTCCGAAGTGGCGATCGAAAGGTTCACCACCTTGCCGCCATTCGGCAGGTTCCGCACTTCCGGGTCATTGCCCAGATTGCCCACCAGAATGACCTTGTTCACGCTGCCTGCCATGGCGCCTTCCTTCCAATTCAGTCTCGCCCGGAGTCGGTCGCGAGACCCTCACAAAATACCAGGGACCGCCGTCGCGTGATCGCGCCCGACAGGTCCGTTCCGGCCCATCTTAGCCCCATTCGCGGCCCGAGGATGGACAATTCTGCTAACGCCCACACCTTTCAAACCCGACCTAACCGGCTGGCCTGAATTAATGTTCACTATATGTTCACGCAGCTACCTCGTCAATATTGTTACTTGACCCCCCGGCAATCCCTTGGTTTGGGAGCCCCCGGACGCAGTTGGTTATGACACTGAGGAGATCGCCTGTGAGCGACTTGACCACCCGCATCCGCCATCCCGACCTTATGGGCCGCATCGTGACGCCCGAAGCCGCCGCCGCCCTGATCAAGGATGGCATGGTCATTGGGATGAGCGGGTTCACCAAATCCGGCGACGCCAAGGCCGTTCCCCTGGCCCTGGCCGCGCGCGGACATGTTGACCCCTTCAAGATCACGCTGATCACCGGCGCGTCGCTGGGCCACGAAATCGACCACAAGCTCACCGAAGCCGGCGTCCTCGCTCGCCGCATGCCCTTCCAGGCGGACCCGACCTTGCGAAAAGCCATCAATCGCGGCGAGGTCATGTTCATCGACCAGCACCTGAGCGAGACTGTGGAACATCTCCGTTCAAGGCAACTCGGTCCGGTCGACTACGCCATCATCGAAGCCGCCGCCATCACCGAGACCGGCGCCATTGTGCCCACCACATCGATCGGCAATTCAGCCAGCCTCGCCATTCTCGCCAACAAGGTCATCGTCGAGATCAACCTCGCCCAGCCACTTGGGCTGGATGGCCTTCACGACATCTATATCCCCTCCAAGCGCCCCACCCGCGCGCCTATCCCGCTTATGGCCTGCGACAGCCGCATCGGCTCGCCCTATATCGAGATCCCGCCCGAAAAGATTGCCGCCATCGTTGTCACCGACACGGTCGACAGCACCTCCTCCGTCGTCCCCTCCGATGACGACACCAAGGCCATTGCCGGCCACCTGATCGCGCTCCTCGAAAGCGAAGTCGCCAAGGGCCGCCTCAATCTCTCGCTGCAGCCGCTGCAGGCCGGCGTCGGCTCCATCGCCAATTCCGTGCTCCGCGGCCTTGCCGATGGCCCCTTCCAAAACCTGAGCATGTACAGCGAGGTCCTGCAGGACTCGACCTTCGACCTCTTCGACGCCGGCAAGCTTAATTTTGCTTCGGCCTCCTCCTTCAGCCTCAGCGCCCCCTATGCCTCGCGCATCCATACCGATTTCGACCGCTACAAGGACAAGCTCGTCCTGCGCACCCAGGAAATTTCCAACCATCCGGAAGTCATCCGCCGCCTCGGCATCATCGGCATCAACACTGCGCTCGAATTCGACATCTACGGCAACGTCAATTCCACCCATGTCGACGGCACGATGATGATGAACGGCATTGGCGGTTCCGGCGATTTCGCCCGCAACGCTTATCTCTCCATCTTCGTCACCAAGTCGCTCGCCAAGGATGGCGCCATCTCTTCGGTCGTGCCCATGGTCAGCCATGTCGACCACACCGAGCATGATGTCGATATTCTCGTCACCGAAGTCGGTCTCGCCGATCTGCGCGGCCTCGCGCCCCGCGAACGCGCGCGAGTGATCATCGACAACTGCGTCCACCCAAGCTACCGCGCCCAGATGGACGACTATTTCACCCGCGCCTCCCAGCGCGGCGGTCACACCCCGCACATCCTCGAAGAAGCCTTCTCCTGGCACACCCGCCGCCAGCAAACCGGCTCGATGAAAGCCTGAGGCGACACCAGGCCCCAGCTGCCCCTCACCACCCGGTTCATCCGGGTGGTCCACCTCCCTATTATCGCTCGCTGCTACGGCACCGCGGCCACCCCACCCTCAATGCGTCCCTCCCCCTACCAGGGGGCGGTTAGGTGGGGGTTCCTCACCGCCGCCCCCGAAAAACACCGGCCTCGCTTCCGCCACGCGCCCGGCCTATCCTCCCCTCCGCACACATCAGAGGAGGTCCTTGTGTCTGCCAATGTGAAAGACATGCTCGCCGCAGCCAATGCAGCGGTGCCCCGCATTTCCGCCGACGAAGCCCGCCGCATGGTCGAGGAACAGAACGCTGTCATCGTCGACGTCCGCGACAGCGCCGAACTGGCGGCCAATGGGAAGATACCCGGCTCCATCAACATCCCCCGTGGCATGCTTGAGTTCCGGGCCGATGCGGCCTCGCAATATCACGATGCCAATCTCACGACGGATCGCCCCGTCATTCTCCATTGCGCTTCCGGCGGCCGCTCGGCCCTCAGCGGCGCCACCCTCAAGCAGATGGGCTACACCAACGTCTATAATCTCGGCGGCTTCAAGCCTGACTGGGTCGACGCCGGCGGCGAAGTCGAAAAAGTCTGACGCCCTGATGATGCCTTGCCGACCCTCGGCAAGGCGCCCTTCTCTCTCATTCCCCAGACCGGCTCCACCGATGGAATACGATCCCGGCCGCCAAAACGCTGCTGACACCATCTGTCAGCGCCATTGCCCATAGCAGCTTGACCGAATCCGGGATGTTCTGCAAACGTTCACTTTATTCAAAGGTGCTTTCGCACGGCCGCCGGGACACGCTAAGGTGAAAGCCGCCGCCAGACACCGGTATAAGGACGGCTTGCAGCCCGCCCTTGCTACGCCTATTTGAAGGGCTCTCCAGCCCCCTTGAACCCATTGCTGCTGTGCCTTCGACCGGCACGACGAGCCACGGACGTGAAAATGAAGTCTATGCCCAGCCAGAACCGCGAGATCATTGTTCGCGGGGCGCGTGAACACAACCTCAAGGGCATTGACGTCAAGCTGCCGCGCGACAGCCTCATCGTCATGACGGGCCTGTCCGGCTCGGGCAAATCCTCGCTCGCCTTCGACACCATCTATGCCGAAGGCCAGCGCCGCTATGTGGAGAGCCTCTCCGCCTATGCGCGCCAGTTCCTTGAAATGATGCAGAAGCCCGATGTCGAGCACATCGAGGGCCTGTCGCCCGCCATTTCCATCGAACAGAAGACCACGTCGCGTAACCCGCGCTCGACCGTCGGCACGGTCACCGAGATCTATGATTACCTGCGCCTGCTGTTTGCGCGCGTCGGCGTTCCCTACTCGCCCGCCACCGGCCTGCCGATCGAGAGCCAGACCGTTTCGCAGATGGTCGACAAGGTTCTCGAGCTTCCCGAAGGCACCCGCCTCTACCTGCTGGCCCCCATCGCGCGTGGCCGCAAGGGTGAGTACAAGAAGGAACTCGCCGACCTGATGCGCAAGGGGTTTCAGCGCGTCAAGATCGATGGCGAGTACCACGAAATCGAGGACGCTCCGGCGCTCGACAAGAAGTTCAAGCACGACATCGAGGTCGTGGTCGATCGTCTCGTCGTGTCCCCCGACATCTCCGGCCGCCTGGCCGAAAGTTTCGAGACCGCGCTGAAGCTGGCCGAGGGCATTGCCCTGATTGAATTTGCTGATGAGAAGAACGAGGACGGCACCGCCCGCCAGATCACCTTCTCGGAAAAATTCGCCTGCCCGGTCTCCGGCTTCACCATTGCCGAGATCGAGCCGCGCCTGTTCTCGTTCAACAACCCGTTTGGCGCCTGCCCGGTCTGCGACGGCCTCGGTACCGAGCAGAAGATCGACCCCGATCAGATCGTTCCCGATCCCACTCTGTCGCTGCGCGATGGCGCCATCCTGCCCTGGTCCAAGACCAGCGCGCCCTTCTATCTCCAGACCCTGCAGGCTGTGGCGCGCCATTTTGGCGCCTCCACCGGCACCGCCTGGAACGAGCTGCCCTTCGAGGTGCAGCACGCCGTGCTCTATGGCACTGACAAGACCAAGATCGACTTCGTCTATGACGACGGCCTGCGCCAGTACAACACCTCAAAGGTGTTCGAAGGCGTCATCGGCAACCTTGAGCGCCGCTACAAGGAAACCGAAAGCGCCGGCATGCGCGAAGAGATCGAAAAATATATGTCGGCAAAGCCCTGCTTTGCCTGCGGCGGCTATCGCCTCAAGCCCGAAACGCTGGCGGTCAAGATCGACGGCCTGCACATCGGCAAGGTCAGCGAGATGTCGATCAAGAACGCCTCGAAGTGGTTCATTGATCTCTCTGACAAGCTCACCCCCACACAGAGCCAGATCGGCGAGCGCATCCTCAAGGAAATCCGCGAGCGTCTGAAATTCCTTAACGACGTGGGCCTTGAATATCTGTCCATGTCGCGCAATTCCGGCACGCTGTCGGGCGGCGAAAGCCAGCGCATCCGTCTGGCCAGCCAGATCGGCTCTGGTCTCACCGGCGTGCTCTATGTGCTCGACGAGCCATCCATCGGCCTGCACCAGCGCGACAATGCACGCCTGCTCGAAACCCTGCAGCGTCTGCGTGACCTCGGCAACACGGTCATCGTCGTCGAGCACGACGAGGACGCCATCCTCACCGCCGACTATGTCCTCGACATCGGTCCCGGTGCCGGCGTCAACGGCGGCAACATTGTCGCCGAAGGCACACCGCAGGACATTCTCAACCACCCGGACAGCCTCACCGGCAAATATCTCTCCGGCCGCATGGGCATTCCCGTGCCACCAGAGCGCCGCGAGGCCAAGAAGGGTAAGGCCCTTTCCGTAAAGGGCGCCACCGGCAACAATCTCAAGAATGTCTCGGTCGACATTCCGCTCGGCATGTTCGTCGCCATCACAGGCGTGTCCGGCGGTGGCAAGTCGACCCTCATGATCGACACCATGTACCAGGCCATCGCCCGCCGCCTCAACGGCGCCCGCGTTGTCCCGGCTCCGCATGAAAGCCTTACCGGGCTCGAATTCCTCGACAAGGTCATCGATATCGACCAATCGCCGATCGGTCGCACGCCGCGGTCCAATCCGGCCACCTATACTGGCGCCTTCACACCCCTGCGCGAATGGTTCGCCAGCCTGCCGGAAGCCAAAACCCGCGGCTACGGACCCGGCCGCTTCTCCTTCAACGTCAAGGGCGGCCGCTGCGAGAAGTGCGAGGGAGATGGCGTTCTCAAGATCGAGATGCACTTCCTGCCCGACGTTTACGTCACCTGTGACGTCTGCAAGGGCAAGCGCTACAATCGCGAGACGCTGGAAGTCCAGTTCAAGGGCAAGTCGATCTCCGACATCCTCGACATGACCATCGACGAGGGCGTCGAGTTCTTCTCGGCTGTCCCGGTCATTCGCGACAAGTTCGCCACGCTGCAGCGCGTTGGCCTCGGCTACGTCAAGGTCGGACAGCCCGCCACCACCCTCTCCGGCGGCGAAGCCCAGCGCGTGAAACTGTCGAAAGAGCTCTCCAAGCGCGCCACCGGCCGCACGCTCTACATGCTCGACGAGCCGACAACCGGACTCCACTTCCACGACGTAGCCAAGCTTCTTGAAGTGCTTCATGAACTTGTCGATGGCGGTAACACCGTCATCGTCATCGAGCACAATCTCGAAGTCATCAAGACGGCAGACTGGATCATCGACCTTGGCCCCGAGGGCGGTGACGGCGGCGGCGAGATCGTCGCCAGCGGCACCCCCGAAGAGGTGGCCTCCAATCCCCGGTCCCACACCGGCCACTTCCTCAAGGAAGTCATGGAGCGCCGCCCCCACTTTGCGACAAGGGCAGCGGAGTAAGGTTCGGCCAACAAACCGCGTCACCATTTGATCCCCGCGAAAGCGGGGATCTTTGTTAGGCGGGGTCCGCACCCGATACTCTCTCGGCTCCATCGCCCGCCTCTCCGTTCTTGGGTTCCGAAGGCGATCAGAAGGATGAAAGGCTCCGGTGGAGCCTTTCAAACCAGGAAGGCCATGCGGGCGACGTTCGAATTGCTGGACCGAGGGCGGGGCCACCTGCGCGCCACACGGACCCAGCACGCAGCGCCTCATGGGACGCATTGCCGCATCGCTCTTCTCATTCACAACACGCATACCCAAATGCGAGCAGTCGGCAGGCACTCCGCCCCCGTCAGCGACGACGCCCATGCGCCGCGCGAAAAACTGCCGCTGAATTGACCACTGCCGTCATTTTCAGCACCTCATTGAACCTTATAAAAACCGCCATGCGCTCAACGCATGCAGCGCCTGCTTTCTCCTCTCTGGAAAGCACCCGCAAATCGGCTCATCCTCTTTTTGCTGCAACCAGCCCTGAGGATATATGACCATGTTCGTGCGTGCCGTCTGGCGCCTGAAGCGCCTGGTCGACATCAAGCAGCAATTGCGGGAACTGGACGTCCCAACCACGCGAGATGCCGACATGCTGGGGCTTAGCGGGCCTGACTTCTCGAAAATGACGCGGTCGCTCTTCGATCGCTAGGCCTGCAAGCCGCCCCGAAATTCTGACCGCCGGATCGCCCTCCGGCGGCCACAGCTTTGCCGGGAGCCTTAACCGAAGGTGAACGACCACGATTAACGACTTGCAGAAAACGCATAGCTTCTTTGAGATTTTTCTATCTGCTCGTCCCGAGGGGCCCGGCTTATATCTATCATCGTAAACGAAAGGGACTTTCAAATGGACATTCGCAAGACTTTCAAGAAATGGACCGCCTATCAGCAGACCGTGCGTGAACTGGCCGCTCTCGACAATCGCCAGCTCAACGACCTGGGCATCGCTCGCACCGATATCAATCGTATTGCTCGCGACCATGCCAACACTCTCTAATAGAGACTTGGCACTTACTACAAACCGAACGCCCGCATCTCTCTGAGACGCGGGTGTTTTCTTTTGCCCTCTCCGTGATCGTACATTGAGGAACCATCGACTCCACGCCCCGTTGGCTGAACACACCCCAACAGATGGAGTTTTCAGATGAAAGACCTCACAGGCAAATCGATTGCGATCCTCGCCACCCATGGCTTCGAGCAGTCCGAACTCCAGGTCCCTCTCGAAAAACTGCGTGGAGCCGGCGCGCGGGTCGAGGTGATCTCTCTCGAAGCCGGCGAGATCAAGGGCTGGGACAAGGATGACTGGGGCCAGAGCGTTCCCGTCGACAAGACCCTCGCCGACGCCAAGTCCGACGACTACGACGCCATCGTCCTCCCCGGCGGCCAGATCAATCCCGATCTCCTGCGGGTCGAGCAGTCAGCGCTCGATTTCATAAAATCCTTCTGGGATGACAAGAAGGTCGTCGCCGCAATCTGCCACGCGCCATGGCTGCTGGTCGAAACCGGCATCATCAAGGGCCGCAAGGTCACGTCCTACCCCTCGGTCAAGACCGATGTCGTCAATGCCGGCGGGCTCTGGGAAGACAGTGCCGTCGTCACCGACCAGGGCCTCATTACCTCCCGCAACCCCGGCGATCTCGACGCTTTTTGCGACAAGATTGCCGAAGAAATCAACGAAGGCCGTCACGAACGACGCGCTGCATGAACTCGCCCATTGCGGGGGCATGGCGGGCTTGGTATTTGGCTCGCCATGTCACAAGAACCCATTCATATCATTGGCGGGGGCCTCGCCGGCTCCGAAGCCGCATGGCAGGCCGCTGAATCCGGTGCGCAGGTCATTCTCCACGAAATGCGCGGCGTCAAAGAGACGGACGCGCACAGCACGGACAGCTTTGCCGAGCTGGTCTGCTCCAACAGCTTCCGCTCCGATGACCACGAGCACAATGCTGTCGGCCTCCTCCACGAGGAAATGCGCCGCTGCAACTCGCTGATCATGAAGGCGGCCGATGCGAGCAAGCTGCCGGCCGGTGGCGCCCTCGCCGTCGACCGCCACGGCTTTTCGGCCCTCGTCACCAAGGCGATCGAGGATCACCCCAACATCACCATCCAGCGCGAGGAAATCGCCGGCTGGCCGCCAGAAGACTGGCGCCACGTCATCATCGCGACCGGCCCGCTGACCTCGCCGGCCCTGGCCGAAGCAATTCTGGCCAAGACGGGCGAAGATTCCCTCGCCTTCTTCGATGCCATCGCGCCAATCGTGCACTACGACAGCATCAACCATGACATCGCCTGGAAACAGTCGCGCTATGACAAGGTAGGCCCCGGCGGCAACGGTGCGGATTATCTCAATCTGCCGATGGACCGCGACCAGTACTATGCCTTCGTGGAGGCGTTGAAGACCGCCCCGCTGCACGAATTCAAGGACTGGGAAAAGGTCCCCTATTTCGACGGCTGCCTGCCCATCGAAGTCA